>Ga0070735_10001557_pt1 | contig 21989 bp, 25 predicted proteins | sample Coa_R1_FD_66443 | JGI IMG/M metagenome (GOLD analysis project Ga0070735, IMG submission 66443) | Surface soil microbial communities from Centralia Pennsylvania, which are recovering from an underground coalmine fire - Coalmine... | ecosystem: Environmental > Terrestrial > Soil > Unclassified ...
GTCGAGGAGCTGCTTCGCCCGTACAACAAGGGCTGCGTCCTGATCGTCGACCCGCACGGCGAGTACGACACGCTCCTCGACATGGCGGACGATCCGCGCTTCGTCGACGGCGACTACCGACCCAGAGTCAGGGTCTTCAAACCGCACCAGATCAAGGTCAGGATCTCCAATCTCACCCTCGACGACCTGCGCTACCTGCTGCCGCCGCTGGGGGAGCGCATGGAGTGGATACTGACCGAAGCCCACGGCCGCGTCCAGCACAGCGCAGGGAGCGCGTTCGACGGGCGGTGGACGTACGGCGATCTGGTGTCGGCGATCGAGGACATCCGCGACGAGTACATGCAGAAGAACGTTGACTATGGGTCCAGCGTCAACGGCCTCCTCTGGCGGTTGAAGCGCCAGCTGGAGAAGTCACCCAACTTCGACGATCATCGACACCTCGATATGGCCGAGCTGTTTCAGCCGGGCCAGTGCACCGTCTTGCAATTGAGCGAGATCGACCAGCGCGACCAGCAGGTGATCGTTGCCACGCTCTTGCGCCGTCTCCTGCGGGGACGCATGGAGACCGAGAAGGGACGGCTCAACCAGGGGGACGAGCAGCATATTCCTTACCCGGTTTTCGTTCTGCTGGAGGAAGCGCATCACTTCGCGCCGGCCTCAGCCGATGTGGTGAGCACCAGCATCCTGAAGCAGGTGCTTTCGGAGGGGCGCAAGTTTGGGGTGGGCGTTGGGTTGATCAGCCAGCGGCCCGGCAAGCTCGATCAGGACGTACTGTCGCAGTGCATGACGCACTTCATCATGCGTATCGTCAACCCGGTCGACCAGGCAAGCATCGCCGGGGCGGTCGAGAGTGTGGGACGCGACCTCCTCGAGGAGCTTCCGTCACTTTCGAAGGGACAGGTGGTGATTGCGGGCAGCTCGCTCAACACGCCGGTGATCTGCCACACACGAACCCGCTACACGCGCCACGGTGGTACGAGCAAGGCAGCGGCGGAGGAGTGGGCCAGATTCTTCGAGGACCGAGGCCGCCGCCAGCGCGATAGCGGTGTGCTCGATTTTCCGAGCCGGCGCAGCCAACTGTTCCGGCCGGAGGACTGACCCTCCGAAGCCACGCGATTTCCTGGAATTGGCACAGAAGTTGCGCTGTCTGCGGTCGGCACGTGGGTAGACCGAGGGTGCCCGCCCCAAGAAGGAGATGACATGGTTGTCAAAACAGAAGAGGTCCGCGATCTGGCGGATTTCAGACCGGAGGGGTATCTCGTCACGAGCTTCTTCCTCAACGTCGACGCCGCCCAGTTTCCATCCGACGATCTGCTGGATACCAGCTTCGACTCCCTGATCCACGACGCCGAGAGCCGGCGAAAGGACGTCGAAGAAGGGCTTTCTCACGAGGCCACGGAATCGATCCGCTCCGATCTTGCGAAGATTCGCGAGCTCTATGAGAGTGGCATCGATCGGGACGACACCAAGGGCGTGGCCATCTTCTCCTGTGCAGGAATGGATTTCTGGCAGGTAATCCAGATGCCCACGCCGGTTGACAACCGGGTCGAATTTGGTCCAGGTCCGTACCTAGCGCCGATCGCCGCGTTCATCAGTCACGCCAAGGCCACAGCAGTTCTCGTAACCGACAAGCAGCACGCCCGCATCTTCACCATGAAGGCCGGTGATGTACGCGAATGGACCGACTTCGAGGACTATGTGCCGCAGCGGAGCGAGGCCGGAGGCTGGTCGCAGATGCGCTTCCAACGCCGGTCCGACAACTGGCGCAAGCATCACGTGGATCATGCCGCCGACCTGACGTTGAAGCTCCTGCAACACTACCCATTCGACTGGCTCATCATCGGCGCCGAGGTCCAGACGGCGGCGGATCTCCTGGAGTCCCTGCACCCATATCTCAAGGACCGCCTGATCGGCCAGATCGACGTTCGCATCGACGCCGATGCCCAGGAGATCGTCGACAAGGCCCGGGAGCTACGCGAGCGGGTCGAGTCAGAGCACATCAACACGCTGATGCAGCAGATCCAGGAGTACGCCGGCGCAGGCGGGCGCGGGACGATTGGACTGGACGACACGCTGCGGGCGCTCAACGAGCAGAAGGTCCATATTCTGCTGCTGCAAAGCGGATACGCCGCTCCCGGCACAGAATGCCCGAATTGCGGGATACTCCTGGCCGGCACCAACGAGACCTGTCCGGCATGCGCTGCGCCGGCGCGGGCCGTCGACAATATCGTCGATGCGGCGATTCAGAAGGCTATCGAGCTTGGCTCGACGGTGGAAGTAGCGACGGAGCTCGAGCAGCTGTCGCCGATCGAAAACATTGGCGCGATTCTGTACTACTGAGCGTGCCGTTCAAAGCCCGTGGGCCGGAGCCTTCGTGCCAGGCCCGCTCGAGACCCGTGGGCCGGCATCCCGGCCCTGAACTCCGTTCACACGATGGAGGGCCGGCCCCGACGGGTGGTGAAAGTGCCCCCGCCTCGTTCATTACATCAGGCGCCCAAGGGTCGCACAGCCGACGATGAGGGCCGGCACGGCGCTGTTGTAAATGATGACATAGGTGGTAGCCGGGTAGTACGGACTGAGCCCAGGCCCGGTGACCGAGGCATAGCCGCGCGAATTCGCCCGCAGGAAGCCCAGGACGTAGATGTGGGCGCCTGCGTACGGAGCCCGGCAGCTGCCAAGGTGGACGTGCACGGCGTGAATCGAGTACGGCGCGAGCCCGGACACCGAAACCGTCAATGAGGTGTTGCCGGCATGCTGAACCGCGGACACGACACCCCGAGTTGCTGTGCCCGCAAGCGAGAAGACGGGAAAGTAGCCGTGGAGATCGCGATGGCGAACCGTCCGTCTGCCGCGCGCCTGAGCGTGTCCTTTCGACGCGGAGTGAGTCGCAGATGCCAGCGCCACCTGCCGTGGCAATGCCACGGCAGAGGCGCTGAAGAAGGAGAGGAGAAGTGTCAGTGGGGTGAGGAATTTCATACTCACCCGTACGGCGTCGGTTACGATCCCAGAGCCCGGGGGGCAGACAGGAGCGGAGCCCCGTCATCCGACGGGGCTCCGCGAAATGATGGCGTTTGGGTTGGCGGTCACTGCCCGTCGCGGTCGACGGACGGAGGCACGGTGGGGCGGTCGCTCTGCGACGCCGCGGAGAACGTGGCGCCCAGGCTGGCGATGCTTTCGAGCTCGGACGGCACGACGAAGAGCTTGTTGGCCGATCCCTCGGCGATCTTCGGCAAGTTCTGAATGTAGAGGTATTTGAGAATCTCGGGGGAGGGATGCGAGGTATTGAGCTGCCCAAAGACCACGTCGATCGCTCTGGCCTGCGCCTGCTGGACGGTGACGAGCGCCTGAGCCTCACCCTCCGCCTGAAGGATCCTCGACTGGCGGTCGCCTTCCGCTCGCAAAATCGCAGACTGCTTCTCGCCTTCGGCGGTGAGAATCGCCGCCTGCTTCTGCCCCTCGGCCTGGAGAATCGCCGCGCGCTTTTGCCGTTCGGCCTGCATCTGCTTCTCCATGGCCTGCTGCACATCATGGGGCGGAATGATGTCTTTCAGCTCGACGCGATTCACCCTCACGCCCCACTTCTCCGTGACCTCGTCGAGTACGACGCGCATCTTGGAGTTGATCTCCTCGCGGCTGGTGAGAGTCTTGTCTAGAGTGAGGCCGCCGATGACGTTACGCAGAGTGGTCATGGTGAGCTGCTCCATGGCAGCGACCAGATTGGCGACCTCGTAGCTCGCGTTTCGTGCGTCCACGATCTGGTAGTAGACAACCGTCGCGATCTGGATGCCCACATTGTCTTCTGTGATCACCGGTTGCGGGTCGAAGGGAACGACCTGCTCGCGAAGGTCGATCATCGGCAGGATCTTATCCACGAACGGTATGACGAAGACCGGGCCGCTGCCGGCGGTCTTGAGGTAGCGCCCCAGGCGCTGGATGATGACGACGCGCGCCTGCGGTACCAGCCGGATCGATCGGATGCCGACCAGCAGGACAAACAGGACGACGACGAGCAAGACGATTTCGATACCCACTACGCTTCTCCTCTTGTGCCTACAGCACTTGTATCCTCGGGAAGACTGGCCGGCGACGGCGCGACCAGCGCGGTCAGACCGTCCACGAACATGATCTCTACCCGCCGGCCGGGCGGCAACGCTTCATCTCCGCCGTACAGGCGCGCCGACCAGAATTCGCCCTCGCCGACGCGGACCTGGCCGCCGTGCGCGTCGACGGTGCGCGTCACGACGGCACTCCGGCCGATCATCCGCGATTGCGTCACCTCGCCGCTGTGGTGCACGAGCGCATCCAGTCCCAGCGTCCCGACCACGAGCGGCCGTACCGCCAGGATGCCGAGCAGCGAGAGCGCGGCGAACACCAGTACCTGAACGGTGAAGAACGGAACCACGAGCGACAGGATCGCGACGATCACCGCCGCGGCCGCCACACATACCAGGAACAGCGTCGTCGTCAGGACCTCCCCGATGGCAGCAAGGACCGCAACGACGAGCCAGACGATTACCATGATCGTTTCTCCCTGCGGAGGCCAGTGCACGCGATGCGTAGCAGCGCCGGGTCCCCGGACTTATTTTGACATAACATTGAGATCTGCTTCCTCTTCTTTCCGCTGAGAATCGGTTGAAGACATGGCCTCGCCATTCCCTCCGTGAGGCATGGTTGCCAGCAAAAGGGTGAAGATCACACCGAGCGCCACGAGCGCGCAGATGACGAGGATCAGGTCGGTCATGAAACACCTCCAGATGCTTCATTCGAGATCAGCGTACGCCCATGTGCGGATGCCGCGCATCGGTAGGGAGGCCCATTTTTGCAATGGGTAGGTATGCCTATCCGGTCGGTACAGTAAGGTGATGCCCTGGTACGTCTGGATCGTGGTAGCGGTTGTCGCCCTGGCTGCCGAGCTGTTCTCGCTTGGACTGGTCTTTGCCGGACTCGCCCTGGCTGCCGTGGTCGCCGCCGGCCTGTCTCCGGTGTTGCCTCTCGGGATACAGCTTGCCGCGTTCGTCGTCCTCTCCGCGGGCTTCCTGCTCGGAGTGCGGCCGCTGATCCTGCCCCTGCTGCCGGGAGCGCGCGGGGACTCCGGCGATCCGCGCGTCGCGCCGGCGATCCGATTCGGAACCGTCGTCGACCGGGTGGACCGGGTAGGCGGACAGATACGGGTCGGGCGCGGTGAATTCTGGACGGCACGCACGCTCCAACCGGAAGCGTCGATCGAGCCCGGAACCGAGGTAGAGATAGCCTATCTTGACGGTCTTACGGCGGTCGTCGAGCCGGTGTCACAGCCCGCACCGGCAACCCCGGCCCTGCCCGGAGGAACTCAGTTCGGACTGTCGAGCCGCGAACTGGAAGTGCTTCGCCTGGTTGCACGTGGGATGACCAACGCACAGATCGCGCAAGAGCTGGTGCTCAGTCCGCGAACCGTGCATCACCACGTCGAGCACATCCTCGACAAGATGGATGCGGACAGTCGCGTGGACGCGGTGCGTCGGGCAATTGCCAGTGGGCTGATCAGGGCCGACGCCGCGGGGTAGCCGGAGTCTCTCCCGGGAGTGCCTGGAAACGTCAGCGGCCTCACCCCGCGCCGGGGTGCCCTACCGAGCTCTGCAGGTCCTGCCAGGCATGTTCGACCTGGGCATGAAGCTCGTCCAGCGACCCTCCGTTCCAGATGACGCGGCTGACCCGCGCGTGGTCGAAGTCCGGCTGAGCGGCGATTCGAGCGGCCGCTGCCTCCGCGCTCATGCCGCGGAGCTGCACAAGTCGCTGCACCTGCTTGTCCCGCGGACAGCGCACCAACCACACCGCATCGGCCAGCTGCAGGAGCTCGCTCTGCAGCAAGCGCACCGCGTCGATCACCACGATGCCCGTGCGTCCGCGGAGTTCCTCAAGCCGCGCGCGGATCGCCTGCCGCACGGCGGGATGGACGATCCGCTCCAGGTCCCGCAGGGCGCTGTCGTCATGAAAGACGATCTCGGCCAGCCGGTTTCGATCCACCGCGCCGTCGGTGGCCAGCACTTCCGCGCCGAAGCGTTCCGCGATGAGCCGGGTAGTCTCGGTGCCCGGCCGCATCAGGGTGTGCACCACCCGGTCGGCGTCGATCCGCTCGATCGCGCCCAGCTCGCACAGCATGTCGCCTACTGTCGTCTTGCCGCAGCCGATCGGTCCGGTGAGTCCGAGAATGCGCGGAGCTGCCGGCGAACCGACTTCGTCCATTCGAGCTGTGCCTCCTGCAGTGCGCTGATTACCTCGCCGTACCGGTCGGTGAGCTCCGCCAGGCGCCCAAGCGTGCCGGTTGGTCCGGCTTCGGCCAGCCGTGCCGCCAGGTCCACCGCCGACACTTCCAGCTCGCCCAACCGGCGTTCCGGTGGGGCGTGCCGGTCAGGGGCGGGAGAGCCTGCCGGCCCGGCGACATCCAGCGCCCGTGCCTCTCCCCGCGCGAATGCCGTGTATGTACCGGCGTAGCGGAGGAGCGCACCCTCCGCGAGGACCCAGAGCTGGTCGACGAGTGCGTCAATCAGGTAGCGATCGTGCGAGACGAAGAGCAAGGTTCCGGAGAAGGCGGCGAGAACGTCGCGCAGCGCATCACGCGCCGCGATGTCGAGATGATTGGTGGGTTCGTCGAGGAGCAGGACGTTTGGCTCCTCGAGGACCAGCCGGGCGAGTGCGACGCGGCTGCGCTCGCCCCCGCTGAGCACCGAGATCTTCTTGAAGGCGTCGTCGCCGGAGAATAGAAAGCTACCAAGGAAGCCGCGGGTCTCTTCCTCGCTCATGGATCTGACCGACTGGATTTCCTCGAGGATCGTACGCGAGTCGTCGAGGCGCCCGAGCGTCTGGGAGTAGTAGCCCACCGAGGTCTGGGCGCCCCAGCGGGTGCTCCCCTCGAGGGGAGGCAGCTCACGCAGGAAAGTGCGGAGCAGCGTCGTCTTGCCCGAGCCGTTTGGGCCGACGATCGCGGCCCGGTCACCGCGCCGGAGGGTTACCTGTTCCGGGAGCCGGATCAACGGCCTGTCCTGGTAGCCGGCGACAAGGCGGCGGGCCTCGAGCACGATATCGCCGCTGCGCCTCGCATCGCCCAGGCGCAGGCTCAAAGCCGCTTCCTCACGCGGCCGGTCGACGCGTTCCAGCCGTTCGAGCCGTCGCTGCCGGCCCCTGGCTTCTTTCGAGCGCTGCCCGGCGCCATACCGGCGGACGAACTCCTCGGTCTTGCGGATGTGCTCCTGTTGTGATTCGTACTCCTGTTGCAGCCGCTCCATGCGCTCTGCCCGCAGCTCCAGATACCGACTGTACGGCGCGTCATACTCGGCGATGCGGCCAAATGAAAGCTCGAGCGTGCGCCGAGTGACCCGGTCCAGCAGGTAGCGGTCGTGGGCGACGACGATGAATGCCCGTCTCAGGTCTTGCAGGTATCGCTCGAGCCACTCGACTGCTGCGATGTCGAGGTGATTGGTCGGTTCGTCCAGCAACAGGATGTCGGCGTCGCGCAGCAACGTGCGCCCAAGATTCGCCCGCGTGCGCTGCCCACCGCTTAGGGTCGAGACCGGTTCATACCATGACTGCGGCGGAAGCTCGAGACCGTTGAGCACGCGCTCGATTCGCTGGCGGTAGTCGTACCCGGCGTGCTCAACCTGCGCCTGGAGGCGGCCGTACTCGGCAACCATGTCGGGTCCGGCGTTGGTGGTCATCTCGCTTTCCAGTACGCGAAGCCGCTCCTGCGCAGCGATCCCCGCCGCGAACGGCTCGAGCATGGCCTCGTAGAGCGTCTCGTCAGCGTTGAAGTCGGGATCCTGGGGTAAATAGGCCACCGTGATGTCCCGCGCGCGGCTGACCGAGCCGGTGTCCGGATCCTCAAGCCCGGCCACGATGCGGAGAAGTGTCGATTTGCCCGCGCCGTTGGCGCCGACGAGAGCCACATGGTCGCCACGCTCGATGCGGAACGAAACATCCGCGAGCACCTGCGCGGCCCCGAAGAACTTGCCGACACCGTCCAGCGAGAGCAGCGACATCAGGCGGGCCTCTGGCAGCGTGGACAGGTGTGGGTTCCTCGCCCACCCACCACCGTCTTCACGATGGCAGCCCCGCAGCGCGGGCACGCCGCACCCGCACGGCCGAATACCTGGAGCGCGCTCTGGTACTGCCCGGCTCGCCCCTCGATGTCCGCGTAGTTGCTGAAGGTTGTGCCCCGGCCCTCCACCGCGGCGGCGAGCACTTCCTGGATGGCGGCATGCAGGCGCCTGATCTCGGCGGGCCGCAACGTGTTCGCGCGACGCTCGGGGTGGATGCGAGCGGCGTGCAGCGCTTCGTCGGCGTAGATGTTGCCGAGTCCGGCGACGACGCTCTGGTTCAGCAGGAGGGGCTTGATCAGTCCGGTACGCCCGCGAAGCCGCTCCCGGAATCGCGCCGGCGTGAACGACCCGTTCAGTGGTTCCGGCCCCATGCGATCCCAGGGAAGTGGTCGCTCCGCGCCGGTGGGGTCCATCACGAAAACCTTTCCGAACTTGCGCGGGTCATTCAGGCGAAGCTGGCGTCGGTCGTCGAGCTCGAACAGGACCCGGACGTACGGCTCCATCTCGTCGCCGGCTCGGCGCAGCAGAAGGGAGCCGCTCATGCCCCGATGCACGATCAGGACGTCGCCAGACGAGAGTCCGAGAATCGCGTACTTGCCGCGGCGCACGATCGATTGGATCCGTTGCCCGGTTACCCGGCGCACGAACTGATCGTATCCGGGGTACACGATCTCTCCGGGAAAGGGCGCTACCACTCCGGTGATGGTGGTGCCGACAATGCGCGCCCGCAGGTCCCGCACCATGGTCTCGACTTCGGGCAATTCAGGCATGGAAAGTGACTCTGCTAGCGATTGGGTGTGGCACAAGGCTTGTGCACCCTACTCTAGCGCCGCTCCTCAGGGTACGGCCCTCCCCGGGGCGGGCGGAGAGCCGCTCGCAGGCGGCGCCTCGCAGAGCTGCGACCCCCCTGCGGGTGCCGATCCGGGTCGGTTTGGGGTAGCGACTGAACATAACCTGAAGAGTCACCATGCTAGAATCTGCCCAAATCATCTGGGATCGACGCGAGCGCAGGAATGAAACGATGACCGAAGTCCTCGTCATCGAAGACGACGATGCGATTAGCGACCTGCTGCGTCGCGGGCTGACGTATGAGGGATACAAGGTGTCGGTCGCGCAGGACGGGACGACCGGCCTGCGCATGGCGCGCGATGCGCCGCCCGATCTCGTCGTGCTTGACCTGATGCTGCCGGGGATTGACGGTCTCGAAGTCTGCAGACGACTGCGCGCGGCCGATAACATTCCAATCCTGGTACTCACCGCGCGTGGCACCGTGTCGGATCGCATTGCCGGGCTCGACAGCGGCGCCGACGACTACATGGTGAAGCCGTTTTCGATCGACGAGCTGCTGGCCCGCGTGCGGGCCTTGCTGCGTCGCAAGCAGCCGTCGGACGACGCCGAAATCCGGTTCGCCGACGTGGTGATGGACACGAAGTCACACGAGGTCCATCGTGGCGACCGGCTGGTGCATCTGACGAACAAGCAGTACGAGCTCCTGGAATTCTTCCTGCGCCACCCACGCCAGGTACTGTCTGCCGAGACGATCTATGCCCACGTCTGGGGCAGTACCTACGATTCCAACGTGGTACAGGTGTTTATCAGGAACCTGCGCCAGGCGCTCGGCGAGCCCGACCTCATCAACACCATCCGTGGCGCCGGTTATGTACTCAAGGAGCCGGCCTAGCTGTACGGTATCCCGCGCAGCGCCCTCCACGCGGTAATGCTCCGATGCGCCATATCCGCCGGACATCGGGCCTCGGGGCAAAATGGGGTGCAGCTCGGACGTGCACTGTCCCCAGGTGGGGGCGGATGTTGCGGACTGAGGGGCGCGGTGACGCCGGTGGGGAGCACTCGACTTGGAGTCGGTGTGGCGTTGGTATGCGGAGTATCCGACATGTCGCCCTACGGGGCGACTCGGTCACGGCGGACCGAGGCTTCAGCCGTACGGGTGGACTGCAGGCCGAGGCTTCAGTCGTATGGCGTCCGCGTTGTCCCATTCCTGAAGCCCCGGACGGCCCTGTCCGGATCGCCCCGCAGGGCGACATGTCGGATACTGCGTGTGCCGCCGGAATCCCGTTATGAACTCATGTTGTCCGAACCGCGGGAATGGTGGTGGTGGATCCGGCATGCTGGCGTGGGAGTCGGGCTGACGGTGGTGCGCGTGATATCCGACATGCCGGGCCGCGGCCCGGTCTCGGTCACGGCGGACCGAGGCTTCAGGTTGTTGTGGCCGTGGCGGGACGAGGCATACGGCGTGGTGGGGACGGCGGATCATGGGACCGACGATACGTGCCGATGCGTCTTCCAATCCTGAAGCCCCGGACCGCCGTGTCCGGATCGCCCCGCAGGGCGACATGTCGGATGACATCTATACCGCCATCAAACCGACCTGGACGCTGGCGTGCGCATAGCCGCCACCTACACCGTCTCCAGCGCCATGCTCGCGGTTCGGACGACAAGTGTTCATGACGGGTTTGCAGCGTCGCACGGTACATCCGACATGCCGGGCCGCGGCCCACACCCGGAGGGTACCCGGGTCACGGCGGACCGAGGCTTCAGGGCATAGCGCCCACCGCGACGTAGGGAAACACGCTGCATCGGCCAAGCTGTGGTCAGGGATCTTCGCGGGTGCGCGACCGAGGGGCCCATCGTTCTGCGGCGCGCATCGCTAGAATACTTCTGATATGAGCGAAAAGTTTAGAGTGACTCCTTTCTTTAACGGGGTCGGATCATTCAAAAGCGCGTTTCCCGAGTTGGCCGACGCTCAAATCGAGTGGCGCGAGCTACAGGGAGTGGACGACGAGCGACCGGTTGATCTACGCAAGACCGGCTATCGACGTGGCAACTTCACGCAAGGGGTACTTCCGTGCTCCAATCCCGACTGCCACGAAGGTGGCTACCAGCTCGACCGGCTGGTGGCGGATATGCTTCGGCTGGGCGAGACGTCGCGGCAAGGGATCATGCTCTGCTCCGGGCGCGAGGTCGGAGAGGAAGTCCGGCGCGGTCCGGTGCGGTGCCCTCACCGCATCGCCTACACCGCCCAGATCAGTCTGCGCTCTGAGGATCAGGGACCCGATCCGGACCGCGCAGCGCCGTCCGGGCGTCGAAGCCACCAGCGCCGTGGCCGCGGCCGCGGACACCGCCGCAGCAACGTGGCATAGGAATTGCCGCCACCGCCTCTTGTCACCGGCCGGAGACTGCGGTAGAATCCTACCGCGGCGGGAGGACATGCCACATAGCAGCGGAGCCCCGCGGGAGAAGTGGGAGCGGGGTATCTGTGGAGGAAGTAGATGGGACGCGCGCGTTACGGCGTTCGCGACGAGATTCGTGACACCGCGGAGTCGTTCTACCGGGCGGTCACGAAGAAGAGTATCAGGTCGATTGACTCGCTCTGGGCGCACGAACCGTATGCGTCGGTAGCGGGTCGGTCCGGTCACATTCGGCAGGGATGGCCGCAGGTTCGCGGCTACTGGGAGCAGCGGTTCCAGCAGCTGGGCGATATTCGAGTCGTCGCGCAGCTCCGCAATTCGGTGTGCCATGCAGTAGGTGATGTGGCCTGGCTCTCCGGAACGGAGATCCGCAAGGTGATAGACGGGGACCAGGTGCGGACCGAAGAGCTGCGCATGACCGCGGTCCTGGAGCGAAAGGGCACGCGCTGGCAGATCGTGTCATATCACGCGTCCGAGCCGGCCGGAGCCGCCGTGGCGCTCGCTCCCGCTTCTTGACGGAACCTTCTCACCGTTGGTACACTCTTGGGAGCGGCCTCGCCTGAGGCCGCTACTTTCTGGTGCGCGTGGTTGCGCGGACAGTCGAAGGAATATCGGATGCCTTTTGCAATAGTGCAGACCGGCGGAAAGCAGCATCGAGTTGAGCCGGGGCAGGTGATCGAAGTCGAGAAGCTTGCCGCCGACGAGGGCGCGACTGTCGAGCTGAGCGAGGTCCTGCTGGTGTCGGATGACAGCGGTGTCCGTCACGGGCGGCCCCTGGTGGACGGCGCGAAGGTTGTCGCCCGAGTGGTCAAGCAGCACCGCGGACCCAAGATCATCGTCTTCAAGTACAAACCAAAAGTGCGATATCGCAAGAAGGCGGGTCACCGTCAATCGCTGACCCGACTCTCGATCGAAGATATCGTCATCTCCTAGGAACGGAGCAACATCATGGCCCACAAAAAGGGTGTAGGCAGCAGCAAGAACGGCCGCGACAGCGAGTCAAAACGGCTCGGCGTCAAGGTGCAGGACGGGACGGCGATCCGCGCCGGCGGCATTATCGTGCGGCAGCGTGGCTCGCAGAAGATCCCCGGGCTGAACGTCGGCATGGGACGGGACTACACGCTCTATTCCCTGGTCGACGGCAAGGTGCGATTCGATTCCCGGAATGGGAAGACGCGGGTTAATGTTGCGCCCCTGGCGTGACATACGATTAACTGATAGTCGTACCGCGGGGATGTAGCTCAGCTGGGAGAGCGCCGCGTTCGCATCGCGGAAGTCAGGGGTTCGAGTCCCCTCATCTCCACCAGGCACTCTTTAACCAGCGCCGCGGGGCCGTTCCGGCTTCGCGGAGCAGATTAACCTCATAGGGACGGCCGGCGAGAGTAGTAGGTCGCCTTTCCAGCGAGCCGGGACGGTGCAAGCCGGTGACGTGACCGAACTCGCTCGTCGAGACAACCGTCAAGGGTTGGCAGACCATACCCTGCTAGAATGAGCGGTCGGAGCCCGGTCAGGGTGAGAACGCGGGGCTGTGGCGCAGTTGGGAGCGCGTCTCAATGGCATTGAGAAGGTCAGGGGTTCGAATCCCCTCAGCTCCACCAGTGCTTTGTCACCCTGATCGAACGCTCTGACAACGGGTCGCTTCTCCCTTCCCGCCCGCCGGGCGGACGAGACCGAGAAGCACACATATTGGGTGGTACCACGGATAACCCTCCGTCCCAACAGGACGGAGGGTTTTTGTATCTGGAGGCGAGTGCGATGGCAACCACGGTGAGAGCGGCACGATACGATCCACAGCAATTCGAACAGAAGTGGCAGAGCGCCTGGGACGACGAGCGTCTCTACCGGGCTGACGACGCCTCTACCAAGCCCAAGTACTACCTGCTCGACTTCTTTCCGTACCCGTCCGGTGAGGGGTTGCATGTCGGCCACTCCAAGCAGTACATCGGCACAGATGTCGCGACCCGCTACCTGCGAATGCGGGGCTACAACGTGCTCCACCCCATGGGCTGGGACGCGTTCGGGTTGCCGGCTGAGAACGAGGCGATCATTCAGCAGGTTCCTCCCTTCGACAACGTCCCGGTTAACGTTGCCAACTTCAAGCGGCAGCTGCGGCTGCAGGGCATTTCCTTCGACTGGGATCGAGAGATCGACTCGTCGGATCCCAACTACTACCGGTGGACCCAGTGGTTCTTCCTGCTGATGTACCACCGGGGCCTGGCGTATCGAGCCAGAGGAATGCAGTGGTGGTGCCCGCTGTGCAAGACGATCCTGGCCAACGAGCAGGTCGAGAACGGCTTCTGCTGGCGTCACCCGAATCAGCCGGTCGAGAAGAAGGAGCTGGAGCAGTGGTACTTCCGCATCACGGACTACGCGGAAGAGCTGCTGCGCGATCTCGACACGCTGAACTGGCCGGAGCGCATCATCCTGATGCAGCGCAACTGGATCGGGAAGAGCGTGGGGGCGGAGATCACCTTCGAGGCGACCGACGCCGCCGGAAAACAGCAGACGATCGCAGTATTCACCACGCGCCCCGACACGATTTACGGGGCAACATTCATGGTGCTCTCACCGGAGCACCCGCTGGTTGGCGCCTTGACGACGCCGGAGCACCGCGCCCGGGTGGTGCAGTATCAGCAGGCGGCGCTGCACCAATCGGAGATCGATCGCCTCTCGACGGATCGCGAAAAGACCGGCGTATTCACCGGCTCCCACGCCGTCAATCCCTTCACCGGCGAGGCGATGCCGATCTGGATCGCCGACTATGTCCTGATGTCGTACGGGACCGGTGCGATCATGGCGGTCCCGGCCGGCGACGAGCGCGACTGGGAATTCGCCCGGAAGTACAGCCTGCCGATCCGGCAGGTGGTGTCGGAGGACGGGGCCGAGGTCGACGCAGCAGGAGCGTACACCGGACCGGGTTTCATGGTTAACTCCGGTCCATTCACCGGACTCTCGACCGACGAGGGCAAGGCAGCAATCGTCGCCACCCTCGAGGAACGTGGCATTGGCCGGGGTGCCGTGACCTATCGAATGCGCGACTGGCTGGTATCGCGACAGCGCTACTGGGGTGCTCCGATCCCCATCGTTTACTGCCGCAATTGCGGAGCCGTCCCGGTTCCGGAAGACCAGCTGCCGGTGCTCCTGCCTCGTCTGGAGCGCTACGAACCGGGCGACGACGGACGGTCTCCGCTGGCGACGGACCCCGACTTCGTCCATACGACCTGCCCGACGTGCGGTGGGCCCGCCGAGCGGGAGACCGATACCCTCGATACCTTCGTCGACTCATCGTGGTACTACTTGCGGTTTACCAGTCCCCACGATGCGAACCGGCCGTTCGACGAAGAGCAAGTTCGCTACTGGTGCCCGCTCGACCTCTATGTGGGAGGTGCGGAGCATGCCGTGATGCACCTCTTGTACTTCCGTTTCTTCGCGAAGGTGCTGGCCGACGCCGGAATGGTCGATTTTCGCGAGCCCGCCCTGCGCCTGCTCAACCAGGGCACGTTGCACGCACCCGACGGTCATCGCATGTCCAAGTCGAAACACAATGTCATCACCCCCGACAGCGTGGCGGCCGAGTACGGCGCGGATACACTTCGTGGCTACATGGTGTTCATGGGACCGTTCACCGGCGACGTCATCTGGAGCCCGCAAGGCATCAACGGCGTGCACCGCTGGCTGTCGCGGGTCTGGGATATCGCTCAGCCGGCGGCGGTCGGGCGCGAGAATCGCCAGCCGGAGGCCGAGAATCTGCAGCGAGTCGTGAATAAGACGATCAAGCGGGTGGGACGCGATCTGGAGAGCTTCGACTTCAATACCGCGGTTTCTGCCCTTATGGAGCTAACCAATGAGCTGCAGCGCGTCCGTCCCGCACTGGAGGGCTCGTCCGTCTGGAACTGGGCCGTCGAGCGACTGGTGCTGATGCTGGCGCCGATCGCGCCGCACCTCACCGAGGAGCTGTGGCACCGGCACGGTCATGACGGGAGCGTCCATCGTCAGGAGTGGCCGACATACGACGAGGCGCTCACCCTGGACGAGGTGGTGACGGTGGTCGTGCAGGTCAACGGCAAGGTTCGCGACCGGCTCGAAGTGCCGCGTGGCGAGGACATCGAGACCGTCGCCGAGCAGGCGCTGGCAAGCCCTCGCGTCCAGCCATACCTCGATAATCGCCGCGTGGTCAAGATCGTGAAGGTACCGGACAGGCTGGTGAACATCGTCGTGGCGTAGGTCCCGGCGCGCCCGGATTGCGCAGTCCGCCGTGAGGTCGGGCTGCTGCTCCGGAGTGAGCTTCAGCTCCGTCCGGCTGCGGTCACGGTGTCACGGCCGGCTACCGATGGTGGGAGTGGGGTCTGTGCAGCGCGGCCTTCGTAACGTGATGCGCCGGCGTTTGATGCCGTGCCGTCGTGGCCGAGGCCAGCGTGCCGCCGACGCCGTAGACGCCGAGAATCATGCCCGACGCCAGTACGAAGGCCAGACCGAGCTGCGCCCGGCGCGACGGCCGGTAGGCTCGTTCGAATCCCGAGATGATCTCCTTGGGATCGCCGAACCGGTTCACGCTCTCCAGAGCTGCTTCATGCGGATCCAGTCCGGCCAGCTCCAGCTCCCGCCGAGATTCCTCGAGGTGCGAGCGGAGCTCGCGCGCGATTGCTTGCTTGCGGCGGTGAGGAAGGTGCAGCGACCCTCCTACCTCGTCGACGACATTTCGCTCCATCACGGGGCCTCGCTCAATCCCAGCGCCATCGCACCGGTAACGCGCGCCACGGCCTGGGAGAAGTTGTGCCACTCATCCAGTTTAGCGCTCAGCATGCGCTGCCCCTTGGCGGTCAGCGCATAGTAGCGGCGCTCGCTCCCGTTCGGCATCGTCGTCCACCGGGCACTCAGCAGTCCCTGGTTCTCGAGCCGGTGAAGGATGGGGTAGAGCGTGCCTTCCTTGAGGCGAAAGTAGCCCTCGCTGCGCCGCTCCAGCTCCTTCACGACCTGGTAGCCGTACTTCTCACCCTCGGCGAACGCCGAGAGGACCAGCGTATCCGCGGCGCCTTTTAAGAGCTCCTTGCTGTAGCTTGCCATGCAGTGTCCCTTAGAGTCCGAGATGCAGGTCGGGCAGGACGGTGAACAGGTGAAGATCGCTTGGCGGCCAGTATGAGACCCAGGCCTTGCCGATAATGTACCTGCGCGGCAGCCAGCCCCACAAGTGGGAATCGGCGCTGTTGTTGCGGTTATCGCCCAGCACGAAGTAGTCGTTGACAGGGACCTTCTGCGGGCCCCACGTGTAGTCCGGGGCCTGCAGCTCGTACGGCTCGGAAAGCGCGTTGCCGTTGACGTACACGGTCTGGTTCTTCACCTGTACCGTGTCGCCGGGAAGGCCGATGACGCGCTTGATAAAGTCCTTGTCCGGCGAATGAGCGGGGGTCGCGTTGAAAACGATGATATCGCCGCGATGCGGCGAGTGGAGCATGTAGTCAACCTTGTTGACGAGGATGTATTCGCCGTTTTGCAACGTGGGGTTCATGGACTCGCCCTCGACCCGGAAGTTCTGCAGCGCGATGCGGACGACCAGGAAGATCGCGATTGTGAGAATCGCGGTTTCAAGCAGCTCGCGTACCCAGGACCGCCGCCTTGCCATCGTGTCTCAACCTACCTTGGATTACTACTACCTAGCTTTACTAAGTATAGGAGGCAGGCTGCCGGCAGTCAACGTGCCGCCGAAAACGAAACGGCCGGACGGTTTCGCCGCCCGGCCGTTCACTGTCGTGTCGAGGGAGGTCTACGGTATCGCCGTTGGAGTCGCGACGGGCGGTAGCGACAGCGGCGAGACGTAACGCTGGACGTGGATGATCGCCTGCTGCTTGAGCAGCCAGTTGCTGTAGGCAGTGGCTTGCTGCTGCTGCAACTCGGTCGGCGTCAGCTTCACCTGCTTGCGGCCGGTCACCTTGATGATGTGCCAGCCGTAGATGCTCTTGACGAGACCGAGCTGCCCGACCTTGAGCTTGTACGCCTCGTTCGCGAACGGAGCAACCATCTGGCTGCGCGGGAAGAAACCGAGGTCGCCTCCCCTACGGCCGCTGGCGATGTCCGTAGAGTACTGCTTGGCCAGCGCCGCGAAGTTCGCGCCCCGCTGGATCCGCGCCAGAAGCTGCTGGGCGCGTGCCTTGGCCTGGGCCGGCGTCAGCTTGCTGGTGCAGCTCTGATCCCCCTTGCCGCAGATCAGGATGTGACTGGCCCGGACCTCCGTCTGAACCGACTTCACGGTCTTGGAGAGCTTGGCGGTCAGCTTGTTCTGGAGGTCGTTGCCCACGATCAGAGCCTTCAGCTCATCGAAAGTCATGCCGGAGCTGGCGACGAACTGCTGGAAGTGGCGCGGGCCTCCGAAGTTGTTTTCCTCGCTCGTCATGATCCGTTGCACGTCTTTCGGCGTGTCCACGATGCCGGCGTACTTTGCCCGCTGCAGCACCGTCTGGGTGTCGATCAGTGCGTTCAACGAGCCGAGGGCCAGAGTCGTCAGCGTCTGCTGAATCGAGGTGATCTGGCTGGTGATCTGTTGCAGCTGCAGCGCGTACTTCTTGGGGTTTGCCTGGTACTGTTGCTGCTGCGCCGTCAGCTGCTGCAGCTGGGAGTTGAGCTGGTTGCTACGGAAGTTCTCGAAGCGCAGAAAATAGTCGCGCCGGATGACGTAGTTTCCCACCCTGGCGATGGGAGTGGCGTTCTGAGAAGCCACCTGATTGGGATGGATCACGTTGTCGTACAGGACGCCCCATCCGAGGAGAGCGGCGACGGCAATAGCCAGCGCGATGCCGGCGATCAGCGCAATCTTCTCCTTGAGCGAGTCGCGCTCGCGCTGCGTGAGGTCGGCTCCCCACCCGAAGATGATGGGTTTCTGCTGCCGTCCTTCGGAGACGGTCGGGATACGTCGCGGTTGCGGCTTGCGCCGTCGACGCGCGACCTTTTCGGGTTGCGCTTCCACTTAGAATCCGATCCGATTGGCCTGGCTGGGTGTGTACGGCAGCAGCGCGAGGAAACGTGCTCGCTTCAACGCGGAAGTCAGGCGACGCTGATGCTTCGCGCAGTTTCCGGTCTTGCGGCGCGGTTCGATTTTGCCGCGGTCGGAGATGTAGCGGCGCAGGCGGCCGAGGTCCTTATAGTCGATCTCGGTCACGTGGTCGACGCAGAACTGACAGATCTTCCGGCGGTTGTAGCTGCGGTAGTCACGCCGGGGTCGTGGACCGCCCGGGCCGTGCGATCGTCCGCCTGGCCCGCCGCCGGTCGTGGGCGCGGGTGGTGTGTTCATTGCCATGGGGTCCTCCTGCCGGCTGGATAGTCCGGCTCAACAGTTCTCGCCGTCTCCTAGAACGGCATATTGTCGAATTCAGCGTTTTCGGTAACGCCCGGGGCGCCGGCCGGTTCCGACTCGTCGCGCCGGCCGAGCATCTGGAAGGTCGAGGCGATGAGCTCGGTGCGATACCGCTTCTGGCCCGATTGCTGGTCATCCCACGATCGGGTTCGAAGTCGGCCCTCAACGTAGACCTGGCGCCCTTTGGCCAGATACTGGTTCGCCGTCTCGGCGAGCTTGTCCCAGCACTCGACGTTGAACCACTCCGTCTCTTCCCGCTGCTCCCCGTCCTGACCGGCCCAGCGCCGGCTGACCGCCACGCTGAAGCTGGTGACGGGCTTGCCGCTTGGCAGATAGCGCATCTCGGGATCGCGGCCCAGATTGCCGATAATCATGACCTTGTTCAGACTGGCCATTGTCTCTACTCCTGCGGCTCACTTGCAGCCGCAACCGGCTGCGGCTCTTCTTCGACCGGGATCGCGGGGTCGGGCGCGGGAACGGTCTCGGCAGCGAGCTCGGGTTCCACTACCTGGTCGGTAGCAGGCGCTTCGACCTCGATCGGGGCTGCCTCGCTCGCCGGCTGTTCGGCCTGCGCGGGCTGCTCGCTCGTCGCGGCCTGGTCGGACATGGCCGGCTGGTCGGACGTCGCCGGCTGCGGGCGTGGCGCTGCTGCCTGCTGCTGCTGGATCAAGCGCTGCTGAGCCTGCCGGATGTTCAGGTCGGTCGCCTGCACGAGCAGGAAGCGCAGCACGTTCTCGTTGAGCCTGAGGGCATTCTCGAGTGGCTTGAGGATTGCCGTCTCGGCTCGAAATACCGTCGTGACGTAGAAGCCGTCGCCGAAGTCACGGATCGGGTACGCCATGCGCCGGCGGGGCGGGTTCCAGGGAATAGCGGCGACGATCTCCGCGCCGAATCCCTGCAGACGACTCGTGACCCCCTCTAGCGCGGCCCGCGTCTGGTCCTCTTCAAGGTCGGGTCTGATGATATACGTGATCTCGTAGGCGTTCAAGGGCCCTCCTTCCCTCGGTTAAAGTCCTGAGTCAACGGCGAGATTCCGGCTCAGAACAGGAAGTAAGCCCCACGGCGTGGGGCCTGCGTAGTATAGCACCGGGAACAACTTGACGTAAAGTTCAGCGGCGCCCGAACTCGCGCTCCAGCTGCACGTGGCTGAGATGAATCATCGTCGGGCGCCCGTGCGGACAGGTGGCGGGTCGGGCCGTGCGTTCGAGCTGGCGTACCAGCTCCCGCATCTCCTGGAGGTCCAGCGTCTGACCGGCTTTCACCGCCATCTTGCAGGCGGTAGCGGCGAGCGCCCGCTCCCGTGCGGCGCTCGGGGCCGGAAGTGAAGCAAGCTCCGTCAGAACTTCGCCGACCAGCTCGACCGGGTGCGGCGTGCGATCGATGGCGGGAATGGCTCGAATCAGGCAGGCGCCGGATCCAAAGGGCTCGAGCACGAACCCGGTCCGGCGCAGCAGCTCGCGATTCTCCTCGATGGCCAGCAGTTGGGCGGCATCAAGCTCGATCGTTGCCGGCTCGAGCAACGGCTGGGCCGAAACCTCGCCGTCCTCGAACTGCCGGTCGAGCCGGTCGAAGAGCACACGTTCGTGCGCCGCGTGCTGGTCGATCATGTACAGCCCCTGTGGGCCTTCCGCCACGATGAACTCGGCATTGGTCTGGCCGAAGACGCGCAGCACCGGAAGATCGGGTACCAACGGCTGCGGGCTCGGCTCGGCGGCCGGCGGCTCGTCTAGGAGGGAGGGAGTGGAGGTGACGGCGTCGCTCGAATCAAGCGCAGCCGTGGAGTGGATCTCGATCTCGGCGAGTCGAATCTGCAAGAGCGTGTCTGACACGGCGCGATGCAGCATCCCGTGTACCTCGCGCTCGCGGGCGAAGCGCACCTCGCTCTTCGCCGGATGGATATTCGGGTCGACATCTGACGGTGGCAGCACGAGGTTGACCGAGGCCAGCGGATGGCGACCTGTCATCAGCCGGCCGCTGTACGCCTCCTCGAGCACGAACGCCAGGTTTCGATTCTGCACCGGCCGGCCGTTGACGTGCAGATGGATGGCGGAGCGGTTTTGCCGTGTGAAACCGGGGGCGCTGACCATCCCCCGCAGGGCGAGCCCGCTCTCCGCCATCTCGACATCGTGCATGTGCCGCGCTGCTTCGGGCCCGTAGGCGGCGGCGATCACCGCTCGCACGTCGCCGCTGCCCGGAGTGTGAAAGACCGGCACGCCGTCCAGCGTCAGCGAGAAACGAACGTCCGGTCTGGCGAGCGCGTATTGCACGACGATGGACCGAACCTGGTTCGCCTCAGCCCGGAGCGAGCGGACGAACTTGCGCCGAACCGGAACGTTGCCAAAGAGATCGCTCACCGCCACCCGCGTGCCCGGCGGAGACGCGTGCGGGCTCTGCTCGACAATCTCGCCGTACTCCAGACGGATGTGGCTGCCGACTTCTTCGCCTTCCAGCGCGGTGACCATGTCCAGACGCGACACCGCGGCGATCGAGGGCAGCGCTTCACCGCGAAAGCCCAATGTGGTGAGCCGCTCGAGGTCCTCGAGTGTCGACACCTTGCTGGTGGCGTGCGAGTCGAAGGCGAGATGCAGATCGTGAGCCGGGATGCCGCAGCCATTATCGGTCACCCGAATGAGCTTGAGGCCGGCGTCGCGCGCCTCCACCGTGATGTCGGTGGCGCCGGCGTCGAGGGAATTGTCGATCAGCTCCTTGACCGCCGACGCGGGACGTTCCACTACCTCACCAGCCGCGATTTTGGCCGCAACGTCGGGCGGCAGGATCCGGATGGGGCGGCGATCGCTCACGCTCCCGGTCCTTCCAGTGGAGTTTGAAGCACCGCCTCGGTCATGGCGACCACGCGTTTCGTGGCGCGAACATCGTGGGTGCGAATGATGCGGACACCTCGCATGACTCCCCAGGCGGCCACGGCCAGCGACCCTTCGAGTCGCTCGCCGGCGTCGGTACCGAGCAGATCACCCAGAAACGTCTTGCGGGAGACGGCCAGCAGAACCGGGTAGGGAAGCAGAGTGAATCGCTCGAGCGCCCGTAGCAACGCGATATCGTGGGCGCTGGTCTTGCCGAAGCCTGGTCCGGGGTCTATGACCAGCCGGTCTGCGGAAATGCCGGCGTCGAGGCACTCCTGGGTACGTCGGCGGAGAAATGCAACCACCTCGTCGACAACATTTCCGTAGACCGGGCTGGGGTTGGCGACGCGCGGGCGCCCCTGAATGTGCATCACCACCGCCGCTGCGCCACTTTCGGCCGCGACCCGGCGCATCTCAGGATCCTCCATGCCGCCGATGCTGTTGACGATCGCCGCTCCGGCGGCGACGGCAACACGCGCAACCTCCGATTTGAAGGTATCCACCG
>Ga0070735_10001558_pt1 | contig 21980 bp, 17 predicted proteins | sample Coa_R1_FD_66443 | JGI IMG/M metagenome (GOLD analysis project Ga0070735, IMG submission 66443) | Surface soil microbial communities from Centralia Pennsylvania, which are recovering from an underground coalmine fire - Coalmine... | ecosystem: Environmental > Terrestrial > Soil > Unclassified ...
TTACGACGACCATCTTAACGAAGGCGGGCGCATTCGAGTTTTGGCTGCAAAAAATACGGGGCGGGGAGCAAGTCGAATTCCGGTATGCCTTCATCCATACATCGCATTAATTCTTCCGTCTCTTCTTGTCTCGTCGTAGTAGCGGTGAGGATCGAAATCACAATGCCACACTTCAAAAACCTGCACGGCAAGGACGTGGCGCCACCGCTCCTCATCAATTGCCTCAAGTTGAACGCAATCGCTCTGCGCCTCAATACCCGGCCGCGACAAACCTTGGGATTTCAAACTCCAGCGGATAAACTACAGGCCAGTGTTGCATCGACCCCTTGAGACCACCCGGCTTATCGGAATATGCCTTTATGCCTCATGACCAGTTCCGGGCCACATTCCCAGGCATCCCACGGTGGTGTTGTGCAGACCGACAAAAGCGACTTCCTGGATCTCAAAGGCAGTGCGAGAGCGCAACTGTGCGAGGATAGGCGTGGAAGACGCCGAACTCTTTTCCCGATCGCCAAACGTATTTCGGCACTTTAACTAGCCGTGCAGCAAGTTCCAAAGAAGTTGCGCGTTTGGTTGGTTCGGGAAAGAAGCCCGTCGCGTGACTTCTCGATCTGGCGGCGGAGTTGGGTCAGATCAACTCCCACGAGCTTGCCCTGCCACTTCATGATTTTGCCTGCGATGAACACGTGTTCGACGTTGCTTGTATCCATCAGTGTCACAACTGTTCCGGGCACGTTATTCATCGGGAAGGTGTTGATCCGCTCTGTCCCTAACAGAATGATGTCGGCTTCCTTGCCCGGCGTTAGCGTGCCAACTTTTCCGTCCAAGTGGGCCACGCGCGCACCTGCGATGGTGGCGAACTCGATGACTTTGCGGCAAGTCACCAACGGAGGCAGGTTCTGTTCACCGGCAAGCGCACGATCATTGATAAGCGCGCGCTGAATCGTGAAGGCCGTGCGCATGATCGAGAACATGTCCGCGGTCATGTTGCATTCGACATCCACGCTCAGGCTCGGCCGGATACCGTGATCGAGCGCCGCCTGAATGGGAGGCATTCCGTGCCGCATTTGCATCTCGATGGCCGGAGCGATGGAGACCTTGCCGCCTGTATCCGCGATTGTCTTCCACAGGGTTTCGTTCCCCGACCGCGTGCAATGGATGTATTCATTGTCCGGTCCCATAAGTCCCGCCTTGGCCAGTGGCTCCAAAGTGCTCATGTTCACGATGTGAGAAACGATGGGCGCACCCACCGAACGCGCCAGCTTCCAGCGGTCTGCATTGGTTTCATCACCAAGGGCCAGCGTCAGCAACTGATCATCGGAGGAAAAATACTGCTTTCGCAACCGGACGATGTCCTGTGGATATTGGCTCTTGGCCCCCGGGCCAGTAGAGTAAGCGAACAGTGCCCTCCGCCCGGATTCCCGCAGGCCAGCAATGCAAGCGTCCGTATGCTCGGGAGTGAGGGAAACCTGCGATGTGTCAACCGTCGTGGTTACGCCCGCGCTCATCTGGCTGAGCGATGCCACTAGCTCAGCGAGGCGCGCATCGTCCGGCAGATAGGCGGGAGCGAAGGTGCCGAGGATCATTCCCTGGTAAGTTCTCGCGGTATCTCCAGCAACACCCAGCAAACCATCCGAGAGAATGCTGCGCAGAGGGGTCTCAAATTGGTGGTGGTGCGTGTCGATGAATCCAGGCATCACGATCATCCCTGCCGCATTCACGATCATGGCGTGAGCTGGCGTGGGGACGTTTGGACCGACCGCTACGATCTTTTTTCCCTGGATCAGCACGTCGGCCTTCTCGAAATCGCCCACTTGGCTGTCCATGCTCAGGACAATGCCGTCTTTTAGCAAGATCGCGCGGCCGTTGGCGTTCCTGAGGTTTTCTAGCAGTACGGGGGCCGCGGCGCCTTGTTGGGCGGCGGCACGTCCGGGCAGCCATTGTGCCGCGGCGACTCCGGTGGCGATTCCTACGCCCGCTCTCAGAAAGCCGCGACGGGAGTTACCTCCACACGCTTCAATACGTTCCCGTTCGTGTTTCATCGCTGGCCTTTCTTTTTTCATCGCATCGTACGGGAGTTCTTTCAGCATTGCACATTCCTACAAATACGCAATGCCTCGGCTCACAAACCGGAGTTAGCCTTCGGTTTGCGCATCGTACGCTGCTCCTGCCCTCGACACAACGAATTTGCTACCAGAGCAGGCACCGGCGGGGATTGCAAAGTTCTGACGGCCAAGTCCTGATAAACGGGGCCTCTCGGGTGTAATCAGAACTCATCAAGACTTGGGGTGACTTGGAACCTGCATTTTCGAGAGAGCTTACCGAGAGAGGTCAACATCCCGATATTTCACGACTTTCAGGTCCACGGTGGCAAGGCTGAACTTGCAGAGAGACATAGACATCCCCAAGTTTCACGACTTGAAAATCCAGGCCTCTGGAAGGAAAGAGTTCAAGACCTGAGGCGAGCAAGGGGTTGAACGTCACCTTCCCACCGACTCCGCTGGGCCGCACATCCCAACTTGAAAGGGCTGGCAGAGTGAGCTAAGCTGGCCGGACTCGTCAAGGATACCTCCATATCAAGCACCGATGCGGAACCCGATTCCGTTTTGATCTGCTGCAACGCGAAGCCGTTCGCACGCAGCGAACTTTTGCGCTGGGCATTTTCGTGTGCTGTCTTTTGCCCCAAAATGCTAACTGCGGTCAGGCTAAGGTACTGGCGAACGAAGCGCCGCAAGCCGAAGTTCGATTGCTCGCAGTCGGCCAGATTGTTGAGGGGACGCTGGCGGATAGCGGATCGCATGTTTACCGGCTAAATCTTTTGCGCGGCCAGTTCGTGCGTTTCGGGGTCAGCGCAGAGGATCCTGCCGCGAACATTCAGGTCACCGTGGCTGGTCCCGACGGCGGCAAGATTGAGGAGCTATCCGGGCCTGTGGGCCAGTTTTCGTTACGCTTCATATCGACCATCTCAGGCGAGTATCACCTCCGCGTTGAGCTTTTGGCTAGCAACGCTCCATCAGACAAGTGCACGGTCACTCTGGAAGAGCGGCGAGAGACGATTGATCAAGACGAGACACGTGTTGCCGCCAGCCGGGCGATGGTCGAGGCGTATCGGCTGAGCAGTCAGAATTCCTCTCAGTTAAAGCAGCAAGCGGATCAGAAGTTCCAGGACGCGAGGGCTCTCTTTCGCGCCGCCGATGACCGCCGTGGAGAAGCGGAGGTGCTCCAGTATTTGTCAATCCGATCGTTTGACGGACGAGACTTCGGGCGTTCAGTCGACTATCTTCGCCAAGCCCGGGCGCTTTGGCAGGACTTAGCAGAATATGGCAGGGAAGCCGCAGCGCTTGAGAGTATGTCTAAAATTCAAATCAAAATGGGTCAGCCGCAGGAAGCGCTTGACTCGGTGAATCAGGCGCTCGCTTTGGGTCCGGCAGCAGGCGAACCTTTCTCCGAGGCCAATGCTCTGAACTGCCTTGGTGACGTCTATGAGGCGATGGATCAGTTTCAGGAGGCCCTCAATTCCTACAACCGGGCGCTTTCACGGTTTCAGATTGTCCCTAACGCAAGAACAGCCGACGGAATCGAGTCCCTATCTGCCCTTGGCCACGTCTATTGGGAGCTTGGCGACCCTGAGAAGGAGCTGGATTATCTTGACCGGGCGCTCAGGCTTGCGCGCTCTTCCGGTGTCCGCCATCTCCAGGTAAGTACATTACTGGCAGTGGGTTCCGCGCACAAATGGTTGCACGAGATAGATGTCGCACTGGAATACTACAACAAGGCGCTGGCCTTAACAAAAGACGATCCGGCCGATGAGGCGCCCGTGCTGTTGAGCTTAGGAGAAATCTATTTAGGGCGAGGCGAACGTGAAAAAGCACTCCGATACTTTGGGAAGGTCCTGGACTACTCACATGCACATCATCTAACTGAACTCGAAGCGGAGACTACCTTTAGTATGGGCTTCGCCTACAAGCCTCAGCCAGCTCTAGAAGCTAAGATTAAGGCCCTCTCCATGTGGCCTTATAAGGATAGGACACGACGAACCTTTCTCGACAGAATCGGCTGGTTCTACCTGGAAATCTTGGGTGACGCCCCCAAGTCTATTGAAATCTTTGAAAAACAAGTTACTGAGAGCCGCGCCGCGAAAGACTTACAGAACGAAGCCGGGGCCCTTCGGGGCTTGGCCGAGGCTGAGCGAGCCATGCAGCAGAACACCCAGGCGCGGCGCGACGTGGAGGCAAGCCTGAAATTGTTTGAGTCTACGCGCGAACAGATTGCTGGCGTGGAGTCCCGGGCCAGCTTTTTTGTGGTACCAGCGAGGGTCTATGATTTCTACATTGACTTGCTGATGCAAATGAATGCCAAGCACCCGGACCAAGGCTTGGATGCCGTTGCCTTCCAGGCCAGCGAGCGCGCACACGCCCGCAGCCTTTTAGACATGCTAGTCGAAGCGCACGCTGACTTTCACGAGGGGACAGATCCAATACTTCTTGAGCGTGAGCAGACCTTACAGCAACGACTCCGCGCTAGGTCGGAATATCAGGTTGAACTGCTCGAACGTCCACACACCACGCAGCAAGCTGAAATTGTGAATCGCGAGCTGCAAAGTTTGACGGCGGAATATGACGAGACTGAAGCGCAGATCCGTGCAACCAACTCGCACCTTGCCGGGATCACGCAGCCTACCCCTTTGGACTTGAAACAAATTCAGGAGCAGGTTCTTGACTCCGACACGCTCCTTTTGGAGTACTCGTTGGGTAAGGAGCGTAGCTATCTGTGGGCCATCACGAACTCTACGTTAACAAGCTTCACATTACCCAAACGGGAGGAAATCGAGTCGGCGGCGCGCCGCGTCTACGAACTTTTGACGGCAACGAACAGTCATCTGAGAGACGAGCGGGAACTGCAAAGAGAAACTCGGATTGCGCACGCGCGTTCCCAGTATCCGGCTGCAGTCGCGCGCCTAAGTGAGATGTTGCTCGGTCCGGCTGGTGCGCTGCTGGAACACAAGCGGCTCCTCATTGTGGCCGACGGCGCTCTTCAGTACATTCCGTTCGCAGCCTTACCCATGCCGAGGTCAGCAAAAACCAGAGACTCCGGCTTGCCTCTCATGGTGGAGTCAGAGATTGTGAACGCCCCGTCGGCGTCTACGCTGGCGATGCTGAGTCGCGGCTCAGTCGGCAGGCAGCTTGCCAGCAAAGAAGTCGCCGTTCTTGCCGATCCTGTTTTCGATAGCCAAGACCAACGTATCCCAGAGCGCCGACCAGTTGCACAGGCTTTGTCCCAAGGCAGGGTGACCTCACAGAACCAGGATCTACCTATAGGACTTGAAAGGTCATGGAGCGAAACTGGTGGCAGCGAGCGCGGCTGGAAAATTCCACGGCTGCCATTTTCCCGAAGGGAGGCGGATGCCATCGTGGCTGCCACGCCTCGAGGCAAGAGTTTCGAGGCAGTGGATTTCGATGCGACTCGCGCAACACTGACGAGTCCCGAATTGGCTCAATATCGGGTCGTCCATTTTGCCACTCATGCCGTGCTCGACAGCCGCACTCCTGAGCTGTCCGGGATTATCCTGTCGCTTGTCGATCGGCGAGGAAGACCGCAGAATGGTTTCCTGCGTTTGTGGGACATTTACAATCTGCACCTACCAGCTGAGTTGGTAGTGCTGAGTGCCTGCCAGACGGCTTTGGGCAAAGAGGTTAAGGGCGAGGGACTGATTGGACTCACCCGCGGGTTCATGTATGCTGGCGCCGCGCGGGTGATGGCCAGCCTGTGGCAGGTAGATGACGTGGCGACGGCTGAATTGATGTCGCAGTTCTATCAGGGCTTTCTGAAAAAGAACCTGCCACCGGCTGCCGCACTGCGCGCAGCGCAGGTTTACATGTGGAAGCAGAAACGCTGGCGCGACCCCTATTTCTGGGCCTCGTTTCAGATACAAGGCAGATGGAACTAATCGTTTAAGTTCGATTTTGGTGCACGCAAATTCATAGAGATTCGGTTTCGGGATAGTTCTGTCACCGGCGTTGCGCTTGAGTTTCGAACGGAGGACGTCCGCGCCTCCCCTGGAGCTAGTGATGCGATGGGGTCCCAGTCGGTACCCAAGAACAAATGGATTTTGACCAAGAGCGCGTTCGACCTGTTGCTGGCGCAACTCGATAGCGATCGCGAGGAAGCCGGGACACGGTATGAAGCGCTACGGCGCAAACTGGTGAAGTTCTTCGAGTGGCGAGGGTGTCGCTTTCCCGAAGATCTGGCGGACGACGCGATCAACCGGGTCGCGAGAAACATTGAGGCAGGCGAGAACATTCGCGACTTAGCGGCTTACTGTGCCGGAGTCGCGCGTCATGTGTTTCTGGAAAGCCTGCGTGCCCGCCAGCGAGAAGAAGCTCTCCAATCCACGCCGCAATCTTTGCCAACTTCGGCAGCGGAGCCGGACTTGCGGCGCGGATGCCTTGAGGGCTGCTTGCGGGAATTGTCCCAAGAAGATCTCAATCTTATCGTGGAGTACTACAAGGAAGACAAACAGGCCCGAATTAGTGCGCGCAGAAACATGGCCGCGCGACTGGATATTCCCCTGAACGCATTAAGAATCCGCACGCATCGCATACGCGTTCGTCTGGAAGCCTGCGTTGACAAATGCATGAAGGGCTTGAGGGAAGAGATGAAATGAATGAGCTGCGTAATCACTCTAAAGTGAAGGAGTCTCGCGACAGCTAGTCATGGACTCCGACCAGGAAAAACGGATGGTTCAATACCTGCTAGGTCAGCTCTCCGAGCAGGAGCAAGCCGAACTCGAGGGTCTATATCTGATGGACGACGCTCTGTTCGAGCAGCTTCTCGCAATCGAGGACGAGTTGCGCGACACTTACGTGCGCGGAGAGCTTTCCAGAGCGGATCGTCGGGCCTTTGAGCAGCGGCTCTTGATCCTTCCCCATCAAATGGAGAAGCAGGAGTTTGCCCGGTTGCTGCTTCGAGGCCTTCCGGAAGTGGACACCTCGGCTCGCACGCTACACCAACCAGCAGCAGAGCGGAGATCACTGCTCCGAGTTCTGCGTGCGTCGCCGTGGACTATTCTCGCTCCGGCGCTTTCTGCGGCTCTGCTCATTGTGATCGTGGGAGGCTGGTGGCTAACGCGCAGGCTAGAGCTTTTGTGGACGACACGACAAGCGATCTCGCAGGGGAGCTCTGGCGTTGTTCCACCAAAGGCGGCCAGGCTACCTGGACAAGGTCCCGAGGCCCAAGGGCCAAACCTTACGCCAGGCCAGTTAGAGGAAGAAAAGACTTTCGCGTTTGTCCTCACACCCGGGTTGGTTCGGGGCGGCGAAGAGTCCAGGCCGCTGGTGATCCCTCTCGATGCCGGCCGGGTTCGGTTGGATGCACGATTTGAAGGCAATTACCCGCATTACAGCGCCGTGCTCGCTACCGTTGAAGGCAGACAGGTCGCAAGCGAGGCTAATCTGCAAGCTGAGACGTTTCCTGGTGGCCTGAGAATTTTTCTCGACATATCTAGCAGCTTGCTCATGCCAGGAGACTACATCCTCACCGTGCGCGGGGTGCCAGCCACCGGACGCATCGAAACCATCGCGGAATACGCCTTCCGCATTCGGAACAAGTAAGAGAACCCGCCTGCTGCCCTTTCCGAACTCTCTGAAGCTGCCCCTCTCGGTCCCTCCGACCTAGCATAGCCACTGAATCCACGAAATGTTTTGGCTATTCGTGTCACTTAAGATTGAGCGCGATGTATAGCGATCTGTGGAGTTGTCGCCGCTCGTTTAGCCATATCCACGATCGCGGTCATCCTGACGCAAGCCGGTGCGGCGGCGCTTCCTTAGGGGAGCAACCGGAAAAGGAGCCGACAAGTGAACCAAGAGTATTCGAAAAGTACACTAGCGTTGGCAGCCATGATCGCGCTGTTGTTCCCGGTGTTGGCCGGCTGTGGGGCCAGTAGCGGCACCGGCAGTAATCCAAATGGCGGTGGTGTTTCCCCTCTAGCTCCTGGTACGGAACTCGTCTTCGTGGGCGACACCTTTGGAGAAATTGACAGTTTCAGCGTCGATCCGAATTCCGGTGCGCTCAATCTCGTCGGGACTTTTCCGGTGTCGAATGCTTCTGCTGGTACCGTGAGACTCGCAGCCGATCCGAGCGGCACGGCTCTCTACGCCACGAGCACGGGCGGAGGGGGACCAAACGTAGTCGCGTTCACGGTAGCCGCTAGCACGGGCGCCCTGACTGCCGTCGCTGCGAATCAGACACTGTCGATCGCTGCTGGCAAAATTGCCGTTGATCCGAAGGGGAAGAACGCCTATGTCATCCCCGATCCCTTATTCGCCAATGCTGCCGAGTTGTTCGGGTTCAGCATTGACCCGACGACGCACGGTCTAACCATGTTGGCCAATCAGCCGATTACAGTTCCCGGCGTACCTCATGACCTTACTGTCGATCCTTCGGGCGCTTTTGTCTACGTCACGTTCCAAGGCACGGCGGGTGATGAGATCGCCGGTTTCTCACGCGATCCCAGCACGGGTCTGTTGACGGCGATGGGTTCGACCTTCGCGAATACCGGGGGCGATAGTGCCCAGGGCATCCGCGTGACACCCAACGGAGATTTCGTGATCGTTGCAAACCAAGCGACTAACAATGTGTCGGTATTGTCTCTAAACATCAGCAGTGGCGTCCTAACTGATGTTACGGGTTCGCCGTTCGTCAGCGGCAACGGCCCTGGCCCCGTAGCAATCGACCCTGGTGGCAATGTCGTTCTTGTGGCCACCGGTGGCCTATCCGTGTACACAATCGGAGCCGGCGGTGTGCTAACACCGGTCGCGGGGATACCGCAGTCTTTCAACGCCGCCTCGATCGCGGTCGACCCGTCGGACAAATTCGTTTATGTCAGCAACATCCCTAGTGAGGTTTCTGGATTCAAGCTGAGCCCGAGTACGGGAGCCCTAACACCAATCGCCGGTTCACCGTTTCCCCTTAGCGGGGGTGCGCCGCGCGATGTGATCGTCATCAAGCCGTAACGGCGGTAACGAGAAAACTAGCTCGAAGCTGACTCTGAAAGGAGTGTAGGAAAAATGAAAAAACAGGTCGGAGAATTATACAGGGGCAGCGCGGCAATGAAAGCAACGGGATGGATTGGCGCCATAGTGCTCGCTGCAGGGGCGCTCATCTGGGTTCCGAGAGGAGCAAGGGCGGGGAAGCCTGGGTCTCACACTCCCGTCGACTCCACCGAAAACCTCACGACGATCGTCCATGACACCGATACCAGCGGCGCACAGCTCCTGCTGAGGAGCGACGATTACAACGGATCGGGACAGGCCACATACAGTGCTGCCCTGGATCCAAACCTTATAAGCGATCTTTTCGGGGGGGCGTACTTCCTCAGAATGTACAGTCAATCGACTCGTACTCTTTACATCACGCCAAACGATGCCATTAACAGTTCGCAGCCTGCCGGGCCGACACCGGGGTATTACTGGGAAAATGTGGAGTTGGCTGCGAGTTGCTACGACCAGAACCTGAACCAAGTTCTCTTGGAGAACATTCTGACGTCGAGCGGCAATTGCCTTATGATCCTGGATTTTAACTCAGGAGGAATCGAGTATAAATTGGCGATGGGCCCGCAGGTGCCACAAAAGTATCTGACACAACCCGTTGCACCTTCGACCGGATTGGTTACCGTGACTTGCAACGCCACGAGCGTTGTTAGTGGCGTCACAGTATGCATGAACTGGACGCTGACTCCGAACATGAGCACCGGAGCCAGCAATCCTCCGACAGTTGCGGATCTATTCTACCCCGGGAGTCGAAAGCAGGGGCTGGTGTTCGTCGGGCAGTACCACGAGACGTTCCGAATTGACATGACGAACCCATAAGACAACTTATGGGATTGGCCGGGTCGCATATTACCCACGCGTGCGTCCTCCCGTGTGTTTTCGAGGACGCAAACACCCAGTCCGTGGAGTTACCATAGGTCGTCGTCTTCTGCCACCTTCTGAGCACCTGAGCAAGCTCAGCAACCGTAGGAAGGAAGGTGTTGGAATCTCCGCATTCGGGTATGGTCTTCGTGGAATCCGTCATGGATAAATACGATGCGCCAATCGATTTGATCGTCGGCGGACACGCCCTAGCCGATTCCGATTACGGAGTACCCGGCCCACAGGCGGCAGCCAATTTGCAAATCCCATTGCCGAGACGTGCCGCCACATCATCCTGAGCACGACGAGGATCAAGAGCAAGACCAGAAAGTCGGGGTAGATTTTCCAGGAAAGAGATGTTTTATGTGCAACGCGGTTCCGCTCGCCGCGGCAGCTCTCTTAACTGTGGGGATCATTATCATCGGTTGATTCTATTCTGTATCTCCTGAACGAATCTCAGGAACATTTGGTCTAAAGCCGCCTGCATCCGATGCTGAAACTCATGCCTGGCTACGTCCTAAAGGAAATGGGGACATCGTAGCTCGATTGGTCGTGCTGGCGGTGATGCTGACCGCGGACACGCGGCTTGTAGCCATAGCTGCACTCGTTGAAGATCCCTCGTGGCGACATGACAATCGTTCTAGGGTGGGGTGGGTCGAAGTCGACGGCATTCTCCGTTCATGGCGTAACCTGCGCGTAATACTTCTCGTCGGCCTCTTGTTGGTCCATATCATTTGAGAGAAATGCCGACCTTCCGGCAGCACAGTCAGGGTATCGAACCGTGTTACCTCCGCAGACCATGTCTTTCGCTTCGCGCAGCGGCCGCTCAAAGAAATTTCCGAGCCTTATCGGAATTTTGGTAGTCAAAGGAATTCTGGAGCAGGTTCGATAGACGCCGCCTTCGAGATTCAAATCCGCGACCTAAACCTTCAAACAGACGAGCTAAGGAGTAGTGGATCCTAGCTTATTTTGTCGAAGCGCGAACATTCGCTGAACTGAAGAGCGAGGTCGAAAAAGGATTAGGCAGGACTGGCCTCGTGACATTTATGGAACTCGATCACGGCGCAATTTTACGGAAAGAGACCGGAAAAGGCAGTGCCTGTAGCGAAGAATTAGGTGATCTTGGAGACAAAAAATCCTCAATTGCCGTGGGATCGCCTCCAAATCGCTGCTGCGCAGTTTTTGCAGAGCCTTTTGGGCCGCGCGGCAGATTATGTGGTAACTCGCGAATGAGTCCTAGTTCAAAAAACCCTAAAGCCGGTCGGTTCGGAAGTGATTGATATCCCATGGTCGATACGGAAGGCTTTCACGGTTCAAGATACATGTGTTTACTAAACGCGCTAGGTAAAGCCCAATTTCTCGGATGGTCCTCGATCGGTAGCGCAACAGCAAGCGCTACTTGCGGCGTCTCGTTATCTCCGACCAAGATACGTGAGGCCGTCCGCGGAATTCACTGGGCCACCAAGAAAAAAGTGGGAGTGGCGTCGGCGAGCATGCACCCGCCCTCGACCGGCCCGTGCCATAGGTCCGCGTCGTTGGCCGGCCCATGTGGCAAATAGGAATTCTTTCGCGCGGGTCATTGCCACGTAAAGTAACCGACGCTCTTCTCCCAGGTCTGCGTTCGGATTCGGCACAATTACATCGTCAACGCCCGCGATGATTGTTGCTCGTACGGTGAGACCCTTGGAGCCAATCATCGTCATGATGCGTACGCCGTGAGCTTCTGCGAGGGCGTGATCTTTCCCCAGGGGGGTGATTTGCGACAGAAATCGGCCGAATCCGGAGCCTTCGTCGATCAGACCGTCGAGCGCATGCAGCAGTTCGACGCATCCAGCACTCGGCGCTGGCACGACATCGTCGCCAGCGGTGGCAACGATCCAGTGCCCCCATCCTTCCTGCGGTATTTCATCGGGCGCGGGATGCGCGCCGAGCCACGCGATCACCTTCTGCATCAAGATACGCACACGGGCCGCAGAATGCGGAGCATCGGGAAAATTCGTTTCGTATGCTGTTAGGAGGGCCGCGCCGAACTGGGTGTGAGCGATACGGGCGCGCTCGTAGATGTAGTCACAAAAAGCTTGCCCGATACCCGGCGTCAACAGTAGGAGACTCGCCCAGGCCAAAGAGTCCCTGTCATTTTCAAGGAGGCGGAACGTGGCCAGCGCCCACCGATTCGCAGGCTCCGTGAGCAAGCGTTCGACCGCCTCGGGATCACAATATGGAATCTCCTGTCCGTCGAGCGCCTGTTTTATAGGCTGACTGAACCTGCCATTGTGGTCGCCCCGCACTAGCACCAAAATTTCTTCAGCAGGGATGTGATCGCGATCGATCAGCTGTCTGATCAGTGCGGCGATCGCCCGCGCCTCCGCTACTTCGCCCCGGAACTCGAGGAGGGCTACTTCACCGTTCGGCGATCCTTCAGCGCACATCAGTCCAGGGCGGTCATGTGGACGGTCCGGATCGCCCGCAATCACGTACGATGCCCATTCAACAATATGTCGCCCACAGCGTTGAGTAACAGAAAGCGTATAGCTCAGGCATCCATCATAATCATGCGGGAAACGACGAATCCCTTCGGGCGCCGCATACCGGAACGAATAGATTGACTGATCGTCATCGCCTGCCGCGATGATTGAGCAGCCGCGGTCGGCAATTCTGTGCAACACGTCTAGGTCACATGCATTCAAATCTTGGTATTCGTCCACGACCAGCAAGTCGTAGTTGACACCTTCGAGATCGGGGTGATCCTGGAGCGCCTGCCGCAGCGCAAATGGCAATTCTGCCAGCAAAGTATAACCATAAATTTGTCGATGCTCATTCCACGCTCCAACGAATCGTGCGCGTTCGGCGGGAACTACCCGCGGATGCTCTCGCGGCCCTAGAAATTCCCAATTCGCCGCCATCTCCCTTATCAGGTTACCCACGTGATCGGTTCGGATGTTAATTCGATGCGCGAGTGTGGGGTGGACTATTTGTTTCTCCTCCCACTTGTCCGCGATGCGCAGCGGTTCTGGAAAGTCGCTAGTTCCCGGGTTGCGCAGCAACGCGCCGATAGAAAATGAGTGCATGGTGCTCGGGCGTTCCGCAGCGGCAGCCGGGCGTTCGGACACTTTCTTGGCCAACTCCGCCGTGGCGGCCCGCGTGAACGTCAGCAGTTGGATGCGAGGCGCAGGATTTTCAGCGAGTAATTGGTCGACGAGCGCCACGAGCGTGGCACTCTTTCCGGTTCCCGGTCCTGCAAGAACTCGTGCATGGCGCCTGGCGCTGTGCTCAAGGATCGCTTGTTGTTCGCGAGTTGGAACGTATGGCATGAATGAACGATTCTACTCAAGTTTTTGTTACTTGGACCTCGGAAGAGCGGTTGCTCTTTGGTGACTCTTTTTTGCCGGTAGGCTCGAGGGACGCGGTTGCCAGTAGCGGCCCTAGGACAGAATCCCGGGAACGCCCCGGAGCATTTTAATTGTCTCTCGCGCCAGCTTTCGGAGCGCGATTTTTGCAGCCGAACGCTCGCCGTGCTTCAGCGCGTTGCGGCTGACGCGCGCTTTTCCCTCGCGAGTCCTGGGGCCGGTACTTGCTTGCCATGGTCGCCGGCGCCGGATCGAAGCTCGCAGGGATCGCAGCCCTCGTCGGCTGAGCTGGTAGTTTCGCTTGCTCCTGCTGCTTGCCGATCCTAGTTTGATCGTCATATTTTCCTCGCGACAATTCGGGATTTTGAACCGTCTGAATGACCTGCTGCTGCGCAACGTTCGCTTGGCCGATTGTATAGCTCGTCCCCGAATCCTTCGGCCGGCGATGATCGCGAAAAGCGGTCATCAAGCGACGGAAGCTACCTGAAGCACCATCGCAAGCCTCGTTAATCACTTTGACGCCATCTCCTTCAGCATTCATCGCTGCCTGCCGTGAAAGTGCGAGGACTCGTGCGTGGTGCACCATCAACTGTTCGAGCGCCAATTTTTCAAGCGCATCACGCGGCTTCATAGCCTCCACGAATTCTGGGAGCACGCCGCTGAGCACTTGCGTGAATTCGTCCTGATTGAGGCCGCAGCCGGCTCGCAAGCTTTCGGTATTGACGACGGTTCGCGAGACGCCTTCATACGCGAACAGGCCAAGCATTTGAGCGTGGATTTGGGACAGCCGCTTCACCACTTGTGATGGCCCGGCGGCGCTCGGTAGTTCCATGATTGGTGAAGACCCTTTCACCGGAGGGGTGGTCAGCCGGGCGCCGGATCTCGTCCGACACGAAGGCTTCGTTTTCTCACGCGATCTGCGACTTCTTGGAGCCTGTCGGTTTGCTTGTTGCGGAGATTTGGATTTGACATTCGAGCTCATTTTGAAAGTCCGCTAATAAGTACATTGACTTCGAATCGACATCCTATCTGTCTTGCCAGTCGCAACGTGATGAAATTCTAGGACTTTTATCGTTATTGTCGTACTCGTGGTCGCTACAACGATCGGTCCTGGATGCAATAACCGTCATTCGAGAGCAAGTTTCTGCTTTTGCGACGCTGGGGACTGCTCGATTTTCGAATTCGTGTTCCCCAGCGTTATCAACAATCTACGTCGTAAACGACCAAAGTATCTACTCGCCGCGAACGGGCCGTACGACATAAACGACAAGTGGAAGCCCGCGTTAAGTCATCAAGACTCTACACCGCAGTCCAAAGCTCTGCCGGGCGGCCATCATGCTGCTCGCCTCTTCTCCTACCGACCAGGCCATGTTCCATCAACATCCCGAGGGCACGGTCAATATCATTCGCACTCCGGTTGCGCTGGAAATGGTCCCTGATCTGAGTTCGCGTCAGTCCCTCCGCCCCGGCACGGATCGCAGCGAGCAGGGAATCCGCCGTCGGATCACCCAAGGAACCGCCAAAGATGTACCGAGCAGATGCTTCGCAGTACTTCCAAAGAGCAAGAGCAGCCTTCAGGTGCTGAAAAAGGATAGACGACTTGCGATCAAGCAGAGCGTAAATGCATGCGAGTCGCATCACCTGGGATTCGGCGCGCGAGGTCACGGCACCGAGCATTCCGGGGTGACCTTCGGAAAGCTTCGGGTAGACTTTAAGCCAAAGGGCGCGGGCCTTTTCGCTGCGCTGCATTACTTCGATGTCTTTTGAAAACTGCAACGCTTCACGGAGCTGGTTGATCAACGGGTGGAGATCTGCATCTGCGGGACGACCCCCCTCCGGAAGACACTTCGAGCGTTGAGCGCATACCCACAGAAATCGGTTCGCGAAGCCGTTGCCTACTTCGGTCGTGCCGAGATACCTACGCAGCTCATCGCGGGTAATGTGACCAATAATCGAAATATGTGCGCCACTGGCTTTTGCGGGAGAGTTTTTCGTAAGGATGCGAAGGTCGCCGCTATCCCACGCCTGACGAATGGTCGCCGAGAGCGTATTCCCCTCACGGCCGAGGGTCCGCAAAACAGATGCGAATTCAGTCTCGAGGTCCAGCAACCGCTTGTCGGCCACGCCGTGATCAGAAATAACGATTTGATAGCCGATCACGCGGCTACCTTTCTTGACGGGCTCTCGTCGTTCAATGGCGTCACGAACGGCCCAAATGAGTCCTTCACCGGATGAGAGCCCTGACTGAATGCAGCCGCTAGCCCACGCGGCGTCGGCCTCCTGGAACAGGCTCTTGATCTGGGAAAGCGAGGACCCTTTCCGGCCCTTCGAAGAAACACCCACTAGCACCGGGAAAATGTTGGCACCATGGCGATCCGCCTCGGCAACGAAATGCGGACCGCGACCGACTGAGTTGCCGAACATCGCAAGTAGCTGCACCAGCAGGGCGACCGCAGCCGCCTCGCTGTGGGGTTCAATTGTGGCAACAAGTTCCCCGGCAAGGCCGTGGTAGGCCTCGGGCGCCGGCGGATCCGGCCACTCGGGTACGGTGAGGACGGGATCCCTGTTCGGGTTTGTGCGGGTCGAGGAAGCGATGCCCAGCCAGTCGCGTACGTCGGCGACCGCTTTACGGGAATACGGCAATGCGGCGTCAAGTGCCTTCTGAAATGCCCCGCGGAACTTCGCGGGGTCCTTCACGTGCAAAGCGCTCGGATCCTTCACATTTTCGAACCGGACGAAGTGTACGCGTTCGCGAATGACTGAATCGTCGAGCCAGCTGAGCACCGCCTCACCGCCGCGATCCTTCTCGATCACGACGAAAATCTTGGGGAATTTCGCCAGGTAGCCGGCCCAGTCCTCCCGCCATGTGTTAGCGCCGGGCAATCCGAGGGCGGGGAACTTGTGGGTCCAGAGCGTTTGCGTATCGGATTCGCCCTCGGCGAGGACGATGTATCCCGCCGACAGCCATTTCTTGATCCGCCACAAGCCGTACAAGGCCGGCTTGTCTCCCTTTTTCCAGACGAACCGCTTTTCCCCCGCCATGCTGAGACGAAACCGAACGGCACACTCATCACGATTGACGTCAAAATACGGAATTTTCAAGGCCGGGCGCTGGTTGTAATTCACATTCTCCAGACAGAACTTGTCCAGGAATGCCGGTTCCAATTTCTTGGCGTCCGCGTATTCTGCGAGCGTCAGTCCGCAACTCGGCTCGCGATTGGTGCCCTCGGATTTTGTCGTCAGCGCGGCGCCGTGTCCCGGCACGAATAACTCTCGGGCACTCATGCCGAGTGGGTCCAGAATGTCGTCCAGGTGGCATCCAGCGTGGCAATAGATCAGAACACGCCCATCCCTGCCTTCATTGACCGAAAGAGAATTCATGTGGTCCGAGTGAGCCGGGCAGCGAGCCGACCAGCCGTCGGTGGTTGTGGTGACGTTTTCAAGATACTCAAGAACACGAGTAAGGGGCTTACTGGGCATCGCGACCCCCGCGCCGTGATTTCGCGGCGGTTCCGCCCCGCGCGAATTTTTCCAGTTCACACGCGTGGATAAGCGTCCTGCGGCCGACCTTCACCGAAGGGATTTTTCTAGCAGCAATTAGTTCATCAATGGTGCGGAGAGACACGCCGAGGCGGAACGCTGCATCGGCGCGGCCATACAAAATGCGATCTGACATCGAATTTCCTATATTTTGGGGAAACTATAGTCCGCTTCGCAGTGCAGGTTCGGAGGAAAGCCCACCGGAACTTGCAACCAGTGTACACGATCGGCCACAGTTTTTCAAGGCCACGGGACCGATCCCGCGCGCGGGCGCAGCTGGATGCGCTGAGAACTGGATATGCGCCGCGCATCCGGAAAAACTGAAATTACCTGAGCTCACAGCCTGCCGCGCTGCTGAACGGGTAAGACCACCGCGACGGATGCGTGACGGTCGGATCGCATGATTGGGCAGCATACGCGGCAACTTCAACGAGCGGCACTCGGCGCTGGGTCTGGAATGCAGGATGACGCGGGAGCGTTGCGTCGCGGTGCTTGCTACGCAAAAATCAGAGATCACGCACAGCTCCGGCAGATTTATTCGAGGAAATCGCAGCGGATCCGGCCGTGACGGTTACCACTAAGAAGCTGCTGGAGCAGCGCGCAGAGGTGGAGCATGGCAAGCGCGCGGTGGATTACGGAATGGCCAAGGCGCTGACATTTGCAACAATGCTACTGGGTGGGACGCCGGTGCGCCTCACGGGAGAGGATTCGCGGCGCGGGGCGTTCAACCAGCGGCACGCGGCGCTGGGCGACGCCAAAACGAGGCGCAACATGTGGTGCTCGAACGTCTAGGCACCGGTCAAGCGGCGCGCTGTGAAATTTTGAACTTATGGAAAGCAGCGGAGATTTGCTGCGCCGCGGTTGGTCTGCGGCGCAGCAAATCGACATCGTCTTATGCCGTACGGCCATTCGTACGAGCCTTTTGTCTTTGGTGCCGTTCCGATTCAGCCAGCAGTTCAATGTAGCTCGAAAGGTCTACAACATCGTGAATTAGGATGTCGAGCCGTCTTAGCAGGCTCTTGCGATGGGGAAGGTCGCCCTGGATGCCCAAGTAATGGTCGGCCTGGCCGAGGCTTCCCAGGGCTTCATCCACGAGTTTTGCCGCACGATCAAGCAGCGAGGGACTTTTCATCGCGTCGCTCCTTTCGGGTTCGCCGTGTGCCGTTTGACGCCTTCACCCGCCCCGCTTTTTCCAATGCGGTCCAATTCCATCTGCGTAATCAGTACGCGCTTTCCGATTTTGACGGCCTGCACAGCACCATCATTCAATAGTTGATCCAGTTTACGAAGTGATACACCAAGTTGAAATGCGGCATCCGCTCGCGGACGCAAGATTCTGTGCATTTTTACTTCCTAAATCTTAATTGGGTACGCGTCACAGTGCTGCCGCTGAAAACCGATGTTCGGAAGGAAAATCAGACCGCGGTTCCAAGAATGTAGAGCAGAGGGAGGAATCTGTCAAGCGCGTTTGCGCCGCGCCGCAAGCACCGCGCCGCAACCTTCGCTCCCGGCTCTCCGTATCATCTTGCGTTCCCGCGGCTCGACGTGATCTGCCGCGCGCCGGTAGCCTCAGCGTCTCGACCCCGCCGCCTCACGCTACGGAATCGTGAATTGCCGTGAAGCGGGGATTCGGCCGTACACGCGCGCGGATTAAACCGTACACCTGGGAGCGGCGTTCCGCGCTGGACAACATCATCGACTTCTGTTAGAAAATTGTTACCCGCTACGGTTTCCGCCGCGCGGTTGCACGCGAACGGTCTTCAATCTGTAACACCAATTCCGAAAAACAAGAACACCAAGCGCCCGACGGCGCGCGGACGATAATGTCGCGCCGGGGAAAAGTGTTCCGCGCCTGCACGGCAGCGGACGCCGCAACCGTAGACGCGGCAGCGATGGAACGGCAGCGGGTTCCACTCGCCTGAACCACCACCGCGGAAACGCGAGGCAATGGAACATGCGTGGCTCGAAAGCAGTGGTACCATCGCGGAAGCGACGACTGGACAGCGACGGAGAGGAAAATGCATGTCGCGCCGTTCAGGGCAAGTGGGAAGCATCGTAAAGGAAGGCGGCTGGTATCGAGTGAGATTTCGGTTGGACATTCCGGGACAGTACGAGCGGGTGCAAAAGAGTGTCAAGATTTGCCCCGTTTCCGGGCCGGGACTCCTGACCAAACCGGAGCGCGAGCGCCGGAAGGTCGAAATCGTTAATTCATTCGGTGCCAACAGCATCGAATACTTCAACAAGGTAGTGGCAGTTGATCTCGGACACACGTTCAGGCAGCAAGCGGAGAAATGGTTGCATCAATGCATGGCGCGCAGGCGCAAGCCCGTCAAGCCAGCAACCGTGAGAGGATGGGAGAGCTATATCGCAAAACACCTCAACCCCGCGATCGGCGACACTTCGCTGGCAAACGTGAACAACTCCACCCTCAAGGGGCTGGTCACGAGGCTGACGGACGATGGGTTGGGTCCGAAGTCGATCCGAAACATCGTGCAGGTGGTGACGGCGGTCGTGGCTTCGGCGGTCAACGAACACGGCGAAGCGATCTACCCGCGCAAGTGGAACTACGACTTCGCGGACATGCCCGCTGTCGAAAACCAGAGAACGCCGATGTTTAGCGGGGAAGAGGTAACCAAAATCATCGCCAAGGCAGGGAAGCAGGAACGTGTGATTTACGTTCTTTTCGCATCCAGCGGACTTCGAGCAGGCGAGCTGTTCGGTCTCGAAGTGAAGCACTTGAGCGGTGACACAATCACGGTTGCGCAATCGGTTTGGGAAGGTCGGGTTCAGCCCCCAAAAACGGTGAACGCTTTCCGTCAAGTGGACCTGCATCCCACTGTTTCGGCCATGCTCCGCGATTTCATTGGTGACCGAAAACAGGGTTTCATTTTCCAGACACGAACGGGCATGCCGTTTCGCCAGTGCAATTTCCTCCGCAGCTCCCTACACCCAATTCTGGAACAACTCGGTATCGAGAAGCAGGGCTTCCACGGCTTCCGCCGTTTCCGTGTCACACATCTTGAGTCCAGCTATGTACCGACTGGCCTTGTGAAGTACTGGACGGGCCACGCCAAGTCGGGCGACGGCGACGTTGTGAGGAGCAGCGTCACCGACAAGTACGTCAAGATGCGGAAAGACACGAAGTTTCGTGCGGACGTCGCGGAGCGAATTGGGCTCGGATTCGATCTGCCCAAGATCGAAACGATCGTAGTTGTTCCAGGTGTTCCAAGCTCCCCAAAAGAGGAGGTAGTCGTAAGCGTCTGAAAATTCAGGAGAAGATTGGCTCCCCGGGCAAGATTCGAACTTGCAACATTTCGGTTAACAGCCGAACGCTCTACCGTTGAGCTACCGGGGAACCGGGCGTGCGATTCCCCTAATCTACAACGCCGGCCACGCTATCGGCTACGATGAAAATTGCCCGGAATGGTCTTAGCTTGGTGCGTTGTTGATGCGATCCCGCGAGTGAAAACCTGCTGACCATGACCCGCTGCAATATAAATAGGCGCAACCAATCGGCAGGGAGTAGAATCCAAATAGTGTAAGGCAAAAACGAGTTCCCGCTACTCGTCCGCAGGTCTTACGCAAGCGTTGCGGAGGGCCTTAGCATGCGCAAACCATTTTCTATCCTTTCCAAACCTGCTGTTATTTTTGTGTTCGCCCTCGGCTTCGCTTGTTCGGCGATTCCGGTGTTCGCGCAGCACGGCGGCGGGCACGGTGGTGGTGGAGGCGGATTCCATGGCGGTGGCGGTGGAGGCTTTCACGGTGGTGGCGGAGGCATGCACTCGAGCGGCGGCGGATTCGCCGGAGCCAGATCGTACTCGCCCCCGGCAGCCGGATATGGTGTTGGGCGTCCAATGGCGTCACCGCCGATGCGTTCCCGCGGCGGGTTCGTGGGTCGTCCCGGCGGAAACTATTCCCGTCCAAGCAATAATTTCGCGGGTGGAAACCGCCAATTCGGAAATTCTGTGAGCGCTCCTCCGGCCGTCGCGGATGGCGGATGGCACTCCTTCGGCGGACCCGGCGCTGGCCGAGGAGCCTCAGGCATGCCGGCACAGGGCGGAAACGCGGGCGGCTTTCATGTCCTGAACGGAAACCGTCAGCCGGGCGCCGCGAATTCGGTTCGCAGTTTCTCCGGGCAGGGTGGCGAAGTTTGGGAGAACGCTCCGTCAGCCCGCAACGTAGTCCCCAGGTCTCAGTCGCTTTCGACTCTGCACAATTCGTTCGCGGGGCGGCCCGGTGCGAACCCGGTACTTCGGTCGAACGCGACGCTCTCAGCATCCGCGAATCTTACCGGACGCGCGGCAGGCGGATCGGAATTCAGGGGCAACCGGTCCCTTTCGAGTAATGCCATGAATCGCGGCAGTGCGCTCCAACCGTTACGCAGTTCCAGCAGCTTTGGATTCACGCGCGGCCGCGGCTTTGGCAGAGGCTGCTGGAATTGCGGCTTTGGATTTGGCGGATGGCGTGGCCGGGGCTTCGGCTGGGGCGGTTGGGGTTGGGGATTTGGCTGGGGATCGCCCTGGGGTTTCTGGGGCTGGGATCCATTCTGGATAGATCCGTGGTGGGGCTGGTCCGCACCGGGTTATGGATACTATGCCGCGCCGGATTACAACCTCTATGGATATCCTGACCAGGGCTACGACGGCTCCAATAATAATTCCGCGCCGCCTCCGCAGCAGTACGGAGAGGACGATCAATATAGTGACCAGTACAATCAAGGCAATTCAGGTGCAACTCCCGACGGCAATTGGATCACGCCCAATGGGCCGAGTCCGTCCTCCGCTCCCAATTCTGCAGGCTTGACGGTTCCAGTCCTGATCTACATGAAGAGCGGTGCGGTGCTGACGGTGCGCGACTATTGGATGATCGACGGCGAACTGCACTACATCCTGGTCAATGGCGCTCAGCGCGCGGTGAATCTGGAGCAAGTCGATCTGCCGCGCACCAACACGGAAAATGCCAAGAGCGGCATCAAATTCATTTTCAAATCCGAGCCGAGCGTGACCTCACCGGACCAACCCGACGCGGAACCTGGTAACCCGAACGCGCCTTCCCCGACGCAACAGCTCGATGCCGTGCCGCGGCCGCAGGCGCACACGTGAGTGGCACAGACTTCAGTCTGTGGCTTTTCATTTGATCTTGGCTAACGCTGGCGGCCCGAGCTATCGAACGGACCCCCACAGAC
>Ga0070735_10001559_pt1 | contig 21968 bp, 14 predicted proteins | sample Coa_R1_FD_66443 | JGI IMG/M metagenome (GOLD analysis project Ga0070735, IMG submission 66443) | Surface soil microbial communities from Centralia Pennsylvania, which are recovering from an underground coalmine fire - Coalmine... | ecosystem: Environmental > Terrestrial > Soil > Unclassified ...
GACGTTCCGGCTCGCCGAGCAGTCCGCGTCCCGGCCGCTGCGCTACCCCGAACTGGCGTCCGCCCTGGGTGCGCGGGCCGGTGACCAGGTGGCGAGTACGCGGGTCCGTTCGGCCGTCATCGAACTTCGCCGGCGCAAGGGGATGGTGATCGATTCCGCGGATCCCGACACCCGCAGTGCCGGGTCGTTCTTCGTCAACCCGGTCCTGGACGGCGCCGCGCTGGCCGCGGTCGAGGCGGCGGCGCGGGCCAGGTGCGGGGACCAGACCCGGGTGCCGCGCTTCGACGCCGGGGACGGGCTGGTCAAGGTGCCCGCCGCGTGGCTGATCGAGCGGTCCGGCTTTGCGCGGGGGTACGGCCTGGGTGACGGGGCGCGGATCTCCGCCAAGCACACGCTCGCGCTGGTCAACTCCGGGCCGGCCACCACGGCGGGGCTGCTGGCGCTGGCCCGGCACATCCGGGACGGGGTCCGCGACGTGTTCGGGGTCTCGCTCACCCCGGAGCCGGTCCTGGTCGGGGTCACGCTGTAGCCCCCCAGGGGGCTACAGCGCAACGTCCCGCTACCGGTGCAGCAGGTCCAGCTGGTTGGTGGCGTCGTCGACGTAGTAGACGGCGCGGTGGCCGGGCTTGACGGCCAGGCCGAACAGGGCCCCGGACCCGGGCGGCATCCCGGAGCTGTCAAGCTGCCGGACGGCGATCTGGGCGCCGAACGGGGTGGTCTCGACCAGGTTCCCGTCGCCGGCGTTGACGGTCAGGATGTCACCGCCGGGCGCGATGACCAGGCCGAGCGGGTTGTTCAGGTGGTGGCCCTTGGTGACGGTGAAGCCGGTCCCGGCGCTGAACTGGCGGAACAGCGCGTTCGGGATGGCGGCGATCCGGTTGCCCTCCGTGTCGGCCACGTACAGCGTGCCGTTGCGGCCCAGGCCGGCCCCGGTCGGGCCGACGACCAGCGCGGCCGGGTCGGTGCGCTCGGGGAAGCCGGATCCGATCGTGGCGTGGAACCAGATGAACGGCAGCCCGAACTGCGGGATCCTGATCACCAGGCGCACCACGGTGCCGCCGAACGCGACCTTGCCGTTCGCGGCCACGGTGCCGTTCAGCACGTTCGTGACGAACAGCACGGCCTGGCCGCCCAGGTCCAGGCTGCCCATGTCCCACGGGCCGTTGATCCCGTCACCGGTGAACGTCTCCCGCACGTGGCCCCACTTGTCGAGCACGATCAGGCAGCCCGAGCCGGAGACGTTGCCGCCCTTGGTGGGCAGCGAGCCCACGATCACCCAGCCGCTGCGCAGCACGGTCAGCGCGGTGGTCAGGCCGACGCCGCCGGGGCAGCCCGACAGGTGGCGGCTGACCTTGGCGAACACCCACTGGTGACCGGACGGGGTGACCTCCACGATCGTGGTCCCCGTACCCTGCACGTTGGCCTTGTTGTTGAAGTTGCTGACCAGGACGTTGCCCTTGAACAGGTCGCCGGTGCTGCGCGGGACGACGAACACCCCGTACGGGTTGACGTCCCCGTTGCCGGGCACCGTCGATGCGATCACCGAGGTGTGGTGCAGCGGTCCTACGAAGGCACCGAACCCGCCCCCGCTGGTACTGGCACTGGCACTGGCCGCCGTTCCGGCCAGCAGGCCGGCGCCGGTAACGACGATCGCGGCCAGGCCAGCCGCGTAGCGTCTTGTGGCTTTCATTTCTATAGCGCTCCCTTCCGGTGGAGAATGTCCTCCACCCATGTGCACGTTGCGGGGAGCGCGACGGTTCGGGGAACGACAGACAGACCAGTGCCGCGACGGCGGGAACGGACACGGCTTGTCGTTCCCGGCCGCCCCGGGCACTGGCCTTCTCCCTCACCAACGGCCCGATCCGCGGCCCGGCTCAAGAGCCGGACCGCGCGTAATCATCCGGTAACAACTTCACTCGCCGCGCGTCAGCGCCACCGTGACCGCGCCGTCGCCGGCCGGCTGCGGCCCGCCGTCCACCTCGGCGGCCGGGCGCACGTCCAGGCGCACCGCCAGGGTCTCCGCGGCGATGAACCCGGCGTGCCCGCGGACCGCGTCGGCCAGCGCGCCGTCCGCGCCGAGGACCAGGCCGATCCGGTCCGACACCGACAGGCCCGCGGCCCGGCGCGCCTGCTGCACGACCCGGACCACGTCCCGGGCCGCGCCCTCCGCGGCCAGCTCCGGGGTCACCTCGGTGTCCAGCGCGATCAGGCCCGCGTTCCCCGGGAGCGCGGACGTGGAGTCGGCGTCCGTGGCGGCCAGCCGCAGCTCGTACTCGCCGGGGTCCAGCTCGATCCCGGCGGCGCTGACCCGGTCCCCGGCCTGCGTCCACTGGCCCGCCTTGACCGCCCGGATGACCTCCTGCACCCGGGCCCCGAGCCGGGGCCCGAGCACCCGCGGGTTGACGGCCAGCTCGAACGTGCCCAGGCTGGCCACCTCCTGGGACAGTTCGACGGTCTTGACGTTGACCTCGTCGGCGATCAGGTCGGTGAACGGAGCCAGCGACTTGGCCTCGGGGTGGGCGATGACCAGCGACGCCAGCGGCAGCCGGACCCGCAGCCCGCGCGCCTTGCGCAGGCCGAGCGCGGTGCTGCACACCGCCCGGACCAGGTCCATGGCGCCGGTCAGGCCGTCGTCGTCCGGCCAGCCGGAAACGTCCGGCCAGTCGGCCAGGTGCACGCTGTCCGCACCGGTCAGCCCGCGCCAGATCGCCTCGGCGGTCAGCGGCAGCAGCGGCGCGGCGGCCCGGCAGACCGTCTCGAGCACGGTCCAGAGCGTGTCCAGCGCGGCGGCCTCGCCGGCCCAGAACCGGCTGCGCGACCGGCGGATGTACCAGTTGGTCAGCACCTCCAGGTGCTCGCGCAGCAGCTGGCAGGCGGCGCCGACGTTGTACCCGTCGAGCAGCGACTCCAGCTCGGTCACCATGGCCCGGGTCTTGGCCAGGATGTACCGGTCGAGCACGTTCTGGCTGGCTGTGCTGGCTCCGGGGGGGACGACCCCCCCGCGCCTTCCCGAGGCTTCGCCGGGAATGCCGGACCGCGCCGGGTAGGACTCGGCGTTGGCGTACAGGGCGAAGAAGTAGTAGCTGTTCCACAGCGGCAAGATGGCCTGCCGGACCGCGTCCCTGATGCCCTGCTCGGTGACGATCAGGTTGCCGCCGCGCAGGATCGGGCTGGCCATCAGGAACCAGCGCATCGCGTCCGAGCCGTACTGGTCGAAGACCTCGTTCACGTCCGGGTAGTTGCGCAGGCTCTTCGACATCTTCTGGCCGTCGTTGCCGAGCACGATGCCGTGGCTGATGCAGCTGCGGAAGGCCGGCCGGTCGAACAGCGCGGTGGCCAGCACGTGCAGGGTGTAGAACCAGCCGCGGGTCTGGCCGATGTACTCCACGATGAAGTCGCCCGGGTAGTGCCCGTCGAACCACTCGCGGTTCTCGAACGGGTAGTGCACCTGGGCGAACGGCATCGACCCCGACTCGAACCAGCAGTCCAGCACCTCCGGGACCCGGCGCATCACCGACTTGCCGGTCGGGTCGTCCGGGTTCGGCCGGGTCAGCTCGTCGATGGCGGGCCGGTGCAGGTCGGCGGGCCGGACCCCGAAGTCCCGCTCGAGCTCGTCCAGCGACCCGTACACGTCGGTGCGCGGGTAGGCCGGGTCGTCGCTCTGCCAGACCGGGATCGGCGAGCCCCAGAACCGGTTCCGGCTGATCGACCAGTCCCGCGCGTTGGCCAGCCACTTGCCGAACTGGCCGTCCTTCACGTGCCCGGGCACCCAGGTGATCTCCTGGTTCAGCTCCACCATCCGGTCCTTGAACTGGGTCACCGCCACGAACCAGCTCGACACCGCCTTGTAGATCAGCGGGTTGCGGCAGCGCCAGCAGTGCGGGTAGGAGTGCGTGTAGGTCTCCTTGCGCACCAGGCTGCCCTGGGCGCGCAGCTTGGCCGCGATGCCGTCGTTCGCGTCGAACACGTGCTGGCCCGCGAAGTCCGGCACCACGCTGGTGAACCGGCCCTGGTCGTCCACCGTGAGCACGGTCGGGATCCCGGCCGCGGTGCAGGCCAGCGCGTCGGCCTCGCCGTAGGCGGGGGCCATGTGCACCACGCCGGTGCCGTCCTCGGTGGTCACGTCGTCGGACACGATGACCCGGAACGCGTTCTCGGTGCCGGCCAGGTACGGCAGCAGCGGCTCGTACCGGCGCCCGGCCAGCTCCGCGCCGGTCAGCGTGCCCACGATGGCGGCGTTCTCCAGTTCCCGCTCGTAGGCGGCCTGCCGGTCGCGGGCCAGGATGTAGCGCTCGCCGTCCTTCTCCGCGACCACGTAGCTGATGTCCGCGCCGACCGCGCAGGCCAGGTTGGACGGCAGCGTCCACGGCGTGGTGGTCCAGGCCAGCAGCCACTCCCCGGTCTCCAGCTTGAACCGGACGGTGACCGAGGGGTCGTGGCGTTCGGCGTAGGTGTCGTCGTCCATCCGCAGCTCGTGGTTGGACAGCGGGGTCTCGCACCGCCAGCAGTAGGGCAGCACCTTGAACCCCTGGTAGACCAGGCCCTTGTCCCACAGCTGGCCGAACGCCCACATGACGCTCTCCATGTAGGACAGGTCGAGCGTCTTGTAGTCGTGGGAGAAGTCGACCCAGCGCGCCTGGCGGGTGACGTAGTCCTGCCATTCGCGGGTGTAGCGCAGCACCGACTCCCGGCAGGCCCGGTTGAACTTCTCGATGCCCATCTCGAGGATGCCGGCCTTGCCGGAGATGCCGAGCAGCCGTTCGGCCTCGACCTCGGCGGGCAGGCCGTGGCAGTCCCAGCCGAACCGGCGCTCCACCCGGTGGCCCTGCATGGTGCGGAACCTGGGCACCAGGTCCTTGACGTACCCGGTGAGCAGGTGCCCGTAGTGCGGCAGCCCGTTGGCGAACGGCGGCCCGTCGTAGAACACGAACTCCCGGTCGGCCGGCCGCTGCTCGACCGAGGCGCGGAAGGTGTCCTGGGCCCGCCAGTGCTCGAGCACGGCCCGCTCGAGCGCGGGAAAGTCCGGCTGGGCGGGAACGTCGGTGTCCCCGGCCCGTGGGTAGACGCCCATGGTGATCCTTTAGCGTGCGGTCATCGGTCAGCCGCGAGGACGACGCGCCCGCTCCCGCGCGGGCGTACCGCGGTACCACCTCGCTTGCCACCGACGGCTGCGCCGTTTCCGGCGCCCTCCGCAGGCGACCGCTCGTCAGCCGGCTGTGACGGGCCGGACCCGCCCGGTTCTACTCGGGCCGTAGGCCCTTTCTTCCGGGGGCTCCCCGGTGATAGCCGGATCAACGCCTGTGTCGTTGCCCCAGTGTATCCGCGACCGGGCCGGCTTTATTCCGCGCTATCCGGTCCGCCCCGCCCGGCTTGTCGTTAGTATCCGGTTCGGGCGGGATCGGGGGCTTTCGTCATCCACGGGAGGACAGATGACGGCGAACGGCAACTTCCGGCCGCGCACCGGCCGGACGTCCGGGCCGGGCACCGGCCGCACGTCCGTGCCGGGCACCATGGTCGGCCGGGCGCCCTGGGAGGCCCCGCCCTTCGACGCGCCCGCCCCGGCCGAGCCGAGCCAGGCCCCGCCGGGACCGGCGCCGGCCAGCCCGCCCCCGCGCCCGGGCCGCCGCACCTGGTGGGTCGTCCCGTTCAGCGGCAGCGCGCTCGCGGTGATCGCGGTCGCCGCGATCGTCATCACGGCCCAGCACGCGTTCACCGCCGCCCCGCCGCGTGCGCACTCCTCGGCCAGCGCGAGCGCCCCGGCGCAGCTGATGCCGGCCGAGATGTTCCCCAGCGCCCTGTTCGGCGCCATGACCACGGACATCGAGGCCCGGAACGAGGCGGCGTTCCTGAGCCTGGCCTCGGCGCAGGCCCGGCCCGCCATGAAGACCTGGTGGGACAACCTGAACGCGATCGGCTTCACGACCGGCGCGGTCATCCCCACGGCGAGCAGCGACACGGTGCGCATCGACGGCCACGGTGACGGCAGCACCGTCGTCCTGGCCGGGGCGCACAGCCCGCTGGACCCGAGCTACCAGGGCAAGCCCGGCGTCCCCCTGGAGCGCTACCGGATCGGCCTGCACTTCGCCAGCGCGACCGCGACCGGGCAGGTCACCTCGTGGCAGCCGCTCGACTCCGACCCGTGGGACCAGCCGTCCGGGCTGGTCGTCCGCACCAGCACCAACGTGGTGGTCGCGGGGCCGAAGGGCGACAGCGGGGTGGTCGACGAGACCGTGCCGCTCGCGCAGGCCGCGGCGGCCTACGACCTCGGGCTGGTGCGCCAGGCCAACCCGAACGACCTGCTCCAGGAGGGCTTCGTGGTGTTCGTGTCCGGCGACGCCGCGGTCCGCGGCGGCTGGTTCGCCGCCGACCCGCAGCCCAAAGGGTGGCCGCGGGCCTGGAACGGCAACCGCACGTTCGAGCTGCCCGGCCCCGGCACGAGCCCGGACGACTACACCAGCGCCCCCGACGGCATCGCGGATGACACGACGGGGGGCGCGCGGGTGGTCGTCACCCCGTACCAGCAGAACGGCGAGACCCAGCAGCAGGAGCTCATGGGCCTGGAGCGCGACTTCATGATCGACATCCTGGCCGCTCACGACCAGGAACTGCTCAACGGCCCGGCCACCGGGCCCACCCCGGACGCCTGGACCATCGAGGGCCTCGGCCTGGCCACGGAGGCGTTGTACGCGGGCAGCACCAACCCGGCCCCGGCTCGCTACAGCTTCGGCCCGCTGACCGGCTTGCTGCGCACGCTGCCGGCCGCCTTCAAGACCGGCAAGCTCCCCGACGCCCAGGAGCTGGCCGGCCGCAACGGCCAGCAGTGGAACGACGTGGCCGCGAGCGTGTACGAGTACATCGAGCAGAAGTACGGCATCAACCAGATGTTCGCCTCGGCCATCTTGATGTGGACCCAGTTCGCCACCCCGTTCGGCAACGTCGAGGACGTGCCGAAATCGAACGCCAAGACCCTCTACTTCTTCACCACCAAGACCCTCGAGACCGGCTGGCGCACCTGGCTGAAACGGCTCTGACAGCCACCGCACCCAGCCGAGCCCGGCCACCCGCCTCCCCGCCCTCCCCTCCCGGCCACCCCGCCAACCCCGGCCACCCCTATCGCGCTCGTCTCCCCTTCACCACCTGCCCCAGCCTCCGGCGGGCACTCAACTACGTCGTTGCCACAACGACGCACACCCCACTACGTCGTTGCCACAACGACGTAGTTCAGCCCGCGGCGCTAGGCGCGCAGGGCGTACACCCGGTGATCGAGGCTGCCGAAGTAGATCACGCCGCCCGCGACCAGGATCTGCGAGCGGATCGCGCCGCCGGCCCGGTACCGCCACTGCGGCTTCCCCGTCGTCACGTTGATGGCGTACAGGTACTCGTCGTCGCTGCCGGCATACAGGATTCCCCCGGCCAGGGCCAGGCCCGACCGCACCGGGCCGCCCAGGCGGTAGGCCCAGATCGGCCCGCCGCCGGCAAGGCTCAGCGCGTGCACGGTCCCGTCGGCTGACGCCGCGTAGAGCGTCCCCGCGCCGTCGGTCACGGGCTTCCCCCAGATGGCGCCGCCCGCCCGGAATTCCCAGATCGCGTCGACCGGGGGGCCGTAGCTCACCTCGTAGATGTCGCCCCGGATGTTCCCCGCGTAGACGCTGCCGGAGACGGTGGCCGGCCCGGAGCGCACCGGGCCGCCGGTGCCGAACCGCCAGCCACGCTTGTGCTGCTGCGTGTCCAGGGCGTACAGGTAGCCGTCGTCGCTGCCGACGTAGACGTAGTCGTTGAAGGTCACCAGGGTCGGCTGCGGGCTCGATCGCACCGGGCCGCCGGTCTGGTAGCGCCAGTTCAGCTGGCCGGTTCCGGCGTCCAGGGCGTACACGTGGTGATCGTCGCTGCCGATGTACACGGTGCCGCCCGTCACCGCCGGCCGGCCGGTGACCGGGCCGCCCGTCGGGTGCCGCCAGGACGACCCGCCGGGTGCGATGGACCACGCGTAGACGAGGTGGTCGTCGCAACCGGCCAGCAGCGTGGCGCCCGCGATCGTGACCGCGCCCGGCACCGCGCCGCCGGTCCGGTAGATCCTGGTGACCGGCCGGCCGCTCGCGGCGTCCAGAGCGTGGACGCCGTCCGCGCCGCCGATGTAGACGACCCCGCCCGAGAGCGCCGCGCCGGAGGAGACCGGGCCGCCGGTGTCGCGGGCCCACAGCAGCCGGCCCCGCGCCGCGCCCGCGGCGGGCTTTGCGCCGCCGGAGCGGGTCAGCGCCCAGCCGGCGGCGCCCAGCCCGGCGGCCGACACTGCGGCCAGCCCGGCCAGCGCGCGGCGGCGGCTGAGGACACCCGCCCCGGGGCCGGTCCGCTCCCGGCCGGTTCGTTCCGTGGCCGGGGGCGGCGTGCCAAGCGCGAGCCGGGACCCGGCGCCGCTGGTGGGCTCGCCGTACGGCTCCCGCGCCGGGGCCACGCCGTCCGGGCCGGCCTGGTGCGCGGCGATCACCGCCGCCACCTGGGCGGGCCAGAACGACGCCGAGCCGTAGCCCTCCTCACCGGGCCGCGGCGCGCGGGCCTGACAGGCGCGCAGGATCTGGGGCAGGCCGGGCCGTCGCGCCGGATCCTTGGCCAGGCAGCCGGCGATCAGGCCGCGCAGCTCCCCGGGCACAGCGCCGAGCGCGGCTCGGCGCGCACCACGCGGTCCAGCACGGCAGGCGGGTCGCCGCCGCCGAACGGCGGGCCGCCGGCGGCGGCGAAGCACAGCGTGCTGCCCAGGGCGAACACGTCGCTGGGCGGGCCCATCGGGCGACCCTGGGCCTGCTCGGGCGACATGTACGACGGGGTGCCGAACGTGACGCCGGTCGCGGTCAGCGCGGTCCCGTCCAGCGCCCGGGCTACCCCGAAGTCGATGACCCGGGGCCCGTCCGCGGCCAGCAGCACGTTCGTCGGCTTCAGGTCGCGGTGCACCAGGCCGCGGGCGTGCACGGCGGCCAGCGCCTCGGCCAGGCCGGCCGCCAGCCGCCACACGGCGGGCTCCGGCAGCGGCCCGTACCTGCCGACCGCGTCCAGCAGCGAGGGACCGGGCACGTAGCTGGTCGCCAGCCACGGCGGGGCGTCATCCGGCCCGGCGTCGATCACCTGCGCCGTATACAGCCCGTTGACCGCGCGGGCGGCGGCGACCTCAAGCCCGAACCGGTGCACGAACTCCGGGTCCGCCGCGAACTCGGGATGGCAGATCTTCACCGCCACCGCCCGCCCCGCCGGGGAGTAGCCGAGGAAGACCCGGCCCATCCCGCCCGCGCCGAGCCGGGCCCGCAGCCGGAACTGCCCGGCCACCCGCGGGTCGCCCGGCTGCAGTGGCTCCATCATGACGAGGGCTCCATCATGACGGGGGCTCCATCATGACGGGGCTCCATCATGACGAGGGCCCCGTCATGACGAGGGCCCCGTCATGCCCGGGTCTTCGTCACTGGGCCGCCACCGCGTAGACGTGATCATCGTTGCTGCCGAAGTACACGGCGCCGCCCGCGACCACCACGTTGGAGGCGATCGCGCTGGTCAGCGCGCCGCGGTAGCTCCACAAGTGGTTGCCGGTGCTGGCCTGCCAGGCGTCGAGCACCCCGTCGTTGCTGCCGGAGTAGACCACGGGGCCCGCCGTGGCCACCGGGAACACCCCGCCGGTCACGGCCGCCTTCCACAGCTGGACCCCGGTGGCGGCGTTCCGCGCGGCCAGATAGCCGGTGTTCTGGCTGCCGCTATCCCCGACGAACAGCACGCCCTCGGAGACGGCCAGCCAGCTGGCGTCATCACCGGCGGCCAGCGGCTTGTGCCAGAGCTCGCGGCCGGTGGCGGCCCGGAGCGCGTACAGGACCTGCGGCTTGTCGTCGCTGCAGAGGTAGAAGACGCCGCCGGAGACCAGCGGCGAGGCGTTCCCGCCGAACTTCAGGCCCTTGCCGTGGACTCGCCACCGCCTGCGGCCGGTCGCCGCGCTGTACGCGTAGACCTCGCCGTTGCCGGTCGCCGCGTAGACGGTGCCGCCGGCGGCCGCCAGCCCGCCGTTGATGTCCAGGTTCTGCTGGAACTGGGCGCTCCACAGCAGGGTCCCGGCGGTCGCGCTGAACGCGGTCACGCCGCCGGTGGTGTCGCTGCTGGCCGCGTAGCCGCAGAACACCCGGTCGCCGCCGGCCACCAGCCCGAGGACCCCGCCGGCGCCCGTCTTGCCCGACGGCACGCTCCACAGCTGCTTCCCGGTGGCGGCGTCGAGCCCGAGGACGCCGCCGTCGTCGGGGTCCGCGATGACGAGCGCGCCGCCCGCCGCGACGAGCTGGCCGTTGAAGGTGGTCGGGGTCGCGCGCCACCAGACCTGCTTCCCGGTGGCGGCGTCCAGGGCGTACACCGCGTTCCGGTTGCTGCCCGCGTAGACGACCCCGCCGGCCACGGCGAGATAGCTCACCGTGCTGTTGACCTTGACCCGCCAGAGCCCGGTGCCGGGCTGCGCGGCGCGGCGCTGAGCTCCGGTGAGCTGCCCGCCGGCCGTGCCGGGCCCGGTGCCGGGCCCGATGACCTCCCACCAGGCCACCGCCAGCCCGCCGGCGGCCGCGCCGGCCAGGGCCGCCAGCACCCGCCGCCGCTCCAGCACCAGCGTGCCCGCACGCGGACCCGGACCCGGCACCGGACCCGGAGCCAGATTCGGCAATGAGCCAAGATCCGGCAACGAACCCAGTTCCGGCAAGGGACCGGTTCCCAGACCCGGCACAGGACCGGTTCCCGGACCCGGGCTGCTAGCCGGCTCCGGTGTGCCCGGCCCCGGCCCCGTCCTGATGGTGGCCGGGGAATGCGGGCCGGAGTCCCGCGGCCCCAGGGCCAGCCCGGCCTGGTGGTCGCGGATGAGCCGCGCCACGGGAGCGGGCCAGAACGTGGCCGGGGAGTCCTCGGGCGGCACGACGTCCATCAGCGCCGCCGACAGCTCGGCCGGCGTCGCCCGGTGCGCCAGGTCCTTGGCCATGCACGCCGCGATCAGGTCGCGCGGCCGCGGCGGCAGCGGCGCGAGGTCCGGCTCGGTGTGCACGATCCGGTACAGCATGACGGCCGGGTGGCCCGCCCCGAACGGGGTCATGCCGGTGGCGGCGAAGTACAGCACGCCGCCCAGGGAGAACACGTCGCTGGGCGGGCCGGCCGGCTCGCCCAGCGCCTGCTCCGGCGACATGAACGACGGGGTGCCCAGCAGGCTCTCGGCCGAGGTCAGCACCGTGCCGTCCAGCGCGCGGGCGATGCCGAAGTCGATCACCCGCGGTCCGTCGTCGGCCAGCAGCACGTTGCCGGGCTTCAGGTCCCGGTGCACCAGCCCGCAGGAGTGGATGACCCGCAGCGCCTCGGCCAGGCCGGCGGCCAGCTTGAGCACGGCGTCCTCCGGCAGCGGCCCCGCTGCCGTCACCACATCCTGCAGCGACGGGCCGGCCACGTACGCGATGGCCAGCCAGGGCGGGTCGTCGTCCGGTCCCGCGTCGACCACCGGGGCGGCGTAGGAGCCGTTGACCGCCTGGGCCGCGGCGACCTCGCGCCGGAACCGGTCCACGAACGCGGCGTCCCGGGCCAGGTGCGGGTGCACGACCTTGACCGCGACCGCCCGGCCACCCGGGGAGTGGCCGAGGAACACCCGCCCCATCCCGCCGGAACCCAGCCGGGCATGCAGGCGGAAATCTCCGACCATGCGCGGATCATCCGCGGTCAGCGGAAGCATCAGCCACCCCGTGACGCCGTCAGCCCCCCGAACGGACATCGCCCATTGTGCCGCCCGAGGCCCGGGGCAGCGGTCAAAACGGGCAATTCGTCCGGCTTCGCGGCGCGGGAGACCACGGCCCGTTCGGCCGAAAAAAGGGACCTAAGCCGGTGCGGCGAGCCAGGCGTCGATGCCGGCCGCCAGCTGTGCCCGGACCGGCTCCGGCGCGGCCGACGACGCGACCGACATGCGGGCCAGGACGGCCAGTTCGGCGTCGGTGAATCCGTGCACGTACCGGGCGATCTCGTACTGGGCGGTCAGCCGCGGGCCGAACAGCAGCGGGTCGTCGGCGCCGAGCGCGACCGGCACGCCCGCCTCGACGAGGGTCCGCAGCGGGACCTGGGCCGGGGCCGCCGCGACGCCGAGCGCGACGTTGGAGGAGGGGCAGACCTCGCAGGTCACCGCCTCGGCGGCCAGCCGCTTGACCAGCGCCGGGTCCTCGGCCGCACGGACGCCGTGGCCGATCCGGTCGGCGTGCAGGTCGTCCAGGCACGCGGCCACGCTGGCCGGGCCGACCAGCTCGCCACCGTGCGGCACCAGGAGCAGGCCCGCCTGCTCGGCGATGCGGAACGCCCGGGCGAACTCGTGCGGGGGACCGCGGCGCTCGTCGTTGGACAGGCCGAAGCCGGTCACGCCACGGCCCGCGAACTGGCCGGCCAGCCGGGCCAGCGTCCTGGCCTCGAGCGAGTGCTTGGTCCGGTTGGCCGCCACGATGACGCCGATCCCGACGCCGGTGGCCGCCGACGCCGCCGCCGCGGCGTCGAGCACGAGCTCCAGGGTGGCCGTGATACCACCGAACCGCGCGGCGTACCCGTCCGGGTCGACCTGGACCTCCAGCCACCCCGAGCCCTCGGCCCGCTCGTCCTCGGCGATCTCGGCCACCAGCCGCCGCACGTCTTCCGCGGTCTTCAGGACCGAACGGGCCATGTCGTACAGCCGCTGGAACCGGAACCAGCCGCGCTCGTCGACCCCGCTGAGCTGCGGCGGCCACTCGTCGGTCAGCGCCGTCGGCAGCCGGATGCCGTGCCGCCCGGCCAGCTCGACCAGCGTCGCGTGCCGCATGGCCCCGGTCAGGTGCAGGTGCAGATGCGCCTTGGGGAGTCTGGCGAGCGGCCGCGGCATCCCGTAAGTGTGCCGTGCCTACTTCGCGTCCGCGAGCAGCTTGGCCATCCGGGTGATGCCCTCCTCGAGGTCCGCGTCGCCCAGCGCGCAGGAAAGCCGGAAATATCCGGGCGTGCCGAACGCCTCGCCGGGGACCACGGCCACCTCGGCCTCGTCCAGGATGAGGCCGGCCAGTTCCGCCGAACTGTCCGCCCGGCGTCCGGCGATCTCCTTGCCCAGCAGGCCCTTGACGCTCGGGTAGCAGTAGAACGCGCCCTGCGGCTCGGGGCACACGACGCCCGGGATCTCGTTCAGCATCCGGGCCATGGTCTGCCGGCGCCGGTCGAACGCCTCGCGCATGACCGCCACCGCGGACAGGTCGCCGGACACCGCGGCCAGCGCCGCCGCCTGGGCCACGTTGCACACGTTGGACGTCGCGTGGCTCTGCAGGTTGGCCGCGGCGCTGATCACGTCCTTGGGCCCGATCATCCAGCCGACCCGCCAGCCGGTCATCGCGTAGGTCTTGGCCACGCCGTTCAGCACCACGCAGGTGTCGGTCACGCCCGGGGCCTGGACCGGGATCGAGGAGAACACCGCGTCGCCGTAGACCAGGTGCTCGTAGATCTCGTCGGTGATGACCCACAGCCCGTGCCCGGCCGCCCACTCGCCGATTTCCCTGACCGCCTCCGGCGGGTAGACCGCCCCGGTCGGGTTGGACGGCGACACGAACAGCACGACCTTGGTCCGGTCGGTGCGCGCCGCCTCCAGGTCCGCGACCGTGGCCAGGTAGCCGGACCGCTCGTCGGTCAGCACCGGCCGCAGCACCCCGCCCGCCAGCGCGATGGACTCGGGGTAGGTGGTCCAGTACGGGGCCGGCACCAGGACCTCGTCGCCCGGGTCGAGCAGGGTGGCGAACGCCTGGTAGACGGCCTGCTTGCCGCCGTTGGTCACCAGCACCTGGCCGGGCTCCACCTCGAAGCCGGAGTCTCGCGCGGTCTTGGCCGCGATCGCCTCGCGGAGTTCGGGCAGGCCGGCGGCGGGGGTGTACTTGTGGAAGCGCGGCTGTTCGCACGCCCGCTGGGCGGCCTCGACGATGTAGCCGGGGGTCGGGAAGTCCGGCTCCCCGGCGCCGAAGCCGATGACCGGCCGGCCCGCCGCCTTCAGCGCCTTGGCCTTGGCGTCTACGGCCAGCGTGGCGGATTCGGAGATGGCGGACACCCGTGCGGAGACTCTGGTTGACATGGGCTCCATTCTGGCACCAGGCGGCCGGTGCCTCGCCGCGATATATTCGGCCGGGGCCGGGTGTGGCCGCGCGGTTCGACGCGGGGGCCGGTTGGACGTACACTGCATGGACCGGCAGCCGAGCTGTCGTTTGCGGCAGCATGCCCGAGTGGCTTTATGGTTGCTGGCTGTGCTCCGCCGCGAAGCAGTGTTGTGCTTGAAGGCGTTATATGTACGAGCAGCGCCCGCCCCAGGGCGCTGTTGCACGGAGCAATAGGGCAGTAGCTCAATTGGCCAGAGTCCCGGTCTCCAAAACCGGTGGTTGGGGGTTCGAGTCCCTCCTGCCCTGCGAGTTCGGTCCGGATCCGCGGATCTGGGCCGGGCGGCCGGCAAACGTATAGGTGAGGATATGGCGACTCAGACACGCGGTGAGGCCCCGGAGAAACGGAGCGGTGCCGGGCGCGCGGCCAAGCGCGCGAACCGGACCACCCCCGCCCTGTTCTTCCGGCAGATAGTCGGCGAGCTCCGCAAGGTGATCTGGCCTACCCGCAAGGAACTCATCACCTACACGGTGGTATGCATGGTCTTCGTGCTTTTCATGGTGGTCATCGTGACGAGCCTGGACTACGGGTTCACCAAGCTGGTGTTCGAGGTGTTCGGCTAGCCGGTCCCGGGATTCCCGGACCGAGCTGAAACCGGAACGCCGGCCCGGCGGCCCCGCCGCCGAGCGCGACGCCATGATCACCTGATGGTCGTGGCATGAGGAAAGAGAGAAAACGATCGTGTCCGAGATCCAGCTGGGTTCCGCGGCGATGGACACGGAAGAACCGGATGCGGAAACCGGGGAGGCCGATGAGGTGAGCGACTACAACGAAGAAGCCGACGGGTTCGATCTCGCCGGCGCCTCTGATGACGTCGCCGAGCCGGCCGAGGACGCCGCCGAGCCGGCCGAGGACGTCGCCGAGCCGGCCGAGGACGCCGTAGACGCCGCAGACGCGCGCGCGGACGAGGCGCCGGAAGACGACGCGCTGGAAGAATTCAAGCGCGAGCTGCGCATGCTGCCTGGCGACTGGTACGTAGTGCACTCCTACGCCGGTTACGAGAACCGGGTGAAGACCAACCTGGAGAGCCGCATCCAGTCGCTCAACATGGAGGACTACATCTTCCAGATCGAGGTTCCCGTGCACATGGTGACCGAGATCAAGGGCGGCAAGCGGCAGCAGGTCTCGGAGAAGGTCCTGCCCGGCTACATCCTGGTCCGGATGGACCTGACCGACGAGTCGTGGGCCGTGGTGCGCAACACCCCGGGCGTGACCGGCTTCGTGGGCCTGTCCAGCAGGCCCTCGCCGCTGCAGCTCGGCGAGGTGGCCTCGCTGCTGGCGCCCGAGCCCGAGCCCGGCGCGAAGCAGGCCGAGGCGGCCCGCACGGCCACCCCGGACTTCGAGGTCGGCGAGTCGGTTACCGTGATGGACGGGCCGTTCGCCACCCTGCCCGCCACGGTGAACGAGATCAACCCGGACACCCAGAAGCTCAAGGTGCTGGTGTCGATCTTCGGCCGCGAGACGCCCGTCGAGCTTTCGTTCGACCAGGTAACCAAGATCTAAGTGAGGAACTAGTCCCATGCCGCCAAGAAGGAAGAGGCTGTCCGCCGTCGTCAAGGTGCAGCTGCCGGCCGGCCAGGCCACCCCGGCCCCTCCGGTCGGTACCGCGCTGGGCCCGCACGGCGTGAACATCATGGATTTCGTCAAGCAGTACAACGCGGCGACGGAAAGCCAGCGAGGCAACATCATCCCGGTCGAGATCTCCATCTACGAGGACCGGTCGTTCACCTTCATCACCAAGACCCCGCCCGCCCCCGAGCTGATCAAGAAGGCGGCAGGCGTGGACAAGGGCAGCCCCGAGCCGCACAAGACCAAGGTCGGCAGCATCAGCGCGGCCCAGGTCCGCGACATCGCGCAGACCAAGATGCCGGATCTGAACGCCACCACGATCGAGGCGGCCGAGAAGATCATCGCCGGCACCGCCCGCTCCATGGGCATCAAGGTCGAGGGCTGACGCCGGTCCCAGGGCTGACGCCGGTCCCAGGGCTGACGCCGGTCAGGGAATAGCCGGGCGCGGTTTCCGGTTTTATCTGAATACGATTTCCAACCCGTGGCAGGGCCTCGCGCGGCCCGCTGACCACAACCTCCGCTCCTGAAGGAGACGCACATGAAGCGCAGCAAGGCCTATCGTCAGGCCAGTGAGCAGATCGACCGCGCCAAGCTGTACAGCCCCGCCGAAGCGGTCGGCATCGCCAAGGCGAACCAGGTCACCAAGTTCGACCCCACCGTCGAGGTCGCCCTGCGGCTCGGCGTCGACCCGCGCAAGCAGGACCAGATGGTCCGCGGCACGGTCAACCTGCCGAACGGCACCGGCAAGACGGCCCGGGTGCTCGTTTTCGCCACCGGCGACCGGGCCGAGGACGCCCGCGCGGCCGGCGCCGACTACGTCGGCTCGGACGACCTGATCGAGCGCATCCAGGGCGGTTTCCTCGACTTCGACGCGGTGGTCGCCACCCCCGACCTGATGGGCAAGGTCGGCCGGCTCGGCCGGGTGCTGGGCCCGCGCGGCCTGATGCCGAACCCGAAGACCGGCACCGTCACTCCCGATGTGGGCAAGGCCGTGACCGAGATCAAGGGCGGCAAGATCGAGTTCCGCACCGACCGGCACGGGAACCTGCACTTCATCATCGGCAAGGCGTCCTTCACCCCGGTCGCGCTGCTGGAGAACTACGCCGCCGCGCTGGACGAGGTGATCAGGCTCAAGCCCGCCGCGGCCCGGGGCCGGTACCTGAAGAAGGTCACGTTCACCACCTCGATGGGCCCCGGCATCCCGGTCGACCCCAACCAGACCCGCAACCTCACCGCCGAGCTCGCCGAGACCCCCGCCTGACCCCAGCGACACGCCAAAGCGGCGGGCCCCGGACCCCGGGCGCCCGCCGCTTTCGCTTCTCCCCGGCCGCGGTGTACCCGCCGACCCGGCAGGGCTCATCCCGGCCGCCGTCCGAGGCCGCGGCTAGCCCGACGCCCAGTCACGCTTACCGCGGTCCCGGCGCGCCTCCGTCACAACGGAACCACCAGCACCATTCTGCCGAACGAAATTTGGATATTTCATGATCACGAAGACTTTTGCCCCGGAAACGGGGGTAAAACCCTTCGTGATCATGGGAATCCCTCTGCTGCCGGTGTCCTAGCGCTGGACGGCAGCCAGCAAGCTTCCCTGCGGGAGAGCTGGCTGCAAAAGCGGCCGGTGGCAACATCGGGCCTAGTTCCCGACGCGACGCGGACACCGGGCCGATGTGAACCCGGCGTCGGCAGCGTTTTGCCGTGTGGTGCTCCACCACGTATTCTGGAACCGCCGAAGACCGCTGGATGCTGTCGCAGCCGCGACGGCCGAAGGCTCCGGATCCGCTCCGGACATCCCGCGCAGGTGAACTGAGCAGTACTGGCTCGCCCCGGAAACCGGTTGAGCCGATGCCGCCCCGTCCGCCTCGCGCCGGGGCGTTTTTCGTGTCTCCGGCTTCTGCACACTGGAGAGGAGGCACATGGCTAACGCCGAGAAGGTAGCCGCGGTCGCCGAGCTCACCGAGCGATTCAAGGACTCGTCCGGCGCGGTGCTGACCGAATACCGCGGGCTGACCGTGGCCCAGCTCGCCGAGCTGCGCAAGTCGCTCGGGAGCAACGCCACGTTCGCCGTGGTCAAGAACACGCTGACCAAGATCGCGGTCACCGAGGCCGGGCTGTCCGATCAGCTGGCGTCGATGCTGACCGGCCCGTCCGCGATCGCGTTCGTCGACGGCGACGTGGTCGAGGCCGCCAAGGGCCTGCGTGACTTCGCCAAGGCGCACCCGCTGCTGGTCATCAAGGGCGGGGTGCTCGACGGCAAGGCGATCAACCCGACAGAGATCATCAAGCTGGCCGACCTGGAGCCGCGCGAGGTGCTGCTGGCCAAGCTGGCCGGCGCCATGAAGGCGTCGCTGGCCGGCGCGGCCGCCACGTTCAACGCGCTGCCGGTCCAGATGGCCCAGCTCGCCGAGGCGCTGCGCGTCAAGCGCGAGGCGGCCGAGGGCGCACCCGCGCCAGCGCCCGCAAGCGAGACCGCGGCCGACGAGACCCCGGTGGCGTCGGCCGAGGCCGGCGAGACCCCGGCCGGCGAGACCGCGGCCGACGAGACCCCAGCCGGCCAGACCGCGGCCGACGAAGCCTGACCCCACGTACCAGATAGAGAAGGAACCACGATATGGCGAAGATGAGTAGCGCCGACCTGCTTGAGGCGTTCAAGGAGATGACCCTCCTGGAGCTGTCCGAGTTCGTCAAGCAGTTCGAGGACACGTTCGACGTGAAGGCGGCCGCGCCCGTCGCGATGGCCGCTCCGGCGGCTGGCGGCCAGGGCGGCGGCGCCGAGGCCGAGCAGGCCGAGGAGCAGGACGAGTTCGACGTCATCCTCGAGGCCGCGGGCGACAAGAAGATCCAGGTCATCAAGGAGGTGCGCAGCCTGACCAGCCTGGGCCTGAAGGAGGCCAAGGACCTGGTGGACGGCGCGCCCAAGACGGTGCTGGAGAAGGTCAACAAGGAGAGCGCGGACAAGGCGCGCGCGGCCCTCGAGGGCGCCGGCGCCACGGTCACGGTCAAGTAGCAAGCACAAGACCCGGGCCGACGGTCACCGCACCAGGTGACCCGACGCCCGGGTCTCGCACGTCCGGGGCCGCGAACCCGCCAGAGGCCGCGACCCGCCAGAGGCCGCGACCCGCTGGAGACCGCGACCCGCAAGCGACGGGAAACCGCTAGAGGCCGCGACCCGCCAGAGACCGCGACCCGCGAGAGGCCGGGAACCGCGAGAGAGCACAGAGCGAGAACCGGAAGGTACAGGCACCGGAGCGGACCGTGTCCGGACCGCCAGCCCCCGCCAGCAACCCGCGCGAGAGCGCGAAATAAACTCCTACCCCGGCGTGTTACTAGGTACACCTACCACCGCATGTGGCATCCGTCACGCAAGCAATCTGCCCCGAGTGTCCGGTTTGGGCTTGACGTTTGGCCGCGGAAGAGCGATGCTGCGGAGCAACCGTGAACGTAATAGTAGCGTACACTTGACAAGCAGTGTGCCTTCCGGCTACGCTGCTAGTTTGCGCTGCACTCTGACGTCCTCGGTTTCCACCTCGCGCTACGGGGTATTTGCCGCGGGGCGTTTGGCGTGCGTGCGGTGATATTTCCGCGACAAGTTCGGAAGGACCCCTGTTGGCAGCATCGCGCAGCGCCTCCGCAACCACTACCCCCGCAGCGAATTCCGTTTCACGACGTGTGTCCTTTGCGCGCATCCAGGAACCGCTCAAGGTACCCGATCTGCTCGCGCTCCAGACCGAGTCGTTCGACTGGCTGCTAGGCAACGAGAAGTGGCAGGCCCGCATCAACGAGGCCAAGGAAGCCGGGCGCAAGGACGTGCCCGAGCAGTCCGGCCTGGAAGAGATCTTCGAAGAGATCAGCCCGATCGAAGACTTCTCCGGGACCATGTCGCTGTCGTTCCGTGACCACCGGTTCGAGCCGCCCAAGTACTCCGCCGAGGAGTGCAAGGACAAGGACATGACGTTCTCCGCCCCGATGTTCGTGACGGCGGAGTTCATCAACAACACCACGGGCGAGATCAAGAGCCAGACCGTGTTCATGGGCGACTTCCCGCTCATGTCGGCCAAGGGCACCTTCATCATCAACGGCACCGAGCGTGTCGTGGTCAGCCAGCTGGTGCGCTCGCCGGGGGTCTACTTCGACCGCCAGATCGACAAGACCAGCGACAAGGACATCTACTCGTGCAAGGTCATCCCGTCCCGGGGCGCCTGGCTCGAGTTCGAGATCGACAAGCGCGACAGCGTGGGCGTCCGGATCGACCGCAAGCGCAAGCAGAGTGTCACCGTGCTGCTCAAGGCGCTCGGCTGGGACGACGCCAAGATCCTCGACCGTTTCGGCGGGTACGAGTCGATGCGCGCCACCCTGGAGAAGGACCACACGGCCGGCCAGGACGAGGCGCTGCTCGACATCTACCGCAAGCTGCGGCCGGGTGAGCCGCCGACGCGCGAGTCGGCGCAGGCTCTGCTGGAGAACCTGTACTTCAACCCGAAGCGGTACGACCTGGCCAAGGTGGGCCGGTACAAGGTCAACCGCAAGCTGGGCCTGGACCTGCCGATCCGGCAGGGCACGCTCAGCGAGAACGACATCGTCGCCACCATCGACTACCTGGTCCGGCTGCACGCCGGCGAGGAGGAGATGATCTCCGGCGAGCAGATCCTGCCGCTGGAGACCGACGACATCGACCACTTCGGCAACCGGCGGCTGCGCACCGTGGGCGAGCTGATCCAGAACCAGGTCCGGCTGGGCCTGGCCCGGATGGAGCGCGTGGTCCGGGAGCGGATGACGACCCAGGACGTCGAGGCGATCACGCCGCAGACCCTGATCAACATCCGCCCGGTGGTCGCGTCCATCAAGGAGTTCTTCGGCACCAGCCAGCTCTCCCAGTTCATGGACCAGACCAACCCGCTGGCCGGCCTGACCCACAAGCGCCGCCTCAGCGCGCTCGGCCCCGGCGGCCTCAGCCGCGAACGGGCCGGCTTCGAGGTCCGCGACGTGCACCCCAGCCACTACGGCCGGATGTGCCCGATCGAGACCCCGGAAGGCCCGAACATCGGCCTGATCGGCAGCCTGTCCAGCTACGCGCGGGTCAACGCGTTCGGCTTCGTCGAGACGCCGTACCGCAAGGTCGTCGACGGCGTGGTCACCGACCAGATCGACTACCTGACCGCCGACGAGGAAGACCGGCACGTCATCGCGCAGGCCAACACCCAGCTGGAGCCGGACGGGACCATCGCCGAGAACCGCGTGCTGGTCCGCCGCAAGGGCGGCGAGGTGGACTCCATCCCGCCGGACGAGGTCGACTACATGGACGTGTCCGCGCGCCAGATGGTGTCCGTGGCCACCGCCATGATCCCGTTCCTCGAGCACGACGACGCCAACCGCGCGCTGATGGGTTCCAACATGCAGCGCCAGTCGGTCCCCCTCCTAAGGAGTGAGGCTCCGGTGGTCGGCACCGGCATGGAGTACCGTGCCGCGACCGACGCGGGCGACGTGATCCTGGCCGAGAAGGCCGGGGTGGTCGAGGAGTCCAGCGCCGACCTGGTCACCGTGATGAACGACGACGGCACCCGGATCACCTACCGGGTGCAGAAGTTCGAGCGGTCCAACCAGGGCACCTGCTTCAACCAGAAGCCGGTCGTCGAAGAGGGCGACCGCGTGGAGCAGGGCCAGGTGCTGGCCGACGGCCCGTGCACCGACCAGGGCGAGATGGCGCTGGGCAAGAACCTGCTCGCGGCGTTCATGCCGTGGGAGGGCCACAACTACGAGGACGCGATCATCCTGTCCCAGCGCCTGGTCCAGGACGACGTGCTGTCCAGCATCCACATCGAGGAGCACGAGGTCGACGCCCGGGACACCAAGCTGGGCCCGGAGGAGATCACCAGGGACATCCCGAACGTCTCCGACGAGGTGCTGGCCGATCTCGACGAGCGCGGCATCATCCGGATCGGGGCCGAGGTCGTCAACGGCGACATCCTGGTCGGCAAGGTCACGCCCAAGGGCGAGACCGAGCTGACTCCCGAGGAGCGGCTGCTGCGCGCGATCTTCGGCGAGAAGGCCCGCGAGGTCCGCGACACCAGCCTCAAGGTCCCGCACGGTGAGGAGGGCAAGGTCATCGGCGTCCGCGTGTTCACCCGCGAGGACGGCGACGAGCTCCCGCCGGGCGTGAACGAGCTGGTCCGGGTGTACGTGGCCCAGAAGCGCAAGATCACCGACGGCGACAAGCTGGCCGG
>Ga0070735_10001560_pt1 | contig 21967 bp, 19 predicted proteins | sample Coa_R1_FD_66443 | JGI IMG/M metagenome (GOLD analysis project Ga0070735, IMG submission 66443) | Surface soil microbial communities from Centralia Pennsylvania, which are recovering from an underground coalmine fire - Coalmine... | ecosystem: Environmental > Terrestrial > Soil > Unclassified ...
ATTCGAACCCTCGATAGGCCTTTACAAGCCTATAACGGTTTAGCAAACCGCCGCCTTCAGCCACTCGGCCACAGCTCCATCAAGGCCGGATATGCCCGACACCGCGGCGAGCCGCAAGCCAATTCCGGATGGTGCGCTTCCAAGGCGGTTGTCCTCGTCGTGACATCCGATTTCGGATTCCGCGTCTGATTTTCGTGCTTTTTGGGCAACATCTTCCGAAAACAAACATCCAAAAGCCGGCCGAACGCTGTCTTTATATTGCGCATGCGGGGCGCTCCGGCGCATTTTTGACGCGCGACGGAGGGGGGCACCCGAGGTCGTCTTGAAGTCGTCTCAGAATTTCCCGCGGCAGGCGCGGGAGAGGTGAGGGCGCTTAAGATACTGGGCTGGGTAGCGTCCCCGGGGACGTGGCCTTCGGGCCATGGTGGGACCTGCCCAGCTCTCGCCGCCCTGCGCGGGCGTCGTTTTATTTGAGCGAAATCAGTTCGGCGATCGCGGCCGTCGCTTCAATGAAGCTTGGCGGGCATTCATCAGCGGCAAGCCTGAGCAGGCGTTGGGCTTCCTTTTTGTCCTTTGCCAGCAGGGCCCATTCGCCGCCATAGAAATAGGCTTCGCAGGTCTGCGCGGTCTTGGTTTTCGGATCGATGTCGAAAGCCGCGCCGAAAGTCTGTTCGGCGGTAAGTTCGCCGAGAAACTGACGAATCAGGGGCGCCGGCCACACCGTCATGTCGAGGTGTTTGGCGGCGAGCTCCAAATGGCTCGGCGCGTTGTTGCTCCGTTCGGCAAGATCGCGCCACAGCGCGGCATAAGCGTCGGCGGGGTTGAGTTCGGCCGCTTTCTTGAAATCGGCGCTTGCATCGGCCATGTGCCCACCGACGATATAATAGGCGACGCCACGGCCGACATAGGCGGTGGGATCGTCGGCCTCCAATTTGACGGACTTGCTGAAGTCTTCAATGGCGGCCTGATTGTCACCGAGCCTATAAAATAATCGGGCACGCAAGAGATAGGCCGGCGCGTAATTGGGATCGAGCCGGACCGTCTCGTTCATATCGGCCGTCGCTTGGGCGATGTCGCCTTTGTTCTTGTACAGATCGCCCCGCATGAAACGCGCCAGCGCGTAATTCGGATCGAGCCTGATTGCCTCGTTCATATCGGCCAGCGCCCGATCGAGGTCGCCCTTGTTCTTGTAGAAGCTGCCGCGTTCGGCAAAAGCCCAGGCATTTTTCGGATCGAGCCGGAGGGCTTCGTTGAAGTCGCCGAAGGCGTGTTCGGAATCCGATCGGTTCAAATAAACATTGCCGCGATGGAGGTAGGCTGCCGCCAAGCCGCTATCGGTTCGAATCGCCTCATTGCAATCGGCCAATGCCCGGTCGGAATCCTTTTTCGACCACCACCATCCGCATCGGCTGCTCAAGGCCACAGCGCGTTCAGCCGCGCTCATCTTGGAACCGTTGATGAGACGGTCGCAAGCCGCGATGCCTTCATCGGCCTTGCTGAGTTCGCCGACGAATTTGCAACGATCGAAGTCGGCCTGGCTGTCGGCCTGTACCGGGTAGGCCAGCACCAGCAACGCCGGCCAAGCTGCAAGGAGCAACGAAAAACGCAATTTTTCTTTCCTCTTGATTGGTGGCCCTACACCAGTGCTCTCTTTCCGAAGTTCGCGATCCGTTGTGGTGCAGGGACTTCAGATCGGCGGCCCTAAACCAGACAATGGCTTACTTAATTCCCGAGCGTTACGTCAAAAATGACGCCTCAGAGAATTTTGCCAATGCCGCGCCGCGACCAAAGACATGCGACCAAAGGCAAAAGAAGCCCGCTCATCGAAGCAGCGGTTTCGAATTATGTCGGCGCGATGGAACTTGTGTGCATATTTTGCAACACCCGTAAAAAAACCAGTGTGGCAAAAGAATCGTAAGACAAGTTTAAATTGCCTTTTGGGACCGGAGCAGCAACTCTTCGCGACATAAAAGTGGGCGGGGTTAAGGGTAGGATTCGCGTTTTTCGGGACTTTAGGGGGACACATGAAATCGAACATCAAGGCGCTTGTTGCAGCAGCGGGTGTGGCGGCATTCGCATTTTCACCTGCCGAAGCGTTTGAAGCGGGTTATGCCGGCACGGCTTCGAAGGCCGGCGGCTTGATCGGAGCCAGCGCGGGTGTTCCTCCGCCCGGCATTTATATGTTCAACCAGGTCTTCACCTTCCAATCCAACCTGACCGGACCTGGCGTGAATGCGGCGCTTGGCGGCAATACGAGGGTGGGCGCGCAATCCGCCTATGATTATCAGGGCTTCTTGTTTGTGCCCGGCTGGACCTTTCTCGGCGGAACCTATGATGCCGTGATCGTTCAGCCTTTTGGCCAGAGCAGCCTCGGTGCTTCGCTCGCCGCTCCCGCTGCACAATTCTCTGGTGTGCATAATACCTACATCGTGCCGGTGGAGCTAAGCTGGAAGCTTGGCACCAGCGGTTTCGTGGTCAAATCCGGGCTTGGGATTTGGACCCCGGATGGCACCATTCAGGGACCGACGGGACTTTCGAACCAGGGGGCTCCATTCTGGACTTTCCAGCCTGAGTTGATCGTCTCCTATCTGAAAGACGGCTGGAATTTGAGCGTCGCGTTGTATGAAGAGATCAACACGGCCAACAGCATCAGTCACTACACTTCGGGCGATATCTTCCACGCGGATTTCACCGCAACCAAGACGTTCGGCAAGTGGACGCTCGGTCCCGTCGCGTATTATTACGGTCAGGTCACCAACGATTCCTGCGCGGCTGCCTGTCTGCCTTTCACCAAAGTCATACCGGGCCTGGGTCCGACCGGCACCCTGTTGAACACCCAGAGGTTTAACGTCTGGGCGCTCGGTGGTCTCGTCGAATATAATTTTGGTCCAGCGAGTTTGTCGGTTTGGGCGACGCAGGAGATCTCGGCGAAAGCCAGCAACCCTGCCGCGTTGACGACGCTCGGATCGGACTTCTCCCTGATCCCTAAGGGGAGCACGGTGTTGGCCACGCTTTCCTATCGTCTTATCGGGTTTGACGAGCCGGCGGCCAAGGCGCCGATGTTCCACAAATAAGCTTGCCGCTTCAAAAGCGGTTTCCCGAAGCCAAAAATCCCCCTTCGTTTTCGAAGGGGGATTTTTTCTTGCCGGTTGACTTGTGCGTCGCTGAGCCCGGCGGATCTATCCGCGTCCCGATCGGACGAAACGACGAGCTCTATTCGATGGTGCCGCGGTGCAGATCGGCTTCGATCTGGAGCCGACTTCCGCCGCCAAAGCGGGCCCGGTAAACCTGCAAATTCTCCATGATCCGCTGCACGTAATTCCGCGTCTCGGAGAACGGAATGAGCTCCACCCAATCCACCGCATCGACCTTGGGATCGCGCGGATCGCCATAACGCTCGATCCATTTTTTGACGCTGCCGCGCCCGGCATTATAGGCGGCAAAGGTCATGATGTAAGAGCCGCGGTAATCCTCGATCAGCCCGCCGAGTTCGGCAGCGCCCAATGCGGCATTATAAACCGGATCGTTTTTCAACCGGGCAAGATTGAAATCGGCGCCGTATTTTTTGCAGACATATCGCCCGGCATCCGGCGTCACCTGCATCAGGCCATAGGCCTGCGCGGGCGACACCACGGCGGGGTTGAATGCGCTCTCCTGCCGCGCAATCGCATAGATGATACTTGGCTCGACATCCGGCCCGATCGATTTGAAGGACGGGATTCCCGTCACCGGATAGGCATAGTGATCGAACGGCTGTCCGCGATTAAGCGCGGCTTTTCCGACCAGCAAAAGCCCGCGGGCATCGCCCTGGCGGGAAGCGAGTTCGCCTAATCCGGCCAGCGCATCGGGATCGCCGTTTTCGCCCATATCGGCCAAAATCGGCACCGCGATTTCGCCCTCGCCGAGTTCATAAAGCAGTTGAACCGCGCGCACGATCTCAAACCGCTCGGCGGCGCGGCCGTGCGGTGGCGGCCCGTTCAATTCGAGTTGCGGCAGGCCGAGCTTGGCGCGGGCGAGCTGGCCGTAATAGCTGGTCGATTGCTCCGCGGCGAAGGCATAGGCCGAGCGCGCCTCCTGCGAATGCCCGGCGGCCTCCGCCGCGCGCCCTTGCCAATAACCGGCGCGCGCCAGTGTCGTCGGGTTGACGCTGCCAACCCCGAGGCGCGCGAAATGTTGCATCGCCGTGGCGGGATCGTTGAGAAAGCGCAGCGCGATCCACCCCGCCGTGAATTCCTGCTCGGTTTTGTAGATATCGCGCGTGGGCAGCGCGCCGTCGCGGGCAATCAAATAGGCGGTGCGATGATCGCCTATATCGATCATCTTGCGCGCCAGCAGGCGGCGCTCGATCCACCATTCGTCGAGATTGTAAAGGCGGCCGGGATCCCTGGGCGCGCTCAACATCAATTGGGCGGCCTCGGCGAATTTCTCTTCCCGGCGCAGGAGTTGGATTTTGCTGAAGAGATAACCGGTATCGCCGTGCAATTCGCGCGGCACCGCCTCAAGCAATGCGCTTGTATTGGAGGCCTTGCGGAAAGCGGCGATACGCGCCTTGGCGAGCGCGACTTCGCCGACGCCGAGGCGCTTGGCGGCGCGCAAGGCGGCCTCGTGTTCGCTGCCATAAAGCAGCAGGTCCATCCTTGCCTTGTGATCGCCGGGCGTAATCAGCGCGCCGAACAGATCGAGCGCGGTATTCTCGGTATCCTCCGATATGGAATCGTTACGCCAGGCATCGCGCACCAGACGCGTCGCATTGGTCTTGTCGCCACGGCCGATCATGGTCCGCGCCAGCGCGAACTTGCCTTTGGCCGACAAGGGCGATTCGTTTTCGAACCAGCTCCAGACCGTGGCGTCGTCACGGCGATCGTCCCATAGCGCCGCCTCAAGGCGGCGGCGCAGAAAAGTCTGCGAGGGCCAGCTTGGGTTGGTGGAAATGAAGGCGCGGTAGCGCTCCACCGATGCGCCATTGTCGTCGCTGCGCAGGATGATCCATTCCGCGAGCTTTCTGGCAAGCGGATCGGCGATGGCGGCCTCGGCCTGGGTCGCCTCCGTGGGGCTGTGTTTGCGCACCAGTTCGATGATTTTTTCAAGCGTTTGCTTGTCGTCGGCCGATGTCGAGGCCGTCGTGGCGAGCGCTGCGGGAATCGCTGGTTTGCGCGCGGTTTGAGGCGGCAGCGCCGCGTGTTGACGCGTCGCGGGCGCCATCGTTGCATTGGAAGGCGTCAGCGCCACCGGACGGGTGGCGGTGATTTTGGCCGCGCCCGCCATTGTCGCTGGCACGGCGCTGTGGGCGATCGGACGCGGCTTGGGCAATGGAATTTTCGATTTGGCCGCGGTTTCCTGCGCCCACGCTGAGGATCCGAGGACCAGCGCCAGGATGGTGGCGATTGCCGTCGAACGCAATGCGGCTGCCCGGGCGGTTGGAGTCACGGTATTCCTTTTGCGGCGAATCACGGCAGGCTTGTTTGCGTAAGCCTTAATTTTAGTGGATGGGATGGGTAGAAAACACCATGAGCGGCCATTGTTTGCGTCATCACCACGGCGAAAACGCGGCCGGCGTTGCGCGTTGGGGGCAGATTTTTCCGGGCAAATATCAGGAACGGGCTGCCGAAAGCGGGGTTTTTCCAGACTTTCGTCGCGCCGTCATACCCGGTATGAAGGAGTCGTTATTGGCTTAAGGGGCGGCGAGGCCGCACCCGTGTGAGGAGAGAAATCCATGGCAGCGAAGACGAAATTCCGCGGGTCTTTCACCGCCCTGGTCACGCCTTTCAAAAACGGGTCGGTGGACGAAGCGGCTTTCCGCAGCTTGGTGAGCTGGCAAATCGCCGAGGGAACCCACGGCCTCGTGCCGGTGGGAACCACGGGCGAAAGTCCGACGCTGAGCCATGATGAGCACAAGCGCGTGGTCGAATGGTGCATCGAGGAGGCCGCGGGGGCGGTTCCAGTCGTTGCGGGAGCGGGGTCGAATTCGACCCGGGAGGCGATCGAACTTGCCGAGCACGCGGAAAAAGCGGGCGCCGATGCCGTGCTCGTGGTGACGCCTTATTACAATAAGCCAACCCAAGAGGGCATGTACCAGCACTTCAAGGCGATCAACGACGCGATCGGAATTCCAATTCTGATCTACAATATTCCGCCGCGATCGGTGATCGACATGAGCGTCGAGACCATGGCGCGCCTGTTCGAACTCAAGAACATCGCTGGCGTCAAGGATGCCACCGCCAGCATGGTGCGGGTGTCGCAGCAGCGCGAAAAACTTGGCGAGGGTTTCAACCAATTATCGGGCGAGGATGCCACCGTGCTCGGCTACATGGCCCATGGCGGGCACGGCTGCATTTCGGTGACCTCCAATGTGGCGCCGCGCCTGTGTTCCGAGTTCCATCTTGCCTGGCAGAAGGGCGATGTCGCCACCGCGCTCAAGCTGCACGACAAATTGATGCCGCTGCATACCAATCTCTTCATCGAATCCAATCCGGCGCCGGTGAAGTATGCATTGTCGCTGTTGGGCCGGATCGAGGAGCGGCTGCGTTTGCCGATGGTGCCGGTGTCCGAGCCGACCCGCGTGGCCGTTCGCAGCGCGATGGTGTATGCTGGGCTGCTCAATTGAGTTTTTCGACGCCGTTGTTGAGGGCCGTTCCTGTTTGTGAGGCTGAAAAGAAGGGGCCTGCAAATGCTAAAGGAATTTCGGGACTTCGCCATGAAGGGCAATGTCGTCGACCTCGCGGTCGGCGTCATTATCGGCGCCGCCTTTGGCGCTATCGTGAGTTCATTGGTCGGCGACATCATCATGCCTCTGATCGGCGCGGCCACCGGCGGCTTGGATTTTTCTAATTATTTCACGCCGCTGTCGAAGGCGGTGACGGCTTCTAATTTGGCCGATGCCAAAAAGCAGGGCGCGGTGTTGGCTTGGGGCAATTTCCTGACGTTGACGCTGAATTTCTTCATCGTTGCCTTTGTGCTGTTTGTGGTCATCCGTGGAATCAACCGCCTCAAGCGCGGGCAAGAAGCCGCCCCGCCGCCGCCGAAATTGTCGCGTGAGACGGAATTGCTCGGCGAAATTCGCGATATCCTGAGGAAGAGTTAGCAACGCAAGCTTTGGAATTCACAAAGCGCTTGTCGCGGATTGGCGACCAAGAAAGTACTGGACGTGGCCGACAAGACCGAGCGCCCCATCAAAATCGTCGCGGAAAATCGCAAAGCGCGTTTCAACTATGCCGTCGAGGACACGATCGAAGCCGGCATTGCGTTGACGGGCACCGAGGTCAAGTCGCTGCGCGCGGGCAAGACGACGATCGCCGAATCCTACGCCGATTCCAAGAATGGCGAGATATGGTTGATCAACGCCAACATACCGGAATATTTACAGGCCAACCGCTTCAATCATGAGCCGAAGCGGCCGCGCAAGCTTCTGCTGCACAAAAAACAAATCAACCGATTGATGGGCGCGGTCGATCGCGACGGCATGACGCTGATCCCGCTCAAGCTCTATTTCAATGAGCGCGGCCGCGCCAAGCTCTTGCTCGCGATCGCAAAAGGCAAGAAACTGCACGACAAACGCGAAAGCGAGAAGAAACGCGATTGGGGCCGGGAGCGTGGCCGTTTGCTGCGCGCGCGGGGATAAGCCCTTCAGGGGACAAGCCCTTAATTTATTTTGACGACTTGAGACGTGCGATGAATCAGAAGAATCTGCTTGAGGTCGATTGGAGCAAGATCCCGCCGCCTTTGGACGACGGCGCGGCCGGCCATCTCATCGGCATGACCATCCCGCCGATCGGTTTGATCGCAACCGACGATACGTCGGTAACGCTTTCAGCGTTGCCGGGCCGCAGTGTGGTGTTCGCCTATCCGCGAACCGGCGAACCCGGCAAAATTTCGCTGGTCGATGATTGGGACATGATTCCGGGCGCGCGAGGTTGCACACCGCAAACCTGCGCATTTCGCGATCTGTTCGCGGAATTGAAGGCCGCGGGCGCGGTGCAGGTATTCGGCCTCTCCACCCAGAGCAACGCCTATCAGCTTGAGATGGCCTCAAGATTGCACCTGCCGTTTCCGGTTCTCTCGGACGAAAAGCTCGCGCTGACGCGCGCGCTGAAATTGCCGACCATGGAAGTCGCGGGCCTCACGCTGATCAAGCGTCTGGCGTTGATTGTCGATAATGGCCATATCACGCACGTCTTCTATCCGGTCTTCCCGCCCGACAGAAACGCCGGCGATGTGTTGGAATGGCTCAAAGCCAATCCGGCTTAAGCCAAATCGGCGCGCACCTTGGCGAACACCTCGCGGAACATTTTGGGCGTCAGCACGCCGGTATTGGTGTTGTAGCGCGAGCAATGGTAGCTGTCGTAGAGGCGAAAAGGGCCGGCCTCGTGAACGGCGCCATGCGCGAACGGCGCGGCCGAAGCGCGAAGACCTAATGCCTTGACCGTCGATTCATGCGCGACACGGCCGAGCGCCACGATTGAACGCAATCTCGGCATGGTTCGCAGCGTCGCGGCGAGGAAGGATCGGCAATTGGCAACTTCCACCGGCAGCGGTTTGTTTTGCGGCGGTACGCAGCGCACCGCGTTACTGATCCGGCAATCGACCAAAGTCATGCCGTCATCGTGCCGAGCCTGATACACGCCCTCGGCAAAGCCATATTCGATCAAGGTCGCGTAGAGCAGCTCTCCGGCGAAATCGCCGGTGAAGGGACGCCCCGTCCGGTTGGCGCCTTGCAAGCCCGGCGCAAGGCCGACAATCAATAGCTGCCCTTTCGGATCGCCAAAGGAGGGAACCGGGGCGTTGAACCAATCCGCTTCACGGGCCCGGTTGACCTTGCGGAAGGCGGCAAGCCGTGGACAAAGCGCGCAATCGTGGTCGGGCTCGGCGGCCATCGGAGCGGGGAAGGGGGCGACTTCCCGTCGCGGATTTGTCTCAATCGCTGAAATCTTCTTAGTCGTCGAAATCTTCGTCATCGCCCCTCGGCGCCATCGTGGTCGCGCGTTGCAGAAATTGCGGCGCATGATGGCGGGGTTCGCGGGGAGCCGGGCGCTCGGCCGGATCGCGGCCCAGCTTGGACTGCAGCTCGACCAGATCCGTGAAGACGTCGGCTTGGCGGCGCAACTCGTCGGCAATCATCGGTGGCTGGCTTGAAATCGTTGAAATGACGGTGACGCGAACCCCCCGCCGCTGAACGGCTTCAACCAGCGAGCGAAAGTCGCCGTCGCCGGAGAACAGCACCATTTGATCGACATGTTCGGCGAGTTCCATGGCATCGACCGCGAGCTCGATGTCCATATTGCCTTTGACCTTGCGCCGCCCGCTGGCGTCGATGAACTCCTTCGTCGCCTTGGTGACGACGGTATAGCCATTATAGTCCAACCAATCGATCAGCGGCCGGATCGACGAATATTCCTGATCCTCGATGATGGCGGTGTAATAAAAGGCGCGGACCAGGGTTCCGCGACTCTGAAATTCTTTCAGAAGGCGCTTGTAATCAATGTCGAAACCGAGCGTCTTGGCGGTTGCATAGAGATTGGCGCCATCGATAAAGAGCGCGATCTTATTGGAAGCGGACATTCATAATTCTCACACGGTTGTTTTAAACTTTTTGGCGCGACATTAGTTCTCCGCGCTTTTAGAAACGATGCTGGCAAGCGCGGTAGATTGTTAATATTCGGCCGAAATAGGGGCGATTGATCTATCGACTAGAGCATGATCCGGAAAACCGCTTCACACTTTTCCGGATCATGCTCTAGGAGCAAAATCCTGCCGTTGCAACGAAATGGTTTCTTTATAGTATCCCCATCCCTCGGAGCCGCGACGCCTGGAAAGCAACCCCGCCGCCAGCCATTCAAAATGGGGTATCAGAGCAAATTACGGGCGCCAAATCACAAATTAGTCTTGCGAAACGACCCCTACAGCTATAACTACCCCGTCATAATCCACATATTCCGTCCCCTCCCCCTCACGGAGCGACAATCGATGGCGCGCGTTACCGTTGAAGATTGTATTGATAAGGTCGACAACCGCTTCGATCTGGTTTTGTTGGCCGCGCACCGTGCCCGCATGATCTCGTCGGGATCTCAGCTTACGGTTGACCGCGATAACGATAAAAACCCGGTTGTGGCGCTGCGCGAAATCGCGGATTCGGCGATTTCTCCGGAGGATTTGCGGGAGGAACTGGTTCATTCCCTGCAGAAATTCGTCGAGGTTGACGAGCCGGAGCCCGACACCGTTCCTTTGATCGGGTCGGCGGGCGCCAGCGTCGATGCCGACGACACCGAAGTCGCGGTCGAGCGGATGACCGAGGAAGAGCTGTTGAAGGGCCTCGAAGGTTTGGCTCCCCCGGAGGAACAGCCGGAGGAGGACGAGTAGGCCTGTTTACCCTCGTTCTCACGATCGATTTATCGCATCAGGCCCGGACATCGTCCGGGCCTTTGCTTTTGGTCAGTACTTTCATGATTACCATTCGGCTATTCAGACGGCGGTTTTCTCTGATTTGATCGGACGAAAGCCGTTTTCGCGTTAGACTATCGTCGTGGTCCTTAAAAGGGGGCGGCCTTCCGGCTCCTCCAAGGCTGCCGCCCGGTTCAGGACCGCATTACATGACCCGTATCGTGGAAAATGAGGGTTTAATGGCGTCTCGCCGCCCCAGTCTTGAGCAGATGCAAGCCGCGACCGAGCCGGTCTTGGTGGCCTCCGCTGCGCCGGCGATCGGGACGCGGCCGGCCAAGGCTCGTTTGCGCATGATGCGCCAATACGATCTGGTCGAACGCGTCCGCTCCTACAATCCCGATACCAAGGAAGCGCTGCTCAATCGCGCCTATGTTTACGCCATGAAGGCGCATGGCTCACAAACCCGCGCTTCCGGCGATCCCTATTTCTCGCATCCGTTGGAGGTCGCCGCGATCCTGACCGACCTCAAGCTCGATGACGCGACCATCGTCGCGGCATTGTTGCACGACACCATCGAGGATACCGAGGCCACTCGCGCCGAAATCGATTCCGTGTTCGGGCAGGAGATCGGCGCGCTGGTGGAGGGGCTCACCAAGCTGAAGCGGCTCGAGCTCGTGTCGCGCGAAGCCAAGCAAGCGGAAAACCTTCGCAAGCTTTTGTTGGCGATTTCCGACGACGTCCGCGTCCTCTTGATCAAGCTTGCCGATCGTTTGCACAACATGCGCACGCTCGAATTCGTCGCGCCGGCGGCGCGCCATCGCATTGCTGAAGAAACGCTCGATATCTATGCGCCGCTGGCCGGGCGCATGGGCATGCAGGAGATGCGTGAGGAGCTTGAGGATCTTTCGTTCCAAACGCTCGATCCGGAAGCCTATACGGTGGTGCGCCAGCGCCTCGACTCGCTCGCCGAACGCAACCGCAATTTGATCGGCGAGATCGAAAACCAGCTCTCCAAGAATTTGCAGAAAAACGGCTTGCGGGCACATGTCTATGGCCGGCGCAAACAGCCATTTTCGATTTGGACCAAAATGAAGCGGAAGTCGGTCGGCTTCGAACAATTGTCCGATATTTTCGGATTCCGCGTCGTCTTGAGCGATATCGAATCCTGCTACCGCGCGCTTGGCGTTGTTCACACCACTTGGCCGGTGGTGCCGGGCCGATTCAAGGATTACATCTCGACGCCCAAGCAAAACGATTACCGCTCGATCCACACCACCGTGATCGGTCCCGGAAAACAGCGCGTCGAACTCCAGATTCGCACCGAGGAGATGGATCAGATCGCCGAACTCGGCATCGCCGCGCACGCTTTCTACAAGGACGGCGTCGGCTCTCCCACCGAGCGGCTCAAACGCGAATCCTCGGCCTTCGCTTGGCTTCGCCATACCATTGCGATTCTCTCCGACAGCGCCAATCCCGAAGAGTTTCTCGAACACACCAAATTGGAGCTGTTCCACGACCAGGTATTTTGCTTTACGCCGAAAGGAAAATTGATCGCGCTGCCGCGGCAGGCCACCGTGATCGACTTTGCTTATGCGGTTCATACCGATGTCGGCAACAGCGCGGTCGGGTGCAAGATCAACGGCAAATTCTCGCCGCTGTCGTCGGAGTTGCAGAACGGTGATGAAGTGGAGGTTTTGGCTTCGGAGGCGCAATCCTCGCCGCCTTCGGCCTGGGAATCGCTTGCCGTGACCGGCAAGGCGCGCGCGGCGATCCGGCGCGCCACGCGAACGGCGGTGCGGGATCAATATGCGGGCCTTGGGCGGCGGATCGTCGAGCGGCTGTTTGCCCGCGCCAAAATCGAATATGCCGACGACAAGCTGAAAGGGGCGTTGCCCAGGTTGGCGCGTGCCTCCATTGACGATGTGATGGCGGCGGTCGGGCGCAGTGAAATGAAGGCATCCGACGTCGCCCGCGCGATGTATCCCGATTACAAGGAAGAACGCGTCGCGCGCTATGGCGCCAAAAAGGGGCTTGTCGACAAATTGAAGTCTCCGGGTGGAGCCGGGCGGCGCCTGTCGGCTATTCCGATCCGGGGCATCAATTCGGATTTGCCGGTCAAGTTCGCGCCCAATGGCGGCGCCGTGCCGGGCGATCGCATTGTCGGAATCGTCTCGCCGGGCGAGGGCATCACGATTTACCCGATTCAGTCACCGGCCTTGAAGGATTTCGAGGAACAGCCGGAACGCTGGCTCGACGTGCGGTGGGACGTGGACGAAACGACACCGCAGCGTTTTCCGGCGCGAATCCTCGTCGATAATGTCAACGAACCCGGCAGCCTCGCCCAGATCGCCACCGTGATCGCCGAGCATGACGGCAATATCGACAACATCAACATGTCCCGCCGCTCGCCCGATTTTACCGAGCTCACCATCGATCTTGAGGTCTATGACCTGAAGCACCTCAGCGCTATTATCGCCCAATTGCGCGCCAAAGCCGTGGTGGCACGGGTGGAGCGCGTCAACGGGTAAATAGCAGTTGTCGGGCCTCATCCATCGATGCGGCGAAGGCGCCGCTCTCTTTGAGGATGAGGATCATCGGAAGCCTATTCGAGAGTTTGAGATGCAAGCTTCTCCGTTGCGCCTCGGCGTGAATATCGATCATGTCGCGACCTTGCGCAATGCGCGGGGCGGCGCGCGGCCCGATCCCGTGCGCGCGGCGCTTCTCGCCATTGAAGCCGGCGCCGACGGCATCACCGCGCATTTGCGCGAGGACCGCCGCCATATCCGCGATGCGGACATGGCGCGGTTGAAGTCCGAAATTTCCAAGCCGCTGAATTTCGAGATGGCCGCCACCGACGACATGTTGCGGATCGCCTTGGCGGTCAGGCCCCACGCGGTTTGTTTGGTGCCGGAACGGCGAGAGGAACTCACGACCGAAGGCGGGCTCGATGTGGTCGGCCAGCGGCTTGCGCTTGCGCCTGCCATCGCCAAGTTGAGCGATGCTGGCGTGCGGGTATCGCTGTTCATTGCGGCCGATCCCGCCCAGATCGAAATGGCGGCGAAACTGCGCGCGCCCGTCGTCGAAATTCACACCGGAGCTTGGTGCGACGCGGTGGTCGAGGGCCACGCCGACAAGGCTCAATCGGAGTGGCGGCGGATTGTGGAGGGCGCGCGGCTGGCGCGTTCGGCGGGTCTTGAGGTGCATGCCGGCCACGGGCTCGATTATGCGACCGCCGAGCAGATCGCCTCGCTGCCTGAGATCGCCGAACTCAATATCGGCTACTTCCTGATCGGCGAGGCGGTGTTTGCGGGCTTGGGAGCAACGGTTCGCGCGATGCGCGCCGCGATGGAGCGGGGCCGCGCCCGGGTTTTAGGGCCAAATCAGGCGGGCAAGGCATGATCATCGGCATCGGCTCCGACCTGATCGACATTCGCCGGGTGGCGAAGGTCATCGAACGTCATGGCGAGCGTTTTCTTGGCCGCATCTTTACCGAGGCCGAGCGGGCCAAGGCCGAACGCCGCGCCAAAAACCCCAACATGGTGGTGGCAACCTATGCCAAGCGCTTTGCCGCCAAGGAGGCCTGTTCCAAGGCACTTGGAACCGGCATCCGGCGCGGGGTTTGGTGGCGCGACATGGGCGTGGTCAACCTTCCCGGCGGCCGGCCCACCATGCAACTCACGGGCGGGGCCTTGGCCCGGCTGGAGGCGCTGACGCCGGAAGGTTTCGCGGCCAGGATCGACCTCAGCATCACCGACGATTGGCCTTTGGCGCAGGCCTTCGTCATTATTTCGGCCATAGCGCCTGCAAAATCGGGCTGATTTCCGTGCCTTCGGCCGCGATCGACCGTAAAACAAAAATATGAAGACTTATCAGTGGCTTACGAAGTTTTCATGAAGCCGTTGATTGCGCCTCTCACAACAACCGTCTAAAACGCCGAGTGGATTATTCACCGCCTGAGCGAATTTGGCCCATGTGTCCTTACTCATCGATGTCCCTTGCTCGCTCATGATATCCGAAGCCAGGAACCTTCATCGCTTACGGGCGCGAACGGCTACGCACGTGAGGAGTAAAGTATGCGGCCCGCGACGGGTGAGGCAGTGGGAAGCGGAAAGCAGGAAGTCGGGAAAGCCATGAGCGTGACGTCAGGTACAAAATCCGAAGGCGGTGTGGGTGAGTCCATCCGCGTCATCATCCATGCGCTCCTGATCGCGCTCGTGATCCGTACCTTTATATTCCAGCCCTTCAACATCCCGTCGGGGTCGATGAAGGCGACATTGCTGGTCGGCGACTATCTCTTCGTCTCGAAATACTCCTATGGTTACAGCCATTACTCGTTTCCGTTGTCGCCGCCCTTGTTTTCCGGCCGCATCTTCGGTTCGGAGCCGGCGCGCGGCGATGTCGTCGTGTTCCGCCCGCCGAACGACACCTCGACCGATTTCATCAAGCGCGTGATCGGCTTGCCAGGCGACCGGATTCAGATGAAGGACGGGTTGCTCTATATCAACGACCAGCCGGTGAAGCGCGAGCGCGTGAGCGATTTCATCGGGGAAGATCCTTGCGGCCGATCGGAAGCGATGACGCGGGTGAAACGCTGGAAGGAGACCCTGCCCAACGGGGTCAGTTACGAATCGCTCGACTGTGTCGATAGCCAAGGCTTTCCCGACACCACCAAAGTATACGAGGTTCCGCCGGGCGATTTCTTCATGATGGGTGACAACCGGGACAATTCCAGCGATAGCCGCGTGTTTGGTTATGTGCCGTTGGAGAATATCGTCGGGAAGGCCCAGATGATCTTCTTTTCGATCGCCGAGGGCGAACAAATCTGGAAATTCTGGCGTTTGCCGTGGTCGGTGCGCTGGAATCGCATATTCTCCCTTGTGCGATGAACGACGACGCGCCCGACATTCTCACTTCATCATCGAGCAAGGCAGGCTCGCGGGTTGATGTCGGGCGTGAGGATGCGGCGGGAAAGAAGAAGCGATCGCCAACGGGCGCCAAAACCGCCGCTAAGACGGCGGCAAAGACCGCTGCCAAGGCTGCGACGGCGGCGCTTGAGGACAAAATCGGGCACAAATTCACCGATGCGGCCTTATTGGCCACCGCGTTCACCCACGTCTCCGCGTTAAAGTCGTCGCGTAAGCGCGGCGACAGCTACCAGCGCCTTGAGTTCCTCGGCGATCACGTGCTCGGCTTGATTGTGTCCGACATGCTCTACCGCGCGTTTCCCGACGCCGATGAGGGCGAATTGTCGAAGCGGCTGGCCGATCTCGTGCGCAAGGAGAGCTGCGCCGATGTCGCCAGGGCGCTCGGGCTGGTTGACCACATCAAGCTCGGCGCGGTGGGTGCAAGCGCGGGAGCGCGCTTACGCAGATCCGTGCTTGGCGATATTTGCGAGGCGGTAATCGGCGCGGTATTTCTTGATGGCGGCTATGAGGCGGCGGCGCTTTTCGTCCAACGCAACTGGACGGAGCGGATGCGCGTGTTGCGGCGCCCGCCGCGTGACCCCAAAACCACCTTGCAGGAATGGGCGCAAGGCAAGGGATTGCCGACCCCGCTCTATCGCGAAATCGAGCGCACCGGGCCGCATCACGATCCGCAGTTTCGAATTGCGGTCGAGTTGCCGGGGCTGGTGCCGGCCGAAGGCATGGGTGGCAGCAAACGTGCCGCGGAAAAAGCCGCCGCTTCCGCCATGATCGCGCGCGAGGGCGTCGGCGGCGGCAACAATGATTGAAAAGCTTTCGGTGGAAACCGCCCCCGCGGCCACAGCCTGTGGCTTCGTCGCGCTGATCGGCGCGCCCAATGTCGGAAAGTCCACCCTCGTCAACGCGCTGGTCGGCTCCAAAGTGACGATCGTCTCGCGCAAGGTGCAGACGACCCGTACACTGATCCGCGGCATCCTGGTCGAGAACCGCGCCCAGATCATCCTGGTCGATACGCCCGGCATCTTTGCGCCGAAACGGCGGCTCGATCGCGCGATGGTCTCCAGCGCCTGGAGCGGGGCGCATGATGCCGATTTGGTTTGTGTGCTGCTCGATGCGCGCACGGGCCTCGACGAAGAGGCGGAGGCGATTTTCATCAAGCTTTCGGACGTGGCGCACGCGAAGATTTTGGTGATCAACAAGATCGACCTGGTGCCACGCGAAAAACTGCTCGCGCTCGCCAAGGCCGCCAATGATCGGATTCGCTTTACCCAGACTTTCATGATCTCCGCTTTGTCGGGCGATGGGGTCGACGATTTGCGTCGCGCCTTGGGTGCGATGGTGCCGCCCGGACCGTTTCATTACCCTGAGGACCAGATGTCGGACGCGCCGATCCGGCATTTGGCGGCCGAAATCACTCGGGAAAAAATCTTTCAAAAATTACATCAGGAATTGCCGTATCAATCGACCGTCGAGACCGATAGCTGGAGCGAACGCAAGGATAAATCCGTTCGCATCGAGCAGACGATTTTTGTCGAACGCGAAAGCCAGCGTAAAATCGTGCTCGGCAAGGCCGGTGCCACCATCAAGTCGATTGGAGCGGACGCGCGCCAGGAAATCGCCGAAATCGTCGGCCAGCCGGTACATTTATTTTTATTCGTGAAGGTTCGTGACAATTGGGGGGAGGATCCCGACCGTTATCGCGAGATGGGATTGGAATTCCCCACCGAATGATCAGAGAATGATCGTGCAATGATCAAGGAAATGCCGGCGCCGTCATGAAGATCCCTTACAACGTGGTTTGGTTTGAGTTCCTGCTCTATATGTCGCTGACGCTCGATGCGTTGTCGGTCGCGTTTTCGGATCGCGCGGGTGACGAAAATCTCGTGATTCCCATGGTGCTGGAAGCCGGTCTCATCTTGCTTTTGGTTTATTTCGTCCACCTTGCGGCGGCGCGGCGCAAGAATTGGCCGCGCTGGATACTTTTGGTCTTGCTCGTCCTGTCGGTGATCTCGCTATTGCCGGTTCTCGCCGAAAAAGGCCTTGAGCTCGATAGCGCCATCGAGGTGGTGTCTTGCGCCCTGACAGCGGGCGGCTTGTATTACTCGTTCACCGGCGATGCCAAGGGTTGGTTCAACGCGTAAAGACGTCCCATGTCCCCGACAGGGTGCAGTGCTTCTTTGGCGCAGCATCTGTGGGAAGCGTTGCGGGGATAGCTAACGTCTTTCTCCAAAATCCTGTAAGCTCCTCACATGGAGTGGACTGACGAAGGCATCGTATTGGGAGTGCGGCGGCATGGCGAATCCTCGGCTATTGTCGAGCTTCTGACGCGCGGCCATGGCCGGCATTTGGGGTTGGTGCGCGGCGGCGCGGGCAAGCGGATGCGGCCCTTGCTGCAACCGGGCAACAGCGTGACGGCGGTGTGGCGGGCGCGGCTCGATGAGCATCTCGGCACCTATGCGATCGAAGGCATGCGGCTGCGCGCGGCGAATTTATTTGCCGCATCACATTCCGTCTATGGCGTGACCCATCTCGCATCGTTGGCGCGGCTGTTGCCCGAGCGCGACCCGCACGAGGATATCTATGAAATGCTTGAGCATACGCTCGACGATTTCGACGAGGCAGGTGGGGCGGCGGCGCGTCTGATCCGGTTTGAGCTTGCGATGCTCGCCGAACTCGGCTTCGGGCTCGATCTTGAAGCTTGCGCGGCGACGGGTGCGACTTCCGACCTCGTTTACGTCTCGCCGAAATCGGGCGGCGCGGTATCGCGCGCGGCCGGCGCGCCGTTTCACGACCGGCTGTTGCAACTGCCGGCCTTTTTGCGCGACAGCGAGGCGGGATGGTCGGATCAGGATCTGCGCGACGGCTTTGCGCTGACGGGACTTTTTCTGTCGCGCCATGTGCTGGAGCCGCGCGGGCAGGGCCATTCCGACGCGAGAGACGGCTTTATCAACGCGGTGATCCGGCCTCGCGCGGCGAGGGCGGCGGTTTCGTAAACCCACGCGGCGGCATAAATTAAGCTGCTGATTCGCTCCTTGCCCGACACGTTTGCACCGGATAATCCCTTCCCATGGGAAAACGACTGATTCCGCCGGAGCCGGCCGAAATTCACGAAGTCATGTTGCGTGACGCGCTGGAGGAGCGCTATCTCGCTTATGCGCTTTCGACCATCACGGGCCGCGCGCTGCCGGATGCCCGCGATGGGCTGAAGCCCGTGCATCGGCGCATTCTCTACGGCATGCGTCTGTTGCGGCTCGACCCCGGCACGCCGCTCAAGAAATCCGCCAAAATCGTCGGCGACGTGATGGGCTCGTACCATCCTCATGGCGACCAGGCGATTTATGACGCCATGGTGCGGCTGGCGCAGGATTTCTCCTCGCGTTACCCGCTGGTCGATGGCCAGGGTAATTTTGGCAATATCGACGGCGATAACCCCGCCGCGATGCGTTACACGGAGGCGCGCCTGACGGATGTCGCGCGCCTGCTGCTCGACGGCATCGATGAGGACGCGGTCGAATTCAAGCCGACCTACGATAACAGCGGCAAAGAACCTGTCGTTTTGCCGGGCGGCTTTCCGAATCTGCTCGCCAACGGCTCGCAGGGGATTGCGGTCGGCATGGCGACCTCGATCCCGCCGCACAACGCGGCTGAGCTGTGCGAGGCGGCGCTGCATCTGATCGACAAGCCTGACGCCAAATCGAAATCGCTTCTGAAATGGGTCAAGGGTCCGGATTTTCCGACCGGCGGCATCGTCGTTGATTCCAAAGAGGCAATCACGGAAGCCTATATCACCGGGCGCGGCTCGTTCCGCGTGCGCGCCAAGTGGAAACAGGAGGAGGGCGCGCGCGGCACCTGGGTGATCGTGATCACCGAAATTCCCTATCTGGTGCAGAAATCGCGTCTGGTCGAGAAGATCGCCGAACTTCTCAACGAGAAGAAATTGCCGCTGGTCGGCGATGTCAGGGATGAATCGGCCGAAGACATCCGGCTCGTGATCGAACCGAAATCGCGCACGGTCGATCCGGAACTCCTGATGGAATCGCTGTTCCGTTTAAGCGAGCTGGAGAGCCGGATTCCACTGAACCTCAACGTGCTGATGAAAGGCCGCATTCCCAAGGTGGTCGGCCTGGCCGAAGGCTTGAGGGAATGGCTCGACCATCTGCGCGACGTGCTGATCCGCCGCTCGAACCATCGCAAGGCGCAGATCGAGAATCGTCTCGAAGTGCTCGGCGGTTATCTGATTGCTTATCTCAACATCGACAAAGTGATCAAAATCATCCGCACCGAGGATGAGCCGAAACTGGCCTTGATCAAGGCGTTCAAGCTCACCGAAGTCCAGGCCGACGCCATTCTCAACATGCGCTTGCGGTCTTTGCGCAAGCTCGAAGAGATGGAAATCCGCACCGAGGACAAGAACCTTCGCGCCGAGTTGAAGGCCATCAAGGCGACCCTGGCTTCGGAAAGCGAGCAATGGTCCAAGGTCGGCGAACAGGTGCGAAAGGTCCGCGACCTGTTCGGAGCCAAGACGCCGCTCGGCAAGCGCCGCACGCAATTTGCCGACGCGCCCGAGCATGATCTCGCCGCGATCGAGGAAGCCTTCGTCGAGCGCGAGCCGGTGACGGTGGTGATTTCGGAAAAAGGCTGGGTGCGCACGCTCAAAGGCCATGTCGCCGATCTATCGAGCCTTGCCTTTAAGACCGACGACAAGCTCGATCACGCCTTCTTTGCCGAGACGACATCGAAACTCCTGCTGTTCGGCACCAACGGCAAGTTCTATTCGCTCGACGTGGCGAAGCTGCCGGGCGGGCGCGGTCATGGCGAGCCGATCCGCATGTTCATCGATCTCGATCAGGATGCCGCGATCGTGTCGCTCTTCGTCAACAAGGGCGGCCGCAAATTCCTGGTCGCCAGCCATGAAGGGCAGGGCTTCATCGTCAATGAGGACGATTGCGTCGGCAACACGCGCAAGGGCAAGCAGGTGCTCAACGTCGAAATGCCGAACGAAGCGCGCGCGATCGCAACTGTCGGCGGTGACATGGTCGCGGTGATCGGCACCAACCACAAAATGGTGGTCTTCTCGATCGATCAGGTGCCGGAGATGGCGCGCGGCCGCGGTGTGCGGTTGCAGAAATACGCAAGCGCCTCGCTGTCGGACGTCGCGGTGTTCGATTCCAAGTCAGGCCTCTCCTGGAAGGATTCGGCCGGCCGCGAGCAAAGCCTGACGCTCAAGGAATTGTCCGACTGGCGCGGCAACCGCGCCGATGCCGGCCGGCTCGCCCACGGCCTGCCGAAGTCGAACAAGTTTGGACGCGCCGTGGAGTAAAGCGCCGAACCCGGACTCCCTACGCGGCCCGTATGTCGTCGAAGAAGCGGGTCATTTCATCGTTGAGGCTTGAGGCCTCGCGCCGGAGATCGTCGGAGGCGCCGCGCAGCGAGACCGCGGCTTGGCTGGTGGTCTCGGCGGCTTCGGCGACGGCGGCGATGTTCTTGGTGACGTGCTTGGTTCCGTCGGCCGCGCCGGCGATGTTGTGGGCGATCTCGTGGGTCGTTGCGCCCTGTTGCTCCACGGCCGAGGCGATTTCCGTCGTCATCACGCGCATGTCGCTTACCGTGGTCCCGATGTTGGAGATCGCCGCCACCGCTCGCGAGGTCTCGCCTTGAATTCCGCTGATTTGGGCCTGGATGTCCTCGGTCGCTTTGGTCGTCTGATTGGCCAGCGCCTTCACTTCGCTTGCGACCACGGCAAAACCACGTCCCGCCTCGCCGGCGCGCGCGGCCTCGATCGTTGCGTTGAGGGCGAGGAGGTTGGTTTGCGAAGCGATGCCGTTGATGAGCTTGATCACTTCGCCGATCTGGTTCGCCGCCGAGGCCAGTTCCCGCATGGTCGCGCTGGTTTTTTCCGCCTCGCTCACCGCGCGTTCGGCCACCGTGGTCGATTGGCTTGCCTGCCGGCTCACTTCGGTCAGCGCGGTGGAGAGTTCTTCGGCCGCCCCGGCAATGGTTTGAACATTGCCCGTGGTGTCGTTTGAAGCCTGATTGACCGCGGCGATCCGGGTCCGGCTTTGGGTGGCCATTTCGGCGAGATCGCCGGCGAGCGAGCGGGCGCGCTCGGCGGCCTGCATGACGGCCTCGATCACGCGTGCCGTGCGGTCGTGGAAACCGTCGATCAATTTTTCGACCGATTCCTGACGGCGAATCTTGGTGACCTGTTCGTCACGCTGCATGGCGGCTATTTCATCGGCCTTGCGGCGGTTGGTTTTGAAGACCTCCAGCGCGCGGGCCAGCCGGCCCAATTCATGTTTGTCCTCCAGGAGGGGAATCGCGGCGACGAGGTCGCCTTCCGCCAGCTTGGTGGTCCGCTCGGTGATCAGCGACAATGGGCGGCTGATCGAGCGCGCGATCAGATAGGCCAAGGCGACCGCGAGCAGCAGGATTGCGAGCCCGAGCGCGCCATAGACCAGGGCGATGCGGTTATAGTCGGCATCGACGTCGTCGATGTAAATGCCGGTGCCGATCGTCCATTGCCAGGGGTCGAAGCCGGCGGCGTAAGACAGCTTCGGCAGGGTGTTTTTTGCCTCGACGGCCGTGCCGCCGGAGCGGGTGGCGTGATACAAGACGAAGTCGCCGCCGCGTTGGGCTGCCTCGATCAGGCGCCTGATCGTCGGTACGCCGTA
>Ga0070735_10001561_pt1 | contig 21936 bp, 21 predicted proteins | sample Coa_R1_FD_66443 | JGI IMG/M metagenome (GOLD analysis project Ga0070735, IMG submission 66443) | Surface soil microbial communities from Centralia Pennsylvania, which are recovering from an underground coalmine fire - Coalmine... | ecosystem: Environmental > Terrestrial > Soil > Unclassified ...
CAGCGCATAGCTGAGTGCCATCTCTCCAAAGTGATGATGATGCCCATAGCTCTCGCCATCGGTCGCGATGTGCACCAGTTGCGGGCCCTGGCGCGCGTCGGAGAAGCCGCTCATCAAACGATCGGCGAAACGTTTTCCGTCGCTCAAAAGGCCCTCAAAAGCCACCGCTTGCGAAATCGGCCCGTCGTAAAAGAATAGGTTGATCCGCTTCTTCGAAGGCAGCTTGGCAATGTAGGCACGCGCTGGGTCAATGCGGGCTCCACTGACATCGTGGAACCTCGTGCTGTTTAGAGATCGGACACGCTTTGCTTGGCGCGGCGCAAGAATCGTAAATTGAATGCCGTTCTCTGCGAGAACTTCGAGCGTTTCCGTATCGACGGCAGTCTCCGGCAGCCACATCCCCTCGGGACGCCTTCCAAAACGCGACTCGAAGTCTTTGATTCCCCATCTGACCTGAGTCACTTTGTCCCGCCGGTTGGCCAGCGGGAGAATCATGTGGTTATACGCTTGCGCAATCGCAGAACCGTGCCCTGAAAATCGTCCCTTGCTTTGATGATCCGCTTCGAGGATTCCTGCATAGACGCGCGGAGCCTGATCCTTCAACCATGAAAGCAGCGTCGGTCCAAAGTTGAAGCTGATATACGAATAGTTATTGATAAGCTTAATAATCCGATTCTGCGGGTCGAGGATCCGCGACGCAGCATTTGGCGCATAACACTCGGCCGTAATCCGCTCATTCCAGTCGTGGTATGGATATGCCGAGTCCTGGAGTTCGATCGCCTCGAGATACGGATTCTCCCGTGGCGGCTGGTAGAAATGCCCGTGGATGCAGACGTATTTCACGCGGACTCCTAAGACGATTGGATTTGTTCAAACATAAAAAAAGAATAAGGAGAAACCCTTATCTCCTTATCGGCTGAAATCTCGATTGCGGGAGTGGGGTCGGCCTCAGGGCCGTTCCAGCGCCGACTGGCCGAGTAAATCAGTGGCTTCCAATTTCCTTCAAGATCTGAAATGTTCGATTCAACTGGGAACTCGGAGAAGTTAAAAAGGCATGCCAACTGGCTTTCCTGACTTTCGTACGAAAGCAGCAAGACCCTATCACTTACCTCTCGAACGGTGCGTGACGCGGCCCTCCCCAGCTTTAGCTCTCTCCTGACGCGAACAAGTTCCTGATAAAAGTTGTAGAGAGTCCGATGGGGTTCCTTTGACTTCAACTCCGGGTTGAGATGCGATCGGCGGAAGGTCTTCTCGTCCTGCGGATCCGGAACTGCTTCTTTCCAGCCAAAAGCCGAGAACTCTGCCGGTCTTCCGCGCCGAACCGCTTCGACAAGCCCCGGATCTCCGTGGCTCGTGAAGTATTGAAACGGAGCCGACTCCCCGTACTCCTCTCCCATAAAGAGCAGAGGAACGAACGGCGAGAGCAGAGTAATTCCGGCGGCAAGTTTCAGCGCCTCAAACCCAACGAGCGTTGCGAGGCGGTCTCCCGCAGCGCGATTCCCGACCTGGTCGTGATTTTGACTGCAAACGACGAATCGATCGGGCGACAGGCCATCCGGTGAATTTCCGTGCCGTCGTTTTCGGAATTTTGAGAACTGCCCTTGATAAAACCACCCGTGCTCCAGACTTTTCGCGAGCGGAGTGATTCCGCGGAAATCGGAATAGTAGCCGCGATCCTCTCCGGTCAGAAGCGTGTGCAGGGAATGGTGAAAGTCGTCGCTCCATTGTGAGTCGAGGCCATAACCACCGAGCGCCGGGTCGTGCAGAAGACGCGCGTCGTTCAGATCGCTCTCGGCGATCAAATAGAGCGGACGGCCCAGCCGCGCAGACAGCTCGCTCACAGAGGATTTCAGCTCCGCCAGAAAATGGCGGGCACTGAAATCGAATATGCCGTGGACTGCGTCGAGACGTAATGCATCGAAGTGATACTCTTCGAGCCAGTATCGCGCGTTCTCGATGAAAAACCTCCTCACTTCATCGCTGTATTCGCCGTCGAAATTAACTGCTTGTCCCCAGGGAGTTCGATAGCGATCCGTAAAGTAGGGCCCGAACGCAGAAAGGTAGTTGCCTTCGGGGCCGAGATGGTTGTAAACGACATCGAGCGCCACCGAGAGACCCAAACTGTGGGCTGCATTCACGAAGCGCCGCAAAGATTCGGGTCCTCCATAGGAGTTCTGCGGCGCGAAGGTATACACACCGTCGTAGCCCCAGTTCCTTTCACCGGGAAATTGCGCCACGGGCATCAATTCGAGGGTGGTGATGCCCAGTTCAACAAGCGCCGGAAGACGTGAAATAAGAGCGCCGAACGTTCCTTCTTGCGTATACGTCCCTACGTGAAGTTCGTAGAAGATGCTGTCGGGCAGCGCGTGTCCTCTCCACCCTTGATCGGTCCATGGAAAGTTACGCGTGTCGACCAGTTGGGAAGGACCGTGGACTCCCTCCGGCTGAAAGCGTGATGCAGGATCAGGAAGCTCGCGGCCACCTTCAAGCCGGTATAAGTATTTGGTTCCGGGATCGAGATTCAAAGCCGCATGATGGTATCCGCCCGTGCCTCCGTGCATCGGAATGAGTTCTTTGGCGTCGCAAATGCGAATGGAAACGGAAGCCGACCTTGGCGCCCAAACGAGAAACTCCCAGCGGCCATCCGGCAAGGGGTTGGCGCCGAGTCGCGCAAGATTGTCGGCACCGCCATGAGGTGGCATCGTGGTTCGTTAGATGAGCTTTTCAGAGGTCGAAGATTCGATAAGCCGCTGAGGGATCGCGAGCTTGCAGCAGCGTGATCGCCACGTTGTAGACAGGATTCCCGCCTGTTGTCTTCCCTTCCAACTGGCCATGGTGCGCATGTCCGTGCAATACGAGATCAGCTCCGTGGCGATCGACGACTTCCGCCAGCCGCGATGTCCCCATGAAGGGGAAAATCTCAGCGGCCTCGCCCTGTACGGTTGTGGCGATGGGAGAGTAATGAATGACTACCACACGTTTTGGGGTGCGGAGTTGGGCCATCGCGCGTTCGAGTTTCAGCGCTTCATCGACGGAGGCCTGTACGAACTGCTTGATCTCCGGCTCGCCAAAAGCAGTCAGCACCCCGCGTCCAAATCCTCCAACGAATCCTTTCGTTCCCGCGAATCCAACCCCATCGCGCTCATAGGCCGTGCCGTCGAGCACTTTGATGCCGGAATCTTCCATCATGCGCATCAGTTCCGCTTGCTTCCCACTTTCATAATCGTGGTTGCCGAGAACTGCGACTGTCGGAATGCGCGACCGCACTACCACATTTAGAAGGGGATCCATCTCCTCGACGGTTCCGTAATTTGTGAGGTCGCCGGCAAGCACGAGAACATCGGCCTCACCCCGTACGCGGCTCAACTGATCGTGCAGGGCGTTGTGCCGCGAAGCGGAAAAGTGCAGATCAGCTGTGGCTGCGATTCTCATTGCTGTTTGCAGATTGTGGGCAGATTCTTCAAACGGCGCTCGCGGTAAGCCCGCATAAGGTTGTTAAGTCCCCATTCATTGAGGTCGATCGCGAACATCCTCTCGTCAATTAAGCTTCCTCGGAACTCCGCATTCGGATCGGGCTGGGAAATCAGGTTCTCGAATCGTCCCAGCAGGTCGCGCCACAAATCGAACGGCACAAAACTGGTCTGCCCTGGATACACGTACCGGAACAAGATGAGCGCCCAGAAAAGCATCTCCCAGTTGTCTCCGGCCAAGTGCAGGACCCGCGCCCAATCGAGTTTTCCGCGCGTGCCATAGATGATGTGAGCAATATCGGCCCCGTCGAATCGCTCCCGGCGAGCTACGAACAACTTCGACGCGAGAAGTTCTTCGGCGGCAAGAACGCAGGCGGGGACGCCGTACACGAACGCGGGCCTGGCGCGCCGAATCCACGAATCGTCCACGACAATGGTGGCATTGCTCATGCCCGTGATCAGATCGACGAAATATTCCCCGCGTTTCGCCTTGAACAGCCACACCGGATCACAGATTTCACACTCGAATCCCGCCTCCTGAAGCAAACCGAGAGCAGCCGCGGCATTCTCGGCCGTCAGGAATAAGTCGAGATCTTTGGTGTCGCGGAAGATGCCCGTATGCTGCTGCATAGCAAATGCACCCGCCACGGCGTATGGAATCTTCCAGATCCCGAAGAACTGAAGAACTTCCCGGAACAGGAGCTCCTGGTCGGCGGGAATTTTCAAAGGGCCCGACGAAGTCTCCGGGACAACCCGATGCATAGGCTCGGTCATGGAGGATGCTTGGATGTGAATCTATAAGGTACGGTTGTCAAACCGCCCCGCTGCGCTAATAAGCCCAGTAAGGTCCGGCGCCGGCCGGTGTGGAACGCGACTCGATCGCGGTATAGACGTTGCGGCCATAGAAGAAGGGCAGGCCCCAGTCAAACATCCCGGGATTGGGCCCCGCCAGACTGCTGAAGACATAATTGAGGCGGTTCGAGAAAAGCGTATCGGCACTGGTAACGGTGAAACTTATGCTGGACGATGTGCCGCCAGAAACGGTTGTCGCCGATTCGTTCGTCTGCGACGCGGGACAATAAAAGCCCGAATTATCGGAACAGACCGGCATGCCCGTAATTGTCTGGTTCAAAAAGAATAGTGCATTCGAACCGCTGTCGACGAACGCCGCGTAGGACTGTCCCTTGTACGTGGTATTGAACTCCCCGCTCGAATCAAGGGGAAAGATCGTGGCGTTGCCAAGGGCGTTGTTACTTTCGGTGCCGATGCCGAAGACGATCGAACCGCTCAGGGTCGGTGCGCTGCCCGAAACCGACGGGAGTTCGATTATCACTCCATTATTGTCGGTGGCAAACGTCGCCACAGGATTCTGCACCTGTTGAGCCAGAGTCTCGGTGGTCACCTGGCAACCGGACGAAGTACAGGAGTAATACAGTCCGGGATTTTGCGCTCCTCCTTGCTCGCACGCCCCTCCGCAGTCCTGAACATAGGGTCCGACACCAAGAATTCCGTTCGCGCCCAGAGTCTGCAGGGTGTCATTCTCTGGAACGCCGCCGTTTTGGCACGTGCTAGGTACAGAGTTAAAAGTAGGATCGATGATTTGGACCGGAACATTGCTCGCATGTTCGCCCGATATGGAGATGTCGGCTGATACCACGGGTCCCCATGTGAATCCGCTGACAAATCCAGCACATTCGCCGATGTTTCCGCTCGATCCGTTCTTTTGTTGAGGCAGGGATAACGTCAAAGCACCGCCGCCGGCCGAAGAAAGCAAACGCAATCCGTAAGAGCCGGTGTCTACCAGGATGCTGTTGATCGCCTGACACGTCGAGCTCGATGGAACGCACACCGTAACGGTTGTAAAAAGCCCATTCGCGTAGTTGCCCGCCGGGCCGGAGTTCACTGTGATTGGCTGAACGTTCGATCCTGACGTTGTCACCGTATTGGCATTGGTGCTCGTGTGGCTGCTGCCGCCGCAGCTGGCACAAACAGCCGCGACTGCGATCATGAATGCCAGGCGAGGGACTCGATGAGAGGGCTTGGTCAACGAATTTCCTCCGCACGCACGCCGGATGGCAATTCATCGGGAAGATAGGCGCGACCCATGAAGTCCCGCATATGACCTCCAAGCTGGACCACGAGGTTGGATAACTGAACCAAAACCGGACCACGCCGCGCCCGCTGACCCAGCGCTTGCAAAGCTTGCTGATATTCCTGGAAATGAGATCCCAGCAGTTGCTTCAGATCCGGCATCGCAGGACCATGCCACGCGATCGCAAATACCTTGCCCCCGGGAGAAACGTATTCGCGAACGGCCATGCCTGACGGCGCCTGCAGTTCGTGAATGGAGTATGCGGATTTCTCTGTGATGGTTTCGGTGCCTTGGATATGTGCCTGATCTGCTCGCACCGTGGAAACATCTTCCCCGAGAGTCGCGAATCCGGGAAGTGTCAAGACAAAGGAAAAGGCGGTGAGAATCAATCCCGCTCGGAAGGTTTTGCTTGGGGGAAACGTCTTCAGCACTCCAATTGGCGCTGAGTTAGATTTTCAACTCAGCTATTGGGTTGCTCCGGGCCACAGGGTATCGACAACTTCGTACAAGCACCTACATCCGGGAGTACAAGGTTTGCCCTAATGACAATCCAAAACTCCACTCTTACTCTTGGAAAAGGTGCTTCTGACCGTGAGATCGACGGTCTGCTGTACGCGGAGCAGGCAATTTGGGTTGTATTCGCAATTTCCAGCGGGCTTGACCCGTGAGTGAAAGGATTGATTTCTTATGAAACTGAGCAAGCTCATCAAGTCGGCTTTGAAGACGGCGATTTACGTGATGGATCAGACTGCCGATCAGGTGGAGAGGGTTTCGGATCGCGCCAATGAACTGGCAGATAACGCGCGGGATAGGCTTTCCATGCACGAAAGCCACCCGTTTCGGAATTTCTTGAGCTTTGCCGCAGGCGTCGGGGTCGGGGTCGGAGTTGGCATGCTGCTCGCTCCTTCCAGCGGAGCCGAACTTCGCGACACCATCACTGACAAAGTTCAGGATATCGGCAATCGGGTTACCGGCCGCGCAGAAAACTACGCGACTGGAACCGACATGCGCTGATCGCCGAGCGACTTCCTACCGGAATGACGAGGCCTCTCGCGACAAAGCGGGAGAACCTCGTCGCTCCGTTAGCTAAGCGCCCAAGGACACGTGACGCCCCGGCCCTAGCCCCCTTCGAATGAAATCTTCCACGCTTGTAGCGTCCTTCCCGCCGGTCAGCTATTCTTTCCTTCCGTATGTCCGTCCGTTCCAGCACGACTGTTGCTATTGACCCTCAGAAGCAATCTGGATTCGACAGAACGATGCTTCTGATCTGGGGAATTGCCCTGGCCCAGCTGCTCCTCCACATCTACTTCAACAACCGCTATGGATATTTTCGCGACGAGTTTGACTACATGTCCTGCGGTAACCATCTTCAGTGGGGATATGTCGATCAACCGCCGCTGATTCCATTTCTCATTCACCTTTGCCGGGCAGTTCTCGGAGATTCGCTCCGCAGCATACGATTCATTCCAGCGCTCGCTTCGTCGTTCCTGGTGGTTCAAACAGCAGTGCTGGCGCGGGAGTTCGGCGGCCGCCGCTTTGCCCTGCTGCTGAGCGCGGTCTGCATCGTGGCAAATCCACAGTACCTTTCAAACGGCAGCCTGCTCGGCACGAACTGCCTCGAACCAAACATCTGGATGGGATGCGCCTACTTCCTCATCCTCGCCATCAAGCGCGACGATCCGCGCTATCTGCTGTGGTTAGGAGTCATCGCTGGCCTCGGTCTGGAGGAGAAATATTCGATTGCGGTGTTCGGGTTCGGCATCGTCCTCGGTCTGCTGCTCACGTCGCAACGGAAACTCTTCCTCAACCGATGGCTGTGGCTCGGCGGTCTTGCCGCTTTTTTCATTTTTCTGCCGAACGTCTTGTGGAACATCCACTATCACTGGCCATTTCTGCAACTGATGCACAACATTCGCGCTGAAGGGCGGGACGTGGTGTGGGGTCCGGCTCAATTTTTCTTCCAGCAACTGCTGGTGATGAATCCTATTACCGCACCCCTCTGGCTTGGTGGTCTCTTCGCGCTGCTTTTCTGGGCGAAGCTTCGTCAATATCGAGTTCTCGGGTGGAGTTATCTGGTCTCCTACACGACCTTTTTTGTCCTGCACGGGAAAAATTACTATCTCACCCCGATCTATCCAATGTTGCTGGCAGCGGGCGCAGTGATGCTTGAGTTCTGGCTCGATCGCCCTGAGACCGCACAGCCGAGGCTGCAGTGGTTGAAGCCGGCCGTCGTGATCACCTTATTGGCCAGCGGGATCCATCTCGCGCCCATTGTCATTCCAGTGTTCTCCCCCGAGCACTTCCTCGCGTACACCAAGACGTTGCCGTTCAAGCTTCCGGTAAACGAATACTCCCATATGCGTGCGGCGCTGCCGCAGTGGTATGCCGATCAATTCGGGTGGAAAGAAATCGCCGACGAGGCGGTAGTTGCATGGACCCGGATTCCGCTTGAAGACCGCCACGACTGCGCCATTTTCGGGCAGGATTACGGCCAGGCCGGAGCCATCGATTTCTTCGGCCCGCGTTACGGCCTGCCTCCGGCCCTGAGCGGCGATCGGACGTACTGGCTCTGGGGACCTCGCGGGTACTCGGGAAACTGCATGATCGTTCTTGGGGATCGAAAAAAGAGACTGGAAGAATTATTCGAACGGGTCGACTATGTCGGCACTTCTGCGGACAATCCGTGGGCACTGGAGTCGGAGATCAGCGTCTACATTTGCCGCGGCGCGAAGTTCGGAACGCTGACCCAGCTATGGCCGCAGTTGAAGCACTGGCGCTAGCCCCTTCCCTTGCCGCTCCTTACCCGCAGGTTGTAGCATCAAAAGGTTTGGGCAATCATCAGGAGACATCTATGGCTACCGATACTTTCACCGCTCCCGCTGCACTCAGCGACACGCAGACACGGGTTTTCAAGAACTTCATCGATGGAGACTGGGTCGAATCGAACACCGGGGAGACGTTCGAAAACCGCAATCCCGCCGATACGCGTGATCTGGTCGGCATCTTCCAAAAATCCGGCAAAGCCGACGTAAATGCTGCTGTCGACGCCGCGAAGCGGGCCTTTGCGAAGTGGCGCCTCGTGCCGGCTCCGCGCCGCGCTGAGGTCGTTTTCCGGGCTGCCGAGATTCTGATCGAGCGGAAAGAGGAGTACGCGCGCGACATGACCCGCGAGATGGGCAAGGTGCTCGCTGAAACCCGCGGCGATGTGCAGGAAGCTATCGATGCCGGCTATTACAACGCCGGTGAAGGACGCCGCCTCTTCGGGCCCACCGTCCCGTCGGAAATGCCGAACAAGTTCGCCATGGCCGTCCGCCAGCCAGTCGGAATCTGCGGAATGATTACACCGTGGAATTTCCCCATGGCAATTTCGTCGTGGAAGCTGCTCCCAGCTATCGTTTGCGGCAACACTTGCGTCATCAAACCCGCGCAGGACACTCCCCTTTCGACGTTCAATCTCGTTCGCGCCCTCACTGACGCCGGCCTGCCGAAGGGTGTGATCAACATCGTCACCGGCTTCGGAGCAGACGTGGGCACGCCTCTGGCTGAACATCCTGACGTGCGCGCGGTTTCGCTCACCGGATCGTCCGCCGTTGGAAAGATCGTCGGAGGCATCGCTGCCCAGAGCTTCAAGCATTGTTCGCTCGAACTCGGCGGGAAAAATCCCATGATCGTGCTCGACGACGCCAATCTCGATCTCGCCATCGAAGGCGGGCTGTGGGGCGCGTTTGGAACCACTGGACAGCGTTGCACCGCAACCAGCCGCATCATTGTGCAGAAGGGCGTTTATCGCGAGTTTGTGGAACATCTCGTCGATCGCGCCAAGAGATTGAAGGTCGGCAACGGCCTTGATGAAACGGTTCAGATGGGCCCTGCGATCAATGAGCGCCAGCTCCAGTCCGATCTCACCTACGTCGAGATCGGCAAGAACGAAGGCGCGAAACTGCTCTGCGGCGGGAACCGTCTGGACAAAGGCGAATACCAGTACGGATGGTTCATGGAACCGACAGTATTCAGCGATGTCGATCCGAAGATGCGCATTGCGCAAGAAGAGATTTTCGGACCCGTGGTCTCGGTTATTCCGTGCGACGACATGGCCGATGCGATTGAGATTGCAAACGGAATCGATTACGGACTTTCTTCAGCTCTATACACCAAGGATGTGAACAAGGCCTTCTCGGCGATTCGCGACCTGTATGCCGGAATTACTTACATCAATGCGCCGACGATTGGTGCCGAAGTTCACCTGCCCTTTGGCGGGACCAAGGCGACCGGAAACGGCCATCGCGAAGGCGGCATCGGAGCGATCGAGTTCTACACGGAGTGGAAGTCGGTGTATGTCGATTATTCCGACAAGCTGCAAAAGGCGCAGATCGACCGAGAAGATTGAAGCTCAGTCATTAGCGGGTAGTGAATAGTGGCTAGCACGACACACTGAAAACTAACCACTAGCCAAAACTACTGGCCTTTCATACAGGTACGTCGGTAATCTTGCCCGCCATTACTTGGCATTCTAACTTGGTGAGGTGAGGCTTCCCCGGTCTCAACATCCTACTTGTGGGTTGCCTCGCCGTGAAAGATCGTCTTCATTCCAGCTGCCCAATTCCTGTGCCGTTGCGCTGGTGCATTCTTGCCTGCGCCGGAGCACTCCTATTCTGCGCGATAGTCGCGATGTCTCCCGCAGTGCACGCGCAAAGCACACCGAAACCAGTTCATCGCAAGGTGATTTCGATGCTTGAACCCGAGTATCCGGCGGTTCTGAAGAACGGGCGTTTTGAAGGACAAGTGCGCCTGGATGCCACCGTGCTTGCCAATGGCACGGTTTCGAAAGTTGAGGTGAGGGGCGGGAATCCCATGCTCTGCCAATATGCTGCACAGGCAGTCATGCATTGGAAGTATGCCCCGGGACCGGCTCAGACCGTCGAAGAAGTCGTATTCAACTTCAACGCCACTCAGAGATAGTTCCGTTGTTTCAACGACCGAGCCATTCGAGCGCATTTTTTGGCACTTCACGTGTCGACAACATTTAGAATCTCTTTTTGCCCTGGAACAAAGGGGGGCGAGGTTCGAATGACTACGATCAGTTCATCGCGCGAGATTTCTTCCGCTTCCCGCCTCAACAACGTACGATACGCCATTCGCGATCTGGCTTGCGTCGCCGACGAAGTCATCGGCCAGGGACACAAGGTCCTCCCGCTCAATGTTGGCGACCCACTGAATTTCGACTTTCGGACGCCGCCCCACCTTATCGAAGCGGTTCATAAGGCCATGGGGGATGGCAAGAACGGCTACGCTCCCTCCGATGGCGTACTTCAAGCTCTCGAAGCCATTCGCGGCGAAGCCGCGCGCAAAGGCATCGCGACCGTGCGGGACGTATTTGTCACCTCAGGCGTAAGCGAAACCGTGGATCTTTGTCTTTCCGCGTTGGTGAATCCGGGCGAAGACGTTCTGACCCCGAGCCCCGATTATCCACTTTATTCCGCCGTGCTTTGTAAGCTCGGCAATCGGCTCAACACTTACGACCTGAACGAAAACGACGGATGGCAGCCCGAACTGGCCGACATCAGGCGCAAGATCACTCCGCAGACTCGTGGAATCGTCCTGATCAATCCGAACAATCCGACCGGATCGCTCTGCACCCATCAAATGCTCGAAGATATTGCAGAACTGGCGCGCCAACACAACCTGATCGTTTTCTCCGACGAAATCTACGACAAGCTGATTCTCGACGGCACGCGGCACATCGCCTTTGCCTCGGTGGCGCCGGATGTCCCGTGCGTGACTTTCGGCGGCATGTCGAAGAACTACCTCGTTCCCGGGTGGCGCATCGGCTGGGGCATCGTCTCCGGCGACGCAGCTGTCGTGAAAACTTACTGCGAGGGGGTTCACCGCCTTCTGCGGGCGCGCCTGTGCGCAAATCATCCGGAGCAGTACGCCATCAAGGCCGCGCTGGAAGGTCCGCAGGACCATCTCATCGAAGTGCAGCGGAAACTGCGTTCGCGCCGCGACCTCACCCAGAAATGGTGCGAGTCCACGCCTCGTGTGAGTTGCGTCGCTCCCCGTGGAGCGTTCTACGCCTACCCGCGCATCGATATCCCGGAAAGTGACGAAATCTTCGTGAAGGAGTTGATCCGGCAGAAGCACGTGATGGTCGTCCACGGATCAGGCTTTGGACAGAAACCCGGGACGCAGCATTTCCGCATCGTCTTTCTCCCCGACGAGCAGACGCTGGCGAAAGCCTACGCCGCGATTGCCGAGTTCATCCAGGAGCGCTATGGGCTCGCTTGATTAGAATTCGCCGATACTGTCACTCGGCATCTGACGTCAGTCGGATGGTCTTTCTCTTTCACACTGAATCTGTTTAAATCGAAGTTTGAGCAACACTGCGGGCGCGCTGGTGTTCCTATATCGTGGTCGACATACACTCTCACATTCTTCCTGAAGTCGATGACGGACCCAAGTCCTGGGACGTCTCGGTCGAAATGTGCCGGCGCGCCGCGGCCGACGGCATCACGCACATGGTCGCGACGCCTCATGCGAATGAACGTTACCACTACGATCGCGAATTCCTGAAAGGAATTGTCGCGCGCCTGCAGGAGCAAGTCGGGGATTCGCTCAAGATCGGCCTGGGATGCGACTTCCACCTCTCGTACGAGAACATACAGGACGCTATTTCGCATCCGACGCGCTACGTCATCAACGACACACGATACCTGCTTGTCGAATTCAGCAATTACGGCGTGCCCCAGCACAGTTCGGACTCATTTCAGAAGCTGGGCGATTGCGGAATGATCCCCGTCATCACGCATCCGGAACGGAATCCAATTCTGCGCGAAAATCTGCAGCGGGTTGTGGAGTGGGCTGAACAAGGATGCGTCGTTCAGGTAACCGGCTCTGCGCTGACCGGGTTCTGGGGGGACCGAAGCCGCCGCGCCGCGCTCTGGCTTCTTGAGCGTCAGGCAGTGCACGTGCTCGCAACCGACGCGCACGATTTAGAAAAACGCGTACCGGTTCTCTCGTCTGCCAGAGACGCGGCTGCCGAAATCTGCGGCGAAGAAATTGCCGAAGCCCTCGTTGGGACAAATCCGCGAGCGATCATCGACAACGAGCCCCTGCCGTACTTCCCCGCGCCCCAGCTGACGAGCTACAGGAAAAGCAACCGCTAGAAAGCAGTGGCTGGTGATTGGGGACTCGTGACCCGCCGCTCGCGCCTGGCATTGTCGCGAACTACCCGCATTTTCCTCACAGACCGACTCGACAAGAAAAAGCTAGTGGACTTACGGCTGAGTTCTGAGTGCCTACTTCTGCGGGTCCGTGGAATCGCTTGAGGCGGGAGTTGGAGATGGCGCAGCAGGCGTCACAGGCTGTGCCGCCGGTGATGGCGATGTGGACGTCGGCGATAATGGCTGCGCTTTGGGCGGATCCGGCAGGGTGGTCATTGCGCTGTCCGGATTTAACAAGTGATCCTTGCTTGGCCCTAATCCCAGCTTGATCAGAGCGCGCGAATCCGGCACGGTTTTGCTTTGCCAGCCGTTATCGGCCTGATAACGCCGCATGGCATCTTCACTGGCCTGATTCCACGTGCCCGTCGCCTCGCCAGTAAGATAATGTTCGCGGATCAGCGCTTCCTGAATCGCCTCCGCCCGCTCCGAATCAATCTTCTGCTGGCCCCGCACGCGCGACGACTTCCTCCTGCGCGATGAATACTTGGACGACCGCTTGGAAGAAGAATGTGTGGGCGAAGAGGTCTTCGCGGTGGTCGCGTGGTGTTTGTGCTTCGTCTTCGACGTCGTGGGCTTCTTGGCAGAGGTATCAACAGCAGAACTCTGGCGGGCACTGGCGAACGGAATCAGCGCACACGCCACGATCAGGCCGCAAATCGGGCCCAATCTCCTGCCTGAGCTTTTGCCTCGAAGAATCAATGCGAAACTGCTCCGCCGGGCGCTTTAAAAAAGAAAATGCCCAACGACGACCGGCACTGCCATCATCCTCGATAATCGAGTCGAGTGCCAGTCCCCGCTGGGCAGATCTGCGTTACGGAAGTGTACCGGCCAGGAAGATGGTCCCATCCTGCCGAGTCGATCCGCGCTGGCGAACCAGGAACACCACATCCTGTCCACTCTTCAGATTCGACTCGATCCGGCTGAAATCTTCCTCGCTGTTCACCGGCTGCTTGTTGATCTGCAGGATGATGTCCCCGCGGGCCAGGTTGATATCTTCCGCGAACGAACCTGGTTTTACGTCCTGCACGATGACTCCCTTCCCCGACTCCATGTCGAGGCGGTCCGCCATCTCCGGCGTAATCTTCCGTACGGTGATGCCGAGCTTGCTCTGCTTGGGAGCATTTTCGTCATCGTTCCCCTGATCTTCGCCCAGCCGTGCGGCAAAGAGCTTGGCGCGGTCTGCCGTGACCACAGTCGATTGCTGTGCCTTGCCATTCCGAATGAAACCGAGGTCGATCTTAGTTCCGGGCTTGCGCGAAGCGATGTAATCGACGAGATCCGAACCTTTGACCACCTTCTTCCCATCGACGGACGTGATCGTATCACCAACTTTCAGGCCAGCCTGATCTGCCGGACTGCCGGCCACCACGCTGGAAATCGTGACTCCGGTGCCCGTACCGTACACGCGCGCAATCGCCGGATTTTCGACCTGATCGAACATGATTCCGATCGAACCGCGCGAGACTTTGTGCTCCGGCCCGGTCAGCTGGTTATAAACATCAATCACCGTCTTGGAAGGCAGCGCGAAGCCGATACCCGCATATGCGTTGGTCTCGCTCAGAATCGCGGTGTTGATGCCGATGACCTCACCATTCATGTTCACGAGCGGACCACCAGAGTTTCCGGGATTAATGGCCGCGTCGGTCTGGATAAACGACTGGAACTGCCGCTGCGGAACGATGTCGCGTCCTTTGGCAGATACGATCCCCGCGGTTACGGTTCCAGCTTGCCCGAATGGGCTGCCAATCGCCAGCACCCAGTCGCCAACCTGCATGCTGTCGGAGTTGCCCATCTTCGCGACGGGAAGCGGACGGTCCATATCCACTTTGATGACCGCAAGATCCGTTTCCTGATCGGAACCGATCACTTTCGCGTCATGCTGCACGCCGGGGGCATCGTCGACAAATTTCACGCGAATGCGGTCAGCTTTTTCGATCACGTGACGATTGGTCAGAATGTAGCCCTTGGCATCGACAACCACACCGGATCCAAGCGACCGCTCGCGAATGGATCCGCCGCCATCAGGGCCGCCAGGACCACCCTGGCCCTGTCCGCCGGGAGCGCCGAAAAAGTGATTGAAGAAATCCTCCATTCCGCCGCCATCGTCTTCATCATCGCCATTGCCGCCGCGGCGCCGATGGATGGTCTTAATCGTCGATTCTGTATTGATGTTGACTACGCTTGGTTCCAGTTGTTTCGCGATCTGCGAAAACGTGTTGGACATCTGTTGCGGAGAAGGCATGGTGAGCGGAGCCACTTCACGGCTCTGGCCCTCTTTGCCCTTGACCCCGTACGAGATCACAGTTCCAATGAGAATTCCCAGCGAGAGCGTTGCCAGGATACTGAGCGTGTAGACCCACCCACGCGTCTTTATGCGCATCCACATAGCGCCCGAATCCATAAGTCGACTTTCCTCCAGAACTGGTAAACCCTAATAGTATACCTATTGATCCAAACGAGATCCGTGACTTGGGTAGGCCAAAAACTGCCCCTTAAGAGCCCGCTAGTTGGGTCATTAGACGCAGGAACCAGCAAAAGCGTTTGATGGAAATGAAATTTGCAATTGCCTCAAAATACAGGAGATGTGACGCCCCGAGCTTGCGTCCTGCCAAACGCGATGCCATAGTTCTCGGTTCCTTATGAGCCTTACTTCATTAGTCTTACTTCGCTTCGTACACCGTCTTGCCGCCGACTACCGTGCGAAGGACCTTGGTACCAAGGACCTTCTCCGGAGAAACCGCCGTTACATCGCGGTCCAGAACGGCGAAATCGGCAAGCATTCCGGGGACAAGTTTTCCCTTCTCTTTTTCCTCAAACTCGGCGAAGGCCGAACCTGTCGTGTAAGCGGCAATTGCCTGATCCATCGTCAGCCGCTGTTCGGGAAAGTACTCCTGTTTCCCGTTCTCGCTCTTTCGGGTCACTGCCGCGTATAGCCCGCGGAACGGCGTCACAGGTTCCACCGGATAATCAGTACCAAACGCCAGCGGCACGCCTTTGTTCAAGAAGGAAAGCCACGCATACGAAGTCGCCGCCCGCTTGGGTCCAAGCCGGTCCTGCGCCCACCTAATATCAGTCAGCACATGACTCGGCTGCATAGAGGCGATCACCTTCAGTTGCTTGAATTCCGCAATTTGTGCCGGATTCGTGACCTGCGCATGCTCGACTCGAAGCCGATAATCATCGCCGCCATTGACAGCCTTCACATGCGCTTCGCGCGCAGCTTTTTCCGCACCCGAGAACGCATCAAGGGCCATCTGCACGCCTTTATCGCCGATTGCGTGGAACCCGATCTGGAATCCCGCCAGTACTCGCTCCTTCGTCATGTCGTTCAACTTGACTGGGTCATAGCGCGGCAAGCCGGAGTTCTGCGGATCGTCGGAATAAGGAGACAGCAGCGCCGCCGTGTGCGAACCGAGCGATCCATCCATGAAGCCCTTGAGCATTCCTGTGTGCAGCATCAGGTCCGATTGCGGATGCGACTGCCGCTTCTGATTTAGTTCGTCCACAGTTTCGTCAAATGGCAGCCATTCACTGATGCGGGCCGTCAGCTTGCCTTCTTTTTCCAGTTCTTCGTAAATCTGAAAATTCTCCCAGTTTGGCGAATAATCCTGTGCGGAAGTCACCCCATGCTGCGCCAGATCCGCAAGCGCAAGTTCGATCCCTTGCCTCATCTGGTCATGGTTCGGCTTGGGAATTACATCTTCGACCGCCTGTTGCGCTGTCTCGCGGAGAATTCCTGTGGGCTCGCCGTTCTCGTTGCGATCAATATGTCCGCCCTGCGGATCCCGGCTAGCCAGATTGATGCTTCCCAGTTGCAGCGCGCGAGTGTTCGCCACAGCAATGTGGCCGTCGATCCGCTCAAGAAACACCGGATGCCCGTTCGAAACCTCGTCCAGATCCCAGCGCGTGGGCGTCACCTTCACCGGCCAGAGAGTCTCGTCCCATCCAGAACCAAGAATCCACTCGCCCGCTTTGGACTCTTCCACTTTCTTCGCGACCCGGTCGCGCAGCTCGTCGAGCGATTTCACGCCGGTTAAATCAACGCTCAGCTTGGTAGCTCCAGCATCGGCGAGATGCAGGTGTGCGTCATTGAATCCCGCCATGACGAAGTGCCCCCCCAAGTCGACGATCTGTGTTTGTGGGCCTTTCAGCTTCTGAAGATCGGCAGTCTTGCCCACGGCCATAATGCGATCGCCCTTGACCGCCATGGCCTCTTGCCGGTCGATCGAACTGAACTGAGAGTTGGCGGGAATTCCGGTGTAAATATTGGCGTGGACAAAAATGACGTCCGCCTTAGGCTTACTGTCTTGCGCTGCGACGGCATTCTGACCTGATACGGCAGCCGACATAAGAATGCATCCGAGCAACGATCCACCCAAGCCCAATTTAAGCGTTAGACTCATTCTCCCACCCCCGCGAGCGCCAGCATGGTCAATAAAACTCGTTTCAACGCCAACTCGCGCCCGTTTGAATCGAACCACTCCTGCAATGTGTGCGCCCCACCACCGGAACCACCGCCTCCGATTGCCACGGCTTCCAGCCCAAGCGACAGGGGAATGTTCGCGTCGGTCGACGCCCGCTGCACCTGCGCCGCGTTATTCAGTTGCGAGTCCACAGCACGCACCACCTGCAACATTCGCGCTCCCGGCCGCAACTCGCCCGCCGGACGATTTCCGATCACCACCACTTCACAACTCACGCCTGCCGGACGCTTCTGCGCCGATGAACGCATCTCCGCCGTCAGGGTCTCGTCCTCCACAGCGCGGTTCAATGCGAGCCGCAGCGATTGCTCCAGCCGCTCCATTTCCGTCATCGACGTGGAGCGTATATCCACCTTCATGCTTGCGGACTCGGGAATCGAATTCACCGACGTCCCGCCGCGAATCACACCGATGTTGAACGTCGTTTTCGGACTCGTTGGAACCGTAGTCGCCGTGAATGTCTCAATGGCTTTCGCCAGAATCACGATCGGATTCGGTGCGCCAAAATCGCTCCAGGAATGTCCTCCCGGCCCGCGGACGATTACTTCGAATCGCCGGCTGCCCAATGCCTCCGCGACAATCGTGTCTGCGCCCGCGCCATCGAGAACCAAACTGTACGCAATGGAATCCTTCCATCGCGGCGTCGAGAAGATGTGCCTCATGCCACGCAGATCGCCCTCGCCCTCTTCGCCGACATTTCCGATGAAGACAAACGGCAGCGCATGACGAATGCGCACGGCCCGCAACAGACTTGCAATCGCCAGCATGGCTGCGACACCGGCTCCGTTGTCGGAAACTCCAGGGCCATAAATACGGCTCCCCTGCTGCCTGATGTTCAATGGCGTGTTCGCCGGGAAAACTGTGTCGATGTGTGCGCTCAATGCGATGTAACGGCGTCCGAATCCGGGGTGGGTCCCAAAGACGTTCCCAACGTCGTCGATGCGGACATCATCCAGCCCGACTTCGCGAAAGCGTTCGGAGAGCCACGCTGCGCGCGCGGATTCGCCAAACGGCGGAGCCGGAATGCGCGCCATCTCCATCTGCCAATGCAGCAGCTGCGGTTCCTGCATCCGGAACCAGTTGAAGGCCGACCGCACCTCGGGGGAAGCGGCCAGGCGAGCCACTTCCTGCTGCACCGAAATCTCCAGTGCCGGAAGCTCCGGACGAAGGGGGCTAGGGCTCATGAGGCGTATGGGTCAGTTTACAACGCGTTTTTGAATATTAGAACTTGACGAAGTCGAGAACCGCGTTACGGAAGATATAACCTAAGTTATGGAAAAGACTAATACTTCCGACACTTGGCCTCGATCTCCGCGACCAGCTTTTCAGTCGCCGGTGCCGCAATCTTATGTCGAGTCGCCCCACGCAGGATAGGCCCGGCGATGGCGTCCAATTCTGGCGGATTCCCCTGTTCCACGTCTTTCTGCATGGAACTGCGCATTCCGGGAGGAAACTTGCCAGATCCGGCGATGATGTCGTTTGGGTCCACTTTTGCGCCCTCAGCGGCAGCCACGGCGCATGCCTCGCGCACGCATTCGATGGCAAGATCCCGCCACTCCGGATTGCTCAGAACGCCGCCAATCGGCTGCCCAGCGGCTGTTGTCGAAAGCGCGAATGGCGCCAGAAAAACCAGCTTGCTCCACATAAGCGTCGGCTCATCATCGACGAAACGGCACTCGAAGCCGAGTTTCCCCATCCCGTCGATTGTCTCCCCGAGCAGATTTCTTCCGGCGGACGAGATGCTCAAGCGAGCAAACGGAGAGCGATGCACAATGTGCGCCGGAGCCACGCGTTCGGTCTCGACCGCTATGGTGGCTGGGATGACCCTTTCGGCGCCGTATTTCGCTCTCAGCATCGCTACGTGATCGATCCCGTTCAGCAATGGCACGATCGCTCCAACCGCTTGCGGATGCGTAACGGATTTCAGAGCGCCATCAAGCTGCGTTGCCTTTACGGTAATCCACAGAACATCACACGGCGGAACTTCCGTAGCCTTTGAAATCGGCACCTGAAAATTCCCGAACCGGCTCTCCAACTGAAGTTGTTCTGGATATTGCGCGAGCGATTCAACTCGAACAACCAGCGTAACGGAATCGCCATGTTTCGCAACGCAGGCGCCGATAAGCCCTCCGACCCCGCCCGCGCCAAGAATTGCGTGTCGCAATGAATGAGGCATAGCGTCTTACTGCTTTGCCGCCGTGGGCACGCATTCCAGGATTTCGGCTTCGCTCAACGTGTGATCGCTTTTCTTGGCACGCTGATAGATGCGGTCCACAACGTCATCCGATGCAGGAATTCCATGCCGCTCCAGCCAGAACAGCACATTCGATTTCCCGCTCATCGGACCGATGTCGATGATCTGGTCCAGACCAAACACGTGCGAAGGTACTCCTGAATACACAGTGTTCGCCAGCACGATGTCATTCTTGTGATACGCCTTGATGATCGCAGCCGCATGAACTCCAGTAGCAGTGCGAAATGCGTCATCGCCGACCACTGGATAATTCGCGGGAATCGGCACACCAGTCGCGCGCGACACCGCCTGGCAGTACTGCTTCAGCTTGGTGAGGTCCTGCTGCGCCCAGGGCGCAATGTCCATTAACTTGAGATTAACCAGCATCTGGTCGATCTGGGTATTGCCGACGCGCTCGCCGAGACCGATCGCGCATCCATGCACGCAGTTCGCTCCGGCGATAATCGCCGCCATCGAGTTCGCGATCGAAAGCCCGCGATCGCTGTGTCCGTGCCAGTCCACGCGGATCTTCTCTCCCGAAGGCTTCACCACCTGCTCGATCACAAAACGCACGAGTGAAAGCGCGCCCATGGGCGTCGCATGTCCAGCGGTATCACAAATGCAGATGGCCCGCGCGCCGGATTCAATCGCCGTCGCATAAAGCCGCTTCACTGTTTCCGGATCGCAACGGCTCGTGTCTTCGGTGACGTACATGACGTCGAGGCCAAGCGAAACGGCGTATTTGACCGCCTTCTCGGTGGTCGTGAGCAGGAAGTCGTCGGTCCAGCCTTCAGTGAATCTGCGGATCGGGCTCGATCCAATAAATGTCGCAGCCTCGATGCGCACGCCGGTCTTCTGCACGATTTCTGCGATCGGGCGAATATCGTTTTCGTGCGTTCTCGCTGCACAGTTCGGCTGAATCTTCATCCGGTGCTTGTCGATTTCACGCGCCAGCGCCGTCACCGCCTCGACCGCTCTTGGACCCGCGCCGGGCAATCCGAGATCAAGAGCGTTGATGCCCAGCGATTCCATCAAATGGAGAATTTCGATCTTCTCGGGAATCGACGGATCCCGTACCGACGGAGATTGCAATCCATCCCGCAGGCTCTCGTCATTCAGGAGAATGGGCCCGGGAGGCTTTAAACTCGGCGGAAAGTTCCGGTTCCAGTCGTAGATGAGATCGGAGGTGTTCATGGAAAAAGCCTCTAGCTGCTAGCTCTTAGCTAAACAATGCACGATGCCGATGCATAAAGGCTTCGCGACCGTAGCCATTTTCAAATTTGTGCGGATCCCCAGATCCACATCCCACAATCTTCACTACTCTTAGCAAGAAGCTTAGGAGCTAGAAGCTAGCAGCTTATTTTTCTTTCGGCGGGAGTGTCAGTCCGAAGACTGAAATCATTCCCTGCCCCGCGACGTTTACCTTGCTCTCCCCAGGAGTGGGAAGGTAAAGCGCCTTGCAGTTCTCGCAGCGATAAACCTCGGCCTTCGGTCCCCAAGCCTTCGCGACATCGCCACACTCGCGTTCCTTTACGTCGGTCATGTAAAACCAGAGCTTTAAATGCCCGCCACAGAACTTTCCTTTTTCATCTTTCTCGTTGCAGGCGCGCTGGCCAGCCTTCTTGATCCTCACTTTGTGGTTGGGAAGCTGCTGGACGTTTTCGGAAGCAGACGCGGTGACTTCGGTGGTCGCCAAAGGACGTACCCTCATTCAAGCGGCGCAAATGCCGCCGGATTCGGCCTTACGCCGCCATTGTAACCGAAAATGCAGACCCGAAACGGACGTCCGTCTTTTCACTCTGGTACTCTGAAAGTCAATCATCGACTCAGCAAATATTCCATGATCACGATCGTCTCAGGTCTCCCCCGCTCCGGAACCTCTCTTATGATGCAGATGCTGGTCGCCGGAGGCATGACGCCTCTTTCCGACGGCGAGCGCGTAGCCGACACAGACAATCCGCGGGGCTATCTGGAATGGGAACGGATCAAGCAACTCCCAAACGATCCCGGCTGTATCGCGGAAGCCGAAGGCAAAGTCGTTAAGGTGATCTCGCGCCTGCTTCTTTCCCTGCCGGCAGGGCACGAATATCGCGTCGTCTTCATGCAGCGTCCGCTGCCGGAAGTTCTGGCATCACAGGACCAGATGATGCGCCGTCGCGGCACATTCAAAGAAGGAGCGAATCCGGCGGTGATGGCCGCGGCTTTCGAAAAGCACCTGCGCGAAGTCTATGCCTGGCTCGACAATAAGCCGTATGTGAAGGCGCTCCGAATTCCCTATCACGATGTTTTGAAAGATCCGAAACCGGTCAGCGAGAAACTGGAAGAATTCGTCGGAAGCCCATTGAATGTCGCAGCCATGATGCAGCAGGTGGACGCATCCCTCTACCGCAACCGCGAAAAATAGCTGAGGTCAGAACTCCTTTTTCGCCTTCACCTGATC
>Ga0070735_10001562_pt1 | contig 21934 bp, 21 predicted proteins | sample Coa_R1_FD_66443 | JGI IMG/M metagenome (GOLD analysis project Ga0070735, IMG submission 66443) | Surface soil microbial communities from Centralia Pennsylvania, which are recovering from an underground coalmine fire - Coalmine... | ecosystem: Environmental > Terrestrial > Soil > Unclassified ...
CCGACACGGAACCAGGTGAACGGCGCCAGCGGCGCATTCGCCTGGACACGCCCGCGCGACGGCGGCAGCGTATCGACAAACGTCGGGATAGCGGCGGCGGCCATCATCATGCCGCGCTCCCGGAAACCCGGCGCTGCTGCAGTTCTTGCAATTCGCCGGGAAGCGCTGCTGCCCAGCTGGTGATGTTGCCGGCACCCAGGCACATGACGAAATCGCCTGGCTTGGCGATCGCGAATACCATCTCAGCCAGGCGGGCCGGCGACGGCAGCGGCACCACGCTGCGATGACCGCGTGCCCGCAATCCTTCCACCAGCGCGTCACGTGTCACGCCGGGTATCGGCGCCTCGCCGGCAGGATAGACGTCGGCGACGATCACAGTACCCGCATCATTCATGCAGGTGCAGAACTCGTTGAACAGCGTCTGCAAGCGAGTGAAGCGATGCGGCTGCACGACGGCGATCACATCGCGCGCACCTGCCTGCCGCGCTGCCTTCAATGTCGCGGCGATTTCCACCGGATGATGTCCGTAGTCATCGATGATCGTGATGCCGCCTGCCTCGCCGGTCTTGGTGAACCGCCGCTTCACCCCACCGAAGCCAGCGAAGGCACTGCGCAGCGTGTCATCGTCGATTTCCATCTCGACGCCGACAGCCACGGCCGCCAATGCATTCTGCACGTTGTGTGCGCCGAGCATCGGCAACCGGTACGGCCCCAGCTTTCGTGTCCTGTTGCGTGCGCGATCCGTTACGGTGACTTCGAACGTCGACCCAAGCTTGTCCGGCAACACGCGGTCCGCGCGCACATCGGCCTGCGGTGAGAACCCGTAAGTGATGATCCGCCGATCAGAGAGGCGCGGAATCATCTGCTGCACCGCTGGGTGATCGATGCACAGCACGGCGAAGCCATAGAACGGCACGTTGGCGACAAACTGATCATAGCCGGCCACCATCGCCTCCGGCGTGCCCCAGTGGTCGAGATGTTCGGGGTCCATATTCGTGACCACGGCGATCACCGCTGGCAGCCGCAGGAAGCTGCCGTCGCTTTCATCGGCCTCGACCACCATCCAGTCGCCGGCGCCAAGCCGCGTATTGGTGTTGTAGGCGTTGATGATGCCGCCGTTGATCACTGTGGGATCCAGGCGCGCGGCTTCGAGTACCGCCGCAATCATGCTTGTGGTCGTGGTCTTCCCATGCGTACCGCCAATGGCCACCGACCATTTCAATCGCATCAGTTCGGCGAGCATCTCGGCTCGTCGCACCACAGGGATCAGCCGCGCGCGTGCTGCGGCGACCTCTGGATTGTCGGCCTTCACTGCCGACGAAACCACAATGACCTGCGCACCGCCCAGGTTGGCGGCATCATGCCCAATGGCCACTGGGATACCGGCCTCGCGCAAGCGCCGGACATTCGTGGAATCCGCGATGTCGCTGCCTTGCACTGCGTAGCCGAGATTGTGCAGTACCTCGGCGATGCCTGACATGCCGATGCCACCAATGCCCACGAAGTGGATGGTGCCGATGGAAAGTGGAAGAGCTCTCACGCCGGCACCTCCTGACGCATGAGCTGTTCGACCAGGTCAGCAAGTCGCGTCGTTGCGTTTGCCCTGGCGATCGATCCCGCCGCCAGAGCTGCATGGCTCAGCATGTCGGGCGACGCCAGCAGTGCAGCCAACCGACCGCACAATGCATCCGGTGTGAACTCACGCTGTGCGATCACCGACGCGCCCCGCGCCTGCTCCAGTGCCCGAGCATTCGCTGATTGATGATCGTCGATCGCTCCCGGCAACGGCACCAGGATCGCCGGCCGCCCTGCGACGGCCAATTCGGCAACCGTCGATGCTCCAGCGCGAGCGATCACCAGATGCGCCGCAGCCAGCCGCTCCGCTACGTCCGGAAAGAATGCCGATAGCTCCGCCGAAATCTCCGCCGCAGCATATGCAGCACGCACCCGAGCCAGATCCTCGGCACGGCACTGCTGCACAACAGAAAGGCGAGACCTCAGCTCGTGGGGCAACGCCACCAATGCGGGCGGCACCACATCACTGAACACGCGCGCGCCGAGCGAGCCGCCAAGCACCAGGACGCGCAGCACATCGCCCGGTGGCATATACGGCACTGAGCGGACTGTCGGCCGCACCGGGTTACCCGTGAGAACGGTGGCCGCCGTCTCCGGCACGCGCGCAGTCGCCGCGAAACTCAGCGCCAGAATATCGGCATGCTGTGCCAGGAATCGGTTGGCTCGTCCCAGCACTGCATTCTGCTCGTGCAGAACCACCGGCGGCCGGCGCCGCATCAGTCGCGTCGCCAGCACGGGCGCAACGCACGGATAGCCGCCAAACCCCACCACCGCCGCCGCGTTGCTGCGCACCAGGATGCGCCGCGCCTCTGCTACCCCACGCGCGAGTGACAGCATTGCGCTACCCGCCCGCCAGCCGCGTCCCGCGATCCCGGCACCGCTGATCACGTATCGGTCCAGCCCTGCAAACACCGGACTTTGCAGCCCACCCGAGCGCGTATCGGTCATCAGTGCGACCCGACGTCCGCGCGCCAGCAATTCGCCTGCCAGCGCCTCGGCCGGGAAGAAGTGTCCCCCAGTGCCGCCCGCCGCGATCATGATGGGAAACACCGCCGGTCCCCTCATGGCACGTCGCCATGATGGCGGCGGCGCGTCAGTGCCAGCAGCATGCCCATACCCAGAGCGATCGCCAGAGCTGACGAACCGCCGTAGGAAATGAACGGCAACGTCATCCCCTTGGTCGGGATAAGCTGCAGCGACGACGCCATGTTCACGAACGCCTGCAGCCCGAAGCCGGTGACCAGTCCGGTGCAGGACAGGACGACGAACAGGTCCTGTTCCTTCAGCAACCGCAGCAGTCCGCGCAGGACGATAAACCCGAATACAGCGATGATGGCGAGGCAGACGATCATGCCGAATTCCTCGCCTGCCACCGCGAACACGAAGTCCGCATGTGCGTCGGGCAATACGTCCTTCACTCTGCCCTCGCCAGGACCTCGTCCCAGCAGCCCGCCATTGCCGAATGCTTCCAGCGCGGTGTGCGGCTGATAGTCAACGCCGAGCCCGGTGCCCGGGTGCAGGAACTCCTGCACGCGCCTCTGCACGTGCGAGAAGAACATATAGGCGCCCACGCCGGCGAAGCCGAAGGCCACCATCGCGCAACCCACCAGGATCAGGTTCAGTCCATCAACATAAAGCTGGACGAAGAACACCGCGGTGATCACCGCGAGCATGCCCACATCCGGCTGCGACTTCAGTAGCAGCGCAATCGCGGCGTAGATGCCGATTGCCAAGAATTTGCCGGGGAAGCGCGGCGTGCGCCGACCCTCGCTGATCAGCCAGGCCGCGACGATGGCGAAGCACGGCTTCAGGAACTCCGACGGCTGCACCGACATCCCAGGCAACGCGATCCAGCGCCGCGCGCCCTTGATCTCCACACCCGTCACAAGGGTGGCAGCGGTAAGTACCAGAGCGATGATACAGCCGATCATCGCCATCCGACGGATGTTGCGTGGTGACAGCAGCGACACGCTCACCACGATCGCGCCGGCCGCGGCAAGGAAGAAGACCTGCTTCAGGATGAACAGATCGCGCGGTGTACCGATACGCTCGGCAACCGCAGGACTGGCCGCCAGCATCATGATGTAGCCGAAGCCGATCAGCACTCCAATGGCGCCGAGTGTCCAGCGGTCCACTGTCCACCACCAGCGGCCCAGAACGGAATTGTCGGCGCGAGATAAAGTCGGCATCAGGCGAGCCCTGCCAGCAAAGCGTTCGCATGGAAGCCGAGCATTGCGATTCGGCGGAAGGGGGCGCGCGGAGCGCGCGAAGAACCCCAGAGAATCACGGAGGAAACACAGCGCTCGCCGCGCACAGCGCAGCCAAAACTTCTCCGTGAATCTCGGTGGTTCTCGGTGATCCCCGTGTGGAATCCTAGCTGGGCCTGCGTGATCATCGGATCTTCAGCGTCGCCAGACCGACCAGCGCGAGTATCATCGAGATGATCCAGAACCGGATCACGATGGTGGGTTCTGACCAGCCCTTCTTCTCGAAGTGATGATGCAGCGGCGCCATCAGGAACACGCGCCGCCCGGTCCGCTTGTACCAGAACACCTGAATGATGACGGAAACCGTCTCCACCACGAAGAGTCCGCCAACCAGCAGCAGGACGATCTCGTGCTTGGTCGCCACGGCAATCGCGCCGAGGGCACCACCCAATGACAGCGATCCGGTATCGCCCATGAACACCGCTGCCGGCGGCGCATTGAACCAGAGAAACCCCAGCCCCGCGCCGATCAACGCTGAACAGAACACGGCCAGCTCGCCAACCCCGGGGACGGGATTCAATTGCAGGTAGTCCGCGAAGATGCGGTTTCCCACCAGATACGCGATCAGCGCAAAGACGCCTGCGCAGATGATGGTAGGCACTATGGCAAGACCATCCAGCCCGTCGGTCAGGTTCACTGCATTCGATGCGCCCAGCATCACCAGCATGCCGAACACCGGGAACAGAAAGCCAAGCTGGACCAGCACTTCCTTGAACACCGGAATTGCCACAGACGTCGCCAACGCGCCTCGCGTAAGCTGCATCAGCCAGATCGACGCGATCAGCCCGATCATCGTCTGCGCTATGAGCTTTATCTTCGGCGACACGCCTTTCGTGTTCCGCCGCGACAGCTTCATGTAATCGTCGGCGAACCCCAGGGCGCCATAGCCGAGCGTCACGAACAGCACGGCCCACACGTACAGGTTGCGCAGATCTACCCACAGCAGCGTCGAGATCGATAACGCGAACAGGATCAGCACGCCGCCCATCGTCGGCGTGCCCTTCTTGTCGACCAGATGCCGTTCGGGACCATCCGTCCGGATGGGCTGACCATTCCGCTGCAGCGATCGGAGCCACCGGATGACCGGTGGGCCCAGGATGAAGCTGACGACCAGAGCCGTCAGGCACGCAGCGCCTGAGCGGAACGTGATGTAGCGGAACAGATTGAACAGAATGAACTGATTGGCGAGCGGCCGCGCCAGATCGAACAGCATTACGCGGCCTCCGCATGCTGCTCGAGCGCATTCACCACCAGCTTCATGCGGCTGCCCAGGCTTCCCTTGACCAGGATCGCATCACCCGGTCCGACCGCTCGGGCCAGCACTGGTGCCAGTGACGCAGAATCCGGCGTATGGGCCCCGCGGGCAGCCTGCGGCACCGCCGCGAACAGCTCCGCCATCAAGGGCCCGCACGCGAAAAGCTGGTCCGCCGCGGCGGCAACATCGGCCGCGAGCGCACGGTGTTCCGCCGGCCCCGCTTCTCCCAGTTCCAGCATATCGCCGAGCACAGCGATCCGGCGCCGTGCAGGTTGCAGGCGCAGCACCGCGAGCGCAGCCCGGACAGAGGCCGGGTTCCCGTTATAGCTTTCGTCCAACAGCAACGCCGTCCCGCCCGGGACCCCGATCGATCGCCGCGCGCCCCGTCCGGCGAGCGGAGAAAATTCCTCCAGCGCACGGGCAATCCGGCTGATGATCTCAGCAGGGCACATTGTCAGTTCGATTGCGCCCGCGATCGCCGCCAGTGCGTTGATCGCCATATGCCGTCCAGGTGCATTGAGCCGGAACCTCACCGCGCGGCCATGCACCTCTGCCGCGATGTCGCTGCCATCGGCATCCGACGCGATTGCAGTCAGCCTCGCATCAGCCCCGGCTGTCGTGCCGAAGGTGACGACACGCGCCGCCCCAGCCGCGCTCCGCAACCGAGGCAGCAGCGGCGAGTCTGCCGGCAGCACGGCGATCCCCCCCGTCTCCAACCCGCGCAGAAGCTGCGCTTTTTCGTCGGCGATCGCCTCGATGGAACCCAGATAACCGATATGCGCCTTCTCCACGGTGGTGATCAGGGCAACGTGCGGCCGGGCAAGATTGGCCAGGGGCGCGATCTCACCAGGATGGTTCATGCCGATCTCAGTGACGCAGAATGCGGCACCAGGCGGCATCCGCGCGAGCGTCAGCGGCAGCCCCCAGTGATTGTTGTAGGAGGCGACCGCGGCATGCGTGGGTCCGAATGCGCCCAGGATTGTGCGCAGCATTTCCTTGACGGTCGTTTTGCCGACACTACCGGTGATCGCGATCAGCCGGCCGCCAAACCGCACCCGCGCATACCCGCCAAGCCGGTGCAGTCCGGCCAGCGTATCGTCCACCAGCAGCAGGCGGCCCGAGTCGGGCACGTCGCGATGTACCATCGCGCCCGCCGCACCCTTCGCCATGGCTTCGGCCACGAAGCCGTGTCCATCGCCGCTCTCGCCACGTAGCGCGACGAAAAGATCGCCGCCGCCGAGTGTTCTCGTATCGATGGAGACGCCGTCAGCAGCGAACGGTGTGTCCATGACGCCGCCGGTCGCCTCCAGCAGGTCGTGCGGGCTCCATAGAGCAGTCATGCCCGCCCCGCCAACTGACGCACCACACTCACATCATCGAACGGAATGACCACACCCCCGACAGTCTGTCCCTGCTCGTGCCCTTTGCCGGCGACCGCAAGCACATCGCCTGGTCCCAGGCCGTTCATGGCCTCTGCGATCGCACGTTCCCGATCGCCGATCTCGTGCCCTCCCGGGCATCCGGACAACACCGCGGCCCGGATGGCTGCAGGATCCTCACTGCGAGGATTGTCGTCGGTGACGATCGCCACGTCCGCCAGCCGTGCTGCAGCCTGCCCCATCAAGGGCCGCTTGCCTCGGTCCCGGTCTCCGCCGGCACCAAACACCACGTGCAGCCGGGCCGCCGTATGCGGACGGAGCGCTGCGAGCAACCGCTCCAGCGCATCGGGGGTATGCGCGTAATCGACATAGACAGCCGCCCCGTTCGGCAGGCAGGCCGCCAGTTCCAGCCGTCCCCGCACCCCTTGCAGTGCAGCCAGATGATCCAGAGCAGCTGGCTCGCCCGTCGCCATGGCCAATCCCGCCGCCATCAATGCATTGTCGGCCTGGAACCGGCCCGGCAGCGGCAGTTCGACCGTCCGCGTGATGTCCCCGACGACGAGCTGCAGTTCCTGTCCGTGCGGCCTCGGCACCGTCGACAACAGCCGCAAAGCCGTCCCGGCCTCGCCTACGGTGCGCAGCGACAACCGCCGTCGTGAGGCGACCTGGTCCAGCGCCGCCAGCGTCACGGGGTCCATGTCGCTACTGGCGACAACAGGAGCCCCGGCGGGTAGCAAGGCATCGAACAGCCGCAGTTTGGCAGTGCGATAAGCCTCCTGGGAGCCATGATAATCCAGATGGTCCCGCGTCAGGTTGGTGAACGCCGCCGCCGCCAGGCGCACGCCATCCAGCCGGAACTGATCCAGCCCGTGTGACGACGCCTCGATCGCGGCACGCTGCACCCCTGCGCGCGCCAGCTTTGCCAATGTTTCCGCGAGCGTGACCGGGTCTGGCGTCGTCAGTCCTGGTCCAGGGTCAAACCCCGGCGCCATCAGTCCCAGAGTGCCCAAACTCGCAGCCGGGTGGCCACCCGCGGCCCATATCTGCCGCAGGAACTCGACCGTACTTGTCTTGCCGTTTGTACCGGTCACGGCCGCGACCGTGCGAGGCTGCGGGCCGGCCAGCCCGGCCGCCAGCAATGCCAACCTTCGCCGCGGTTCCGGATCCTCCAGCAGCGGACGTGGCGGCACGCCGGGCGGCCATGGCGTGCCTTGCGGCGCCAGAACGGCTGCAGCCCCGCGCGACACAGCCTCGGCAATATACGCCCGTCCATCGGACCGGCTGCCCGGCAGTGCTGCGAACAGGTAGCCGGGCCCGACCTGACGGCTGTCAGCCGTGATCCCCGCGATCTCAAGTCCGGCAGACGAACGCCAGGAAGACGGCAGACGGGGCATGATGTCAGCGAGCCGCAAGCGAGTCAGACCTCGCCGGCACAACCATCGCCTCGCGCGGCACCTTACGCGTCACGACGGGACGGGCAGGCGGCAGCGCGGTCGCCGGGACCGTCGGCGCCAGCTTTGCATCGTTGTCCGAGCCAGGGCCGCGTACCATCGCGCCTGGCGGACGCCCCGGCTCCAGCGGGATCGAAAGCTCCTGGTTGATGGTCGCCGCGTCCTGTATGTCGGGCAGCATTCCCAGCATAGGCCCAACGCGTGCGATCACCCGCCCGGTCTCTGGCGCCGCCACCCAACCAGCCGTCGAGTAGCCGTAGGTGCTTTTGTTGCCGTGGGGCTCGTCGAGCATCATGTAGACGGCGTAGCGCGGCGCGTTCATCGGAAACACGCTGGTGAACGCGGCCACGTTGAAGTTTTCCTTGAAGCCGCGGTGATAGCCGTGCTTGCCGACCTTCTCTGCGGTGCCGGTCTTTCCCCCAGGATAATAGCCGGGCACCTCAGCTTGCTTGCCAAACCCGTCGGTCACCACGAGCCGCATCAGTTTCCGCATGATCTCGACCGTGGACGGTTGCATCACCTGCATCGCGTCTGGCTGTTGGCCCGGGGCTAGTGCCACAATGGTGGGGCGGACCAATGTCCCGGTTGCCACTGCCGCGGTGCCGCGTACCACGTGCAACGGCGAGACCGAGATGCCGTGGCCGAACCCCACGGTCATGGTCACGATTTCCTTCCAGGCGGACGCGGGCTGGATGATCGGCATCGATGCTTCCGGCAGCTCGATACCGGTGCGACCGAACATGCCCATCGACTTCAACCAAGCCCGCTGGCGCTCCGCTCCCACATCCAGTGCGATATGCGCCGCACCGAGGTTCGATGAATAAGCCAGCACCTCGGGCAAATAGAGCCAACGATGCTTGCCCTCGAAGTCCGAGATCGTGTACCGGCCGATATGGATCTCGTGCGCAGCATCGAACTCGTCCCAGATGTGCACGACCCCATCGTCCAGTGCCATGGACGCGGTCTGCAGCTTGAACGTGCTGCCTGGCTCATAATTGCCGGTGACTGCGCGGTTGAAGCGATCGTCGGCCGGCGTGTTGCCGAATTCGTTGGCATCGTAATCGGGCAGGCTGACCATCGCCAGCACCTCGCCCGTATGCACGTCCATGACGATGCCGCAGCCGACAATGGCCTGAAATTCGTCCATCGACTTGGAGAGTTCGTCGCGCACGACTCCTTGGATGCGCGCATCTATCGACAGCCTTAGCGGCGAATGGTCACTGAACAGGCGCTTGTCGAAATGCTTCTCCACGCCGGCGACGCCACGCTCGTCCACATCGACGCCACCAAGTATCTGAGCCGCGAGACGTCCCATCGGATAGTGCCGCTCCTCGGTGGGGCGGAAGTCGATGCCAGGAATGCCGAGGGCGTTGATCGCCAGTTCCTCGCGCGGCGTAATCTGTCGTTCCAGCCAGACGAACTGCTTGTTCGACTGCGATAGCCGCGCACGCGCCTCGTCCTCATTCAGCCGCGGAAGCACCGATTTCAGCTTCCGCGCCGCGTCGGCCGGATCGATGATCTGCCGAGGATCGGCGAACACCGCCACAGTCGGCAGCGAGATCGCTAGGATCTGACCGTTGCGGTCGGTGATCATCGCCCGCTGGGCAAGCGTGGTCGCGTCGAAATCTTTCGGCGCCGCGAGCAGCTCCGCGATCTGATGCTCCGGCCGGTGTGGTGTCAGTGGCTGAATGATTGTGGCGTCGGTCAGCTTGCCAATGACGGCAAGGAACAGCACGCCGAAGCCGAGCGCGGTGAACACCAGGCGCGAGCGCGTCTTTTCCAGTGCGCCGCGTCGTTGCAGGTCCGGCCGGGTGACCCGCACGTTCTCCATGCGCGGCACGGCGTCATCTCGCGCAGCGCCGGCGCGGAATGCAGGGATCGAGTTGGGCGGCGGCGCGTCGCTCATGCGTCATCCGCCTCCGTTCCCGTTGCTCACCCACTGCGATGCATTGATCGGAGTCGGCGCTGGCAGGGGCGTAGCGCTGCGCGCCATGCCGAGAGCCGAACCCGTGTATGGCATTGGCTGCGGCACTGTCCGTTGGGCAGCGGCGGCGATAACCGGACGCACAACGGGGCGCGGCTCTGGCCGAAGGTCTGCCAACGCCGGGCGCGGCGGTGGGGCGGGCTTATGCTCGGCTGGCTTGGGCTCCGCGGGCTTCGGCGGAGGCAATGACACTGCGGCAATGGCGACCGGTTTGGCAGGCGGTTGTGGCGTCGGCTTCTGTTCCGGTGGTGGTTGCGGCGTCGAGGCAGCCTGTTGTGAGGTTGCAGGCGGTTGTTCGGGCTGCTGCGCTGGCGCTTCCGCGATGGGTGGCGATGCGGTCTCCACCGGTGCGGGTGGCGGCGCGGGCGGCGGCACCGGCGGCAGGCGGCTGTCCAAGTCGGCCATGCTGGTGAACTGGCTCGGCTGGACTGTCTTTAGTGACAAGAACTGGTCCGCCAGCGTCTGTAGCCGCTGCGGATCGTTGAGCAGCGTCCATTCGGCATGCAACACGCGCGTCTGCTCGCGCAGCTTATCGGTTGCCTGAACGGTGTCCTCGATCTGCCGATCGAGCAACTGGACACGATGCTTGGCCTGATAGAGGTAAAGCCCGGAGCCGCAAGCCATCAGGAAGCAGATGCAGGTGATAGGCCTGATCATGACGGCACTGCCAGACGTTCGAGGGCACGCAGCCGCGCGCTGCGCGAGCGTGGATTGGCGGCTATCTCTTCCGCACCAGGACGCAACGGCCGCGCCGTCAGCAGCCGGAACCGAGGCATCTGACGACCGGTGAGGCCACGCGGATCATGCCGCGACGGTGCGGGTGCACGGCCAGCCGCTTCACTCATGAAGTGCTTCACCAGGCGGTCTTCAAGCGAATGGAAGGACACCACGATCAGCCGGCCACCGGGCGCCAGCAGTTCACTTGCATGGGCGAGGCCGCGCTCTATTTCGCCGAGCTCGTCGTTCACCCTGATGCGCAGTGCCTGAAAGGAGCGCGTGGCGGGATCTATCCCCGATCGATCGGGCGGCAGCACGCTGCGTATGATCCCGGCAAGCTGCGTGGTGGACGTGATTGGGCCATCCTCGCGCGCCGCCACGATGGCGCGCGCGATCCGGCGCGACGCGCGCTCCTCGCCGAGCTCGAACAGCGTGTCGGCCAACTCCCGCTCTGGCAGTGTGTTCACAAGTTCGGCTGCAGTCTGCCCGCTGCGGTCCATGCGCATGTCGAGCGGACCATCAGCACGGAACGAAAAGCCACGGTCAGCGTGATCGAGCTGGAACGACGAAACGCCGAGATCCAGCACCACGCCGTCCAACGCCGCGACACCACGCTCCGCCAGCAGCGCGAGCATGTCACCGAACTGACCATGGATCAGATGCAGGCCCGGGTGGCGCGCCGCGAGGCTCGCTCCGCGCGCGATCGCATCAGGGTCGCGATCGATCGCCCACAATGTGCAGGACGCCGCCGCCAGGATCGCCTCGGCATAGCCGCCACCGCCAAACGTTCCATCCAGATAGCGGCCGCTATCACGGGGCGCGAGCAGTCCGATCACTTCGGACAGCATCACAGGCACATGGGATGAAATGGGCAGACTCATTTCGCGCCGTTCCCCGGCAGGGTGAAGCCATGCACCCTCGCCCTCTCGCGCGCCTCTGTGCGGCGCTGTTCTGCCGCCGCCGGTTCCCATATCTGGAAAATGCGGCCGAGACCCATGAACACGACGGTCTCGCTCAACCCTGCGTAGCTGATCAATGAATCAGGCAGAACAATACGACCTTCCTTATCGGCCTCAACCGGAAACGCATCGGAATAAAGCGATGCAGCTAAATCATCGTGAGCCTGACTGAATAAATCGAGTCGGTTCAACGGCTCGGACAGTGCGTCGAACTCTGCAGATGGCCACGCTTCAATACAATGATGCTGGTGTGATGGGCGCAGCACGATATGTGTGCCATTAGTTTCGTTATTGGATCGAAGGGCATTTCGAAACGGCGCGGGAACGGAAACGCGACCCTTGGCGTCCAACCTGTTCTGGTGGGTGCCGAGGAAGTTGGCCATCCGCCCCCTGAGTGCCTCTCCGGCTGAATGCCTCGCTGCATGATTGCGCTTGGGATATCTTGGGATAGCATGGGAAAATCTGGGCGTCAAAGCCAATTCCCGCCTTAGCGGCGAATATTCGGGCCGACATCAAGGGCTTAGCTCTTAACTGATTCATGTTTCGTTCCTGTATTTGCTTGCATTCCATCCGGGATTGCGGATGCCCACGGCTGACCGGACCTCGGATATGAGGCCACAACGATTTCGCCGCAGTTGCGGGGCGCAGGCGCGGCTCCCAACTCATTGACCGCATTTAGCGCTCTTTGGGCACGAAAAACCAAGCGGGCCGGCGTGCGCTTCGGCGAATTCAGGATCAAGTTCTATCGCGGGGCAAAGCCAGTCCGCCGCTTCGCGCAATCGCTGCGTGTTCATACAGTTAACGCCCAACTCGAAGCAGGGGGTCGTCCGGCGGACGCGTGACGTCGCTTGCAGCACGGCTTCCGCCTCGGCCGCACGGCCTTCCAAGATCGGGATACGGGGTGCCGCAAGATCGGTCACCATGGTCCCGTTGGGTCAATCGGGACACTATGGCTTGCGAGTGCGATCCGCGACACTCTTCGGTAGAAATGCCAGACGGCCTGTAAGCCGGGTTCTGTCCGCACTCGCGTGCGGGACGACCATTCATCTAGGACGCGCCTCGCAGCGCGCCTCACGCGACCAACCCGGACGGCAGGGCGGGAATGCCCCTGCGCCTTACGGCGCTACCGTCCCTATTCGGTCTTGCTCCCGGTGGGGTTTACCCTGCCGCCCCTGTTGCCAGAAGCGCGGTGCGCTCTTACCGCCCCGTTTCGCCCTTGCCCGCGGGCTATCTTGCGACGCTTGCGCGGGCGGTGTGATTTCTGTGGCACTTTCCCTGGGGTCGCCCCCGCCGGCCGTTAACCGGCACCGAATTCCCGTGGAGCCCGGACTTTCCTCCACTGTCCTCAGGCTGCTCCGAGGATCAGCGGCGGCCGTCCGGCCGTCTGGCGCGGAAGGAATGGGCGCAGCATTGTCCTGTCGTCAAGTTCCTGCCCGGCGTGGCGTTCCATATCCATCCGTTGGATCCAGCGCCTGGCCAGATTCCAGAAGCCCGGCTCCCGGCACGTAATTCACCTCTAGCCTGATACCGTCGGGATCCTCAAACAGCACAGAGTAGTAGCCCGGCGCCCAGGTGCTCTCTTCCGGCCCCCGGACGATTGGCGCGCCAATCTCCCGCACGAGTGCTGCCACTCGATCCACGTCCTCACGCGAGCGGGCGCGCAGGCACAGGTGATGTAGCCCAACCCGCTGCTGCACGAAGCGCTCGCTGGCATAGGCAGGATCGCACGGCTCGACGCCGACCGCAGTCCGTGCGCCCACGCAGTAGAAAAACTTTTCGCCGTCAAACACCACCGCCATGCCAAGCTGAGGCAGCAGCGCTCTATAGAAGGAGCGCGCCACGTCGAACCGACTTACGGTCAGTACCACATGCGCCATCCCGTTGATCGCTATCGTCATAGCGCGCCTGCCTTCGGTCCTGTGAGTAAGGCTTATCAATCGATCTACCCAGCCGTGCCCGCCACCTGAGCGCCTGGATGGAAATGCGCATACACCCGCCGCGCGATCTCGTGGCTGATTCCCGGCGCCGCCTCCAGGTCAGCCAGCCCCGCCATCTTCACCCCGCGTGCCGACCCGAAATGGTTCAGCAGCGCGCGCTTCCGAGCCGCGCCAATTCCGGTAATCTCGTCCAGCTCGCTCTGCCGGATATTCTTCGAACGTCCTGCCCGGTGCGTGGTGATCGCGAACCGATGCGCCTCATCCCGCAGCCGCTGCAGGAAGTACAGCACCGGATCGCGCGGAGGCAGTTGGAACGGCTCCATCCCGTCCGTGTAGAACCACTCCCGCCCAGCATCGCGATCCGGGCCCTTGGCGATTGCCACTAGCTTCACATCCTGCACGCCCAGATCGGCAAGCGCTTCGCGCGCAGCCGACAATTGGCCTGCCCCGCCATCGATCAGCGCCACGTCCGGCCAATCGGCAGCCGGTGCCCCCTCCTCCTGCTCCTTCAACGCGCGGGTGAACCGGCGCTGCAGGACCTCGCGCATCATGCCAAAATCGTCGCCTGGCGTGACTGGCCCACGAATGCCGAACTTCCGGTAGGCCGCTTTGTGGAATCCCTCACGCCCCGAGACGATCATCACCCCGTAGGGGTTCGTCCCCATGATGTGCGAGTTGTCGTAGACCTCGATCCGGTCTGGCGCCGAGGCCAGTCCGAACACTTGCGCTACCCCTTCCAGCAGCTTCGCCTGTCCCGCACTTTCGGCCAGTTTTCGTTCCAGCGCCTCGCGCGCATTGGTCTCGGCATGCTGCACCACTGCGCGTTTCTCCCCGCGCTGCGGCACAGCGATCTCCACCTTCCGCTCTGCCTTCAGCGAGAGCGCTTCCGCCACGAGCTCCTGCTCGGGCAACGCGTGGTTCAGCAACAGGCAGGGTGGCGGCGGTTTGTCGTCGTAGAACTGCGCGATGAACGCGGCGAGCACCTCCGGCGACTCCTCCGCCTTCGCATGGCTTGGGAAGAACGCCCGGTTCCCGTTGTTGCGCCCACCGCGCACGAAGAACACCTGCACGCAGGTCTGCCCGCCAATCTGCCACGCCGCGATCACGTCGGCGTCCTCCAGGCTGGCGGGGTTCACCACGTCGTTCCCCTGTACGAAGGTCAGCGCGCGGATACGGTCCCGCACCGCGGCGGCGTGCTCGAACTCGAGCGCCCCGGCCGCTTGCTCCATCTCCGCTGCCAGCTCGCGCTGCACTGTTGCGGACTTGCCCGCCAGGAAGGCCTTCGCCTGGCCAACCAGCCGGCCGTAATCCTCCTCACTGATCCGCCCGACACACGGCGCGGAGCACCGCCGGATCTGATACAGCAGGCATGGCCGCGTTCGGTTCGCGAACACCGTGTCGGCGCAAGCGCGCAACAGAAACACCCGCTGCATAGCGGTCACCGTCTGGTTCACCGCCCAGGCCGAGGCGAATGGCCCCCAGTAGCTCCCTTTCCTCACATGCGCGCCGCGATGCTTGGCTATCTGCGGAAACGGGTGGTCCTCGGTCAGCATCAGCCACGGATAGGACTTGTCGTCCCGCAGCACGATGTTGAACCGCGGCTTCAGGCGCTTGATCAGGTTCGCTTCCAGCAGAAGCGCCTCGGCCTCGGTATGGGTGGTGATCACCTCCATGGCCATGGTCTCGTTGACCATCCGCCGCAGCCGCTCATCCAGACGTCCGAGCTGGGTATACGCCGTCACCCGCTTCTTCAGGCTGCGCGCCTTGCCGACGTAGAGTGCGTCGCCTTTTGCATCGAGCATCCGGTAGACGCCGGGGCTCAGCGGCATGGTCGCAAGTGCGGCCTCGATTGCCGCAACGCCGGTCACCTCTGGTGCTGCCGGGGAGTCGCTCATAGGGACCCTACTTGGCCCGTTCCGCACCGTTCGGCCAGAGGCCTGTGCCGTGAGCAGCGTGATCCACCACTTCTGTGGATAAGTATGTGGGCAGGGTTGGTCGCAACTCCGTGAAACCGGCGGAATTCCTGGTCCGCAGCAACATTGCTTAAAATTCAGGCAAATCTAAGCCTTTGATTCGCAATCATTCTCCAAATTGCCGTTACAGTTCTGTTAACGAACGGAGGAATCCCACTGGTCTTACAGCCGAGCCGCGGTCGAGGTGGACAAATCCCTCCGCCGGCGCTCGATCTCCACGCCCGCCGAGAAAGCATCCGCGAAAATGTCAAGCTTCTCCACGCGCACGCGGGCGAAATGGACCCGGTGGTCGGTCAGGCAAGCCTCTGCAATCCGTTCGGCCAAGGTTTCCACCAGCCGGACGTGCCCTTTCGTCACGATCGTTCGCACCCGATCAGCCATCTTCTCGTAGTCCACCACCCGCGCCAGTTCGTCCCGGCCGACCGGTGTGCGTGACAGCGGCCGTGCGCCGTCATCCTCCACTCCGAGGTCCAGGTTGATTCGGACCCGTTGCGGAGCGGCAAGCTCGTGCGGGTGCACGCCGATGCTGGCGATCAGCACCATGTCGCGCAGGAACACGTGGCGGAGCGCCCTGACGCTGCTGGCGATCGGAAGGGTTTCCATGTGTATTACTCCTGCGGCGGGGGGCCATGGCGCCCCGATTGCCACTGCATATGCTGCCCGCCGTCCAGCGCCAGCATCTGGCCGGTCATCGCCGGCAAGGACAGAATAGCCAGCACCCCGCGGGCTATCTCTTCTGGGCTCGTGCCGCGCCGCAATGGCGTCGAGCGATACTGATGCGCGAACTGCTCCGCCGATTGGCGCGGACTGGGCAGTGTCGGACCAGGACCGATGCCATTTACCCGGATGCGTGGTGCCAGTGCCAGAGCCATCGACTGCGTTAGCGCCCACAGCCCCGCCTTGGCCAAGCTGTAGGAGACGAAATGTGGCGTCAATGACCACACCCGCTGATCGAGCATGTTGACCACCACGCCCTCGGCATTTTCCAGCAGTTCACGGGCAAAGCTCTGCATCAGCACGAACGGTGCGCGCAGGCCCGGCTCAATATGCGCATCCCAGGAAGAGCGCGTGGCATCGTGCCATTCGTCCCGCTCGAACGGGCTGGCATTGTTGACCAGTACGCCGATCGGGCCCAACGCCTCCATTGCGCGCCCCAGCAAGGCCAGGGTTTGCTGTTCATCTGCGAGATCAGCGCGCAAGGCGATGGCGCGACGACCGAGCCGATCGATTTTCGCGCATGTCGCGTCCGCCGCATCGCGGCTCGTGTGATAGTGTATGGCCACATCGAAGCCCGTCCCGGCCAGCGCCAGGGCAATGGCGCTGCCGATTCGATGCGCCCCTCCGGTCACCAGTGCGGCGCGAGGTATCGCGGGTGGGATGTCAGCAGCCATGGCAGCGTTCCGGGCTCCGCCGGAAGATTGGACCGGCAACCGGACGGCAGGCAAGCAATGGCGCCCTCAGCCTTCCAGGAAATGCCCGAAGGCGCGCAGCGGCGTCAGGTCGTCGCAGACGATCTTGGTGATTGCCAGCATGGGCACCGCGAGGATGGCTCCGGGCACACCCCACATCCAGTACCAGAACAGCAGCGCCAGGATAACGGCCACCGGATTGATGGTGAAGCGCCGTGCCATCAGCATTGGCGTGACGATTTCTCCCTCGGCCACATGAATGAGGAAATACAGGCCAACTGGTAGCAGCGCCCACCAAGTGACGCCGAGCGACAGCACGCCGGCCATCAGGAAGATCACCAAGGCGACCATCGGCCCCAGGATCGGCACGAAATTCACCACGAACGCGATCAGTCCCCACAGCAGCGGGTTTTCCACGCCCGTCGCCCACATGATGCAAAGCGTCAGCGTGCCCACCACCATGTTGATCAGGGTCACTGTGATCAAGTAGGCGGAGACATTCCGCTCGATATCGAGTGTGATTTCCACTGCCTGCCGCTTCTCCGCAAATGACGGAAGGATCTCGACGAAGCGCCGCATGAAGGTTTCGCCCGATACCAGCAGGAAGAAGAGGACCACCAGCGTGGTGAACAACCCAGCGGCGACGGTGGTGGTTCCGCTGAACAGTGCGCCCATCACGTTGAACGAGTGCACCGAGGGGCCTTGGGGCACACTGGCATTGAATCCTGTCACATCCTGGAGCTGGCCGAGCATCCACTCGAGCGATCCGATCGGTCGGGCCAAAAAGGCAAGCTGCTGCTGAATTTTTGGGATCGCTCCTGGCAGTTTGCCGGCCCACGACGCCGCCGGACTGGCTACCCCACTGACAAGAGCGGCCAGCGCCAGCACCAGCAGCACGATTGCCAGTGCCGCGCCCACCCCATGCGGTACGCCAAGCCGGTCAGAAAGCCGCACGAGCGGCTGGAGGAACAGCTTCAACACAATTGCGAGTACGACCGGCAACACGATTGGTGAGGCGACGTAAAGCGCCGCCAGCAAGGCAAGAATGAAAAGTCCGCCGAGAAAAATGGTGCGCGGTTCGGTGGGAAGAGGCATCGCCTCGCGCTCCTCGCGTGCGATAATGGATTCTGGGGCCTCGATTGTCCCAATGGTCTCGTCGAACGTTTGCTGGATCGCTTCCACCGCCACCGGAGCACTCATGCCATTGATCCTTCCGAGCCCAGGCTCCATCCCGCGAAAACGGGCCAAGCGCAGCCGGGGTTCATCACACGATTGGGGCATCGGTTCGGCAAGAAAAAGTCGTTACAGCGCCCAGCGGTTCAGGCAATCGGAACGTTGAGTTCCCGCGCCAGCTTGCGGCGCATCGCGGCGGCGAATGCCGGGTAGTCTGGGCAGATCTCGGCGAAAGCGCCTGGGCCGCCGATCACCTCCGCGGTGTAGGAAGCGAGCAGGTCAGGTTCCTCATGCAGGATGCACAGCCCGTTGATGGTGATGCCGGCGGCCGCCATGCGGTCGCGGATCGGACCAGGGGCGACACCATCATTGGACCGCCCATCGCCGATGACGTTGACGACCTGGCGGGATGGCGTGTCGGGGATATGGGCGAGCAGGGTGAGGGATGCGAGCAGGGCCTCGCCAATGGCGGTCTGACCTGGCTTCACGATGCGCGGCATGTTGTCCACGCTGTCGGCGAAGCTATGGGCGTCGGCTTCCGAGGCAACCAGGGTCCAGTTGGTGATGATCTCCTGGGCACCGGCGCCTGACCAGAGGAGCAGCGAGAGCAGGCTGGACTTAGCCGGGCCGCCGATCAGTGCGCTGATAATCGGTGGTTCCCGCAAAGCAGCGGCCATGCCACCGGCGATCAGGCCGAATTCCTCGTACGTGACACTGGCGGAGCCATCGACAGCCAGGACGAGTGCGAGATCGACGGCATTCATGGGATGACTTCCAACATGTCAGCTCCATCTGGCCATTTGGCAGCGTTGGAGGAGCACACCCACGATCAACCCTCCTCTTGAGCCTTTGCCAATTGCGGCAGAGTATCCGCCCCAGAGCCAAGAGGAGACCCAGGGATGCCGGAGAGCCCCGTCGACAAGACCATGCTGGCGCAAGCACAGACACGCATGCCGCTGAACGGCCTGCGCGTGCTGGACCTGACATTGGCCCGCGCCGGACCCACCTGCGTCCGGCATCTCGCTGACTGGGGCGCCGACGTCATCAAGATCGAGCCGCCTGCGACCGACGGTGAGGATGTTGCCGGCAACCGGCACGGCTTCGACTTCCAGAACCTGCATCGCAACAAGCGCGCGATGACGCTTAACCTGAAGTCGCCGGAAGGCCACGCTGCGTTCATGCGTCTGGTGAAGACAGCCGACATCATCGTCGAGAACATGCGTGCTCAGGTGAAGCACCGTCTGAAGGTGGACTACGACACCGTCAAGGAAGTGAACCCGCGTATCGTCTATGGCAGCATCAGCGGCTTCGGACAGACTGGGCCGTACGGCCATCGTGCTGGCGTCGATCAGATCGCGCAGGGCATGGGCGGGCTAATGTCGATCACCGGCCTGCCTGGCCAGGGACCGGTGCGCGTCGGTATCCCGATCGACGATCTGACCGCCGGCAACCTGCTCGCGCTCGGCATCATGATGGCGATCTTCGACCGCGAGCGCACCGGCGTCGGCCGCTGGGTCACCACGAGCCTGTTGGAAGCCCAGCTCTTCATGCTCGACTTCCAGGCCAGCCGCTGGCTGATCGCGAAGGAAGTGGCACCGCAGGCTGGCAACGACCACCCGACCGGCATTCCCACCGGCGTGTTCCCGACCAGCGATGGCCACATTAATATCGCCGCCAGTTCCGGTCGCGTGTTCGCCCGCTTCTGCGATGCCATCGGCAAGCCGGAGTGGAAGGACAAGCCGGAATGGAAGGACCAGAAGTCGCGCAGCGGTCATCGCAAGGAGATCAACGCGGCGATCGGCGAGGTCACCAGGCATAAGCCATCCGAGTACTGGATCGAGCTGCTGGAAGGGGCAGGCGTGCCGTGCGGGCCGATCTACTCGATCGACCAGGTATTCGCCGATCCGCAGGTGCAGCACCTGAAGATGGCAACGCCGATGCATTCGCCCGTGATCGGCGATGTGGACGTGGTGGCCTCGGCCATCAGCATGACCGGTTTCGACAAGGGCATCAGGATGGCAACGCCTGAGATGAGTTCCAGCACCGACGAAGTGCTGGCCTCGGTCGGCTATTCCGCGGACGACATCGCCGATATGCGCAAGAAGGGAGCGATCTGAGATGAACGATGTCCCGGTAGGCGTAGCCACGCGTGACTATGCGGGCGGCAAGATGCTGGCGGCGAAGGATGACGGCGTCGGGCTGGTGACCTTCAACCAGCCCGAGAAGCGCAACGCCATGTCGCTGGAGATGTGGACCGGCCTGGGTGAGATCCTCGACGAATTCGCCGAGGACTCGTCGGTGCGCGTGGTTATCCTGACCGGGGCAGGCAACAAGGCCTTCGTGTCGGGCGCGGACATCAGCCAGTTCGAGAAGAACCGCTCCAATGCTGACGCGCAGCAGGAGTATGATCGTCAAGCTGGCGTGGGGCGCGCGAAATACGCTGCGTTCCCCAAGCCGATCATCGCACGGATCCGGGGGTTCTGCCTGGGCGGCGGGTTGGCGATCGCGATGCAAGCGGATCTTCGGATCGCTGCTGCTGACAGCCAGTTCGGCATTCCGGCGGCAAAGCTGTCGATCGCCTACGCACCTGATTCGGTGAAGCGGCTGATCGATTTGGTGGGCCCCGCACACGCGCGCATGATCCTCTACACCGCGCGGCGGATCGACGCGGCGGAGGCGGAGCGGATCGGGCTGATCAACAAGATGGTCGCCGATGAGGAACTGAACGATCATGTGCTGGATATTGCGCGCACGATCGCTGACAGCGCGCCGCTGTCGGTGGCGGCGAGCAAGCTGACGATCAACGAGATGCTCAAGGATGAGAGCCAGCGCGACATGGCGGCGATCAAGCGCATGTCGGAGATCTGCTTCAATAGCGCGGACTACAAGGAAGGGCGGACGGCATTCATGGAGAAGCGGGCGCCGAAGTGGATTGGGAGGTAGCAGCGATCGTAGTGCACCCGCAGCAAATTGGATCTGGCTCGCCGTTGTCGGATGCCTAACCGACGAGTCATCGATCTGCTGATTTCTATTCCGCCTGCCTCCGGCGAATTCTGGCTCAGACTGTGATGTGCTTCACACATTTTGCGTCCTGCCTCTGCTATCATTACCGCTCCGGGCACAAATTCATGTCGCATCGCCCACGCGCGATGCGATAATCCTGCCGCTGCGCTAGACTGCTCGCGGAAATGGGGGAGCCATCAAATGAAGCCGATCATGATCGGTTTGGTCGACGCGACGAATAAGGAGAGCGTGCACAAAAAAATCAGTTCCGCGGTGACAGCTCTCAATATCCAGATCACCAAACACCTTCGGAAGTGTTGGCCCGTCGTGCCGGAGGCAACCGTCTTCAAGCTAACAGCGAAACAGGATTTCGACGCTAATAAAGATGCGCCGCCTGGCGTCTGGCCAGTCATTTTGACCGATAACATCTCGGGTGGCTTCGGTGGATTTCATCTTACAGGGCATTATCAACCGTATGCGGTAGTGGCCGTCAGGGACGAGAGCGATGATTGGACCATTGCTGCCAGCCATGAAATCCTGGAGATGTTGGTGGACCCGAGCGGCCACAGGCTAGTGCCCGGACGGGCAATCACATGCAACGGTCGCAAAATCGAGGATGCCGACGACGAATTCGAGTACATCTTCGAGATCTGTGATCCTTGCGAGGCGAAGTCATGCGCATACAAGATTAACGACACCTGGGTATCTGACTTCGTTACGCCTGACTATTATGCCTGCATGCCGGCGCCAAACGCTCGCTACAGCTTCCGGCATAACATCGGGGCGCCACGTCGCATTTTGCCGGGAGGCTACATCACTTGGGTCGAGCCCAAGACCAAGCATATCCAACAG
>Ga0070735_10001563_pt1 | contig 21920 bp, 18 predicted proteins | sample Coa_R1_FD_66443 | JGI IMG/M metagenome (GOLD analysis project Ga0070735, IMG submission 66443) | Surface soil microbial communities from Centralia Pennsylvania, which are recovering from an underground coalmine fire - Coalmine... | ecosystem: Environmental > Terrestrial > Soil > Unclassified ...
GCCGCCCGCGGTCTGCACTTCCACCGGGACGGAAATCGCGTAGCCGTTATCTTCCACGCAGAACAGGACCGGCAGCTTGCTGAGTGCGGCGGCGTTCATGGCTTCCCAGAATTCGCCTTCACTCGAGGTGCCGTCGCCGAGCGAAACATAAGTGACTTCGTCGCGCTCCGAAGAGACCGTCTTGAAGCGGCGATAGTCGTTCGCGTCGGCGGGAACTTCTGCAGCTTTGGGATGGCGTGCGATGTAGCGTCCACCCTCCGCGCACCCCACGGCCTGCAGGATCTGCGAGCCGGTGGGCGACGACTGGGTCACGATCTGCAGCTTGGGATAGCTCCAGTGCGAAGGCATCTGCCGTCCACCGGAACTGGGATCGTCCGCCGCGCCTACGCCCTGCAGAAACATGTTGTAGGGCTCCACTCCGACAGACAGGCAGAGTGCGCGATCGCGGTAATAGGGATAAAACCAGTCATAGCCGGGCTTCAGTGCCATGCCTGCGGCGACACCGATGGCCTCGTGTCCCGCGCCTGACATCTGGAAATAGATTTTTTGCTGGCGCTTGAGCAGGATTTCGCGGTCATCAATGCGCCGCGAAGTGTACATCAGGCGATAGGCTCGGATGAGCTGCTCGCGGGTCAGTCCCTCGTAGAACTTGGCCTTTTTCGCGCCGTTGGCCGCCGTGGCCAGCTTGGGATCCGTTTTTGTCGTGGCCATTCCGGTTCGGGTTCCTGCTTTTTTAGATTCTTGTTAACCCCGCGGCGATTCCACCCAAGTTGCCGTGGAACCTGTTGGATTGTAAATGGAAACGGCAGGTTGGCAAAGCAAGGAAAGTTTTTAAGGTGGGAGGGAGCGCTTTTCTGAGCGAACTCTGCCGAATCTCTCTGCGTCCTCAGCGATTCAAAGCTTTTGACCGCCGAGATCGCAGAGGAAGGCCGCAGAGGACGCAGAGAAAAGCTGATTTTTCGGTTCGCAAGGGTATTGGTCAGACCATGTGACCGCGGTCACGTTGAAGCATGACCGGGATCACAGACGGGCTTGGAACCCGCTTGTAGAGTGCTTCCTGCGAGCACGTTATTAGTCTTAGTGGTCCTCCCCAGAACGGCTCGAAAGAATTCGCAGTCCCAGCGGCCGCAGTCGCCGGGACTGCGAAACTGTTTTGGGGCATTCATTGGCGGCCGATGTGGTTGAGCTCTTTCCTGAGCGCGAGATCATCCAGCGTGGAAAGCGGAAGGCTCAGGAACAAGCCGATCCTGCGCTCTAACAGGAAAAAGGCTTCGCGAAAGGCGCGTTCCACCTGCTCAGGGGTTCCGCGAACAGCTGCAGGATCGGGAATGCCCCAATGCGCAGTCACGGGTTGGCCAGGCCACACGGGGCAGACTTCCTTGGCGGCGTTGTCGCAGACTGTGAAAACGAAATCGAGCTGGGGAGCGCCGGGTTCGGCGAATTCCTCCCAACTTTTGCTGCGCGCCCCCGCGCTCGAAAGATTAGCCGCCTCCAACTGTTTGAGCGCTCCCGGATGCAACCGTCCGGCAGGATGGCTGCCCGCACTGTGTGCCGTAAAGTTGGGCCGGCCTTTGTGATTCAGAATGGCTTCGGCCATGATGGAACGCGCTGAGTTGCCCGTGCAGAGGAACAAGACGTTGTAGTGTCGCGGCATGGCTGCTCCTGCCCCCTTTTCGCGACAGCGTTATTGACAGCACGCCGGGCCGCAGCAGGCTTGCTTGGCGGAGGCGGGCTTCACGGCGCGGATGAAGGCGCTCATGAATTTTCCGTCTACCTGTTCGGCCACGGCATTCACGTCCAGGCGCTCGCCATTGAGGACTTCCAGTGCGTCTTCGGCGCGATAGATACGCGTGGGCTCGATTCCAATCTGCTCGAAACCGGCGCGGGCAAGCCTTTCGCGATATTCATTTTCCTCGAGCGCCCCGGCGATGCAGCCCACCCAGGCCAGCACGCTCTCGCGAATTTCGGGCAGCATCGCGCCGCGAGTGACTACATCGGAAACGGCGAAGCGGCCGCCGGGCTTCAGAACGCGGAAGGCCTCGCGCAGGACTTTATCTTTGTGGGCGGAGAGATTGATCACGCAATTGGAGATGATCACGTCTACCGAGTTGTCCGGCAGCGGAATGTGTTCAATCTCGCCTTTCAGGAATTCGACGTTGGCGATGCCTGACTTCCGCTTGTTCTCCTGGGCGAGCGCCAGCATTTCGTCGGTCATATCGAGCCCGTAAGCTTTGCCGGTGGGACCAACCCGGCGCGCCGAGAGCAGCACGTCAATACCTCCGCCAGAGCCGAGATCGAGCACGGTCTCGCCGGCGTTGAGCTGAGCAAGCGCAGTGGGATTGCCGCAACCGAGCGAGGCCAGCAGAGCTTCTTCGGGAATCTGGCCGATTTGCGAAACGTCATAAAGGTCGCTGGTGATGGGATCGGCGCAACTGCTGCCGGGAGCGGCCCCGCAGCAGGAGGAACTGCCTCCGGACTTCACGCGCAGGGCGGCTTCTCCATATTTCTGTTTCACAACTGCTTTAATGTCGGCGGTTTCAGCGGTGCTCATGAGTGACTCCTTATTTGCAGATCTGAACCATACTTTTCTGAACAATGCTCTGCGGTTTGAGCGCCTTGTTGCGAGTGCAGCATTCGGCGTAGAGGAATTGCAGCAATTCCTGCAGGGCCTCAGTGTTGGCGGTGTAGCGGAGAAACGTGCCTTCGCGTTTCACGTGGACGAGACTTTCGGTGCGCAACTTGTCGAGATGATGAGAGAGGGTAGAGTTGGGGATTTCGAGTTCATCCTGAATCTCGCCAACCACCAGTCCTTCCGGATGCGCCGTCAGCAGCAACTGCATGATGCGGAGCCGGGCCTCCGTGCCCATCGCGGAAAACATGTCGGCGTAGGCGGCGACGCGCCCATCGGAATTGGCACTCGAAGTTGGTGACGGTGTTCGCATAGTTCGATATTACTAGAAATATAGACAAAGTGCAAGACGGGAACTCGGCTGGGTAAGGATCCGGCTCCGAAATGCCGCAGTTACGAACGCTTTCCTGGCAAGCCGATCCCGATTGTCCGTTCTGCTGGGGAAATGCTAGGCTCGAAACAGGTGGGTTCTGCAATCGCCAATCCGTTGAAAGCACGGGAATCCGCGCCCAGCCGCGTTTTGCAGTGGCTTCAGTCGGGGACCGGAGAAGTCTGGGTAAAGTTCCTGCTCTCGCTGGTGGGCCTGGGACTGGCGTTCGGGGCCGCCCTGTTCTCCACCGTCTCGCGGGATGCCGGCAATCTCTGGGCGACGGTGATTCTGGCTTCGACGTCGCTGGTGCTGGCGACCCTGGTCGGACTGGTGACGGTGCCGTATCTGATGCGCCGGGTCGCCGTCGAGCGGCTGCGCGAATCTTTTGATTACAACGTGACCCGCGCCGGCATCGTGTATTCGCTGGTCACGCTGGTGATTGCCATTGCCGCCCTCAACACCGGCAATAACCTTCTCTACATCGTGGTGGCGGCCATGCTGGCGGCGATCCTGGTCTCCGGCTACATTTCTGCCTTGGTGCTGCGGTATCTGGAGCTCGACATTCGTTTGCCCGAACATGTTTTTGCCGGACGCCCGGTGATGGGGCGGATCGTGCTGCAAAATCCGCGGCGATGGCTGCCGTCGTTTTCCGTGCGCGTAGTTTCCACCCGCAAAAAGCGAAAAAAGCCCGCGAAGCAGTGGCGTTGGGAGCCGACGACTTTCACCTTTCCGTTCAACCGTCCGGCCGAGGAGCAGTGGCTGCGCCTGCCCGACCGGCGTTTGCGGCGTGTGACCGTGCTTCCTCCGCCTCCGGGAATCTTTCCGGGAATGGCGTACTTTCCATTCCTTCCGCCGAAAGTCGAGGCCAGCGCCGACCTGGAATTAAGGTTCGACCGCCGCGGCTGCTATCGCGAGGACAGCTTCGGCGTCGCGACGCGATTTCCGTTCGCGTTCTTTACCAAGACGCGCCATGTCGCCCTGAAGAAGGAAGTGCTGGTTTACCCGCGCATCGAGGGTACGGCCGAGGTCTTCGAAATCCTACCGCTGGTGCGCGGCGAATGGGAGAGCTTTGTTCGCGGACGCGGCTCCGATCTCTACCGCATTCGGGAGTACATGCCTGAGGACTCGGCGCGGCACGTGGACTGGAAAGCGACGGCGAAATCGGGCTCGCTGAAGGTCCGCGAGTTCGCCCGCGAGGATGAGCGCAAGCTCTGCATCGTGTTCGACAACCCAGAGGCGGGAATGATCGGCGAAGAGGCCTACGAAAAGGCGGTGGATCTGACTGCGTCGCTGGCCTGGCACTTCTCCACTCAGGAAACCGAGGCTTCGTTTCTGGTTCCGGGGCGCGCCCGCACCCGCGACCTGCACGAATTTCTGGCGGAACTGGCCGTGATCGAACCCGCCACCAGCGGCAACCCTGTCGCCGCTACCGACGACGTGCTGCGGGCCAGTGCGCTGAACGATTCCGATGACTACAAGATCGTGGTGACAGCGCGGCGCCGCGGTACGATTCCGGTGGCTTTGTGGAATTCCTCCTACTTCGTTTTCGTCGGGGAAAAAGAGTCTGCGGCGAGCGCCGCTCGATAGCTGCTGCGCTGGCCATTTTCAGCCAAATCCCTATTTTTCCCAACCTTTTTTGCTTCCCTTACATCTCCCCTAGGCATATACTCGCGCCCCGGTAGATGCTTTAGGACAGGCTCGGAATGCGGAGGTTTCCAATGCTTATCTGCGACCTGATCAAGAATCAGGACACCTATCAGGCGGATCTCAGCCACACTGTTCTGGAAACCGTGCGCGCCATGGTGGAACGCAACATTGGCGCCGTGCCCGTCATACACAACGGCGAACTGGTCGGCATCTTCTCGGAGCGCGACCTGATGCGCCGGGTGGTGGCCGAGGGCCGCGACCCCAACGGTACCTGCGTGGCCGAGGTCATGACTGAGGATCCTTTGACCGTCAGCACCAGCGAAGACCTGGGCAATTGCATGGCGCTGATGCGCCGCCACGGCTTTCGTCATCTGCCGGTATGCCATGAAGGCCAGCTGCTCGGGATGGTCTCTCTCCGGGACATCCTGCTGCACGATTTGGACGAGAAGGACGACGAGGTCCGCATGATGCGCGCCTACATCCATTCCACGCCCGACGCGTAACGACGCTGCGTGGAGCAGCGAATCCGCGGCGCAATCACTTAAAATCGGCGGCATAATTCGGCGCCATAATAAGAGCGGCGGTTCGAGGAGATCGTCCCCCCCGCCTACTCAGCCGGCAAGTGGTAGATGTCGCTGATGAGCTGACGATAGACAGGCATCGGTGGTAACAGATACTTGGCACGCCTCTGTTCGAGATGTGTTGGATCTTTCACCGGCAGCATGACCATTTTTCCATCCACCTGTTTGAACTGGGTGCCGAACTCCTGTGGCTTGCCCTCCGAGACGAGAATACGATCTGTCAAGCCCGCAATATCAGAACCGAATATCTGGTCTTGCTCAACCAGCTTTTGCAACAGGGGCAGCATTCGACGCTGCCAATCATGATCCGGGGAATGCACCAGAATTGTCGCGGCCGCTTGCGAAGCCTCGGCCCCTACCAGAGAGATCGTTGGCCAACCCTTCTCGGCCAGGATCGTCTTGAGGCGAGCTGTCAGCCGGATGTCGGTGGATTCCATCTTCTTGATCATGGCAGGTTTCCGCGCTTCCGACGCGGCATTAACCAGGTTCCGAATATCCTGGTCATCGTCACGCATTCTCAACAATTCACGCTTGAGTTGAAGGTCCTTGCCGGTTCCATTTTTTGCAATCAGCCGCTGGGCATTCGCGTCTGCGCGGGCCTCCCAATCTTGCTGAGCGAAAGACGTATGGCAGCACAGCAGTAGCACGACGATAAACAGTTGAACATTACGAAACAGCGCTATGAGTTGCCTGTCCATGACGGAATCGCAATCCTTAAGTCCTTCATTTTGACGCGTTCGTCGGCACAAGCCAAGTATGCGCACTTGACGATGGGTTCATTCGGGAGTATCAACTGTCGCTAACAGGGGCGTCCCACGTTTTGACAGCCGGTCATTAAGTGATTTGGCAACAGGGCATTTAATCTCTTGAACGAGTAGTTCAACGGCTCAGGAGGAAATTTCGAGCGCGCCCTTAGGGTCCCGCGAGCCGCAGATGTAAGTAGCCCCGGCCTCCGATAGCGATAACGGGACCCGCAGCCTGCCGGGCGTCCCTCGTTGACTGCCATTGTTCCTCCCTTAGCACGAAGGTAACTTGCCCAAAAGTGACCCATAAAGGTAACGTTACGTGCGATTACCTCAGTCCATTGAACACCGGATTAAGAAGGTCTAGTTTTGCTGTACAACGGTTTGAACGACTTGCCTTGAGAGCAATGCCAGGAACTTTTGCCGGAGTGAGGTCATGGCTGGAAGCGCGTAGTATCAGGGCCGCGAAACGAGAAGCATGAGCGAACGAGTCAAGATTCTTTACTACACGCTCTGGATCCTGCATCCCGTCTTGCAGTTGACGATTGCCGGGTTCATGCTTCGCCGTAGACTGTTCCGTCAATTCAAGTTCTTTTTTGGTTACATCCTGACTCAAGTCGTTTCCTTTTTTGTGGTTTTTCCCGCCTATTTCTGGCACAGCTATTCCTTGCTCTTTTATCTGTACTGGGTGTGCACGGCGGTCAGCGTGGCCTGCGGATTCCTGGTGATTCATGAAGTTTTTGTCGACGTGTTTCGCGCGTTCCACACCTTGCGCGATCTGGGCACAGTTTTGTTCAAGTGGGCGGGGCTGGTGATGCTGCTGGTGGCGGGGGTGGTTTCGGTTTCCACCAGTTCCCCGCAGACCGCTCCGGTGATGCAGGCGATCATCACTGCCCAGCGCTGCGTACGCATCATGCAGGTCGGGATGGTCTTGTTCCTGCTGTTCTTTGCACACTATGTGGGCGTGAGCCGACGGCAGCACAGCTTCGGGATCGCGCTGGGATTTGGCGTGTTCGCGGTGACCGAACTGATGCTGATCGCGTCCTGGGCCGGCCATCACTTGGGCGGGCCCTGGATGAGCATCGTCAACATGAGCGTTTACAATTGCTGCCTGTCGTTGTGGCTCAGCTACGTTGTAGTGAAACGCCCTGCCCGGGATGCGTCACAGAACCTGCTGCAACCGCACCGCTGGGAGCAGAGCCTTTCCGACATCCATCACCCAGTGCCGGCCGACTCGCTGATTCCGATGTTTGAAGGCATGGTGGACCGGGCACTCTCCCGCTCGCAGCCGGCGGAACCGGCGGCTGCGCCGACGGAACGCGGCGCGGGTTCACTGGCTCGTGCGGCGGCCGCCGCCGCGGAAGGTTTTGCCGCCGCAGTACGGGCCGCGTCCAAAGGCTAGTTCGCTCGCGTTCTACAGCCCTCCTCTTTCGTTGTTCCCCTCTGCTTTTTGTTCCGAAAGTGTAAATTCATGCGCCAAGGTTTGCGCCCTTGGGGCTGCCTGCAATTAAGGCTTCGGATGTCGGCTGTAACTATCAGTTCAGCAAGCGATTAGGGGCGCGGCAGAATGGCTGAGCGAAGACGAAGGGTGAGTGGGTTTATGTGTCCGAGTGAAGATTCTTGCACAGGAGATTTGACGCGTGCCCTATAATGCGGCACCGCTAGGAAGTTCTTCTCAACGAATTTCCACTGCGGATATAGGAGACGAACCCATGAAGAGAGCAATCAGGACGTTGCTCCTGATGGTAGGACTCGTGGGCACATTCATCGTAGCCGCCGTCCAACAGGTTCCCGCCACGGACGGAGGGCCGCTCATCCTGTGCCCACCCAAATCAACCAACTGCCAATCCACCCTGCCACCGCAGTAAACTCTCAGGGCGCTGTGACCGGCAAGGTCACTAAAGTAACGAGCTGGGTTGCCTGCAGCAACTGCGGTTTTGGCCGAATCACCAGGGCTTTGCCATCTTCGGGCTGACGGAACTCATATAAGCCGTCGGCCCTTTATTTTTGCCATGGTGGAGCGACATCAAATTCTTGTTGGGTTGTCCTCCGCATGGGCCAGGCGCCGAAACTTAATGAATTCGCCCCGTGTTAGAACTTGAAGGGGCGTGGCCTGACCACTCCTCCTTATGGGAGGTCCGATATGCGAAAGCATTACGTTTTCCTTGCTGCTTTTTTGCTGGTTGTCACAGCCACTTTAGTCGTTGCCTGTGGCAGTACCCGCAAGTTGAAATCGATCACAATCGACCCTGCCAGTGCCGATGCCCGTGACTTTCCCAATGGGCAGATCCAATTCACCGCCTCAGGCACCTACACTGACGGCAGCAAAATCAATCCTTTGAGCGTGGTCTGGTCGGGCGGTCAGCCCTGGACTTTGATGCCCTGGATCATTCAACTGGACAGCAATGGGCTGGCATCGTGTGGCAATGCTCAGCCTGGCACCTACTCCGTTTTCGCGACAGCGCCCTTGGATTCGAGCTTTCCTGTATCTAAAATGAATATGAGCACACCGCAGCTGACCGCAACAGCGCAGTTGACCTGTCCCTAGCGGCGTATTCCCGGCAGTGCGTCTGAACAAGTATCTCTCAGGTTAGACTTTGCCTGAGCGTGATCGATGCAATTCGCAGCAACTCGCTCATGAATCCTAAGACTGGGAGGGCGCGACACGCGCCCTCCCATCAGAGTCCACTACTTGCCTATGGTGACAACCCTCACGGAAGTATTATTTGCCGTGCTGGGGTCCGGAGTTGGGGGTGAAGAAGTGCTGTTCACAATCGCGGTGTTCGTAATGTTGCCCCGCGAGCCGTTCACCCGTTCAGTGATGGTGAAGCTCCTGGTGGAGCCCACTGCCATGTAACCCAGGTTGCAAACCAGCTGCGTGGGCGTACTGGCGTTCTTAATGCAACCGCCTGTATCCCCTTTGTAGATGGCCTGCGTCAGTGCCGGCAGATTATCGGTCACCGATACTGCCAACGCGTCAGAAGGACCGCTGTTGGTTACGGTGATCTGATAGATGATGGTACTTGACGGTTTGTAGATCAACTTATCCGACAATTTAACGACGGAGAGATCAGCCGACGTAATGACCGTGTCCGCAGCTGTGGCGCTGTTATTGGCATTGTTCGGGTCCGAAACGGCACTGCTGACAGAAGCGTTATTGTTGACGACCGTTCCGCTCGGAACATTGGAAGCAACTGCCGCCACCACCGTGACCGTGGCCGTGCCCGATTTCGCGACGTTGCCGATCGTGCACGTCAAGGGTTGTTGCGGATTTCCCGAGATGCCGGCTTTACACGTGCCGGAACTCGGGGTAACAGAGAGAACGCTTACCTGAGCGGGAATGGTATCGGTAATGACCACACCAGTAGCGGTGGACGGTCCCGCGTTACTGACCGTAATTGTGTAAGTCACGTTGGTCCCGGCGATAACGGGATTGGGGGTAACTGTTTTCGTAATTGCCAGGTCCGCGGACGACACAAACGTGACCGCGCCGGAGGCAGTATTGTTCGAGTTATTCGGATCGGGGGTAGTCGCCGCGACTGTGGCAGTGTCGTCGACGCTGCCGCCGTCCTGAGCGGTGAACGTGACGGTAATTGTCGCCCCGTTGCCCGCGGGCACGGTTCCAAGCGGACAGCTGATTACGACATTCGTGACCGGGCTCGTAACCGCGCTAGGAGAACAACCTCCCACTGAGCTGACCGCAGAAATGACTGTGAACGGGGTGCTTCCAATGATGCTGTCAGTGAGCACAGCATTCTGCGCATCCGACGGTCCGAGATTGTTCACCTGGATAGAGCAGACCGCACTGGAACCTGCGACGGCCGTAGTCGTGTCAGGCTTGCATGTCTTGATTACCTGAAGATCGGCGGACTCGGTGATCGTGGTGTTAACGCTGGCCTGGTTGTTGGTAGTGTCAGGATCCAGTTGAGTGGCCGTGACGCTGGCGACGTTGGTGATCGTGGTTGAGGTGGTGCCCAGGTTCGACAACAGATTGGCAGAGACCTGCGCCTGAATGGTGACAGTGATGCTGGCCCCATTGGCCATGTTGCCGAAATTACACGTCACTTGGCTAAAGGATGCAGAACACCGGAAATCCGAGCTGTTCAGGAACTGCACCGCCGGCGGGAGATTGTCGGTTACGACCACATTCGTTGCGGGCGAAGGCCCGTTGTTGGTGACCGTAATCGTATAGGTAATGGTGGCACCAGCAGTCGCGGTCGAGGGGCCGGACTTGGTAATCGCCATGTCAGCCGGATTGCAAGTGGGAAAGCGAACCGCTCCCACATGCGTCTGCTGCCCCCCAGCGGGCACATATTCCGTCGTGTACCAGAACGTGCATCCGTCCGAGGGATCGACACGGAGCGCGCTGTAATCACCCCAGCGCTGGCCGCCGCTGCTTCCGTTTACAGCACCACCATCTGCGAGGTGAACCTCAGGGGTGGTCATCTCGCCGAGCGGATCGGTCGCTAACCGTCCGACAACGCGGACACCCGGAAACACCGTCGGATGAGGTGAAACGCCATCATTGGAGACGTTGTATCCCAGAGCGAGGTTGCCGGCCTGATCCATTCCTATGCTGCCGGTCCAACGATGAATGCTGGTGGTGGTAGTCGTGGTACTGTCAGCGGGAGCAAATGTACCTTGCTGTTGAATAACCCACGAACCGGCGCCCGGAGGCGTACGGCGGAGCTCATACCAACGGATGCCCACAAGGCCCGCTCCGTCGACGTTGACCGCATGGTTGAAAACGAGCGACTCATGATCACCGAAATTCCTGTACTGCAATGGACCCATCGGCCAAATAGAAAGCGCATCTAACGTCGCCGTGGTACCGGGTTGTGGCACACAGAATTGGTCGAGGCCGCCTCCGGCGCAGATATCAGAACGGAAAGTGGCGGGGGTAAGAGTCTGAACCAGACTGAAGGTGGTATTGGCCGGAACACCCCAATCGGTGTGGAATTCGAATATTTCAAGTCTGGGTGAGCCGTCGGAGTACAAGTTTCCATCATAGGGCCGGGCGTAAAAGTTCGGGGACCCAACTGGAGGCGGCGGACCGGTCAGATCACTGGGCAGCGTAATCACGTCATGCTCGCTCGGAAAGCCCGAGGGGTGCTGGAAAGTGGCGGGATTCCCGTTGAGCATGTTGGCTCGATCGAACACCCAAGCGTCAAGGCTGGAGGTGCCGTCGTACCCTTCCTGGCTGATCAGGTAGTACCCATCCGGCCACACAGCCAGCTTTGGATAATCATTCGAAATTCCCAGAAAGAAGGAGTACACGAAAAATCCATCGGTCACCGGGTTGGGTCCTTTGGAGACAGCAATACACTGCCACTCAAGAGGATCTGTCGCACCGCCTTTAACCAGGGTCGGATCGTTGGCAAAATAAGTGATGATCCAGCGATCTGCCAAGTGGTCGTACAAGACATAGGGGTCGCCGCGTTGGCTTTGGCAGGCGTCCCCTGCAGGGGCACTCGACCACAACGTGGCCGGATTCGTCGGTCCTGCCAGGGAATTTCCCGACTTGTCGAAAATCTGGAAGGTGAAGTTGACGATCGCGATGTAATGATTTGGGCCAACCGCGCCGTTGGCATCGGGCGGTCCGTCGCCAGGTTGGCCGGTATCAAAATTAGGAGCAGGACTGGTGAACTGTGGCGGGGTCACTCCAGGAGTTTGGGTTAACTGAGTTCGTCCTTCGGGGAGAGCTCCTCTTTGCCAGAGCGGATCAGGAGGACCAATCGGCAGCGGGGGCAAGGCCGTAAAGTCTGGGCGGATGCGACGTGGAACCGGTGGCAGATGAAGAGGTTTTGCGGGTGGCAGCTTGCGCAAATCACCGCTAAATGAATGAGGGTTGACAGGAGGACCCACGTAATTCGCACCATATTGCTGAGCCACACTTGGTATCACGAAAAAAGCGACGATAAATGTTAGCGCAAGAAGTGCCGTAACACTTCGTCGAGATCTGGATTTTGGATTGCTTTTATCCCCGAAAGCTTGCATAACCGCCTCCCCGCGGCGATAAATCGGACGCCGCTCCCGAACGTTTTCGAGATCACCTACCAGCTGGAATTAGAGCCGTATGATGCCGGGAGGATCGATGGTTCGTCTATGCCCCGGATGGCATAGGCGTTTGGAACTAATTCATTTGGGGGAATTCGTTTGGGGGAGGACAGCCTAAATGCGCCGGTCTTCGGGCTTGGAGAATGATCAGGTTCTTTTGTCACCGCAATTTCCTCTTGTCAACGATCGCGATCAGCGCTAATCTACCGTGCACTGAGGATGATCAGTCTCAGGACATCTTCAGATTGGGGCAATCGATCCAATAACCATAATTCAATAGCACCTTAACATTTCCCCCTCCACAGAACGTGACCCAGGGACATATCCGCAACGCATTCCTCTCTGTCGAGGAGAAAAACCTATGGGTAGCACTTCGGTCAGACGGGCGGGCGCTCGACTCTCATCACAGGCAGCTTTGATTCTTTTGGACAAATCCAACAAACCCATTTACTACAGCGCGGAAGCGCTGGCGATCATCAATTTTTCGCAACGATGCAAGAATGCAGCCGAAACACCCTATCAATTACCAAATGAGGTAGAACTGCTGTTGGGGCGTTCGGAATCGTTCACAGCTGTGCTTCCGGTTGTGCAGTTCGTATCCGGAAAACGAAGCTATTTCTGCCGCGCTTTTGCGTTGGATCACAATTCGGGAACGCCGTCCCGCAAGATGACAGGGCTTCTCATTGAACGGAATACTCCGAAGTCTCCACGCGTTTCTGAATTGGCAGGACAGTTCAGGCTCACTCAGCGAGAACAAGAAACGGTCGACTTCTTAACTCTGGGATTAACCAGCAAAGAGATCGCGGCACGCATGCGAATTAGCCCCAACACCGTGAAAACATTCTTTCGCCAAGTGATGACAAAAATGGGGGTTAACACTCGTTCAGGAATTGTGGGCAAGATCGCGACCTTGTAAATCCTGGATTAGTTGCCATCTGCGATCTTCCCAAGCGGGCGCGCATTCTATCAGGGAAATGAGACTCCCTGTGTTCCCCCTTTGCTCTCAGTGGTGAATCTTCACCGCTTAGCCTCAGATAGTGCCGACGCCAGCTGGCGCTTGAGTTCCTGTGCATCGATGATCGGCGGCTGACAAGAGGTTCCCGAGCACAGGACGGCAAACGACTGCCCAGAGCGAAGCTGGGGCAGGTTCGGAATCGTCTGTGCCAGCTGGGGCGGCAGGTTTTGCGGGACAGCCTGACTGGGATTTAAACGGAGCGCGGTCTTGGTGAAAGCGCAGGGCGCGACGGCCGCGGAACACAACTGATCAGCCTGCTCACGGTTTCGCTCGTCCGCGATCACCACCACCTGCACCGGGCTGTCGAGGAAGTGGATTACGGCGATGCCGTAAGTCGCGGCGAAAATGCCAAACTGCTCGGCCACCCCGGCGAACGTTTCCAGCGTCTGCTCCGCCTTCTCGCGATAGCCGACGTCACCGGTGTAGTGATGCAACCGCATCAGCGCAATCGCCGCCATGGGATTTCCCGCCGGCGTAGGCGAGTCTTGCAAAGGCTTGCGGCGAGTTGCCAGCACGCCCAGGCTCTTGCCATCCTCGGCAGGCTGGCAATCGAAGAAACCACCGGAGGTCGCGTCGAAGAAGCGCGCAATCATGGCGTCCACGATAGAACGCGCGAATTTGAAATAGCTGAGATCGGCGGTGGTTTCGTAAGCGTCGAGACATGCCAGCGCAGTGAACGCATAGTCATCGAGCAGTCCGGGAACTTCGCGGTGCTCGGCCTTGGGATCGGAGTAGGCGACCACGTGGAGGAGCGATGCGCCTTGGGAGTCCTTGTCCGCTACATGCTTCCATGCCTGGGCCAGCACGCGATCCAACGAGCGCAGCGCAAAACGCCGCGCCTCGGGCAATCCCAGGACGCGCGCCGCTTCCAGATAGGCTGAGATGCACAGGCTGTTCCAGCCTACGTAGACGGTCTTGTCGACGTACGGCGCCGGGCGCTGGAGCCGGGCGGCGTACATCTTCTTCTTGGCCGACTCGAGGATTTCTTTCACCCGATCCGGAGTCAGGTTCATGCGACGGGCGATTTCATCGATGGGTGCCCGCACGAAGAGCACGTTCTTCGCCGGATTGTGATGCATCTCGCCGATTTCGTTGATGTCGTAGTGCAGCGACGCGACCTGCGCTTCTTCTTCGGTCAAGGCGGCGCGCGCTTCATCCAGCGTCCAGGTGAAATAGTCGCCATCGTCGTCCATGGAAATGTCGGCGTCCTGCGAGGCGTAAAATCCGCCGCGCTCGCGATCGCTGAGCCACTCGTCGATCCAGCGGATGATGTCGCGCGCAACGCCGGCGAACAACGGCTCGCCCGTGACCTGGTAGGCGTGAACATAATTCTTCAGCAGTTCGGAATTGTCGTAGCACATCTTCTCGAAGTGCGGCACCACCCAGCGCTCATCCACCGAATAGCGGCGGAAGCCGCCCGCGAGCTGGTCGTAGACGCCGCCGCGAGCCATACGCTCGAGCGTGGTCACGATGATGTTGCGAAGTTCGGGGCCGCCTGCGCCGCGTGCATAGCGCTCAATCAACACCTCCAACGCCGAGGGATGCGGAAATTTCGGAGCCTGGCCAAATCCGCCGTGCTGGGGATCGAACATCTTCTGGGCAGATTCCAGAATCGCGGTAATCATAGCAGGGGAAACGCGGCCGCTGCGGCCGGCAAAGGACTCCGATTGCGCAATCGAGCTCTCGACCATCTTGGCCTGCTCGACCACGTCGCCGTGCTTTTCCTTGAACGCATTGGCGATGCTCAGCAGTACACGCCGGAAGCTGGGACGGCCGTAGCCATCGTTCGGGGGAAAATACGTTCCGCCGTAAAACGGTTTACCGTCGGGAGTAAGAAATGCGGTCAGAGGCCACCCGCCCTGCCCGCTCACGGCCTGCACCGCGGCTTGATATCGTCCGTCAATGTCGGGACGCTCGTCGCGATCCACCTTCACGGCGATGAAATGTTCGTTCACAATCTCGGCGATGGCGGGATCGTCGTAAGACTCGCGGTCCATCACATGGCACCAGTGGCACCATACCGCGCCGATATCGAGCAGCATAGGCTTGTTCTCGTGCTGGGCGGCGGCAAAGGCCTCCTCGCCCCACTCATGCCAGCGAATGGGCTGGTGCATGGCCGAGCGCAGGTAAGCGGAAGAGGCGCGCGCGAGGGAATTGAGGGCGGTGGTGGTCATCTCTCACAAGTCTAGCCGATCTTGACGGAAGGAAGTGGAACAGAGGAGAGCCTAGTCAGTGCGTTTTACGACGGGGGCGATTGGGGAAGTTACCCTTCCGCCACCTCATCCAGTCGCGCCAGCGTATCCGGATAGCGCCGCACCAGCAGCACAAGCGCGGCGGCCTGAGGATTCGGCTTGGCACGCCCCTGCTCCCACTTCTCGAGGGTACGCTCGTTGATCCGCAGTTTGCGCGCGAACACTGCTCGGGAACAGTGCAGCCTCTTTCGAGTGTCGCGGATGAGCTTGGAGTCCACTCTGGGCAGCGGCGCTGACTCAACCTTGTAACTGCGCAGCGTGATCTTGCGTTCCCGGTGGGCCTTCATGGCGGTCACACCTTCGATTAACTCGGAAAAAACGTCCCTCTTTGCCATTACTGTACCCTCCGTGTCCCGCGGCGCGCACGCGACCGCCATGCTTTGCGCGCAATTAATTCGCTGTCAATTGCAGCCTTCAACGCCTTCTTCTCGCTTGCGCTCAAATCGGCAGCTTCGGCCTTGTCGTACAGGGTCATCATCCAGATCTGGTTATCGACGCGAAGTAATAGTAGATAACCCGTAATCCGCCTCGGCGTCCTTTGCCGTGCCGAACGTCGGCCCAACGCAGTTTTCGGAAGCCGCCCGTGCCCACCATTAAGCTGCCGAGTTCCGGATTCTCGCTAAGCCGGCGCTGAAGAGTTCTGTACTCATCATCATTCAGGTATTGGGGCAAATGACGCGTAAAGGCAGGTGCTTCGATAAACTCCATGCAGAATTGTAAGCCAGTGACGTACCTTGAGCTATCGTACGCTATTAGCGTACATTATGTCCACTGCCTTTTGTGGCCAGGCTGCCGGCGTGCTGTTCCAGTTGGCACGCGTCGCGGGAAAGGAGTAAGTTCATGCGATTGTAAAGTTAGACATCTCCTCTGTGTGCGATCGCATCTTTGGACAATAGCTTTCCAGGTCTCGAACTAGCGAAGGGAACTCAATGAAGCTCAGCGCTACGAAGTTCGCCCTTGGTGCTGTACTAATTTTTTTACCCAATGCCAATTTTCTGAACTCGCAGGAGGTGAGCGGGACCCTGTCCGGCACCGTCGCGGATAGTTCGGCAAAGGCGTTGCCGAATGCGAAGGTTTCCGTCAAGAACGTCGCCACTGGGGAGATCAGCGACACCATGACCGACGCGCAGGGGCATTACAGGTTTGCGAACCTGGCCGCCGGTGAGTATGAGATTTCTGCCGTGGTTGAGGGAAGCGGCACGGCGAGCGCGAAGGTAACGCTGGCCGCGGGGACCGAGCAAGAGCAGAGGCTCACGCTGAATCAAGCGCAGACTGCACCATCGACGCCTCCGTCGGCACCCGAAAATCCGCCCGACGCTCCTTCTAGCAGTCAAAGCCAGAATCAGGGACAGCCGCAGAATCAGGGCGCTCCCTCGCTCGCAGACCTCGGTTTTTCGAAAGCGGAAGAGCAGGGCAACGCGCGCCAGCAAGCGCTGCTCGACAAGCGCACGCACATGCTGAAGATTCACCAGCGCATGGGATTGATCACGACCATTCCGATGATCGCCTCGGTGGTCACGTCGCTGAACGCGGGCGGCCGCAGCGAAGGCACGGCTTCGCGCGATCTCCACGTCGCTCTGGGCGCGCTTACCGGAGACTTGTATGGCATTACCGCGTATTATGCGATCCGGGCGCCAAAGATCGAGGGCACTGAGACCCGCGGGCCGATCAAGTTTCACAAGATCATGGCATGGATACACGGGCCGGGCATGATCGCCACGCCGATTCTCGGAGCCATTGCCTTTTCGCAGAAGAATAACGGCGAAAAAGTTCACGGCATTGCCCAGTTGCACGGGCCGGTCGCCATCGTCACCGCCGGGGCCTTCGGCGCGGCGCTGCTGTCGGTGTCGTTCAAATTCTAAAGATGTCATCCTTAGAGTGTGGGAACTGGCGCGGATTGTCTCGCCAGGAACCCTTCGACTCCGTTTTCGGTTGCCAGTCGCGGACGAAAACTCGGCTCAGAATGACCGGTATAAAAGACATGAATAAAAACTTTTTGCTCTTATTTGTATTGTTCGCTTTCTCCAACCTTTTCGCCGCCGACCAGACCTGGGTGCTGAAACAAAGCACGCTCACGTATCACGTCTCCCATCCATTGCACGAGACCGACGGCGCCAGCCACGCCGCGCGCGGCAAGGGAGTTTGCCATGAAGGGCAATGCGATTTCCTGATCGCAGTGCCGGTGAAATCGTTCGACTCCGGCGACAGCAACCGCGACCTGCACATGATTCAGGTGACGCGTGGCGCCGAGTTTCCCATGGTGACCGTCCGCACGCGCCTGCCGGAGTCGGCAGCGGGCTCAACCACGATTAAAGCTGATCTAGAAATCCAGTTTGCCGGACAGACGGCGCACTACCAGCAGGTTCCGTTGGAAGTGAAGACGGAAGGGAATGAGAAGCACATCAGCGGGACGATCCCGATGACGCTTGCGGATTTCAAAATCGAGCCACCGTCACTGCTCACCATGCCGGTGAAGAACGAGATCCCGGTGCGGGTGGATATGACGTGGAGCCCGCAGTAGAGGAGTGCGCTGGCTAAACGCCGGGCTGTTCATGGCAAATTAGCCAGCACTGCCGCGAAGCGATCGGTCACGGCTTCAAATCCCTGTTCGGTGGGGTGGAGTTCGTTCGCCCACCAGTTCTTGTAATCGGCGAGGCTATTGGGAAGTGTTCCGCGCAAATTGATGTAGTGAACATGCGCCAGATCGGCTTGCGCCGGCAGCTTCTGCACCATGGCGTTGAAGCGGTCCATGATGTCTTGCATCATGGTGATTCTGGTGGGCAGGTCGTCGAAATTTTTTTCGCGGAAGCCAGGATCAAGCCACGGTCCGGGAAAGGGCCAGCCGCCCAGAAACCCGCGGCCGTCGGGCACCGGGTAGTCATATCCATGCACCAGGATAGGCACGATTTTGCCGAACGTGCCCTGGCAAAGGCTGGTGATGGCCATCAGCATCTGGGTGTAGGAGGTGAAGATTCGCTGGTTCAAGACTGCGTCGACCACGTCGCTGTCCCACCCAGCGATGGGCGAGAACGCGTTATTGAGTAGCATGCCAAATTCGTTGCCCGCCACGTCGTCTCCGCCACCCGAGACGAGCACCGCCTTGGGCACGGCTCCACGCGCTTTGATTTTTTCCAGTTTGCGGGCGAAATCCTCTAGCTGGCCGCCGGTGTAAGCCATCTTCTCGATGGGATCTCCCTTGTGGGCGGTCGATTCGACGTTGTAGCCGTGGGCGTCTTCCAGCAGCTTGATGACGTCATGCAACGGGTAATCGAACCAGGAATCGCCGGCTGCGGCGAGGAACCCGGCGGTCTGAAATTCCGCGAGTGACAGAGGGGGAGCGCCGGGCGCGGCAGTTTGAATCGTTAATGCCAGTTTTTTCGGATTTTTCTGGAGCGCGTCGGCTCGCCGGGCTAGCGCCACCTTGCGCTGCTCCAGAATGTCGTGGGCTTTCTTGCGCCCCTGTTCCAGCGCCGCCGCAATCTGGTCCTCGAGTGTCATAGCACCCTCCGCGCGCTTTCCGCTCTGGCGGGAAAGGAGCGCCAGTATATGTCAAATTTCCTGCGGGAAGGACCAGCACGCGTGGTTTGTTCGGAGAACGTAAAACGAGGTTAAGACCTGTGCAGGTCATCCCTGGAGCGAGGAGTATAGATGCCCGGCACACCCGCGATCGAGTCAGACTGGTTGCATCGAAAGTTGCTGCGCTATCTTGCAGTACAGATCAATTGCTTCATGGAGTTGCCGCTTTTCGATGTACTCGCCCTCAGTGTGCGCGACGTGAATCGATCCTGGACCGATCAGCAACGGTTCGCCCCAGTTGGAGAGCTTAGGAATGTCGGTGGTGAATGCGGCGATCATGGTGTGGAGTCCGTCGACGGTTTGCAGGCGCAGGAAGGGAAGCTCGAGGGGAAATGTGACCTCGACCTGATCTCCGGCGGCCGCAAGAATCTGCCGGCGCAAATTGTCCGATGGACCGATGAGGCGGTAGAGCAGGTCGGCATGGGCGTAGTCGGGAATGACGTTGGGCGCGCGGCCACCCTCAATCAACCCAATGTTCAGCGTGCATGGCCCAACCTGCGGATCGGTCGGCAATGGCATGGCCCGCAATCGCGCGAGCGCCGGAATCAGCTTGTCGATCGCGGACTCGCCCAGTTCCGGATACGCCGAATGCGCCATGCGTCCCTTGGCGGTGACCTCAACCCGAAGAGTTCCTTTGGAAGCGAGCGCAATGTGATTTTCCGTGGGCTCGCCGTTGACTAGAAACCGGCTTCGCGGGCCCTGGCTGCTGGCTGCATATTGATTGGCTACCTGCGCGCCCAGACTGTCGCGCTCTTCGCCGACCACGAACAGTAATCCCACATGGATGCCTTGCCGGCGCAGACGCTCCGCAGCTGCGACCTGGGCCGCAATAATTCCCTTGGCATCGCACGAGCCGCGCCCATAGATGCTGCCTTCATCCTCTGACGATGGAATGAAGGGAGGAACCGTGTCCATGTGCGTGGAAAAAACGACCTGTGGCTGCGGATGGTCGGGCGAGGTCGCGTAGACGTTGAAGCGATCACCCTCTACCGGCATTTTTTTTGTCTGATAACCAAGGCGGCAGAGCTCGCCGTAAAGATAGTTCCCCACTGCGGATTCGTTGCCGGTGATCGATTCAATATCGACAAGCTGGCGCGTAAGCGTGACAGCGTCCATGCAGGAGAGAATAGCAGAGCGGAACACTGGACCTCAGGCTTCACTCTGAGAACTGACAACTGAGTACCCCTACTGCTCCTGCGATAATCTAAACCGTGCACTCCGGCTCCCCGATTCGCTCCTTATTCCTTGACGGCCCTGTGGGACGGCTGGAAGCGCTGCTTAACGGTGGCGCCGAGAATGCCAGATTTGCAGCCGTCGTCTGCCATCCGCATCCGCTGTTTGGCGGGACGCTGCACAATAAAGTTGTCTTCCACACTATGAAGGCGCTGAACAGCTTTGGTTTCCCTGTGCTGCGCTTCAACTTTCGCGGCGCGGGCCTGAGCCAGGGCGAACACGACCAGGGCCAGGGCGAGGTCGAAGACGTGCGCACTGCGCTTGACTGGCTCGATGCCGAATTTCATCTGCCGCTGATCTTCGCGGGATTTTCTTTTGGCGCGGCGGTTGGATTGCGAGCGGCTTGTGCCGACTCTCGAGTTCGCGGAGTGATTGGCATAGGAGTTCCCGTTGCGCCGGTCGCTGCCGACTCGGAAGAGCCCCGCATTTATGCTCTCGATTTTCTGCGCGACTGCCTCAAGCCCAAGTTGTTCGTGAGTGGAGCGCGCGACCAGTTCGGCCCGCGCACCAAACTGGAAGCCCTGGTTGCATCCCTGCCAGAGCCGAAGAAGTTGGTGATCATCGAAGGCGGCGACCACTTCTTCGAGGGACGCCTGCGCGAGTTGCGCGAGGCGATTGAAAACTGGGTGAGGGAAGCTGTTGGCTGATAGCTGTTCTTTATAATCTTGACGCATGCCCGATTCCGCCGCTGAATCGCAGTTCCGAAAGATGCGTGACACGGCGCGCGCTATCTTCCAGCATGCGCTGGATCAAGCCTCCATCGAAAAAGCCTTTACTCGTCACGTGCATTGCGAGCGCGGCATCTTGCGCGTCCGCGAAGATCTTTACGACCTGAACTCGTATTCGCAGGTGCGCGTCATCTCGCTGGGCAAGGCTGGGCACACGATGGTGGAGGCCCTGAGCCAACAGCTCGGATCTTCCGTCGAGGGGATTGTGGCGAGTTCGGTCCAGCCGGCAACGCAGGTTCGCGGCTTCCGGTATTTTCACGGTGGGCATCCCACGCCCAACGCGGAATCCATTCAGGCAGCCACCGCCATGTTGCGTGCGCTGGAAGCGCTGCCGTCGTCGGCACTCGTAATCTTCCTGCTCAGCGGAGGGGGATCGTCGATCGTCGAGAAGCCGATCGATGATGAGGTCTCGCTCGATGATCTGGTTGCGACCTATCGAGCGCTGGTGCACTCCGGAGCGCCCATTGCCGAGATCAATGCCGTGCGCAAACACCTGTCGGCGGTGAAAGGTGGACGCCTGGCGCAGGCCGCATCTCCCGCGCAGCAAGTTTCGTTGCTGGTGTCCGATGTTCCCGACAGCACTCCGGACGCGTTAGCTTCCGGGCCCACCATGCCGGATTCGACCTCGATCGAAGATTGTTATCGCATCGCCGAGAAATATGAACTGCTGAAGCAGTTTCCGGCGGCGGCGCGCGAGTTATTCGAGCGGCATGCGCTGGAAGAGACTCCGAAGTCAGACGATCCGGCATTTCATCACGCGCGCTGGTGGACGATCCTGTCGAACCGGACCGCGATCGAAGAGGCCAGCCTGGCGGCTGAACGAGCGGGCTTTTTCGTGCAGGTCGACAATTCCTGCGATGATTGGGATTACGAGAAGGCTGCCAACTACTTGCTCGGAAAAGGGCGCGAATTGCGCAAGCAGTGTTCGCCGGTGTGCCTGATCTCGGGCGGCGAGGTGACCGTGAAAGTCACCAATGGCGGCACTGGAGGAAGGAACCAGCAGTTCGCACTGGCCTGTGCCGAGGAAATTGCGGGCGAAAACATTACCGTACTCAGCGCCGGAACCGATGGCGTGGATGGAAACAGTCC
>Ga0070735_10001564_pt1 | contig 21918 bp, 21 predicted proteins | sample Coa_R1_FD_66443 | JGI IMG/M metagenome (GOLD analysis project Ga0070735, IMG submission 66443) | Surface soil microbial communities from Centralia Pennsylvania, which are recovering from an underground coalmine fire - Coalmine... | ecosystem: Environmental > Terrestrial > Soil > Unclassified ...
CGGTTTGGCCACGCAGCGACGATTTCACGCGGGCCGCCCTTAGGGCAGTGGCGTCCGCGCCCTTGCTAAGCCGTATTCGATCTTCATATCCCATGCTCCCCCTGGTCGACTCACGCGCGGCTGGGCAAACCCTAGCCGAGCCATGACCAACTTGGCGCCAGCCCGTTCCGAGCCGATCCCCGGCGAGCCCTTCGCCGACGTCCTCGCGTCCGCGCACCGGGCGACGCGCGGCTGGCTGCGCTATGTGTATCTGGCCGCGGGCTGGGTGCTCATCGCCGGAGGGCTCGTGCTGGCGCTGCTGCCGGGGCACCTGGGGGTGCCACTGCTGGCGGTCGGCGTGATTATCGTCCTGCGCAACTCCTATCGCGCGCGGCGGCAGTTCATTCATTGGCAGCGCCGCCATCCGCGCTTCGTCTTCCCGGTGCGCCGGCTGATCCGCCGCGAGCCCGAAGTTGCGCCCGTGATCTGGCAGCAGGCGCTGCGCTTCGAGCGTCTGATCGTCCCGGCCCGCTGGCGGCGCGCCGGCGTCTGGCGCAGGCGCTATTTTCGCAAGCGGGCCTAGCCGGCGGTCGCCTCGACGAGGTCGGCGAGCCGCTCGGCCGCGTCGGGCCGGGCGACGCCGCGCGCCGCAGCGGCCATCTTGGAGAGACGCGCCGGATCGCCCATCAGCTCACCCAGCGTCTCGGCCAGGGTCTCGGGCGTGAGGCCGTCCTCGCGCAGCACGATGGCGCCGCCGGCATCGGCCAGCAGCGCGGCGTTCTGGCCCTGGTCGTCGTCCAGCGCGATCCTCAAGGGCGCGAGCACGGCTGGCTTTCCGGCCACGGCGAACTCGCAGACGGTCGAGGCGCCGGCGCGGCCGATGACGACGTGCGCGTCCCTCAGGCGGCTCGCCATGTCGCGGAAGAAGGGCGCGAGTTCGAACTCGACGCCGGCGTCCAGGTAGACCGCCCGGGCGGCGGGGATGGACTCCTGGCGCGTCTGCTGGCGCACGGAGAGCTTGCTGCGCGTCTCCGCCGGCAGGAGCGCGACCGCCTTGGGGACCATCTCGGAGAGCAGGCGCGCGCCTTGGCTGCCGCCGGTGACGAAGAGGTTGATGCGCTTGCCGGGCGGGACGTAGGCGACGTCGGCGAGGGCGCGTATCTCCGGCCGGAGTGGGTTGCCGACCACCACGGCGCGGGCGGCGACGGCGGGCGGGGCCTTCTTCAGCGTCGGGAAAGCACAGGCCACGGCGGTGGCGCGGCCGGCGAGCAGGCGATTCGCGCGGCCCATCACCGCGTTCTGCTCGTGTAGCACCGTCTTGCGGCCGGCGCTCGCGGCCGCCAGCAGCGCCGGCAGCGAGGGATAGCCCCCGAACCCGATCACGACGGCGGGCTTGAGCGCGGCGAAGGCCTTGCGCGCCTGCATCACGCCACGGCTGATGGCGAGGCCGGCGCGGACCATGCCGATCGGATCGCCCGGACGGTATGTGGCGGCCGAAAGCGGAATGTGCGCCTCGGCCGGAAAATCGCCGGCGTAGGCCGCGCCCCGCTCGTCGGTCGCCAGCACCACGCGCCAGCCGCGGCCGATCAGCACTTCGGCGAGCGCCTGCGCGGGGAAGAGATGGCCGCCGGTGCCGCCGGCGGCGACGACCGCCAGCCGTCCGCGCCCGCTCACGCAAACGCGCCGGCGGGCGCCTCGATCGCCTCGTACGCGCCGGGCCGCTTGCGGGTCAGGGCCAGCGCCATGCCCATGGTCAGCCCCATCGCCAGCATCGAGGAGCCGCCGTAGGAGATGAAGGGCAGGGTCATGCCTTTGGTCGGGATCAGGTTCAGGTTCACCGCGACGTTGATGAAGGCCTGCTGGCCGACGAGCACGAAGAGCCCGCCGGCCGCGACCTGCTCGAAGGGATCCGACAGCTTCATGGCCTTGTAGAGGCCGCGCACGATCAGAAAGCCGAAGAGCGCGATCAGGAAGAGGGAGAAGACGAGCCCGTATTCCTCCGCTGCGCCGGCATAGGCGAAGTCGGTGTGCACGTCCGGCACCTGACGCTTCAGGACGCCCTCGCCGGGCCCGCGGCCGAACCAGGCGCCGGCGGCGATAGCTTCGCGGGCGCGGTCGATCTGGTGGGTGTCGGTGGTCTCCGGCGAGAGGAACTTGTTCACCCGACTGGCGACGTGGTCGAAGACGAAATAGAGCGAGATCGAGCCGGCCAGCGCCGCGCCCCCCAGGCCGAGAATCCACTTCATCGGCACGCCGGCCATGAAGAAGGCCGCGCCAAAGGCGATGGTGATCAGAACCGTCTGGCCCACGTCCGGCTGCACCAGCAACAAGCCCGCGGCGAGCACGTAGAGAATGAAGGCGATGGTGACGCCCGGCACGCCCTGACCCTTCTGGCCCTCGGAAAACATCCAGGCCGCCAGCACGATCAGCGCCGGCTTCATGAACTCGGACGGCTGCAGCGAAAACCCGCCGATCTCCACCCAGCGGGTGGCGCCCTTGGCGTGGTGGCCGAGGAACATCAAAGCGACCATCATCCCGATCGAGGCCAGGTAGATGACGAACGCCGACCGGCGGATCGCGCGCGGGCTCATCATCGAGACCACAATCAGGATCACCGCGGCGAAAAAGGCGAAGATCGACTGGCGGACGGCGAAGTGGAACGGATCGCCGATATTCATCCGCGCGGCCGCCGCCGGGCTGTTGCCGAAGCAGAGCAGAACGCCGATCACGATCAGGATCGCCGTTGCGCCGAGCAGCAGGTGGTCGGTCGTCCACCACCAGACGCCGAGCCTCGTTCGGTCGGTGCGCGGGAAGGCGTGTTGCTGGAGCGTCGTCATCCGGTCGCGCCCTTCATCGGACGTTGCAGGAGGCCGTGCACCGCCTCGCGGAAGGCGTCGCCGCGGACCTCGAAATCGGGGAACTGATCGAACGAGGCGCAGGCCGGCGAGAGCAGCACGATGGCCGGCTCGCCCGCCGCCCGTGCGTCGGCGAAAGCGGCGGTGACGGCTGCGTCGATGGTGCGGGCGATCTGGTAGGGCGCCTTGCCCTCGAGCGTGTGCGCGAACTCCAGCGCCGCCTCGCCGACCAGATAGGCCTTGGCCACGCGCGGGAAGAGATCCTCCAAGGGCTCGATGCCGCCGGCTTTCGGCCGCCCGCCGCAGATCCAATAGAAGCGGGGGTAGGAACTCATCGCCTGGCGGGCGGCGTCGCAGTTGGTGGCCTTGGAGTCGTTGACGAAGCGCACGCTCTCGATTTCGCCCACGGTCTCCATCCGGTGCACCAGCCCGGGGAAAGTGACGAGACCCGTTGCGGCGTCCTCGACCGAGAGGCCGAGCGCGCGGGCGGCGGCGTAGGCCGCGGCCGCGTTCTGCCAGTTGTGCCGGCCGGGCAGCGAGCGGGCGCGCAGGAGGTCGGCCACCTCGATCACCCGATCGCCGGTCGCGTCGTAGAGCACCCCCTGCAGCGCATAGACGCCGCGGCCCATCGCGCGGCGGGACGAGATCGGCCAGATCGTGCGCCGGTTGGCGGCGGTGATCTCGGTGCAGATGCGCTGGCACCACTCGTCGTCGACGCCGATCACGGCCGTGTCGCCGTGCGCCTGGTTGAGCAGCACGCGGCGCTTGGCGGCGACGTAGCCCTCCATGTCGCCATGGCGATCCAGGTGGTCGGGCGTGATGTTGAGCACGATGGCGACGTCTGGCTTCAGGCTGAACGTCAGGTCGAGCTGGTAGGACGAGAGTTCGAACACATAAACGGCGCCGCCGTGCATGTCGTCGAGGCCGAGCACGCCCAGCCCGATGTTACCGCCGATCCGCGCGTCGCGCCCCGCAGCCGTCAGCATATGGCCGAGGAGCGCGGTCGTGGTCGATTTGCCGTTGGTGCCGGTGATGGCGACGATCTTCGGGCGCTTGTGGGGCGGGGCGGCGGCGACGGCGCGGGCGAAGAGCTCGATGTCGCCGATGACCTCGACGCCGGCGGCGCGTGCGGCCTTCACCGTCCAGTGCGGCTCGGGGTGGGTCAGCGGCACGCCCGGCGACAGCACCAGCGCGGCGAACCGCGACCAGTCGGCGTTGGATAGATCGACGAGGGTAAAGCCCTCGCTGGCCGCCGCCTGGCGCGCTGCCGGGTCTTCGTCCCAGGCCACAACGTCCGCGTCGGCGGCCTTCAGCGCCCGCGCCGCGGTCAGTCCGCTGCGCGCGAGGCCGAAGACAGCCACCCGTTCGCCCTCGAAGCCGCGCGCCGGGATCATCGGGCGCCTCCGTTGTCGGGCGCGAGCGCGCTCAGGGCCTCGACCAGGTCTTTGGCGCGTGAATCTCGCGAGCCCTTCACCATCACCACATCGCCAGGCTCTACGGCCTGGGCGAGCGCCGGCGCGAGGCCGGCGGCGTCATCGGCGTAGCCGCCCTGGCGAGTCGGGGGAAGCGCGTCGAACAGCGACTTCATCAGCGGGCCGGCGCAGAAAACGAGGTCGACGTCGGCCGCCTCGATCGGTTCGGCCAGGCCCGCGTGCATCGCCGGGGCGCCGGGGCCGAGTTCGAGCATGTCGGTGAGCGCGGCGATCCGCCGCCCCCCGGCCCGCCGCGCGCCCAACGTCGCCAGGGCGGCGCGGACCGAGATCGGATTGGCGTTGTAGCTCTCGTCGACCAGAGTGAAGGGCCCGCCTGGGCCAGCGATCGTGCGCACGGCGCCGCGGCCCTCGAGGGGCGCGAAGCTCGCCAGCGCGGCCAAGCTGTCCTCGACGCCGACCCCCAGCGCTTCCAGCATCAGGATCGCGGCCAGGCTCATCGCGCCCCAGTGCGCGCCGGTCTGCTGAAGGGTGATCTCCAGCTCGCGGCCGTAGAGGCGGGCGTGAACGCGCGCGCCATCCTCCAGCATGACATCGACCAGGCGCGCGTCGGCGTCCGCGCCGGCGCCGAACGTGCGCACGCGCGCGCCGGCCCGCTCCGCGGCCGCCCTCAGCATGTCGAACCAGGCGTCGTCGGCGTTCAGGACCGCGATCCCGCCAGGTTCGAGGCCCTCGAAGATCTCAGCTTTGGCGCGGGCCACGCCAGCCTCCCCGTCGGGAAAGTTCTCGATGTGCACTGGGCCGACATTTGTCACGCAGGCAGCGTGCGGCCGCACCATCCTGACCAGCGGACCGATCTCGCCGGCGTGGTTCATGCCGATCTCGAAGACGGCGCGCTCGGTGGTCGCCGGCATCCGCGCCAGGGTCAGCGGCACGCCGATGTGGTTGTTGTAGGACTTGACCGAGGCGTGCGACGCGCCGGCGCGGGCGAGCCCGGCGGCGATGGCCTGGGTGAGGCTGGTCTTGCCGACCGACCCGGTGACCGCGCCGCGCCTGGCCTTGGTCGCGCGCCGGCGGGCGGCCACGCCCATCTGCTCCAGCGCCGCCAGCGTGTCGTCGACCAGAACCGCCGGCTGGGCGCCTGGGCGGGAGATGAGCACGCCGGCCGCGCCCTTGGTCAGGGCGGGGAGGGCGAATTCGTGGCCGTCGCGCGCGCCGGTCAGGGCGACGAAGAGATCGCCGGCTTCGAGTGTTCGCGTGTCGATCGAGACGCCGCTTGCGGCGAAGCTCGGGCCGGCCGCCCGTCCGCCAGTGGCGCGGATGATCGCCTGCGAGGTCCACAGCGCCTCGGTCATGGCGTCGCCTCGCCGGCCAGGGCGGCGGCGACCTCGCTCGCATCGTCGAAAGGGATGACGCGCGAGCCGACAATCTGCTCTCGCTCATGACCCTTTCCAGCCACCACCAACACGTCGCCATCGGCCAGCGCTGAAACGCCGGCGCGGATGGCCCCGCGGCGATCGCCGATCTCGGTCGCGCCAGGCGCGGCGGCCAGGATGGCGGCGCGGATCGCGGCGGGATCCTCCGTGCGCGGATTGTCGTCGGTAACGATGACCAGGTCGGCGAGGCGGGCTGCGGCCGCGCCCATCAGTGGCCGCTTGCCCGCGTCGCGATCGCCGCCAGCACCGAAGACGACGATCAGCCGCCCGCGGGCGTGCGGACGAAGCGCCTGGAGCACCGTCGCCAGCCCGTCCGGCGTGTGAGCGTAGTCGATATAGGCTTCGCCGCCGCGTGGCCCGGCGCCGATGCGCTGCATCCGGCCGCTCGCGCCCTCGAGGTGCTCCAGCGCTTCGAGAACCGCGTCGGTTCGCTCGCCTGCGGCGATGCAGAGCCCGGCGGCGACGAGGGCGTTCGAAGCCTGGAAGGCGCCGGCAAGCGGCAGGCGGACGGCGTGTTCGCGCCCGCCCACGCGGACGGCGAGGCGTTGGCCGCGCGCGTCCATGGCGCGGGAGACCAGCGTGAGGTCGCGGCCCTTTTCGCCGACCGCAACGACGCTCTGCCCGGCGCGCGCCGCGGCTTCGGCGAAGGCGTCGAAGGCGTCGGAGTCGGCGTTCAGCACCGCGGTCGCGCCGCGCGGCAGCAGCGCCTCGAAGAGACGCAGCTTGGCGGCCAGGTAGGCGGCCATGTCGCGGTGATAGTCGAGGTGGTCCTGGCTGAAGTTGGTGAAGCCGCCGGCGGCGAGCCGAACGCCGTCGAGGCGTCGCTGGTCGAGGCCGTGCGAGGACGCTTCGAGCGCCAGGTGCGTCACGCCGCGGCCGGTGAGTTCGGCCAGCAGCCGCGCGACGTCGGCGGCGTCGGGGCTGGTCAGGGCTGGGCCGGTGATAGCCTCCTCGCCGGCGATCACGCCGAGCGTGCCCATGCTGGCAGCGCTGCGACCGAGGTGCGTCAGGATCTGGCGGCAAAAGGTGACCACCGAGGTCTTGCCGTTGGTGCCCGTGACGGCGAGGCAGGTCTCAGGTTGGGCGCTCCAGAAGGCGGCGGCGGCCAGCGCGTAGGCGCGGCGGGGATCGCAGGCCTGCACCACTGGGGCCCCCAGCCCTTCGATCGCCTCGCCAGCGAGCACGGCCGCCGCGCCGGCGGCGAGCGCGTCGGCGACGAAGCGGCGCCCGTCGGTGGCCGAGCCGGGCAGGGCGGCGAAGAGGTAACCGGCTTTCACGCGCCGGCTGTCGGCAGTCACGCCGGTGATCTCGGGGTCGGGATCGAATTCGCGGCGGACGAGCGCTGACAGTCGCATGCGGCTACCGCGCCGTCTTGGCGTTGTGGGCGACGACCACCGGCGGCGTCGCCGGTCCGCGGCGGATCCCGAGGATAGGCGCAATGCGTTCGACCACGCGCCCGGCGGCGGGCGCGGCGGTCTGGGCGGCCATGGCGAACCCGGCGGTGTCCTTGGTCGGCTGCGGGTTGTCGAGCAGGATGAAGACGAAGTAGCGCGGGTCGCTCATCGCCCCGTCGGTTGGGAACACAGCGGCGAAGGAGGACACCCGCTGGCCGCTGGCATAGTGGCCATTCACGGCCTTCTGCGCCGTGCCGGTCTTGCCCCCGAGCCGATAGCCGGGGGCGGCGGCGTCAGCGGCCTTGCCCGTGCCCATCGTCGCATTCATGCGCATCAGGTCGAGCATCGTGCGCGAGGTGGCTTCGGAGATCACGCGCCGGCCTTGCGGGACCTCTCCTGGCCCGAGCTTGCGAATGGTCAGCGGGACGTAGACGCCGCCGTTCATGACCGCATTCATGCCGGTCGCGACCGCGAGCGGCGTGACCGAAATCGCCTGGCCGAACGACATCGACGCGACGGTGTTGTCGGTCAGCTTGCGCGCCACCAGCGGTCGGGCGGACTCGATGAGTTCGCTCGGCGCCGCCTGATAGAGGCCGAAGGCGCGGAAGTAGTGCTCCAGCCGGTCCGGGCCAGCCCTCAGTCCCAGCCGCGCTGCGCCGACGTTGGAGGAGTGGGTGAACACCTCCCAGATATGGAGATTTGTCGCCGAGTGCTCGTCATCGCGGATGTTCTGGCTGCCGATCACCAGCGGCGTTGTGGTGTCCATCACCGTGTTGATGTCGACGAGGCCCGAGTCGATGCCCATGGCGAGCGTGAACACCTTCATCACCGATCCCGGCTCGTAGACCGTAGAGGTGACGTGGTTGGTCATGTCGGCCACCGGGACCTCGCCCAGCTTGCTCGGATCGAAGGCCGGATAGCTGGTCATGGCGAGGATCTCGCCGGTGTGCACGTCGGTGACGATGCCGGCCGCGCCCTGGGCGCGGAAGGTCTCGGCCGCTTGCTGCACCTCGTCCTGCAGCACCGCCTGGACGCGCAGGTCGATCGACAGCGCCACCGGGCCCTTGCCGGCGTTGGCGCGGATCTGCTTGTCGAGCCCAAGTTCGGCGCCGGAGATGCCGATCCCGCCGCGGTCGACGAAGCCGATCAGGTGGCCGGCCGTCGGACCGAGCACATAGACGCGCTTCGGTTCCGGCTCGAACGACAGCCCAGGCAGGCCGAGGTCGTCGATGCGGTCCCGCTCCGCCGGAGTCAGCCCGCCGACCAGGTACTGGCGGCGGTCGGCCTTCAGCGCCTTGTCCAGACGCTCGATCGAGAGTTCGGGCACGACGGCGGGGAGCACGCGGCGCACCTCGTCCGGATTCCAGTTCTCCTTGGGGTCGAAGTAGAGCCCGAAGTGCGGCAGATCGACGGCGAGCAGACGGCCGTTGCGGTCGACCAGGTCGGCGCGATCGCCGGGCGGGGCGCCGGCCGCGTCGGCGCGGTCGCCATCCGAGAACAGGGCCGAGCGGGCGGCTCCGGCGGCGAGCGCCAGGAAGGCGAGCGCGAACAGCGCCAGCACGAAGAAGATGCGCAGCCGCGTGTCGTCCTCGGCGCGGCCCTCCTCGTGCGCCCGCCCAAACGCCCGTTCGATGCCCCAGATGCGCCCCGTCAGCCATCGCCACCCCTGCGGGATCGGGTTGAGCGGAATGTCGATCGGACTCATCGCTGGGGCGCCCTCGGCGCTTGGGCTATGGCCGCGTCGGCGAGCTGGTCGATGCTGGCGGCGGCGTCAGTCGCGGGCGTCGTCGTGGCGGCGTGCGGCGGCGCGGCCTTCGGCGCGGCGGCGACGGTGGCCGGGGCGTGCAGCGGCGCGGCCGAGTCCGTCGGGGCGGCGTCGCTGGGCGGCGAGGTCTTCGCCGGCGCCGCATGCGCGACGTTGGCCAGTTCGTCCGGACCGATCTCCTGGGCGGCGGCGATAGGCTGAAGGCCAAGGTAGTGCGCCAGCGCGCCCAGCCGTTCCGGCCGCTCCAGCTCGGCCACCTCGGCGCGCAGTAGCGCGATGCGCACATGCTCGTCGGCGATCTGCGCCTGGATGCGGGTGATGTCGGCCCGCTCCCCGCCCGCATGGGTCTTGGCCAGGTAGACGACCAGCGCCAGCGCCAGCAGGACGCAGAGGCCGGCGATCTCGACGACGCGGAAGCCGCGGTAACGGTGGTCGAACACTCCAAACACGTTCATGCCGCCATCCCCCAGGCTGGAGCGCTCGTCCGCTCCCCAGCGCGCAGCTTGGCGGAGCGGGCGCGAGGATTGCCGATCGTTTCGGCCTCGGTGGGCGAGCAAACGCCATTGAACAGTAGACGGAAGGTTGGACGGAGATTATAATCTGTCAACGGACGGTGCCTCGATCCGCCTGGCGTCCGGCCGGCCCGGTCGGTGAAGAACGCCTTGACGATGCGGTCCTCGAGCGAGTGGAAGCTGACCACGGCCAGCCGGCCGCCTTCGCGCAGCACCGCCTCGGCGGCGTTCAGGCCCGCCTCCAGCTCCTCCAGCTCGCCGTTGACGGCGATGCGCAGCGCCTGGAACACGCGGGTGGCCGGATGGGTCGGCGCGCCGCGACGCCCGCCGACGGCGCGCTCCACCGCCTGGGCGAGATCGAGCGTGCGGGTGAAGGGAGCTTCGGCGCGGCGGCGCACGATGGCTTGGGCGATGCGCCTGGCCTTCCGCTCTTCACCATAGACAAAGAAGACTCGCGAGAGTTCCGCCTGCTCGGCGCCGTTGACGAGGTCGGCCGCGGAAAGCCCGGAGCGGCTCATGCGCATGTCGAGCGGCCCGTCAGCCTGGAAGGAGAAGCCCCGCTCGGCTTCGTCCAATTGCATCGAGGAGACGCCGAGGTCGAACGCCGCACCGTCGGCCGGCGCGCCGAGGTGCTCGGCCATGCTCGAGAAGCGATCCTCGACCAGCCGGAAACGCTCGCTCATCAGGGGAGCGGCGAAGACGCGCGCGCCGGGGTCGCGATCGAAGGCGGTCACGCGGGCGCCGGCGGCGAGAAAGGCGCGACTGTAGCCGCCGGCGCCGAAGGTTGCGTCCACGATCAGCTTGCCGGGGCCGGGCTCGAGCACGGCGGCCACCTCGTCCAGCATCACCGGGCGGTGCGCGGTCCCGCTCATCCGCGCGCTCCGGCCACGGCGCGGCGCAGCTCGGCGCGCTCGCGCAGGCCCTGGCGGGCGGCCAGGCGGTGTTGGTCGCGCGCCGCTTCGAACGCGCCGCGATCCCAGATCTGGAACCGGTCGCCGAGGCCAACGACCACGACCCACTCGGTGATGCCGAACATATCGCACAGGTGCTCGGGCAAGGTGATGCGGCCGGCGGTGTCGAAGGAGAGCCGCGCCATCCCGCCGCGCAGCGTGAACTCAAGCGAGTAGCGGATCGGATCGCCGACCTCGAACTCGTTAATCAGCGCCTCGTTGCGGTCGTACAGCGCCTTGCCGCCGCCCTCGATGCAGTCGGCCTCGACGCAAGGGTAACAGAAGACGCCATCGAACGGGCCCGCGACGGCGGCGCGGAAGTCCATCGGCACGACGATGCGCCGCTTGGCGTCCAACGGCTTCTCGAAGGTCGAGTGAAACACTTCGGCCCTGGCCCCCCGGGCGTCGCCGCCCAACCGCTCCGCCGGTGTCCCGCCCCAGGAGACACAAGCGCCGCATTCTCAACGAACGTAATTAACATGGGCGCGAATGGGAGGCAATGACACTCATTGACACACCTGTAGAGTAACGACTTCTCCCTCCAACATGGTTAACGAAGACTACTTACCCACAGAACATACCCGGAACGCGTTAAGTATAATGGATCAGACGGCCTATAAGCCGGGTTCTGTGCCGCGTTGCTAAAAGCAGCGCGCGGCGGCCATTCCTCTGGACCGGTCCTCGCGGGCCGGTTCGCGCGACCTACCCGGACGCCTCGGGCGGCGAAGCCCTGCCGCAAGCAAGCTCCCGGCGCGACGTCCCTATTCGGTCTTGCTCCAGGCGGGGCTTGCCATGCCGTCCCCGTCGCCGGGTCCGCGGTGGGCTCTTACCCCACCCTTTCACCCTTGCCGCCGGCCCCGAAAGGCCGGCTCGGCGGTTTGCTTTCTGTGGCGCTGTCCCTGGGGTCGCCCCCGGCGGGCGTTACCCGCCGCCTCTTCGCCGTGGAGCCCGGACTTTCCTCCCCCGCCCGAAGGCGAGAGCGACCGCCCAGCCGTCTGATCCGCTGGGGAGAATCGGCCCGCTGCGCCGCCCGGTCAAGCCTGGGCGCGGAGCAGCGCCATCAGCCGCGCGCGCGTTTCGCCATCGGAGACGCCGTCGATGCGTGCTGGCCGCCAGTGACGCTGGAAGGCGCCGACGGTGATCTGAGTGTCCTCGTCGTAGACGCCGGACGGCGCACAATCGTAGCCCAGCCGCGTCAAGCCGGCCTGTAGCGCGAAGACGGCCGCGCCCTCTTCGCCGACGCCAAGCGCCGCGCCCGGCGCCGGGTCCGGCTCGACCCAGAGGCCGTGCCCCGCCTCAGCCAGCCGCTTCCACGGGAAGAGTTCGCCCGGGTCGATCTTGCGCGTGGGCGCGATGTCGGAGTGGCCGAGGATCCGCTCGTCCGGCACGCTCCAGCGTCCGCGGATGGCGGCGACCAGCGCGACGAGGACGTCGATCTGAGCGTCCGGGAACGGACGATAGCCCCACTCGTGGCCCGGGTTTGCGAGTTCGATGCCGATGGAGACGCCGTTCAGGTTGTGCGCCCCCTTCCAGAAGGAGACGCCGGCGTGCCAGGCGCGCCGCTCCTCCGGCACGAGGCGATAGAGCCGCCCATCCTCTTCGATCAGGTAGTGGGCCGAGACCTGCGCCGCCGGATCGCACAATCGGGCGAGCGCGCCCGCGCCGGTGGGCATGCCGGTGTAGTGCAGCACGATCATGTCTGGGGGCATGAGGCGCGCGTCCGAGTTGGGCGACGGCGCCTCGATCATCGTCAACGAAGGCAGGATGCTAGCGCCCGCGATGGTCCCAACCGTAGGCGACCCATGACCCGCCGCCGAGGTGCCGAGCGTCCAGGACATCGGCGCGGCGCACGGTGCGGCGGGCGCGGAGCGCAAGGCCGGCGAAGATCACCAGCACGGCGCCCATCAGGGCGATGACGACCAGCGTGGCGGCGAAGAAGACGGTTAGAACGGCGGCGACGGCGGCCGCGCAGGCTGTGGCGATCGCCCCGCCGACCCAGGCGAGCGGGCGAAAGGCCCCATAGATGAACGGCGTGCGGGCGCGTCCCAGCTGTTCCATCCCCGTCGTTCCTCCTCGCGTCCCCCCGCGAGCGACGCAGAATGTCCGCCCGAAGCGCTCCCGCGTCAACCGATTGAGCACGGCGGCGCAGCCTGTGCGACAAAGGCGGCATGAGCGAGACGGGCCAGACGCGCTACGAGTTCTGGATCGATCGTGGCGGCACCTTCACCGACGTGATCGGCCGGCGCGGCGACGGCGGTCTTCACACGCTGAAGCTTCTATCGGCCTCGCCGGCCTATGACGACGCGGCCCTCGAGGGCATGCGGCGGATGCTGGGCGTCGCCGCCGGCGCGGCCTTTCCGGCCGAACAGGTCGAGGCAATCAAGCTCGGGACGACGGTTGCCACCAACGCCCTGCTCGAGCGCAAGGGTGCGCGCACGCTGTTCGTGACGACGGAGGGATTCGCCGATGCGCTGGTGATCGGCGACCAGACGCGGCCGAAGCTCTTCGCCCTCGACATCGAAAAGCCAGCGCCGCTCTACGCAGGCGTCGTCGAGGCGCGGGAGCGGCTGGACGCGGGCGGCGCGCCGCTGGCTCCGCTCGACGCTGACGCCCTGGCCGTTGCGCTCGATGCCGCGGCCGCCGACGGCTTCACCTCCGCCGCCATCGCCTTTCTGCACGCCGACCTGAACCCCGCCCACGAGCTCGCAGCGGCGGAGATCGCCCGCGCCGCCGGCTTCGACTGCATCGTCCTCTCGCATGAGGCGTCGCCGGCGCCGCGCTTCGTTCCCCGCGCCGAGACGACGGTCGTCGACGCCTACCTGACGCCGGTGGTGCGCGCCTATGCCGAGCGCCTGGAGCTGGCGGTGCGCGGGGCGCCGCTCTTCTTCATGACCTCCGCCGGCGGGCTCGTGCGCGCGTCGGCCTTCCGTGGCCGCGATGCGATCGTCTCGGGCCCGGCGGGCGGCGTGGTCGGGGCCGCGCGGACCGCGGCGGAAGCCGGCGCGGGCGCGGTGCTCGGCTTCGACATGGGCGGCACCTCGACCGACGTCTGCCGCTACGCCGGAGCACTCGAGCGGCGCGAGACCGCGCGCGTCGCCGGAGTCCGTTTGCGCACGCCGATGCTGGACGTCGAGACCGTGGCCGCCGGCGGCGGCTCAATCCTGAGCTTCGACGGCTTGCGGGCGCGCGTCGGCCCGGCCAGCGCCGGCGCCGATCCCGGCCCCGCGGCCTATGGGCGCGGCGGCCCGGCCACGATCACCGACGCGAACCTCGTGCTCGGTCGCATCGAGCCGGCGGCCTTTCCCGCCGTGTTCGGGCTGGGGCAGGACCAGCCGCTCGACGTCGTCGCCGCCCGCGCCCGGCTCGGCGAACTGGCGGCCGCGATGGGCGCGGCGAGCGTCGAGGCGGCCGCGGAGGGCTTCATCGCGGTTGCGGTCGAGGAGGCGGCGCAGGCGATCGGCCGCATCTCGACTGAGCGCGGCTTCGACCCGCGCGATCATGCGCTGGTGGCCTTCGGCGGCGCGGCCGGACAAATCGCCTGCTGGGTCGCCGAGGCGCTGGGCGCGACCACGGTGCTCTCGCCGCGACATGCGAGCGTGCTCTCTGCCTGGGGCATCGGCCAGGCGCGGATGCGCAGCCTGAAGCGGGCGGGGCTCGAACGGCCGCTGGATGCAGCCGGGCTCGCCGAGGCCGCGGGCCTGGCAGAGCGGCTGGAGCGCGAGGCCCGCGACGATCTGGCCGCCCAGGGCGCGGACGCCGCCGCCGTCCACAGCCGCCTTCGCCTGCGCTACGACGGCGCCGACGCCGAGCTGACCATCAACGCGGCCGATCTCGCCGCAGCGAAGGCGGACTTCGAGGCCGCGCACCGGCGGCTGTTCGGGTTCGTCGAGTCTGGGCTGGCCGTGCTCATCGCCGGCGTCGAGGTCGAAGCGGAGGAGCCTATTGCCACGCCCGACTGCCACGCGCCGCCCGTGGCCGCGGTCGCCGCCGGCCGCGCCATCGCCGCCGACACTCTGACCGGGCCGCTCGACGGCCCGGCGCTGATCGTGCGCGGCGACACCCAGATCGCGGTGGCGCCCGGCTGGCGGGCGACGCCGGACGCCGGCGGGCTCATCCGTCTCGTTCGCCGCAGCCAGCCGGGGAAGCGGCAAAGGGCGTCCGAGGCCGTCGATCCCGTTACGCTGGAGCTGTTCAACCGCCGCTTCATGGGCGTGGCCGAAGCGATGGGCGCCGCGCTCGAACGCACCGCGCACTCGGTGAACATCAAGGAGCGGCTGGACTTCTCCTGCGCGCTGTTCGACGCCGGTGGCGGCCTGGTCGCCAACGCACCGCACATGCCGGTGCACCTGGGCTCGATGGGCGCGAGCGTGCGCGCAGTGGCCGAGCGCCATCCGCGTTTCGCGCCCGGCGAGGCGTTCGCGCTCAACAACCCCTTCGCCGGCGGCACGCACCTGCCCGACATCACCGTCGTCATGCCGATCTTCCTCGCGGGCGAGGAGAGTCCGGCCTTCCACGTGGCCGCGCGCGGTCACCACGCCGACGTCGGCGGCGTGCAGCCGGGCTCGATGCCGCCCTTCTCCCGCACCATCGACGAAGAGGGGGTGATGCTGGACGCGCTGCCGATCATGCGCGGCGGCCGCTTCCTCGACGCCGACGTCCGCGCCGCGCTGACCGCCGGGCCCTGGCCGGCTCGCAATCCCGAGCAGAACGTCGCCGACCTGAAGGCGCAGATCGCCGCCTGCGAGGCCGGCGCCGCCGCGGTCGCCGGCATGATCCAGGCCTACGGCGGCGCGCAAGTCGCCCGCTACATGCGCTTCGTGCAGCAGAACGCCGAGCAGGCCGTGCGCCGCGCGATCGGCAGCCTGAAGGATGGCGAGGCGCGCATGCCCATGGACGGCGGCGGCGAGATCGCCGTGGCGGTCACGGTCGATGCGGCGCGCGGCGAAGCGATGGTCGACTTCACCGGCACGAGCGGCGTTCTGGCGTCGAACTTCAACGCGCCATCGGCGATCGTGGACGCCGCCGTGCTCTATGTCTTCCGCACGTTGGTCGACGACGACATCCCGCTGAACGACGGCTGCCTGAAGCCGCTGAGGATCGTCCTTCCCGCCGGCTCGATGCTGGCCCCGACGCGGCCCGCCGCCGTCGTCGCCGGCAACGTCGAGACCAGCCAGCACATCGTCGACGCCCTCTACACGGCGCTGGGTGTGATGGCGAACGCGCAGGGGACGATGAACAACCTCACCTTCGGCGACGCGCGGCGGCAGTACTACGAGACGCTGTGCGGCGGCGCCGGGGCCAGCCGACGGGCGGCGGGGGCGAGCGCTGTCCACACCCACATGACCAACTCGCGCCTGACCGATCCGGAAATCCTCGAGCGCCGCTTTCCTGTGCGCATCGAAGCCTTCGCCGTGCGCGGCGGCTCGGGCGGCGCCGGCGCCAACGCCGGCGGCGACGGCGTGGTGCGCCGCATCCGTTTCCTCGAGCCGGCCGAGGTCGCGTTGCTCTCGACGCGCCGCGAGCATGCGCCGCGCGGCCTCGCCGGCGGTGGCGACGCGAAAGCCGGCCGACAGCGTTTGCTTACGGCGCGGGGCGCGATAAAGGACTTGCCGGGCTGTTTCTCCGTCCGAGCGCGGGCCGGCGACGCCATCGAGATCCAGACGCCGGGAGGTGGCGGCTTCGGTCGGCCTGCGCGCTAAAGCTCAAGGGATTCGCGCGAATGACGCTGCCGCTTTTTCTGGCCCTGTCGATCCTTCTGGCCCAGGGCGATACGCCCGCCCCGCCGCCGGACGCCGGCTCGTCGGCGAGCGCGCCAGCGCCGTCGGATGCGCCACCCCCGCCGGCGACGACCGATTCCTCGGCCGCGCCGGCCGGCGCCTCGGAGACCGAGGATATCCCGCCTGGCGCGCCCACGGACGACTTCGGCTTCGTCAGCTGGTGCTACGGCGCGCTCGATGAGTACCTGGGCATCTACGACAAGGTGCTGCCGGACCTGAAGGACATCGACAAGCTGGTCGGCTCGCCGGTGAAGGAGGATGTGCCCTACGCCAAGGACGTGGCGCTGGAGAAAAAGGCGCTGAAGCGGTTCGGCGACGCCATCCAGGCGGCCGAGAAGGCCGACGCCGGCGATGTCGACGCCGCCAGCCAGACCGACATCGCCCAGGGCCGCGCGATCTGGTCGAAGGCGGAAACGATGCCCAGCCGCAAGCTCGCCGACGCCTGGCTGTTCTGGGGCGTGCCGATTCGCTGCGAGACCACGGCCAAGAGCCTCCACGAACGCTCGGTGGCGGCGCTCGGTCACCACTAGCTCCAAACCCTCGCCCCCCGCGCCAGCGGGGAGAGGGCAGGGTGAGGGGGCGGCCTCTCGGGGCGCGAACCGGCCCCGATTCGCCTGCTAAACCGCCGCAGTCCCCTCACCCGGCCGTCTCCCCCGTGCAGGACGGGGAAGGCGGATATTATGCATAGAAATCAAACCACTAATCCCACGTCTGCGCGGCTTGACGCTGCCGTAGCGCGTCTGTAGGGTCCGCCGCGATCCGACGGGGCAGCCCCGGACGCCATGTCGCAAGCCGATGATCCGCGCAACCGGGCGCAGCAGCGTTTGGGGCGCGACCTCGACGCTTTCGAAGCGTCGCGCGCGAAGCCCGCGTCGCAGCTTGCCGGCCTGGGCGAAGCTGGCGTCGGCTACCGCCTCCTGGCGGGACTTCTGGGCGGGGTGTTGGGCGGTCTTGGCCTGGGCTGGACCTTCGACCACTTCGTGCATACAAGCCCCCTCGGCTTGATCAGCGGGCTGCTGATCGGGCTCGGGGTATCGATATTCGCCGCCGTGCGGACGGCCTTAGCGATCAGCGCCAAGGCGCAACTGGGCGCGCCGCCACCGGCCGTCGCTGACGAGGACGAGGACTAGAAGACGCAAGCCATGGCCGCCATCGAGCCCATGAATCAGTTCCTGATCCACAAGGTGGTGGCGCTGCCGCCGCTGGAGATCCCCGGCATCGTCAAGCTCGACCTGTCAGTCACCAACTCGGTCCTGTTCATGCTGATCGCGGCGGGGCTGCTGACGCTCTTCGTGCTGACGGCGACCCGCCGCCAGGTCGTGCCAGGGCGCATGCAGGCTATGGGCGAGATTTTGTACAACATGGTCGACGGAACACTGACCGGCGCCATCATCGGCGATCGCGGCCGCGCCTTCCTGCCGTTCGTCTTCACGCTCTTTCTTCTCATCGCGCTGCTCAACCTGGTCGGCCTGACGCCGGACGGCTTCAGCGTGACCTCTCAGCTCGCCGTCACGGCGACGCTGGCGGTGATGACGTTCTTGACCGTGATCGTGGTCGGGTTCCTGCGCAACGGCATCGGCTTCTTCAAGCTCTTCTGGCCCTCGGGCGTGCACTGGGCGATGGCGCTGTTCATCGCCTTCTTCGAGATCATCTCCTTCCTCATCCGCCCGATGACGCTGGCGATGCGTCTGTTCGGCAACATGATCGGCGGCCACGTCGTCATCTATATGTTCGCGAGCTTCGTCGTCGGCCTTGGCCTCTTCGGCCTCGGCGGCGGCCTGGCCAGCCTGGGATTCCTGGGCTCGGTGGTCTCCTTCGCGATGGTCGTCGGCCTGATGGCGCTGGAGTTCGTCGTCGCCTTCCTGCAGGCCTTCGTCTTCGCCGCGCTGACCTGCGTCTATCTGAACGAAGTCGTGAATCTCGATCACGGCCACTGATGCCAACCCTTACGCACTGACGAAAAAGGACTTCTCCCTATGGACGTTGCAATGGCCAAATATATCGGCGCGGGCCTCGCCATGACGGGCTTGATCGGCGCCGGCGCCGGCCTCGGCATCCTGTTCGGCGGCTACCTGCAGGCCGCCATCCGCAATCCGGCCGCCGCCGCCGGCGAGCGGGTCTGGCTCTTCCTGGGCATGGCGCTGGCCGAGTCCATGGGCATCTTCGGGCTGGTGATGGGCTTCATCATCCTGTTCGTGAAGGTCTGACGACCCTCTCGACGATGGCCGCGACGTCCGCCCCAGCAACGCACGCAACGCACGCAACGACCGCTCCGCCGGACTCCGGCGCGAGCGGGCTGCCGCAGTTCGACACCTCGCAGTGGCCCGGACAGGCGGTGTGGATCCTCGTCGTCTTCGTGGGGATGTTCATCCTTATCTCGCGGGTGTTCGTGCCGCGGGTGGCTGGCACGATCGCCGAGCGGGAGGACCGGGTCTCGGGCGACATCGGCGATGCGCGGCGGATGAAGGAACAGGCCGAGGCGGAGGCCGCGGCCGCCGCGGCGCAAACGGCCGAGGCGCGCGCGCGCGCCCAGCGGCTCGGGCTGGAGGCCAAGGCGCGCGCCCAAGCGGAGGCGCAGGCCAAGGACGCGCAGGAGCAGGCCCGGCTGGCCGAAACCCTGGCGCACGCCGAACAGCGCATCGTCGCTGCCCGCCGCGAGGCGCTGACGCACGTGCGCGAGATCGCCCTCGCCGGGGCCTCGGCCATGGTGCTGAAGTTGACCGGCGATGCGCCGACGGTGGCGCAACTGAACGCCGCGCGTGCGCGGGAAGGGCTCTAGCCGGTGAGCATCCTGACCGAAGCCGAACTCTGGGTCGCGCTGGGGATGGCCGTGTTCTTCGGCATCCTCATCTACGCGAAGGTCCCCGGCATGGCGATGAAGGCGCTCGACGACCATGGCGCCCGGGTCAAGGCCGAGCTCGACGAGGCGCTCAGACTGCGCCAGGAGGCGCAGGCGCTGCTCGAAGGCATCCGCCACGAGCGCGAAGCGGCCGAAAAGCTGGCCGCCGAGATCCTCGCCGCCGCTGAAGACGACGCCCGGCGCCTGCGCGCGGACGCCGAGGTGCGGCTCGCCGACCAGATCGAGCGCCGCCGCGCCCTGGCCGAGCGCCGCATCGCCAACGCCGAACAGCAGGCGGCGCTGGAGGTGAAAGCCGCCGCCGCCGAAGCCGCCGCGGCCCTGGCCGCCGCCGTGCTCGCCGACCGGCTGGCCGGCATGAGCAGCGACCCGCAAATCGACCGCGCGGTGGCGGAGATCGGCGTCCGGCTGCGCTGACGCTCGCCGGTTTCGCGTCGGCTCCGGCTGTGCCAAAGGAGACGGCCCGAAAAGGCTGAGGAATGATCGTGGCCGCTCAGGACCAGACCCCGCAGATTTTGGAACTGGGCGTGCAGCCGGCGCGGCGGCCCACGCCGCGGGTCGCGCGGCCGTCGTTGATCGAGCTCGAGCGCGCCATCCAGCGCCGCGACTACCCGGCGGCGCTTTCCCAGACGCTCAGCATGCTGGACGTGATCGACCGCAGCATGGGCGCGATCGACGGCATCGACGTCGGCTCCAGCGTCCAGGTCACCGATGCGGCCGACCTCTACCGCCGCTTCGCCACCCGCTTCGCCGCGGCCTTCGGCGACCTGCTGGTCAATGGCCGCGCCGCGATCGCGCCGATGGCGGCAGAGGTGCTGTTCGCCCAGCACCGCTGGCTGGACAACATCTTCGCCATCAGCGGGTTTCAGTGCGCCGACCATCTGGCGATTCACCTGGGTGGCGGCGACGCCGGCCAATGGCGGCTGAGCGCGGAGAACCTTGGAATCTTCTTCCTGCTGTTCACGCCCTCGTCGGTGATGGAGGTGTCGTTCGAGGAATGCATCGCGGTCAATCGGCCGACCACGATCGTGGCGCTGATCGCCTATCTGTCGGCGCGCATCTGCGTCACCCCGCGCGCCACCGCGTTCCGCGAGCGGATGCTGAAGTGGCTGCCGGATAACTTCACCGACGTCACGCTCGGCACCGTCTTCCTGCAGCGGATGACCGAGCCCTACACCCATTGCAGCTATGCGATGGATCCCGACAAGCACCGGCTGAAGGCCAACCTGATCGCCCAGATGCGGCGGGGCCTGCTCGACGCCGGCTGCCACGAGTATGCGGCCCCAGACAAGCGGCCGGCGCGCAAGAAGCCTCGCATCGTCATCGTCACTGAGCACTTTCTCGTCGGCCACGCGATTTTCCGCACCCACTCGCGCGCGGTGAAGGCGCTGCGCGAGCGGTTCGAGGTGATCGGCGTCCTGCACGGGGACCCGAAGGAGCCGGAGGTGCTCGACTGTTTCGACGACGTCATCCGCTTTCCGATGGCCGATCTCGCGGTGATCACGCGCACGGTCGCCGACCAGATCCTCGCCCGCGAGCCCGACATCGTCTTCCACCTTGGCGTCGGCCTGACGGTGACGGCGATCGCGCTCGCCTCGCTTCGCCTGGCGCCGATCCAGTGCGTCTCCTACGGCCACACGGCGACGACCATGAGCCCGGCGATCGACTACATGGTGCTACCCGAGGACTTCGTCTCGTCGAAGACCTGCTACTCGGAACAGCTGCTGTTGCTGCCGTCCGACGCCTTCCCCTACGAGCCGCGCGCGATCGACAAGGCGGTGGTGGACCCGGCGCCGCCGCCGGCGGCCGACGCGGTGCTGCGCATCGCCGTCCCCGCGTCGGTGATGAAGATCAACGCCTTCCTGCTCGGCGCGCTGCGCGACATCGCCAAGGCGGCGGACCGGCCGGTGGAGTTCCACTTCTTCCCGCTCGGCTCGCGCGGCATCGCTTACTACTACCTGCAGCAGGAGATCATGCGGCAGCTGCCGCAGGCGGTGGTCTACCCGGAAGTGTCGCACGACCTCTACGTCAAGCGCCTGCAGGCGTGCGCCTTCTTCGTTTGCCCCTTCCCGTACGGGAACATGAACTCGATCGCCGACGCGGTTGCGCTCGGCCTGCCGGGCGTCTGCCTCGACGGCCCGGAAGCGCACAGCCACGCCGACGTCGCCATCTTCAAGCGCCTCGGCCTGCCGGACGAGCTGGCCGCGAGCACGATCGACGGCTACGTCGCCGCCGCCGCGAAACTGGTGAACGACAAGGCCTGGCTGACGAAGTGCCAGAAGATCGCCGCCGGCGTCGACATTCAGGCGCGCTTCTACGACGGCGACGCCAGCAAGTTCGCCGACGCCATCTACGCCCTCGTCGACAAGTGACCGCGATCGTCGATCTCGCCGCCGACGAGATCGAGGAGGCCGTCGCCCTCTGGGACGCCTGCGGCCTGACCCGCCCCTGGAACGATCCGCGCGCCGACGCGACGCTCGCGCTCGCCGGCGGGACCTCGACTATCCTCGCCGCGCACGAAGAGGGCCGCCTCGTCGCCACGGTCATGGTCGGCGCCGACGGCCACCGCGGCTGGGTCTACTATCTGGGCGTCGCTCCAGCTGCGCGCAAGCGCGGGCTTGGCGCAGAGATGATGCGGGCGGCCGAGGCCTGGGTCATCGCCCGCGGCATGCCGAAGCTGCAGCTGATGGTGCGCGCCGACAACCAGGGCGCGGTCGGCTTCTACCACGCCATCGGCTACCAGACCGAGGCGACGACCGTGCTCTCCCGCCGCTTCGACGGGCGTTGAGGACACCGGCAGCTCGGAGGGGAGAACAGACCTTGGAATTCAGGCTCGACGACCACGGGTTCTCTTGGGTGGCTCGGTGGCGGCTGCCATCCTGGGCCGGGTATCTCGACCGTAGCGGCGCGTATGGGGGCCAGGGCGGCGCCGCGCCCTCCGATGGTTCCGTGGACGTGGTCTT
>Ga0070735_10001565_pt1 | contig 21914 bp, 26 predicted proteins | sample Coa_R1_FD_66443 | JGI IMG/M metagenome (GOLD analysis project Ga0070735, IMG submission 66443) | Surface soil microbial communities from Centralia Pennsylvania, which are recovering from an underground coalmine fire - Coalmine... | ecosystem: Environmental > Terrestrial > Soil > Unclassified ...
TATTGCCGATCTCGCAAAGCATTTTCGTAAAGATGCTAATAGCCGGCATTGTCGGGAAGACGTTAGGCAGAAGAAATAACTCGACACGAAAGATAAGGTCTCCCTTTGGTGGCACCGTTCCAACTACATCGCGCTATACTCACTTACCACAAGTAATGAGAAAGAAGTGGATGCTCGAATGCGTAGGCATTCTGACCTATAGGAGGTTCAAAGAAATCCCAAGACTCGGTCCGGAAGCGCCAGTTGACGGAGATATTGAAAGGACCCAGTCTGTGCCCAGCGGATGACGTAGATTTTGGCTTCGCGCTCGAGGTCCCGTTTGCTTCTGGCGGGTTGGCAACCGCGCCGGAAGGAGGGCCGCTTGACTGCGACCCGCCGTCCTCTGTTGACAGGAGTGCTGAAGAGGGATTCGTGACCGTTACATCATCCTGTCCCCAGAGTCGGCTACCAAACATAAACAACGCCATTAGGAAAATTAGCCGGAGGCTTCGCAGATTGATTTCCTGGTGTTTGGGCATAGTACACCTATGCCGTTGGATGAGTGTGCCCAACGGAGAGTTTTTCGACTATATGAAAATCTATTTCGTCGGACTCATGAGACGACTGATTACGGAAACCGCCTCACCAGGGTCCTTTTTTGGTCCAGTCTGTTGATGTCGGATGTTGCCCTTGGAGTCCAGTACGGTGATGACACTCGAATGAGCGAACTCCCCGCTCGGAACTTTCATGTAACGAATGCCAAGAACAGCGGCGAGCATTCGCACGGAGTTGTCCGAACCGGTCAACAAGGTCCAATGTTTCGCATCGAGGTCATGAGCGGACTCGAAAAGCTTGAGCTGCGCAGGAGAATCGCGCTCTGGATCGAATGAAATGAGAACGAAGTGGGCTTGTTCACGAACCTGCTCCGGGAGAGCCTTCTCGATTGCTTGCATGTCCAAAACGATCATCGGACAGGCATCCTTGCATCTCGTGTAGATCATTGCCAATATCAGAGGCTTGCCTTGAAATCGCGCCAGGGTGGCCGATTTGCCGTCCTGGTCGGTCCATCGCGAATTCAATTGATAAACCGAATCGCCGCTCGCAGGAATGCTCCCCTTGTTGTCGCTCAGAGTGTGCAAATATCGTTCAGCGGCGGCAGCTCCCTCATACCCGATCAGACAACTCATGCAAATCGCGAGAATGAGAGCGTATTTCATGGCTGCGTCTCCTGAACGCATCGAAAGCCCAGGTTCTCCGTGGTGTAGCTGGCTTTCAGGCTGCTCCGGAACGCATATCGCAGGAAGCTCGCATAGTCGGACCAATCCGCCGCGCCTAAGCTTCCAGCTCCGCAGAACTGATCGTTTCCATCCTCGTCGGTTGGTATCGCGCCGCTGAAATCGAGCGTCCACTCCCAAATCAGATCGTATAGTCCCGACACTCCAAAGCCATTTGTGGAGGCGCTAGTCACGTTGGGGAGGCGCGGCGGATTGGGTTGACCGAACCAATCCAAATTTTTCGAAGATCCTCGTCCACCATCAGATGCCACGTATTCCCATTGATCGGTTGTGGGGAGGTCCTTTCCCCGAGCCTGACAATAGGCCCGCGCGGCAAACCATGAAACGTGCGTGACGGGAGTTTGGCCATCGCTCGTTTCGTTTCCGAAGTGCAGGTCATCCTTCCAGTCACTGAGATAATGTGAATCCGCGTACACGCTCTGGACCTTGGATTTTCTCCAATCCGGGCGAGCCTTGAGGAATTGCGCGAACTCACTCTTGGTCACCGGATATCGATCCATCCAGAATGCCTTCACGGGAACAGAGTCTCGTTTGAAAGGCTTCGCCGAGCTGGACCCGACAAAGAACGGGACACGAGTCCCCGCGGGGATAAAGACCGTCTCGCCCGCCCAAATCGTCGGGGCGAGTAGGCAGAGTATGACGAAGATAGTTCCCTTATTCAGGAGACCCTCCCTTTTTCACACGATGAGTTTTTACTTCTTCAGCGGAGACTTCCTTGCCGGAGTTGCCCCAACTGCCGTACACGAAGGTGAGCAGGTTCGCGATCTCCTCATCGGCAAGGGTCCACTCCGGCATGACGCCATTAAATTCCTGGCCATTCACAACCAGCTTCCCCTGCCGACCCCCTGTCACAGTTTCAATGGCGCGGAATTTATCCGCATTCAGGAAATCGGATTTTGCAAGTGGAGGAAAAGCTCCAGCTATGCCTTGACCAGCGGATTGATGGCAAGCCGCGCAGTTTGTATTGTAGGCGCGTTCGCCTCTTTCCATCCGTTCCGCTTTCGAACGCGCGGGAGGCGCGCCGCGACCGGGTAGATCGACCGACTTGATTCCCGCGCCTTCCGGAAGATAAACTTCATCACGAATCTTTCCCGAATAAACCGATTTGTCCTCTTCTCCGCTCACCTTCAATTGAGCCAGAGCGCCCCGATTGAATGCGCGGGACAGTGCATGATCAACCAGCACGAAAGTCCCCGGGACATTAACCGTTAAGTCCACGATCGCCGATCCGCCCGGCGCCACGGTCGCCGTTTGCAGATTCGTCTCAATCACCGAGGTACTCCCACCCACCCAAGCCCGGTCAAAAACTTCTCCGATCACATGAAACGAAGAAGTCAGGTTGGGCCCGCCGTTTCCAACAAAGAGGCGAACCGTTTCGCCGACTTTCGCCTGCAGCGCGGTGTTTCCGAGCGTCGATCCAACCGAGCCGTTGAAGACGATGTATTCCGGTTTTTCATCGATGGCCTTTTCCATGCTGAACGGCTGTTCGCCTACTTCTCCATTTTTGCCTTTGGTGTAAAACTCTCCTTGCATCACGTAATACTCATGATCGACCTTGGGGAATCCTGCCTTTGGCTCGACCAGAATGAGACCATACATCCCATTGGCCACGTGCATGACAACCGGGGCCGTTCCGCAGTGGTATACGTATAGACCGGGGTGAATGGCCTTAAACGAGAACACGGAGCTATGGCCTGGAGCCGTAAGCGAAGACGCAGCTCCACCGCCGGGGCCGATCACCGCGTGAAGATCGATATTGTGCGGCATCTTGTTATTGGGGTGATTGTCGAGATGGAATTCGACGAGATCGCCTTCCCGCACGCGAATGAACTTTCCTGGCACAGTTCCACCATACGTCCAGAACGTATACGTCACGCCGTCAGCGAGCTGTCCTTCGACCTCGGTAACCTCCAGATGGACGATCACTTTAGTTGGATGGTCGCGGGAAATCGGTGGGGGAACGTTAGGCGCATTCGTTAAGTCGAGGTTTTCCTCGCCCTGTATTTGTTCCGCCTGAGCTTGGCTTCCACTCGACTGGCGCGCGTAGGAATCGGCAACGAAGAGGAAACTTTGCAAGAGTAATGTGCAGCCAACCACCCTCCAGAAGAGGGGTGCGAAAGCCAATTTGTCTCTGCGCTTCATATTCAGTCTCCCATTCCACCGAATTGGTCAAGTCAGTTGAGACATACCGAAGGACCTGCGCTATCGCTTCTTCGCTTTGTATTTCAAAGCCAACACGTAATCGTCTCACCGATTCTGTTAAATATTTTGGGCGGCGTTTCGGTTTGTAGCAGTGACCTAAGTCACACAGCAAACCGCTCTGCAATGCGTGCGCTCGCAGGCGAGTTTGCGTTGGATCGCGTGCGTCCAACCAACCAGGGACCCCACCGTGGAAGGGGAAGTTCAGTGTTATTTTACGCGTGACAATTGTCAAGATTGATGCCTCGGAGTGCGATGTTAAATGCACTCCCCGGATTTGCCGGAGCATTTGATTGTTGACGCCATTTACAAAGTTCGCCCTCCGTCGCGTCTTTTCAGTTATGGTGGGTTCCAGAGGTGGCGCGCTTCGGTGAACGAAAATATTGCAATGGTTCTGCGAAAGACCCCGCTCTTCGCGAGTCTGACGGAGCAGGAGATGCACGCTTTGGCTGCGCGAGTAAGCAGGAAGCACTACAAGCGAGGAGAGATATTGTTTGGCGAAGGGGACTCGTGCACGGGCCTCTTCCTGGTGGCCACTGGAAAGATTCGTATTTTCAAATTGTCACCGGCAGGCCGCGAGCAGGTTCTGGCTCTGGAAGGACCGGGGAGCTCTTTCGCGGAGCTGCCGGTATTTGACGGGGGCAATTATCCGGCTTCAGCATCCGCATTTGAAGACGCTGAATTACTCTTCATTTCTCGCAAGGATTTTCAGAATTTCTGCCGCGAGCATCCTGACGTGGCGCTCAAAGTGATCGCGGTCGTTGGGTCACGGCTACGGCGTTTGGTCAGCATTATCGAGGATTTGTCGTTCACGACGGTGAGGCAGCGATTGATTGCCGTCATTTTGCGGCTGGCGCAGTCAAGTGGGACATCCTCAAAGGAAGGCATTCGTGTAGAGCTAACGAAGACACATCAAGATTTGGCTGCTGAATTGGGCACCGTACGAGAACTCGTATCGCGGAATCTAACCCGACTCCAGGCCGAAGGTTTCCTAGAGGTAGAGGGTCGCAAGATCATCGTGAAAGACCTCGCCTCTCTAAAACGCGAACAAGCTTCTTCCGAATAATCTCTCTTCGTTCCCACCTTTCCGTGCCGTAGTGACTTTTGTCACTGCCGGAGCGCGATCTTCCGTCCAGAATATGCATCGTCGCGGAGGTGACTATGAGTTTCACCGGCGAAACCAAGGTGAAGGATATTGCGCTTTCAAATTCAACGGCCAGACAAATTCTGGAAGATGCCGGGCTGGATTACTGTTGCGGGGGTAATGGATGACGGTGTTCCTCGGACTAAAAACAATTCGGCCTCGCCTGCTCTTGAGCGCCCTCCTTGTGAACTCTGCAGGAGTTATTTTGACGCTCGCGGGATGGGGCCCTAAAGCGACAGTCTTCTTTGTGGCGAGCACAGCGCTGGCGATTGCCCGACTACGAATGTTCGAACGCTCGCGACAGCAGCCCAAGACGCGCGGTGTGCACCGAAGTTTCCCGTTCTTTATCTGTATGGCCGAACCGAGGACGCCGATACCGGGTATTTCCCCCCATCAAAAACGGGTAACTCTGCAACGGAACTTCCGGGCCCTTCAATCGCCAGGACTTGTTCGCGACCACTGGGTGAGCTCTTGTAGATTCTCACCTTCCCGGTTTCGATGATCCACAATCCCGGGCAGGGTTCCCCCTCGGAAAAAACGAGTTGGCCAGCTGGGAAATGTCGGACTACGGCGCGCTCCGCAATGTAGTTCAGTTCTTGTTCTGAAAGCTCAGAGAACAAAACAGTTCTTCGTAAAGTCGGAAACCGGACTGTAGGGGCGCCTGACATTCGCCGTCATTATACTCATACTCGTAAGGTCTTGTTCTTTTGACCCAACCGATTACATGCGCCGCCTAGAACTTCCTTGGGCTTTGCTCCGGGCAGGTGTTTGCTCACGCTGGAGTGCCCACCTTAATCATTTCCTTTTAAAGGATTGGGGCTGTGACTTATGTCACATGCAACTGATTCCGCACAAAGTATGCTCTAAATGGAGTCAACGACTATGCAAAGTTTTAACGTGCACCATGGTGAACCGGAAGCTTCTTTCGCTAGTCCTCAAATGGTAGGAGAAGGACAGCATCCCGACAAGTTGCAGGGACATTGGATCCTAGCGCGTGCCGGTAAACGCGTGCTGCGACCGGGCAAGCTTGAACTCACACGGCGGATGCTCGACGCGCTGGCAATCCGCCCGGAAGATCGCGTCGTTGAGTTCGCTCCCGGACTTGGCGTCACGGCCCGGATTGTCCTGCAGCGCCATCATTTAGCATATTGGGGAGTGGAGCGCGAGCCTGCCGCAGCTGAATATCTGCGACAGCAGTTGTCACGGTACCGGGCCGAGATCGTGCTGGGTCAGGCGGACAAATCCGGGTTGCCTGATGCCTGCGCGAGCGTTGTCTATGGCGAGGCTATGCTGAGTATGCAGAGTCAGGAACAGAAAAATCGGATCTTTGCCGAAGCCCGGCGGCTTCTTGCCACAGGAGGACGATACGGGATCCACGAGATGTGCTTCTTGCCCGATGACATTTCAGACTCTCTTCGCCACGAGATTCAAGCGGCTATGTCGAGAGAAATTCATGCGGGAGTACAACCGCTGTCCCGGAGCGAATGGGTAAGATTGTTCGAACAAAACGGATTGAAAGTGACTTGGACCTGTGACGAGCCGATGCATCTACTGGAACCACGACGCGTGCTGCAGGACGAGGGACTTCGGGGCGGTTTGCGTATCGCGTTCAACATAACTACAAACTCGATGCTGCGTCACCGGATTCTTGCCATGCGCCGGCTCTTTCGCAAATATGGAGAGCATCTGGGTGCCATCTCCCTGGTTGGACAACGAGAGCCGGGAAATGCCTGAGTCAAGTCTTTGGTGGTTTCTAGAAGTCATCAGACCCGCGTGGAGAGCTGCAGATTTTGCTGTCCTCGACTGTGACTTCTTCAATGCGCGTGTCAGCCAGGAGGCACATTAGAGTATGCCTGTTCAGATCGGAACACCGACTCACGATTTTTCTGACCCGACCGGTCTTCTCTCCGATTGCCACCGGCGCATCGAGATGTTCCTCGGTACACTCGATGCAGTTGCAAGAGGTATAGACCATACTTTGCCTGACGAAGCTATTCGGGCGCTCGATTCTGCCTTACGTTACTTCCGCGAAGCTGCGCCGAAGCATACCTCTGATGAGGAGGAGTCGTTGTTCCCTCGGCTGCGTCAGGTTCACCATCCCGACGTCGAATCCGCGCTTGCCAGACTGGATTTACTCGAGGAGGAACATCACCGGGCGGCTCCATTGCATGCTGAGATCGAACGGTTGGGGCAGCAGTGCCTCTCAAGAGGCAGCCTGTCACCGGGAGAAGCAGAGACGTTCCGCGGTGCTGTCGCAACTCTTGTATCAATGTACCAGCAGCATATCGGCGTAGAGGATGGCTTGGTCTTTCCATTGGCTGCTCGGCTCTTGTCCCAACGCGATAAGACGGCCATCGCGAACGAAATGGCAACTCGAAGAAAGGTGAGGTTGGTGACAGGGATCCCTCACATTAAGCTGGAGGGATAAAACGATTTCAAAATACGCCGGTTTGCTCTCTTCGAGAGATAGGGATTCGCGCTTTTCGAGAATTTGGCACTGACGGGTCGCGCATTCTATTGCGTGCCCGACGACATGTAGTAGGTCTCACAATCTCCGGGGGAGAATGCATTGAGGAACGTATCGTGTTACGATGCAATGACCGGATTAGCCAACCATCGGCAGAGGATAATATATGCCTATCGCGCAAACAGGAGCCTCCCGACACTCGGGTGTCGGGCACGAGTCTATTGATGGTACTCTCAGCGGCCCCCTCCTCCAATTTGACTTGGCTGGCGAACTCGACCGGCTGCACCGGGATGAATCATGGCTGCACCCCACGGGACGAAGTTCGAAGACGCTTGTAAAGTATCCGGATCTCCGTATTGTCCTGATCGCCATGAAGGCGAATACGCGCATGCAGGAGCACACAGCGGCTGGCAGAATCTCGGTACATTCGCTTAACGGCCATATCCGGCTCCATCTGCCTGAGCGGGTGGTGGATCTTCCTGCCGGGCAGCTGCTCGTCCTGGATCAGTGCGTGCCTCATGATGTGGAGGCAGCCGAGGACAGCGACTTTCTGCTGACGCTCTCGTGGCCGCCGGAAGAAAAGATTGCGGAGACCAAGACGCGCCGGAAGAAGACTACTCGCCATAAGCGGAAATAGTGGGAAGTCACGCGTACGGGTACTGGCCGTCTTGTATAGCGTTCTTGTGCCCACCATGAAGACTGGTCTTGTACAGAGCGATAGAAGAACGCTTCCGTGGGCCATGTAATCTAACGAGGTTCGCACAATGAAGCCACTCTCTTTGCACGTTCTGAGGTTATTCGAAGAAATGGGGAAGGATCGGCTGGACCTTCATGTCCTGTTCGAGGCGGCGGGCAACGAACCAGCCGCACGGCAGAGCGTGCTCGACGCTATCGATGAATTGACCCGTGCGGATATGCTGAGCGCGTGCGGTGGTGACTTCTACACACTGACAGAAATAGGTAAAGGGTCAATCGCTCAGTTTTGAGTAGTGGACAATACCTGCCCGTACCCGAGAGCCGTGGCCCGAATATAGCAGCCCGAGCCCGGCAAGAACTTGCTCTGAAATGAGAGGACCAATTATGGATATTCTCGAATCTGTCGCAATTGAGATCCCATGCGTCGCCTGCGGAGGGCGATATGAGGTGACCCTCAAACAGATCACACTTTCACAGAAGATGCTCCACGATGGATGCCCGATCCGGATAGAAACTGAATGCCCGCCTCTCGCACAGTCCGGCCTGGTGAATCAGGAACTAGTCCAGGAGTTTCAAAGTATTTGGGGGCGCCTCGAAGAAAAAGCGCGTGAGACCGGGGGAGAACTGAAGTTGCGGCGCGGTTAGTGCCGCATGTACTGACGGAAGCGAGTTGGTAACACGAGATAGTGGCGGCGGTGGAGGTGGCGAAAGATGAGTTCGCAGCAGGCAGAGAAAAAGCGTGAGATCCCAGTCGCGGAAGTTGTCCGCTTGATCGACCTTGTGAATTACCAGGAAGGAGCCGTCGTCAGCCGAGTGCTAGTAAACCGGACGACAACAACAGTCACTCTGTTCGCCTTCGACGACGGCCAAGGCTTAAGTGAGCATACATCTCCATTTGACGCATTGGCGCATCTGCTGGAGGGCGAAGCGGAAATTGTTGTTTCCGGCAAGCCACTACGGACGACGGCAGGCGAAGCGGTTCTCATGCCTGCAAATCAACCTCACTCGCTGAAGGCCCTTAGTAGTTTCAAGATGCTGCTGACCATGATCCGATCATGAGCGACGCGGGCCGGAGTGGAAGGTGCACCCGAATCGACTTTCTCAATGATGTTCTTATATTGAGCTGCTCTATTTTCATGTCCTGGCGCGGGTTGGTAGGAAAAGGGTACTCGCCATGAGAAAGGTCAAGACCGAAATGCCCTCTGTCTTGACCATTGGTCATTCGACCCGTACATGGAAGGAGTTCCTCGACCTTCTGCGGGCGCACGGCGTCAAGCGCGTCATAGACATACGCAGTATCCCCCGATCGAGACACAACCCTCAGTTCAACCGAGAGACCCTGTCGACAAAGCTGCGAACCGCGAGGATCGGCTACGTGCATTTGCGAAAGCTCGGGGGCTTGCGCCATGCACGAAGCGATTCCCCGAACATGGGCTGGCGCAATGCCTCATTCCGTGGCTTTGCTGATTATATGCAGACCTCGGAATTCGAAGCAGGGTTACACCGATTGATGAAATTGGCCGAGCAGAAGCGGAGCGCGATTATGTGTGCGGAAGCGGTTCCATGGCGTTGCCATCGTTCCCTTATCGCCGATGCACTTACCGTACGCGGGATTCGGGTTGACGACATTATGAGCGTGAAGCGCTCCCAGGTTCATTCGCTCATTCCATTTGCTCGTGTCCGAGGCCGTCGCATCACGTATCCTGTCGGAGTTCGCAACGGTGGGCGAGTCAAGCTACAAAGCGGAAGTCGCGTCGGCGGGTAGATAGTTTCGACACGGTCTGCCCGTTTGAGACTTCTCCCGAAAGGTCGGAGGTTAAAACGGATCAAATGCACTTTGACGAGGAGACGAATTCTCAATGAAGACTACGAAACTGCTGGTTGTTGTGGATGAATCACCCGCAACAAAAAGGGTCCTAGAGTACGTCGCTAAAGTGGCTTCCCGACGCCAAGACTTCCGACTCTGTCTGGCGCATGCCCTCCCCTCACCTCCTCCCGAACTGGTCGAGTTTAGGGGCGCAGAGAAGGCCCGCCTTCGTGCATATAAGCGCCGATGGATTTCCGTGGTCGAGATGACGGAACAGCGCGCCTTGGACCGCGCCAATGCAGTCCTTCGCCGAGGTGGTGTCGCAGAGAAGGCAATCGAAGCCCATTATTGCAATCTGGTGGACGCAACGCGTGCGACCCAGGAGATCTTGAGTCTGGCGCGATCACGTAAGTGCGACACCGTGGTCATTGGAAGGAAGTCGCTCTCGTGGCTACGTGAGCTCATTGATGGAGACCCTGCAGAGGAACTTGTCGGCCAAGGCAAAGGGTTCACGATCTGGGTCGTCGAATGAAACCTTGGAATTCTCCCAGTTCGTTTTCGACATAGATCATGTGAGAACGAAAAACCCAGCCTTGAGAATGTGACCAATAATGCCTCTTGATTATCCATTGTGGTTGCGGGCGACGCACTTTTTCAACTTTCTTCTCCTGTCGGTTCTCGTCCGGAGTGGCCTCGAGATTTTGAGCGCACATCCGAGGCTTTATTGGAACGATCACTGCACGCCGGGCAGCGAATGGCTTAAGTTCACGAAGAAGCACAGACCTAAAGACCAACTCTGGACGGCGAGTGACGAGGAAAGTTCATTCCCGTCCGCGATCGCCCTGCCGGGCCACGAAAATCTAGGTCTTGGGCGGCACTGGCACTTTCTCGCGGATTTCGCGTGGTTGCTGACAGGTTTGACATACGTCGTGATGCTGTTTGTCACGCCGGAGTGGCGACGGCTGATTCCGACTTCCTGGCAGATTGTGCCAGACGCAGGGCGCGCAATGCTTAGCTATCTAACCCTTCACGTTGTGGAAGCGTCGGGACAATATAACGCATTACAACAGTTGAGCTACGCGACAGTCGTATTCTTGCTCGCACCGTTCAGCATCGCTACCGGAGTAGGAATGTCCCCAGCCGTCGCCGCTCGTTTCCCCTGGTATATCAAAATCTTTCACGGACGACAGGGAGCGAGGAGCCTGCATTTCTTGGCGCTGTGCGCGTTCACAGTATTCTTCATCGGTCATATTGCGCTGGTGGCCCTGCATGGTTTCCGGAAAGAGCTGACTCTGATTGTTCTAGGAGAAACGCACAGTCCGCATCTCACGCGCGCGCTCGTAATCTGGCTGTCCGGGCTAACCGGCATCGTGGTTATCCATATCGTCACAACCGTATGTTCGCGTCGCCGCCCGCGCCTTGTCCAGAAAGCCACTCAATCGATCACCGATCCGTTGCGCACACTGCTTTTCGGCCATGAAGTCTCCACGCAGCATTACTCACATGCGGACATCTCGCCATATCTGTGGGTAAACGGCCGCCCACCGAAAGAGGAGAATTATTTAGCAATGGCACGCGACCAATTCGCAAATTACAGTCTGGAGGTCAGCGGACTCGTCGAAAGGCCGTTGTGCCTGACGCTGACTGACCTCCGCACGATGCCGAAACAAACTCAAATCACCAAGCACTGTTGCATCCAGGGCTGGTCAGGTGTCGCAGAGTGGGGTGGTGTATCGCTGCATCACATCCTCGGACTTTGCCATCCACTTCCCGCCGCCCGTTATATCGTTTTCTACGCGTTCGACAATAAATCCACGTCGGAGCCACGCGCTCAAGGACCGGGATACTTCTACGGCACGATCCGCATGGAGTTGGCCGAAGACCCGCAAACGATTCTAGCCTACGAAATGAATGGCCGGCCGCTGCCGATTGTGCACGGAGCACCGCTCCGACTTCGCGTGGAAACCCAGCTTGGATTCACGATGGTGAAGTATATCCGCGCAATCGAGTTTATTGAGGATTACAAGACCATTGGCCAGGGCCAGGGCGGCTGGCGGGAAGACTACCAGTATTTTAGCCAGGAGGCGGGGATCTGATCCACCAGGTTGGGCAGTTGCCCGAAGAAAACGCAGACAGGAATTGATCGAGGCGCGCGTCGGAAGGAGACCAATTATGAGCACTGCTGCGGCGTCACCAGCTTTCATGTGCAAATTGAAAGATCGCAAGGAAGTTGCTGAAGGCACCGTAGCCTTCCGATTCGAAAAACCATCAGTGGACATTCAAGGCCGGCCTATAGACATGACTTTGCTGGATCCTTCGGAGACAGATTCCGAAGGCAATACGCGTGGGTTTTCGATCGCGAGTGGGCCTCATGAGGAAACCTTAATGGTGGCCACTCGCATGCGTGATACAGCCTTCAAGCGTGTTCTAAAGAGTATGCCCTTGGGAACTGTCGTGAAGATCGAAGGCCCGTTTGGCAATTTGACTCTCCACAACAATGCGGCGCGAACGGCCGTTTTCCTCTCAGGTGGTATTGGCATCACGCCGTTCCGCTGCATTCTTTTTCGTGCAGCGAAGGAGAAGCTCCCCCATCGCATCTTCCTTTTCTTCTCGAACCGGCGCCCAGAGGACGCTCCGTTCCTCGAAGAGCTGCAGGCGTTGGAACGAGAGAATCCGAACTACAAGCTCATCGCCACTATGACCCAAATGGAGAAATCGAACCGGCCCTGGCACGGCGAAACGGGTTTAATTAACAAGGAAATCCTTTCACGATACCTGAAAAATGCAGCGTCACCGATCTACTACATAGCTGGACCACCGGGGATGGTGAAGGGCCTGCACGAGGTGCTCAACAAAGCAGGGACGAATGACGACGACATCCGCATTGAGGAATTTGGAGGCTACTGACCCAAATCTCCGATTTGAACACCCAACACGATCGATGCGGCAGCGTTAATCCCAAGTCGATCGCGCAGTAAGCAATGGAAGCGACAAAATGAAGTTCGAGATGAAGGTGCTGATCGAGGAGACGATTGGTCCGTGCTCGACAACGTTGGATTAACAAGACTCTGAAACGCGGCAGCGTGCATGAAAGCGCGAGATGAAACCAAAACATAGCAACGCAGCTTTCGGATGGCCTGGCATCGAACCGAGATGGACCCATGGGGATAAAGACGGGGTGGGAACCGCTTACTCGTCTTCTAGCCGAATCTGGTTCACCTTGTGGAACGGTATCATCACGGAAGTCTATTACCCGACAATAGATCATCCCCAGATCCGAGACCTTCAATATCTCGTCACAGATGGGAAGACTTTTTTCCATGAAGAAAAGCGTCATCTCAAATCACAATGTCAGCGTCTTTCCGATCACGCGCTGGGTTATCGCATCACCAACGTCGATCCCGATGGCCGCTACGCCATCATCAAAGAAGTAATCACAGATCCGCACTCTGGCTGCATTCTTCAGCACACCCAGCTGACGGGCGATGAGACGTTTATCTCAAAATTGCACCTCTATGCGCTGTGCGCGCCACATCTTCAAGTAGGAGGATGGGGGAACAACGGATCTGTAATCGACGTCGCAGGTCGGAAGATCCTCATGGCGCAGAAGAAAGGGATATGGCTGGCGCTCGGCGGCACGGTCAACTTTTCTCGTACGTCGTGTGGCTACGTTGGCCAGAGTGACGGTTGGACCGACCTTGCGAGTAACTTTCAAATGGACTGGGAGTTCGATCATGCCCCTAACGGCAACATTGCACTCATGGGAGAACTGGGCCTCGATGGTCACCGCGAGTTCACGATGGGTCTGGCATTCGGTGACACACAACACTGTGCCATCACGACGCTGTTTCAAACGCTCGGCGTTCCTTTCAAAGAGCATCGCAATCGTTATACGGAGCAATGGGAACGCCCGAGTGCAAGCGCCCTTCCGCTGGAAAAGGTCTCCACGGACGGAGGGAACTTATATCACAGGAGCTTTAGTTTACTTCGTGCTCACGAAGACAAATCCTATCCAGGAGCATTTATCGCATCTCTCTCGATTCCCTGGGGGGAAACAAAGGGTGACTTGGACCAAGGGGGGTATCACCTGGTCTGGACCCGCGATATGGTCAATAGCGCTTCAGCGATGCTTGCTGCTAGCGATAGTGTTACTCCTTTGCGAGCGCTCATTTACTTGGCAGTTGCGCAACTGGAGGACGGAGGCTTTCCACAAAACTTTTGGGTTGATGGCGGGGCCTACTGGCGAGGAATCCAACTCGACGAAGTCGCATTTCCAATTCTTCTCGCCTGGCAGATCAAGCGGCAGAAGGCTCTTCAGGATTTCGATCCTTACCCGATGATTGCGCATGCGGCTGCTTATCTGGTCCGCCACGGACCGGTTACTCAGCAGGAGCGCTGGGAGGAAGTGAGCGGCTATTCTCCCTCCACGCTCGCCTCGAACATCGCTGCTCTGATCTGCGCCGCCTGCCTGTTCCGTGAAAGGCGCGACGAAGCTACTGCGACATTTCTGGAAGAGTATGCCGATTTTGTAAACTCTCACGTCGAATCCTGGACCGTCACAACACAGGGTTCGATTGTCCCAGGGATCAGCCGGCACTACATACGGATCCTTCCGGAGAACGTTGACAATCTCCAGCCGGACGAAGATCCCAACTGCGGCGTCCTCGACATTGCAAACCGCCCTCCGAGTTCTCAAAACAAGTTCCCGGCCAAGGACATTGTCGATGCTGTGTTCCTCGAACTGGTACGCTATGGAATCCGAAAGCCCGATGATTCATTGATTGTGGATTCGCTCCGGGTCGTGGACGCCGTTCTCAAAGTCGAGACTCCTTTCGGACCCTGCTGGCATCGCTATAGCAACGATGGGTATGGACAGAAAGACGACGGCGGACCTTTTGTCGGCTGTGGAAAGGGACGCGGCTGGCCACTTTTGGCGGGTGAGCGTGGGCACTACGAATTAGCTGCCGGTCACGATGCAAGGGTATTCATTCGGGCCATGGAAGGTTTTTCATCAGTGACAGGGCTCTTGCCTGAGCAGGTGTGGGACGAACTCGACCGGCCAGATATTTATATGCTTTGGGGACGGCCCACGGGTTCCGCGATGCCACTTATGTGGGCACATGCCGAGTACATCAAGCTATTGAGGTCTGTGGCTGACGGCCAAGTCTTCGATCTGATTCCAGAGGTCGCGGAGCGCTATCTCTCTGGACGAAACACTCGTCATCGTTTCGAGGTGTGGAAGCACAATCGTCAGGTATCTTCCATCAGACAGCAATGTACGCTTCGCATCCAGGTTCCCGCTCCGTTTCGTCTCCACTGGACGAGCGATGAGTGGCACACAGTCAAAGATACTCCATCTGCTGGAACGGCACTGGGAATTTACTTTGTAGATGTCCCGATTCCCGCAGAGCAGCGAGCGCCAGTCCGATTCACATTCTTTTGGACAAATAGCAATTCATGGGAAGGCCGTGATTACGTGGTTAAGGTCGAATCATGGAGACACCAGGAATGATTGCCTAGTTCTTGGTGAGACTCCAAGAAACCTATTCTCCTTGGTTCATTAACAAACGCAGACGCCAAACGCAAAGAACGGAACAAGAGATTCGGAACAGATTCCACTCCTGCAAGAAGGAGACAAGTATGAAACCGATACAACAGCTCCATGATCTCGGCCAGAGCCTCTGGCTCGACAACATCACCCGTGAGCTCCTGACAGATGGTACGCTCCGTCGCTACATCGATGATCGTTTCGATTATCGAGATTCTGAGCATTGCGGAGAATTGCGAACGCTCTGCCATTCGGGAATGGACACATGATTTTTCTAAGTTAGTGAGCGCAGGCAGTAACATTTGTAGGGAGTTACGGTTCGCGGTGGGCGCGGACGTGGTCGGGTCCGACCTTGCGGAATTTATCCGGCTGTTCGAAACTCGCACTGTCCCAGACTCGAAGTAGCACACGCGAGTTGTCCGAGTCGGGATGCAGGTTTAACTATCTCTCTTCCACCACGTTATTACTTGCGTGTTGTTACTTGGCTGCCACGACGGGTTTGGCGTGGTGTACGCGTGCCCGCTTGGCAATGTCAGTGCGTGAGCGACTTGATCGGGCGAGCCGCGTTCGAAGGCCAAACCAGACTTCCTTTGTTGCGACGTGGCATTAAATCGTTCAAGGTAATCCCATCGAGAGTGGACAAGAAATTGTCACGAGCTTGCATCAATGCGGCACGAAGAACGCAGGTTGGAAGTAGCGGGCAAGTTACATCATTGGATTCTAACTTAAAACAGTCAAGCGTGTCCAAATGTTCTTCCACGTCGCGAACGACAGCCCCAACCGTTATCAGGTCGGGGTTTCGCGCCAAACGTATACCACCACGATTTCCGCGAGTCGTTTCCACGTAGCCCAGAGTGGCCAATCGGTGCACTACTTTCATTAGATGATTGCGGGGCACCCGGTACGCACCAGCAATTTCGCCAATGGTTACAAGGCGATCTGGATACATCCTCAGATACATCAGCACCCGCAAGGAAAAATCTGTGAATGTTGTTAGTTGCACCGCAATTTCCTTCCTTATAAGTATATCGGAAACCCAGCTGGAAGGTAAAATAACCATTCAGCGACACTTTATAACAATTGACCTTCATTTCTTCGCCACTTAATGGAATGGCGTAGACGCAAAAACGCACAAACATGTATATAATATACATCTTTCAAAGATGAGAGGCGTGATGACGATTCGCAAATGGCTTGCCGCCGGTCTTACGGTACTGGCGGTCGGATGTAACGCGGCAGCTGAGACTCGTACCTTTGAGATGACGATTGAGGATACGACCATCACCCTGGTCGCTGGCCAGACGTTTCACACATTCGCTTTCGATGGCCAGGTGCCAGGCCCGTTGATCCACGTAAAAGAAGGCGACCATATCATCGTTAACGTAACCAATCTGACGAGTCTTCCACATACGATCCACTGGCATGGTTTGCTGCAAAAAGGCACTTGGCACAGCGATGGGGTGCCCATGACGACCCAGGCTGCAATCGATCCAGGGGCGTCCTATAAGTATGAATTCGACGCCGAACCGGCGGGAACGATGTGGTACCACTGCCACGTCAATGTAAACGAGCATGTGGCAATGCGTGGCATGTTCGGGCCACTCATAATTGATCGAAAAGTTCCCACTCCCCTAGAAAAAACCGTTACGAAAGATTTCATTTTGATGTTAAGCGACTGGGCCTCGAAATGGGCCCAGAAGCCAGGTTACGGTGGAATCCCCGGCGATGTATTCGATTACTTTACGATCAACGCAAAGGCGTTCCCAGACGATCAGCCGATTCATGTCAATCCGGGAGACGTCATACGTATCCGCCTGATTGGGGCTGGTGAGTTGATTCACAGCATCCACATTCACGGTCATGTATTCAAAATTGCCTTTAAGGACGGTCACCCGCTCCCGGCTCCGATCGATGCAGACACCGTTCTCGTGGGTCCGGGAGAACGCTATGACCTGATATTCAAGGCTGACAACCCGGGTCGCTGGATGGTTCACGACCACGTGGATTCGCATACAGTAAATGGAAACATGCCCATGGGCGGAATTATGAGCGTCATCGAATACTCCAATATCAAAAATGATGACGATTTCTATGAATGGAAGGACAAGAAAGTTACACCAGATTTCTTCTATGAAGACTCGCTCAAGCTGCCCTATGGCATCCACCCCTCACAAGCATTAAAGGGTGTGCCAGCGCAATGATTCTGACTTTCGTGAGGATCAAGACGACATGCGAAAACTTTTGATTTTGTTTTCTTTATTCTGTGTTCCTTCCTGGGTCTCAGCCGCAGACGGAAACGATGTTCTGCAATCAAAGTGTGCCGCCTGCCACACGATGACGAAGCCCGATAACCCGGGACTAGACCACATCTGGACCCGGCAGGGGCCGGATTTGCATTACGCCGGCAGCAAGTTCCGCAAGGAATGGTTGGTTCAGTGGCTACAAAATCCGACTCGTATTCGCCCTAGCGGGGAATTTTATTTCAAGCACATAAAAGCCGGCTCAGGACCGGACGAAATTGATGAATCGACCCTTGTGACGCATATGAAACTGAGCCCGGTCGAGGCACAAACGGTGGCGGAAGCGCTGATGAAAAAAGTAGCGCCCGCAGACGTAATTCCACAGGGCATTTATAAAGATGAAAAAACAAATATGACTATGGGGGGGATGTTTTTTAACAAGCTACGTGGCTGTGCGTCCTGCCATCTGAGTGGCCCCAAAGTGGGCGGAGCCTCAGGACCCGAACTCTACACTGCGGGCCAACGACTACAGCCAGACTTCATCTACGCGTACATTCAAGATCCGCAGAGGATTGATCCGCATGTCTGGATGCCGAATCTTAACTTGTCACCGACTGACATTCAACGGCTGACGAGTTACATCTTGCAAGTGAGTGCAACCGACAAATCGAACGGAGGGAACTAACAATGACGCTGCACCGGATTCTAGTTCTCGCCTTTCTGTTCGCACTGTTAGGAGTGACGAGAGCGAGCGCGGATGATGATTTAAACCGCTCTGAAAAGATTTACAACACCTACTGCGCGCAGTGCCACGGCCTCAATCGTAACGGCAAAGGAATTAATACGCCTCAAATGGCGGTGCAGCCACGGGACCATAGTGATCCCAAAGGGATGGGCGATATTCCAGACGCAGAACTTGAACACGCAATACGCGACGGCGGCTTATCAGTTACCAAATCAGTTTTAATGCCTAATTGGGGAAAAGTTCTAAGCGATGAAGAAATAAAAGGGTTGGTCAAATATCTCCGCATCGTCTGCAAGTGCGGAAACAAAAACGAGGGAAAATAATCATGAACCGGTTGCTTAGAACGGCAGTAGCTCTGGCGTGTCTGTTGGTATCTCCATTCGTTATATCCGCAAAAACGGTTAAGGTGGCGCTTACCGCGAAAGAGGTTGACCTCCCCATTGACAACAAGGGAACCATTTACAAGGCGTGGACCTTCAATGGAACCGTTCCCGGTCCAGTGATACGGGTTACGGAAGGTGATGTGGTCCATTTCACTCTAACGAATGACCCTAACAATAAGAATTCTCACTCCATTGATTTTCACGCGGCACAAGTTGACATTGTCAAGGACTTTGCACCCATTAGTCCGGGCGCGACCCATTCTTGGACATTCACGGCCAACTATCCGGGCGTATTTTATTACCACTGCGGCTCCGATCCGATGATTCAGCACATTGCACGTGGAATGTTTGGGGTAATTATTGTGGATCCAAAAGACCCGAATGCCATGCCCAAAGCCGACCGCGAATACGTTTTGATCCAATCCGAACTCTACCCCAATCCTGATAACCAGGACGAGATGATGCAGGATAAATGGTCGAATATTGTCTTCAATGGGGGAATTTTTAAATACGACCCAGTTCACGATTCCAACGCGACCAAGTGGCTACAGGCTAAACCAGGCGAGCGGGTGCGGATTTACTTTGTGAACGCCGGACCAAACGAGTTTTCTTCATTTCACCCCATCGCCGGAATTTGGGACCGTGTTTACCAGAGCGGGAATCCCAAAAATGTTCATGTTGGTCTTCAAAGCTTTGTGGTTGGTCCAGGAGATGGTTCCACGTTCGACCTAATCTCCCCCAAGCCCGGAGCGAATGCGATAGTGACCCACTCGTTGCGAGGAGCGTTGAGCGGAGCAATTGCTATCATTATGTTCACCGATGATGCAGACCCAAAGGCAGGCCATGGCGAAGAAATATTGGTTCGTTGATATGAGTTAGGTAAAATCCGAGTGTAACCGCAAGGACAGCGTTCTGTCCGTGGAGAAAAGCGATGCGATCCGTACGTTGGGCACTTGGGATATATTCGTGGCCTGCCGCCTGACCGTGGAACGTGCTTCGCTCGTTGATTCTTTGGCACTTTTGACCAGCGCTGCTTCGCTAGTTTAGCCGCGTGTATATTTTGTTTGCGGAGTCTTTTCATCGGCTCTGATTGTAAGCAAAGTCGGGCAAATTACACAGGCATCCTTTGACCTTGATAAGGAAGGAACACCCCCGTGGGAATCAGTGCCGTTACTTTTACTGCATTCTGGCTGCAAAATAAGAGTGGCATCCAAAAACCATCAGGGCCCAATGCTGGGTATAGCAACGAGTTTGGTTAGATCTTGCTAATGACATCGTTTGTCAGGCGCAGCAGACTTCGTGATTTCGTTCGCAAGATTGTCTAGACCACCCGAAAGCTGAGGCGGTTATGACAATCAGTCTTGTCTCGAAGGTAATTATCACATACACTTTGCCGGCTCCGTACCGAAAGTGAGATCTGCTATTTGGCTTCTGCTGTCAAAATTATCAACGGAAGATATGCCCTAGATCAGAACCCTCGCTTAGGCGGGATGTCGGAGGTTTATCCGGCCTTTGATCTCGCGTCTGGCGCAACAAAAGTGGCCGTAAAGCTCTTCAGGAAGGGCGAAATCGAGGACGACATCCTCAAGTAGACGTACGACCGGGAAGTGCGAGCTTTGAAAGAACTCAAATATCCTTCCATAGTTGAACTGCTGGATTCCGGCACCGATAAGGAGAGTAATTGTCTTTTCCTCGTTTTGGAATGGATGGATTCGGATCTCTCAGATATGCCGTATCAGAAAAGCATTGGCACCTTGCTGGACCATCAGCATCGCGGCGGTGTGCTTAAGGACATGCGGGTGTTGCAAGGTCTCGCCGAGCCCGGCCTTCTTGGCGATAGCTCTGAACAGCTTGTAGACCGTGACCCGGTTCATCTGAGTTGATTTCTGGCTGTTGAACACGAAATTGTCGGCGTCGGGCTCCCGTACATCGAGCCACGCCTTGAGCGCGGCGGCTTCGTTGAACAGGCTGTTAACTTTGACCTTCATGAAATTCTGCGTCGAGTCAAGGCTGCCCTTCAGGCGCGCGATATGAATCTGATCTGTTTTGAAGTTGATATCCGTAATGCGCAGATTCGCAATCTCTTGCGAATTGCATCAACCCAAAATCAGCAGACGAACTCGTGGTCAGATTTACTGCCAAACGCTCTGCCCGCTATAAGCTAAAATTCACGCTAACTTCGACATCCGGGGTCACGGTAGAGAATTCAGCGGTAGTCGATATTCTGGTGCCGAGGTTCGCCACAACCTCAACCCCATCGAGAGGGAGAATTTTTCAAATCCTCGAAGAATGCTGGTTGCAGCTAGAGCAGTTTGCAGGAGCAACCGCGCAAGCCCGCCGGCAGCGTGCGCCATCAGACCGCAAGCCAGCTCAGGCGCGGATACCCCGACGAACTTCACTATATAATTTGGGTCGCATGAATAAGCCCTTCACTGTTGAGCAATTGAAATCTGCGCTGGTCTCCATTCAACCTAAGATTTCGGCACCCCAAATGTCAATGTTGAGAGCGCATTATCTCCATCGAACAGTTTGAATGGAGACGATAGCAATGTTTGGCGGGTACTGTTGCGAATCCGAGTTGAGGGATTGTCTCGCTATCCCCGGTTTTATCGATTTCGATCACGAGCCTGCACACTCTCAAACCATTCTGGTAACCAGAGCACACTGGCGTAACGACACAGACTGTCGTGCTGGCTGAAAGTTGTCACACCACAGTCCGAGCACGACGCAAAATCTCTGTGCATATTCTCATAGCGGAGAACGGACGTGAATGTTTCATCATCGATGACAACTCCCGCATCGCGGAGAAACATCAGATCGGCAAGTACTAATTGCAGTGGATAGGTCTTCATATTTCCTTTCGGCACATCCCGCCTAGGTTTGGCGGATACGAGAGCGCGGGTCCACTGCTCCAAGGTGTCGATACTTGGAACCGTATGTCCGTTCTCCACGCGGGAAACATAGCATCGCAGAAGTCCTGTTTTACTTTCGATGTATCCTTGGCTCATGTTCTTCGATTCACGCACAGCTTTGAGGCGCTCTCCGATAATCATGTTTCCTCCGTATTGGGTTTATTGGTAGACCGGAATCCGGTCAATCTCCACATGGCGATCTTAATTGTTTGGCCAACATTCGCGCCCGTATTGAGAACCGCAGTCGATCAGGACACTATCCGCGCTTTCAAATCTGGCGAAGTTCGTACGTAATTACATTGACGTACTACTACGTATATCAATCGTTGGGGTTATAACTATAATGGTATTCATGGGATTAATACTATCTTCTTATCGCGCCTTATGACGGTCGTAAAACATGGCATCGAGAGTAGGTCTGCTCGCCGTCACCCGCTCGTTGTTGATGTAGAAGTCGTCGATTCGCAGTCGGGTATTCAGATTAAGGTCCGTACCAAAG
>Ga0070735_10001566_pt1 | contig 21912 bp, 20 predicted proteins | sample Coa_R1_FD_66443 | JGI IMG/M metagenome (GOLD analysis project Ga0070735, IMG submission 66443) | Surface soil microbial communities from Centralia Pennsylvania, which are recovering from an underground coalmine fire - Coalmine... | ecosystem: Environmental > Terrestrial > Soil > Unclassified ...
GCCCCGCAATGGGCGATCAGCGCGTTCACCAGCGTGCCGGTCTCGTGGCCGGCGCTGGGATGCACCACGAGCCCATCGGGCTTGTCGATGACGATGAGCGCGTCATCCTCATAGACGATTTGAAGCGCGATGTTTTCGCCCAGCGGTTCCGCCGGTACCGGCGGGGGCACGTCGATTGTGATCGTATCGCCGCGAGCGACATGGTAAGCGGGGTCGCGAATGGGGGCATTTCCGACGGCGACTTTACCTTCCAGGATCAGCGCCTTCAGCCGCGACCGCGATAGCGCGCTGAGGTGCGCGGCGAGCACACGGTCGAGCCGGGGCGATCCCTCGCCATTCTCGACGATGACTTCCAGTCTTTGACCGTGATCCGAATTCTGTTCCAAAGAAGAACTCTATGACCGAGACCGTTGCGAGCGAACCGACAAAAGAACTGACCCAAGCGCCGAGCGAAGAACAGGCCGCGCTATTCGCGCGGGTGCGGCGCCTGATGCTGATTGCGGGCCTCACCACGGGGCTGGCGATCGCGGCCGTCCTGATCGCCATCGGCTACCGTCTTTTCCGCGCCGAGGGAAGCGCTGATATCCCCGACATGACGGCCGTCCTGCCGAAGGGCGCCAAAATCCTCACCACCGGAGTGACCGGCGACCGGGTGGTGGTGACACTCGATGTCGGTGGGTTGATCGAAATCCGCGCCTTTGACGCGCATACGCTTAAAGCCCGTGGGCGGTTAAGGTTTGTGAACGAGCCGTAAAATAATACTTTCACCTCTCTCCGCTTGCGGGGCGAGGTCGGATCGTGCTTGCGCGATCCGGGTGAGGGGCGCTTTCGGATAGTCCGAATGTGCACCAACTCCCCCTCATCCCAACCTTCTCCCCGCAGGCGGGGGAGAAGGAGTTCACCTTCATCGCGGTTGCGCCTTGCCGCGCGCCCGTTTCAAGGCTATTCCCTTTTTCCCATGCTCCCATCGTCTAGCGGTTAGGACGCGGCCCTCTCAAGGCTGAAACAGGGGTTCAATTCCCCTTGGGAGCGCCAAATGCCGCCATTTGGAACAAAACGGCCCAGAACAAAACTGCGAACTCGAGATTCGGATCGGTAGATGATGATCGGTCCCTCTTCTCGTGCAGCTATTGGACAAAGCAAATTCAAGCCAGCCAATTCTCTACTTTCAGGCCGCGGACACGTTTGAATTCGTCGGTATTGGCGCTCACGATCGTCGCACCGATCGCGCGGGCGTGCGCGGCAATAAGCAGGTCGTTGCCGCCGATGGGCTTTCCGGCCGTTTCCAGCTCTGCGCGGATTTCGCCGTATGCGGCATCCGCAGGGGCTTCCAACGGCAGCACGTCGATCTCGCCGAGCAGGTCTTCGACGGCTTTGAGCAGCCGCGGCGAGCCACTCTTTGCGCATCCGTAGCGCAATTCGGCCGCCACGATGACACTGGTACAGATGTTGTCTTCGCCCAATTTCGCGATCCGCTTCGCAGCTCTGCCTTGTGGATTCCTGATCAGCTCGGAAACGATATTCGTATCCAGCAGATAGCGAGTCAAAACACGTTCTCTGGTGTTGCGATGGGATCGTCGATCTCCGGAAAACTCTCTTTCAGCGGCTTCATCGTTTTGAGCAAGGCGACAAGCCCGCGCTTGCGCACCGGCTCGATTACCAGACGATCGCCGTCGCGCAGCATGATCGCCTCATTGCCTGGCAGTTCGAATTCCACGGGAATACGGACCGCTTGGTTGCGGCCGTTTCGGAATAGTCTGACATGTCTCTGCTCGGGCACAGCCTATCTCCAGGCATATGCCAAAAACATAGGCCGCCATGCGCGAGATTGCAAGAGACCGCCAGGTTGGATATCGAAGCGTGCCTGATAGGATATGTTCGGCTACGTCGTGAAAATAACAAAGAAGGTCCTCGTGGCGCGATTGGTTCCGGCAATCTTCATCCTTGCCTTGTTCGCGGGTTGGACCGACCCGCGCCAAAGCGTTCGCGTCGAACGCGCTTCGCCGGACAAGGCCTATGATTTTGCGGTTCACGTCGCGAACAAACCGGCCATCAAATATAATCCGCTCGTCCGGGCAGACCGTCATCGGATGGCGCTTGATCTCGTCAGGAGCGAATGTCCAAACGGTCGGATCGTGGGCGAGGACATCATCAATACCGAAATTTGGGGCATCACCAGCAGCCCGCCCGATTATGTCGTGCTGGTTCGTTGCCGGCGAAAGTGAGGCAAAACTTACGGGCGATGAAGCGGGGGCAGCTTGGCGAGGCGGATTGGCAGGGCAGATCGGCAAGGCTGGCGTTCCCATCGGCTCGGCCGTATAGTTTCGGCACATTGGTAGCTATGCGCATGTCCATGGTTGTGAAGAAATCAAGTTTTGCCATTGTTCTCGCCGCCATCGTGGCGGCGTTTGGCTTCGGCCCTCAAGCGGCCCACGCTCAATCGGTGCCTTATTGGCCGGGATGGTCGGTCGGCATTGGTAATTTCACCGCGGCTCCTGATTCAAACGCGTCCAGCGCATTTTCAGGCCTTGGCGGCCGTGGCGGCTTTTCCTCGCGCTACAATTTTTCGGACGGCTGGTTTATCGGCAGTGAGCGCGGCGGATTGGGCTTGAACGGTTTCGGTCAGGCGCCCGCGTGGAGCAATCTGTCCTCGCTTTCCTACGAAGGCATGCAGCTCGGTTATAATTTCAAAAGCGCGCCGGTCTCGGTCTATGCCGGCTTCGACACGTTGAAGTATAATCCTGGCATCGGCGCCGGCCTGCCCGGCTTTGATTCCACTCCCGGCACCATCCCGGGCGGCTATAGCGCGCATGTCGGCGTCGAATTTCGTCCCGCTTCGAATCTCACCCTGTCGGTTGGCGCCGGCTTTACCCAGCGCAATGACAGCGACATCAACGCCGCGCTTTTGCCCGGCGCTTCGCCATTTGCGTTTGGCCGGCGGTAAGGCGCGCCCAAACTTGGCCACTTCGCCCGCAAGCGGTTTGTCAAATCTCATCGTGCTGTAGTAACGTGTCGGTTCTGGTTGAATCGGAACCAAAGCTTCCGGGTGGTTGTTTTCCGCAAGAATCGCCGGTCTCGCCAAATCGATCCTTGTGCCGGCCGGTTCACTCGTCTTTCGTTGTCTCAGTCTTATCGTACAAGACCGCGGTCAAGAGCGAACTATGAACCTCGATCTTGCCGTTATAGGTGATGAAGCCGAGCTTGCGAAACTTGTTCATGAAAAAACTGACACGGGAGCGGGTTGTCCCGATCATCTCCGCGAGCGTCTCCTGGCTAACCTCCGCAGTGATGGGCTGAGAGGCGCCATCCTTTCCGAAATTTGCCAGAAGCAGGAGAAGGCGTGCGAGCCGTTTCTCGCTGGAATTGAATAATTGGTCTATCAGATCTTCTTCGATGCGGCTGTTTCGACTAAGAAGATATGCCATGAATAATTCGGAAAATCTTGGTTCATCTTTAAGCACCGCATGCATCGCGGCTTTGGTGATGGAAGTGATTACGCATTCTTCCATCGCCGCCGTTGTTGAAATTCGCAGAGAATGGCCATTCAGGCATCCTTCGCCAAAGAATTGTCCGGCTTCCAGGATTCCGACCACCGCTTCCTTGCCCTGTTCGGAAACGACGAGAACCTTGATCCTTCCCTTTTGGATGTAGAAGACCGTATCCGCAGCGTCGCCTTGCGAATACACGACCTGGTTCTTGTCGAACTTCAATATGTTTTTGCCCTCGCCGAGCTTGGCGAGAAAGAGCTTTGGATCAAATAGGCTCTTTGTTGTTTTTGACATGTGCTCATCGAAGGCTAAAGGAATATCCTGGCTTGGCAAGTCAATGCCCGGTGTGTCGGTAAAATTTACCGGCGCCTGGAGCCTGCTTTTCGAAGTTCATGGAAGTGAGTGCCGCGATGGAGCAGGAAGGCGGGTCTCAGTGCCGCCTTGTCGATCTGAAGTTCCCGGCTGAACTCGCCATTCGCACTACAGGGCTTCAGATCGGAGGTGCCGGATTTGTCTGAAGATCATGGCCGGCTTGGCTCATTCAACGTATTGTTCCCATGCGCCGCAATCGTCGGATGCCAAACCCAATATGAGACCTTAGCTGCCGCCGGCCGTTCGTGCTGAGCAAAATTGCACAGGCCGCTCATAAAACCAGTGCACAATTACATAAAAATTAGTGCCCACTTTCCGAAGTTCGGATCACCTGGCGTTCTTCATTTAACAAACTTCGAAATCGAAGCCGCTCAACCAGCGGCATCTGATCAATTTTGCACAGCTTCGCCCTGCCTCGCAGCCTAGCATCAAGCTTTGTGGTGGTACTTCTGTCCGATCATAAGGGCGAAGATGGACATCTCGGGCGAAGCTCTTCTCGTCATATTGGTGGCTGGCTGGGTCGCGGGCCAAGTCGTCTGGGGTACAGGCTTTGGCCCTGTCGGCGATCTCATCGCAGGAAGCGCAGGGGCTTTTATTGCGAGCTGGATACTTCCACGATCCGGAATCGATTTCGGTTCGGGCATCGTGTCTGCGATCATCATCGCCACGATGGGCGCGGTGTTGCTTCTCATGCTCATCAGCCTAGTGCCCATTGCTTTCCGAAGTTCGCGATCCGTCTCAGCAGCACCTTTACGCGAACTTCGGAAAGCAATGGGCACTAGCAAACTTAATGATTTGAGTGCCGCTTCTCGATCTGAAGTCCCTGAAAAAGAACCCTGCTGCTTGTGGTGCAGGGACTTCAGATCGGCGGTGCTAGTCCGCCGAAGAAGACGATGGGGTGAAAGCTGGGGCGGCGCATGGCGGAGACGCTGGTGGTGAAGTAGCAGGCGTGGAGATGACATGAATCCGCAAACTCAGTCAGTCCTGACGGTTACCAGGGACGAGCCATGGCAACCGACCGGCCTGGATACCAATGTTAGCATAGGGATCGCTCGGGGAATTGTCGAAACCATACGCGAACCCCTCCTGATTCTCGACCGCGGTCTGCGGCTGGTCGCCGCGAGCCGCTCCTTCTGTTCGACATTCAGGCTCGACATCGGCGATATCATCGGCAGGTCGCTTTACGAGTTGGGAGGCGGGGAGTGGGATATCCCTCCACTGCGGTTACTTCTGGGGCAAATCATACCCGAACAAGGGGCTATCGCGAATTATGAAGTTGAATATGATTTTCGATCCCTCGGACGACGAACGATGCTGTTCGACGCGCGAGGAGAATCTCATGATGGGGTATCGCCCGCGAAAATCTTTCTCAGTATCGAGGATGTCACGAGCAAGCGTCTTCTGGAGCGCGAGAATGCCGAGCTGCTTCGTCAGAAAGACGTCATGCTCGATGAAATTTACCATCGCGTGGCCAACAGCCTGCAAATCGTCGCAAGCATTATTTCCATGAAAGCCAGAAAGGCAATTTCGGACGAGGCGCGTCAAGCTTTGGATGACGCGCATAGCAGGATCATATCGATCGCGGCCGTGCAAAAACATCTGCATGCGTCGGCTGTGGGTGGGTCCATCGCGCTGATTCCGTATTTGACGAGTTTGTGCGACGCCATCTCCCATTCGATGATCAGCGACGATCAGCCAATTTCGATTGAAGTCCACGGTCGTGCTGAAAACGTGAGCCGCCGGAAGGCCGAGAGCTTAGGTTTGATTGTCGGTGAGCTCGTGATCAATTCGCTGAAGCACGCATTCGGTCGTGCAACGACGGGCGGGCTCATTGTGGTGACCTTCGACGCCGCCGAGACGGAATGGACATTGACGGTGGCCGATAATGGCGGGGGTAAACAGGAGCACGCGATTGCCGGGGAAGGCGGACTTGGCGCGGGCATCGTCGCGGCCCTTGCCAGCCAGTTGAAGGCGTTGGTTGTGATGAAGAGCGGTCCCGAAGGTACTTCTGTCTCAATCGCTCATCACGCGGCGAAAGCTGTCTGACATTTGGAAAATCTGACACTGGTAATTTGACACTGGTAATATGGCTCAGCCAAACATCGCGACGGTGCTCCTCGCTTGATCCGCCAAATCACGAAGAAAATCGCGCCACATTTTTCGGTCGCGGTTCGGGCGACAGCACAACGCCACCAAGCACAATAATGCCCGGTGGCGTTGGATTAGGTCCGGACAGCGCAATCCTCCGGTGATTGAAAAATAGCGTATCGCATGGTGAGCGTCTGTTCAAAATTGCTCACGTTCAAATCAGGCCGCACCGCGGGAAACGGGGCACCAGCGGCGTGCCCCCGGCATCCCTGCTCTCTCTCCTTTTGAGAGACGACAATCTTTGATCGATCGGGCGCTTCTCGCGCCGTAAGAGAGCGGAAGGTGTGCGTCATTGCAAGTGCAAGCAAAGCAAACCAGGATTTACACTATGGCAGGATTTTGGATTGTTTCGTCGCTGACGCTCCTTGCAATGACGGAGATGGCTATTCGACAGGTCGAGGTGGCGTTACCGAGGCATCCCCGCTCCAACGCCCAAAGTCTGATCTGAAACGATGAAAAAGTACCTCGATTATAGTTGCCAAGAACGACAACAGGCGCGATCCTTGATTTCCAACGGGCCGGACAAAACAGGTCAGGAGGGAATCATGGCTTTGAAAATCAACCGCCGCGCGTTCGTAGCTGGCACAGCCGGCGCGTTCGCCACGCCTTATCTGTCGCGCGCCGCTTTTGCGGACGAGGCCATCAAGCTGCGCTGTTCGCTCGATACCGCGCCATCGCATCCGCGCAACCGGGCGCTCACCGATTATCTCAGTAAAATAGAAGAGGCGAGCCAGGGCAGGATCAAGTCCGAAATGTTTCATTCCGGGCAATTGTTCGCCGATCTCAATGTCACCAAGGCGCTGTTTCAGGGTCAGGTCGATATGGCCGCGCCTGGCACCTGGACCATGACCGGGCTCGTGCCAGATTGCGATTTCTGCCAATTGCCGGCGCTGTACAGCCCGCCGATCGAGTTGTTCCGCCGCTGCTGCGACGGCGCGCCGGGCGAACTCGTCAACCAGCAGCTTGCGACCAAGCTGCGCGCCCATGTCATCGGCCCGTGGCTCGAACTCGGCAATGAGAACTGGTACACGACGAAAAAAGAGGTGCGCTCGCTCGACGATCTCAGCGGATTGAAGCTGCGCAGCCCCGGAGGGGCCGGTATCTCCTGGCGCATCGGTTTCGCGCACGGCATCGCCAATGTCACGCCCTGGCCGAATGTGCCGCTCGCGCTGTCGCAAGGCACCTTCGACGGCTTCGTCTCTTCGGACGAAAGCTGTGCCTCGGCCAAGCTCTGGGAAGCCGGCGTCCGCTATTCCTATGCCGACCATCAATTCTTCGCCAATTACATTCCGATCGTCAGCGACGCCTTCTGGTCGAAGCTTTCGGAAGCCGATCGGAAGCTGATGCGCGACGTCTGGGCCGCCCATGTCGATCGTTATCGGGCGATGTCCGCCCAGTCTCAAGCCGATGCGCGCGCGGTGATGCAAGCCAATGGCGTGAGTTTCTTCGATCCTCCTGCCGAGCAGCTCGCAGCCGACCGCAAGCGCATGATCGCGGCGCAAGCCGATCTCATCCGTGACATGAAATTGTCGGCTGAGATCGTCAGGCTCGTGAGCGACATGGTCGGTAGCCACAGCTAATTAGGATTGATGGGGAGGCTGGCCGTTTGCGTGACTCGTGGTGGGACAAGATCGAGCGGTTTTTGATCGGCCTGTTGGGCCTTGCCGCCATGATCATCGGTCTGGTGCAGGTGGTCGGGCGCTATGTCGCCCCGCATTACGCCATCTCCTGGGCCGAGGAGGTGATCGTTTATCTCATCATCTGGGGCATCATGCTGGCGGCTTCGCAGCTCGTGCGCACCGACGGTCATGTGCGGCCCGATCTCGTGCTGCGCGCGGTGTCCCCGCGCGTGCAGCGTTGGATGGAGGTCGCCAATTGCGTGGCCGCGCTGGTGTTTTGCGCAGGCCTTGCCTGGTATGGCTGGAGCATCGTCGTAACCTCCTGGCAACTCGACGAACGCAGTTCCTCGGATTTGCAATTTCCGATCTGGCTTTATTCGGCGGCGGTGCCGACCGGCGCGGTGCTGATGTCGGGGCGCTATCTGATCAGGCTCTATTGCTATCTCCTTGCGTTCGATCCGGCCACCATGACCGTCGGTCACATTCCCGCGCATGAGCAAAGCGCCGGCGCGAGCGATACTTCGCACACCATAGCATGATGAAATCAGCTTGGAGTATCATCGCGACGAAGGCGGGCTCTCTGGCTTTCCTTTATCCCTCCCCACTGCTCGCTTCGCTCGCGGGGGAGGGATAGCGCTTATGCTGCTGATCTTGTTTCTGGCGCTGTTCTTCGGCCTGCTCGCGGTCGGCATGCCGATCTTTCTGGTGCTCGGGCTTTGCGCAGGTGTCCTTTACATCGCTTCAGGCGAATCGCTGATCGGCGTCGCCCAAGTCATCATCGACCATTTGAATTCGCCGACGTTGATGTCGTTGCCGCTGTTTGTCATGGCGGCGACCTTTATGCGCCATGGCGGAGTAGCAAAAGCATTGGTCGATCTCTCCGCCGCCTGGCTCGGCGGCGTCAGGGGGTCGCTGGGATTGGTCACGGTGGTCGCGTGCACCTTGTTCGCGGCGATCTCAGGCTCATCGGTCGCGACCGCGCTTGCGATGGGAACGATTTTGCTTCCGGCCATGATCGAGCGAGGCTATCCGCGCAGTTTCGCGCTCGGCGTCGTCGGCGCTTCCGGCACCATCGGCATCGTCATCCCGCCGTCGCTGGCGCTGATTTTGTACGGCATCGTCGCCGAACAATCGGTGCCGCGCTTGTTTCTCGCCGGCGTGTTGCCGGGCCTGTTGCAGGCGGCGGTGTTTTTCGGCTGGGTCTGGTACGACGCGCGGCGGCGGAAATTCCCGGTCGAGCCGAGCCTGCCGCTCATTGAACGATTTCGCGTCACGGCGAAGGCAATTCCCGCCCTCGCGGTGCCCGCGATCGTGCTGGTCGGCATTTATGGCGGCATTGTCACCGTGACCGAGGCCGCCGCCATCGCCGCCGTGATCTCGCTTACGGTCAGCCTGGTTTATTACCGTGGCTTCCATTGGTCGCAGACCTTATGGGTGGTGGCCGATGCGCTCAAAAGCGCCGGCGCGATCATGCTGATCGTCGCGACCGCGCTCGCTTTCGGTCACTGGATGACGGCCTCCGGCGTTCCGGCCGAACTCGTCAAATGGGTTTTGGCGCAGAACATGGCGCCATGGCAGTTTTTGCTCGCCATCAACGTGCTTCTGCTTGTGCTCGGTTGCTTTCTTGAGGTGATCGCGACCTTGCTTTTGGTGCTGCCGATTCTCGCGCCGGTATTGCCCGCGCTCGGCGTCGATCCCGTGCATTTTTCGATCATCTTCACCCACAATATGGAGATCGCGCTGGTTCACCCGCCGGTCGGTTTAAATCTCTTTGTGCTGTCGACGATCTCAAACGCGCCGATCGGCGAGGTGGTGCGCGGCGTTTTGCCGTTCCTGCTTTTGCTTTTGATGGTGCTGATGATCATCACCTATGTGCCCGCGCTCACGCTGTGGCTGCCGCATCTGGTGTACGGGAATTAGCGATTTGAACTCGCCTCAAACAAAGCTCTGTCTGCCGCGCCCCATTTCGACAGCACGAACCAAACCGAGCCGAGCGAGGCGAGTGCCAAGCCGGAGAAAATCCAGGCGATGGCAAGCCCGGCCGCCTGAAGCAGGGCGACGAAAAGCGAACCGGCCACGATGAAGCTTGCCTGCAAAACGTTGCCGGCGGCGATCACGCGGGCGCGTTCGGCGGGCGCCGACCATGCCTGCACCGCGGCAAACGAAGGCACGACGAACAAGCCGCCGCCGAAGGCAAAAATCGCGAAATCGGCGATCATGCGCATGCCGCCGAACGAGACGATAAAGGCCGACGGCGTGACGCCGCTACCCAAAGTGGCGTGGCCGACCGCCCAGGCGATGTCGAGGCCGGAAAGTCCCATGACCATCGCGCCGATCGGCACCAGCGCCAGGTTCGGTCGCGCATGGGAAAGTTGGGCGGCAAACAGCGAGCCTGCGGCAATGCCAATCGCGAAAACCGCAAGGCATGTCGTCACGACGGCCTCGGTGCCGCCGATGATGTCTTTGATCAACGCGGGCAACAGCGACAGCACGACCGCGCCCGTAAGCCAGAACCAGGCGACGATCACCATGCCGTCCCAAAGCCGTGGGTCGGCGTAAAGCGATTTCAGGAGGTGGACGGTCGAAGTCCAGGGATTGACGGTGATGACAAGCTCGGCCGCCGATGGCCTCGTATGAGGAATGCGCAAGGCAAATCCCCAGGACGACAGCGCAAGCAGGACGATTGCGGACGCGATCCAGCCCGTGGGCGCTGATCCGGAAACCAGCAGACCGCCCGCGATGGTGCCGATCAGAATTGCCAGGAAGGTCGCGCCCTCGATCAGCGCGTTGCCGGTCGAAAGTTCTCCCACCGACAATTGGTCGGGCAGCATGGCATATTTCACCGGACCGAACAGGGCGGCGACGATGCCAAATAGCGCCAGCGCGGCAAACAGCAGTGGCGCTGAATGCAGGTAAAAGCTCAGCGCGGCGAAGACGGCGGCGAAAATCTCGGTGAATTTCAGCCGCCGCGCCACGACCGATTTGACGAATTTGTCGGCCAATTCGCCGCCAAGGCCTGAAAGGATGAAGAAGGGAAAGATGAAGACCGCGCCCGCGACCGTCACCAGCACCTCACCATGGCCGGTTGTCGCGCCGTAGAGCAACAGAATGACGAGACCGTTCTTGAGCACGTTGTCATTGAGCGCGGAGCAGAATTGGGCCCAGAACAGCGGCGCAAAACGACGCGACGACATCAATTCCTTGATCATGGGCCTTCCTGCAAGGGGCGAATTTCCGCTGTGGTCGCTTCTTGCAATTTTAATGGCGCGGCGCCCGGCCCGATTTCGGATCGCGGCTTTTGTTGAACAGCAGATACAGCGCGCGCGGATTGGTGGTCAGATATCGCCAAAACAGCCGGCGTGGCTCCAGCCAAATTCGCCAGGCCCATTCCAGACCCACATTCTGCATCCATTGCGGCGCGCGGGGCCGGCTGCCGGACAGGAAATTGAACAGGCCGCCGGATGTCTTGATGACGCCGACATTCGACAGATTCGGAGTGAATTCCGCGACAAAGGCCTGCTCGTAAGGCACGCCAAGCGCCACCCACAGGTAATCCGGCGCGAGCTTGTTGATCTCGTCCACCTTGGCCCGCAGCGCCTCGCCTTTGAGGTAGCCGTGGCAATGTCCGACGATTTTCAATTTCGGATACATTTTGCGGACATTGGCGACCGCGGATGCATTCTCCGCTTCGTCCGCGCCGAACATGTAAAATGAAAGGCCCATGGCTTGCGCCTTGCGCGCAACCAGGTGAAACAGGTCGGTGGTCGCGACGCGCTCCGGCAGCGGCGTTGCGGATTTCAGCCGCGACACCGTGACCAGCGGCTGGCCGTCCGCGTTGATGAGGTCGGCGTCGCGAAACAGCCGGTCCGTCATCGGTTCGGTGGAGCAGCGGGCCAGTACTTCGCCATTGGCGGAAGTCAGATGGAGCGGCCGGCTGGCCATTCGCCGCGGAAACACCAAGCCGATCATGAAATCGGCGGTCTGTTCGAGGTCGAGCACGGCGATGCGCAACCCGCCCAGTGAAATTCTGGGGATGGCGGCGGTGGCGTTTCTGCCTATCGGGTTGGCGCGGCGTTCAAGCATAGAGGCGGCTCCGCTGCGTCATGGCTGGAGCCTGCTGAAGCTCGTCGATGACCACCCCGATCAGCTTGCGTTCTGCGCCGCAAAGCGCGCCGATGACGTCTTCCATTCGGCTGTTGATATCGAGATCGGCGGGCAATGTCGCGATGAGCCCGTCGGCAATGTCGATCAGCTTGCGATCCTCCGCGCTCCATGGCTGCGCCGGACCGTCGATGATCACGAGATCATAGCCGCCCGCGGCGCGCGCTTGCGCGATGGCTTTGCGGATGGCGTCGGCCGATCGGGTGGTCCCGGCCGAAGGCAATACCGCGACACCGTTGACGGTGTTGATGACGCGGGAAGCCGTGGTGCCGATGCTGAGCCAGCCGAGCCCGTTGGCTTCGGGTTTGCGTTGACCGGTGAGTTTGTTCGACAGGGCGTGATGCTTGTCGTCGGCATCGATCAGAAGAATTTTATGACCGTCGCGCGCGGCCGCCAGCGCCACGTTCAAGGCCGCGATACCGCGGTTCCGGCCGGTTTCCGAGCCGATCACGGCCAGCACGGGCGTCGGATGTGCCGCGCGTTTGGCCAGCGTTTGGCGAATCGCGCGCATGGCATGGAAGAAGATTGTTGTCGGGGAGGCCGCGCGCAGCGTGGGCCAGCCGAGCCGCGTCAAATCGGGAGCGCCGCTGGTGACAAGAATACCTCCCAGCGTCCGCATCACATCGGATTCCTGCAAGCGCGCGATCCTGGGTTTCCCCGTCGGGGGAAGCGCAGGTGAAGCTTCGGCAAATTTGGAAGGCGGCGTTTCCGGGATGGGCTCGGGCAGGGCGCGGGTCTGGATGCGGATGGCGGGAGCGTCAAAGGCTAAGAGTTCCGCCGCGCCAAACCAGCTCGCCGCGGCCAGCGCGCCGAGGATGAAGCCGATCGCGGCGAGAAAGCTTGTTGCCGGCGGGAAGGAGCGCCGCTGCGGCACGGTGGCCTCGCCGATCACGCGCGCGTTCGAGGTGTTGAGGCTCTCTTGTTCCTCGGTCTCGCGCGAGCGCTTGAGGAAGGATTGATAAACGTCGCGGCTCGCCTCGACATCGCGTTCGAGTTCGCGAAGCCGCACCGAAGCCTGGCTGAGCTGCACGCTTTGACGCTTCTGCGCCTCCAGCGCCCTGTTCAAGGAGGCCTCGTAATCGCGCGCGCGCGTCAAATCGTTTTTGGCCGATTGGGCGAAGCGGTCGATTTCTTCATTCACGTTGCGGCGTAGATCCTCGACCTGTTTTTCCATCTGCCGAAGCGAGGGATGCAGGGGACCGAGTTCGCCGGCCAATTCGGCTAGTCGCTTGCGCGCTTCGGCATGTTGCGCGCGCAAATTGGCGATGGTCGGCGATTGAAGCGCCTCGGGGATGGCTCCCGCGTCGGCTGAAGCGTGGCGGCTTGCTTCGATCTGGTCGTATTTCGCTTGCGCGTCGAGCGTGGCCGCCCGCGCCGACGCCAGCCGTTGATTGCTCGCCGAAAGCTGCTGATCGCTGATCAGCGTATCCTGGGTGCCGACGAAATTGTTCTGTGCCTTATAGACCGCAAGCGCGTTCTCGGCGGTGCGAAGCCGCTCCTGCATTTCCTTCAAGCGGCCCGACAGATCGCTCGTCGCCCGCCGCGCGGCGGTGGCCTGCGAATTCTTGGCTTCGGCGAGATAGGCGTTGGAGATCGCGTTGGCGAGCATCGCCGCCTTGGCGGCATCGTAGGACCAGACCTCGATATCGACGATAAAGGTGCGGTCGGTTTTCCTGACATTGACATGGTGGCCGAGGGCCTCCAAGGCGGCCATCGGGCCGAGTCGTTGCTCATTCGCCGAGCGCAGTTCCAGCCCGAACATGCCGAGCAGTGAGGCGAAAACTCCGTTGGCGCCGCCGCCGAATTCCGGATCTTTGTCGAGATGGGCGTCTTGAATCACTTGCAGCAGGACGCTGTTGGAGGTGATCAACCGCGCCTGGCTCTCGACCACCATGGCCATTCCGGAAACATCCTGCGAGCGCGGCGTGAGTTCGCGATCGACCAGTTGCAATTCGCGCGGATCGACATAGAGCTGGGCGGTCGCCAGATATTTGGGCGTCAGGCTCTTGCCGATCGCGGCCGCCGCGCAGGCGCCGATCAAGGCCGCGAGCGCGATCGCCATCTTGCGTTGCCACAGCAATTGGGCGAGCTGCAACACCGTCAGGCCAGCCGCCGGCTGCATCGGGCGCGGCCCGATGTCCGGTTTGGGGAGCGTGATGGGTTGATCATACGCCAGCATGAATCCCGGTTTCCATTCGAACCGCCGACCGCGTCGGCTGAGCGGTTACTTCTCGGGTCACGTGAGGCGGACAACAAACGCAACAGGAAAAATTAACCATACCCACTGAGAGACTATTCATCGAATTGGCAAATAAACCGTTTAAATCCGTCTTGGCGCGTGTGGTCGCGCCGCTCAATGCGGCCAACTTATCCGGCACGCAGCTTTTTCCAGAGGATGTGGAACTCGTGCCGCCTGCTCGATGCGAGAGACATTTCCCAGTGACCATCCCATGCCGGTCCTTGATCGGGTCAACATGTCCAAAAATGGGAGGGAGCGGACAGGGTACCGGCTTCATGGCATAAACGTTCGACTGGGGAAATGCCGCAATCGCGCTTGAAAGCCGGGCAAATTTCAATTGCACGGCGCCCGGTGTGGCGATCCTGGTTTTGATCTGTCCCATAGCGCCTCCAAAGCAGCAATATCGGTGCCGCGGCAAGCGAGAGGGCGTTCCGGCTGCGGGTTCCGACGCCGAAATGGTTCATTTCAAAATCCATTAACCATTAACCTTTTCGGACGAACTTGACGCCATGAGGGCCCAAATTGCCATTTCTGCGGCGTCTCGTCTGCGCGGAGTTCTTCACCGGCAGCAAGTCGTCGGGATGCTTCGGGCTGCGACCTTCATCGGCGCGCTGCTATTGGCGTGGATTTCGCTGAAGCCGTTCGAAGACCTTGCTGAGCTTGACCTGACGAGCATATCCAGCGGCAATGATGCGATCACCTATGCGATGTTCGCGGCGCTCGCGGTTCTGACCGGCCTGTTGACGGTAGCGGAGAATAGACGGGGGCTTGCGACATTGTCGTCGCCGGGTTTCTTGATCTTCGGCGGCTGGATCATTGTCGGCGTCGTGTTCTCGACCGATCCCGCCATATCGATCAAACGTTTCATCCTGACGGCCAGCGCGGCGGCGGTGGCCTCCATGATGTTCTTTCTCCCCAGATCGAAAGCGGAAATGGCCCGCTGGTTCGGTATCGCCGTGCTGGGCCTACTTGCGACCTGTTATGTCGGCATCCTGTTCGTGCCGGATTTGTCGATCCATCAGGCGAGCGATCTTCAGGAGCCGCTGCTGGCCGGAGACTGGCGCGGCGTGTTCGGGCACAAGAATGTGGCCGCGGCCATGATGGCGATCATGCTGTTTCTTGGCGTCTATGTTGCGCGCAGCGGTTTCATTCTCGCGGGCCTCGCCAGCATGGCGATGGCGGCGATCTTCCTGGTCAACGCCGGCGGCAAGAGCGCGATCGGGCTGTGCCTGTTGGTTTTTGCGCTGACCTCCCTCACCGCCCTTGTCAGGTCCATGGCCTTGCGCGCGATCCTGCTTCTGTCGCCGCTCGCTATCGTCAATATGTTAAGTGTCGGCACGGTGATGAGCGAGCGGCTCGCCGCCCTCGCCGACCTCATGCCTTTGGACACGAGCTTTACCGGCCGAACCGAAATCTGGATTTTCGCGTTGCAGTCGCTGCGGCCGCATTTGCTGTTGGGCTATGGCTTCGCGGCATTCTGGGGCGTCGGGGTGACCCGGACGACGCCGGTGGGGATGGAGTGGGCGGCCACCGTCGCTCACAGCCATAATGGCTATTTGGACACCGCGCTGGCTCTGGGCCTGCCGGGACTCGGACTTCTGATCGCGGTACTGGTGGTTGCGCCGCTCTGGGATTTCCATCGCGCGGATCGGGCCGGCAATAACGGAGCGCTGACGATGGCGCTATTGCGCATCTGGCTGTTCGGAATCTATCTGGCGGCGTTCGAAAGCTTCTTTCTCGACCGCGCCGACCCGGTCTGGTTCACCTTCATGATGGCGGTGTTCGGCCTGCATTATCTGGCGCGGTTTCGCGCGGCGAGGTGATGTTGGCCGCTTTATAGGGGGCAGGCGCAAGTCCCAACGCGGCCAGATTGCGCCCGATCGACAGGCAAAGCGGATGGGAGGCCGGCAGCCAATGCCCGGTCGAAAGCAGAACCCGCGCCGCGCGAACCGGCGCAATCGCCAGTGAAATGACGTTTTTCAACAGAGGCCAGGCAAAGCCAAGCCGCCCCCGATAGCGCTTTTGGTCGATCGTGTAGTTGATCACGCCGGTGGCGATCGAGCGGGCAAGCACCCACCTCGCCTTAGTACGCTGTGGCGGCACCGTCTCGTATACTTTGGCATTCTCGTTCCAATGAGATTTGAAGCCCGCTAGACGGCAGCGCGTAAAGAAATCCATGTCGCCGCCGCCGAGAAAGTTGAATCGGAGATCGAAAGGCGGCTCGCCGATTTTTTCAAAGACGCGCTTTCGGATCAGACAATTGCCGGTGCCGTGCAACGCGGCGGCCTCGCCCGATCGGGTGATGGTCGAGTGGAAAAGAGGATGCTTCCGTAAGCTCGCGGGCGGTTCGCCTTCGAAACAGCGGACCACCGGCCCGCCCACCAGATCGGCGCCGTTATTGCGTGCCGTTTCCGTCATTTCGGCAAGCCAGGTCGGCGAGGCCTCCTCATCATCGTCAATCATCAGGAAGAATTCCGCCGTCGGGAAGCTCGCGCGCGCTGCCGCGAACGCCGCGTTGATCGCGCTGCAATTGCCCTGACGCGGTTCGATGACGCAACGGCCGGACAGTGCCTTCGCGGCGAATACCGCATCCGCGATTTCTTTTCCCTCCAGCCGCTCCACGTCGTTTTCGACGACCACCACGGCAAAGGTGTTGGCCACGGACTGCGCCACCAGCGAGTTAAGGGCTTTTTTTAAACCGCCCGGCCGCCGGAATGTCGGGATGCAGACGACGGCCTCCAAACCCGTGGCGTCACTCATCGTCATGGCTCAAGAACCGCATCTCAAAGCCCGACCAGGGCGCCGAACGCATGCGCAAGCGCCGCCGGCGTTCGCGACGGGCGTAGCGCGATGATTTGGGCGGTCTCCTTTATCCCGCGGCCGTAAGCGCGGGCGCGGATGGCCTGGCAGGCGACATAGATTCTCAAATGCGCCTCGGCCTTTCGCCGCAACCGGATCGCGTCGCCGATCCCGATTTGGGAGGTGACGATGGGATCGGCGAACACGCGCTCGAGCGCCGCGCGGTAATGATGGTAACCGATCCCGTGACGCATCATCGCGCTGTCACCATGGAGGCGATATTCCAGAACGGTGGTTCGTGGCCGCCAGATCATTGGCCCAAGGCCCGCTATTCGGCAGAACAGATGCCAGTCCTCGCAGTAATGGAGCGTTTCGTCGAAGCCGCCGCTTTGGCGGAATTTCTCCCGCCGGATCAGCATGACCCCGCCATTGACGATGAAATTGCCGGCAAGCAGGTCGCGCAGAATTTCACCGCTGGGCTTGCCGCGCCGAAGTAGCCTTGCGCGCCGTCCGATGCGTCGCCCGGCGGCATCGATCCGTTCATAATCGCCATAGACGGCGGCGCAATCGGTTTCGATGCCGTCGATAAGTTTTTGGATCGCGCCCGGAACGAGGCGGTCGTCGGCATCGAGAAACATCACCCAGTCGCGCTCGCTCTCGCCTGCCGGGCTCAGGCGTTCGAGTTCCGCAAATCCCGAATTGCGGGCCGCCGAGACGCCCCGGCCGGCACTTTGGATCAGCGTCACGCGTTTGTCGGCGATGCGTTTGATGATTGTGGCGGATTCATCCGTCGAGCCGTCGTCGACGACAATCACTCTTTTCACGCCCGGTTGATCCAGCGCGCTTGCGACGGCCTCGCCGATGAAGCGGGCGCCGTTCTTAACTGGGATGATGATGTTGACCCACATGGTACCTGCGCTTTGCTCCCGATGTGCCAAAGCTGAACACTCCGGGAGGCGATAGAAATATCAGCAATGCCCGTGCCAGAGGGGCGTTATGCCACAGCATGATCCGGAACGCTGTTTCCAGTTCTTCGAATCGCGTCCAGAAAAATTTGATTCCGGGAGCGCTTTTTCCGCCCTGAAACTCCTCATCGGATTCGCCGCTTGTTCCACAAGGGACTCTATATCGGCGATATTAACCGCCGGTTGTTTCAATTTGAATTAACGTAACCGCATAAAACTTGCAGTGCCGTGGCTGCCATTTTGTTATCACGAGTTAGTACCGCCGATCTGAAGTCCCTGCACCACAAGCCGCGAGGTTCTCTTACAGGGATTTCAGATCGAGAAGCGGTACTAGATCAATAAGTTTGCTAGTAGCCCATAACTTTCCGGAGTTCGCGTAAAGGTGTTGCCGAGACGGATCGCGAACTTCGGAAAGGGGGCACTAGGTTCGTCGAAGGCAGGCCGGTGAAAATCAACAGACGAGGGCTTATCGCGGGCGGTCTGGCGGCAATTGCTTCCGGGACGCTCAATGGTCTGCCGCTGCACGCCGCAAGCGGAGGCCGTCGTGACGGTTACGGCGCCGCCGTCACGCTGGCCGACTTGCAGGCCGATGTCCGCTTAAGGGACGCCGTGACGCGCTATTGCACGCAAATCGTGCCGGTCTATGAGCTCAAATGGCCGACGCTTCGGCCCAGTGCCCATATGTTTGACTTCGAAAAGGCCGACGCGCTGCTCGACTTCGCGCGCCAGAATAATCTGACCATGCGCGGCCACAACTTGGTCTGGTACGCCGATCTGCCGGAATGGACCCGGCAAATCAGCGATGCTTCGAGCGCCGAAACCGCGCTTCGCGACCATATCTCGACGGTCGTCGCGCATTACCGGGGCAAGCTCACGTCCTGGGACGTGGTCAATGAAGCCATCCCGGAATTTCCGCGGAAATCGACGGAGCGCCGCGATTCGCTATGGCTGCATTTACTCGGCAGCAATTACATACGAATGGCTTTTCGCGCCGTCGCCGAGGTCGATCCCGATGTTCAGCTCACCTTGAACGATTACGATATCGAATCGGTCGGCGAGCGTTTTTCCGCACGGCGCGCCGCGCTCCGTGATCTGGTTTCCGAATTGCTTGACACCGGCACGCCGCTTCATGCGGTCGGTCTCCAGGCTCATTTGCACGGCGAATTGGAGATCGATACCGAGGGCCTTGCCAAATGTGTCGCCGAATTCCGCGCCTGGGGATTGGAGGTCATCGTCACGGAGCTTGACGTCGACGATCAGAAGCTCGCGGCTTCCCAGGCGGTCAGAGATATGATCGTCGCCAAACGGGTCGATGACGTTCTGAGCGCGATTTCGTCAGATGTGCCGGTGCGATCGATCCTCACTTGGGGGCTTTCGGATCGATATAGCTGGATCAACCAGATGTTTCCCAGGGGCGATCATCTTCCCAACCGGCCTTTGCCGCTCGATGCGGATTTTCAGCCGAAGCCGTTCATGAATGTGATTTCGAAATTCACCCGAGAGGCGACCTGAGCGATGCTTCGGCATGCATCCCAATATATGATGGCAAGCGTTGTGGCCGCCCTATTTGGCTTTTTAGGCACGGCCATGTTCACGCGGCTGCTTTCGCCAAGTGAATACGGCATTTACGTCATCGGTGTCGGCATAGCCGGGTTCGCCTCGGCGGTCCTCTTTACGTGGATACGCGTCTCGGTCATGCGGCTTCAGTCGGAAGGAGGTCAGCGCGATCTTCGCCGCTCGGCCTTGGCCGCTTACGGGATTTCGGCCGCCGTGGCGCCGCTATTGATCTTTGTCGTCCCGCATCTTGCGCATCGGGACTGGCGGGAAGTCGGCGGCGCGATTGTGCTGGCGCTGGGTATCGGTTTGGTCGAGATGGGCCAGGAGATCATGCGCGCGCGATTCCAGGTGCGGGAATTTGTTCTCGGCGCGGTGTTGCGCACCGTCGTGTCCTTTGGGTTCTGTCTTGCGGCCATCGAATTGGGATGGGGTGGGTTCGGTTTGCTGGCCGGCACCGCGCTTTCTTATTTCGTCACCGCGGCATTTTCCGCGCGAACCATTTGGCGCGCCCCGCTCGCCAAAACCGATTTTAGCGAACTTCGGCTGTTCTTTCGTTTCGGGACCGTCTTCACGATAACGGCCCTCATCTACACCTTTCAGTGCTCCATGGATCGTTTGTTCCTGGCCTGGCATTCGGGCGAAGCTCTTTCCGGTCTCTATGGGGCTTCGGCCGATCTCACCCGGCAGATCATTCAGATGCCGGCAGGCAGCCTTGCCGCGGCCGCATTTCCGATCGCCGTGAACAGTCTTGCCCAGCACGGCGCCTCCAGAGCAAAGGCGCAGTTGCAATATTTCGGAGAAATGCTTCTCGCCATATTGATCCCGGCCATGCTCGGTCTTTCGCTGACGACGCCCTATCTCGTCTCGTTCCTGCTCGGGCCGGCCTTTCGCGACGCGGCGGTGTCGGTCGTCCCGATGCTGGCGGCCGGCTGGTTGTTTCAATGCATCACGCAATATTACGTCCATGTCAGTTTCCACCTCGCCAAGCGGCCGGAATGGTCGCTGCTTCAGGGTTTGACGAGCGTCGTCATCAACATCATCTGCATCTGGCCGCTGACGGATGCCTGGGGCTTGCAGGGAACGGCGGCGTCCTTCCTGATTTCCGAAATGTGCGGAACCGCGGTCGGCATGGTGCTGACCCGGTTTGCCTATCCGTTGCCGCATTTGTTGCGGCCGTTGGCGCGCACGCTATTGGCGAGTGGATTAATGGCGGGTGCGGTGTTGGGGCTCGAACAGATGTTGCCTACGCCGAATGCCGCGACCTTTGTCGTCATCGCGATCTGCGGAATGTTTATTTATGGGCTGGCGGCGATCGGATTGAACATTTGCGAGACGCGAGTCACGTTGCAGGCGTGGTTGCCTCGCGTCTTTGCGGGCGAAGGGGGCGCGATCGGTCAGGCGGCCTCGTGTTCGAGCACGGTTGACAAGACCCCTCTGATATCCCGGATCAACGTTCCAGAATAAGACTGGATGCAAAGCGCGACTTGCTCGGGAGCGGCGTCCCGGATCATCGCTCCAATCGAAGCCTTGTCGAGCCGGCTTTCGTCCCAATGGGCCAGCGCGAGGCTGCGCCGCACGATCTGGTGGGCCGCGAGATGGGCCGGAGAACTCGTTACGAAGCGCCCATACAGCAAATATTCCGAGAACGGGCGTTGCCGGCACATCGACAGCGTCCAACTCTTGCCGGTGGCCGACTGAATCGTTTCGGTCATGGCCCGGACCGTCGCCTTGTCCCACACCAATACATTGCCGACAAAATCGTCGGCGGGAAAACATGTTTCCGTCAGACCCAGCATTCGATCGCAGTTACGCAGCCATGTCGGATGAAACGGAGCGTCGGCGTGGATCGCGCCCTCATCGACATAAAGCGGTGATTTCTCTGCCCCGGCATATCGGCCGAGATCGAATTTTCGAAAGAAAAAATTATCGGAATCGATGATGCAGACGCGTTGTTCGGGCGCCGCCAGAACGCCCGCGATCTTGGCGATCTGCTGGACGTGCCAGCCATGGATGGGTTTGGACAACAACGAAACCCAGATGCGACGCCGGCTCCTCATGAGCGCCGCGGGCACCGCCCAAAGCCATCTCGGCAAATATCGCGAAACCGGAACGATGATGCGCTTCTCAGAGCGGTATTTTTCGAACAGGGGGACGTCATCGTCGTTAACGATGACATAGTGCTTGGTGTAGCCGGTGAGACACGCATCGATGCTGTGGCAAAGCAGGTCGAAGCGCTCGATATCCTTGCCATGGCTCGGTGTGAGGAGTGCAACGGAATGCATGACGTGCTCTTGTCCGAAATGATGCCAGAATACGTGATTTCCACTGAATCGTTCGTGAATTTTCCGGCCGGATGTTCCGGCGCCGATCAAGATCAAGCGGGATCAGCGTCGATTTGGGTATCAGGCTTCAATAGCCGCAAGTGGTCCTTAAGGTTCCGAAGAATTACGTTAAGGGTTAATGCGGCTGATTGACCGTTCCGCCGAACGGGTCGCGGGTGCTCGTTTCGAGCAGCGTATCATTAGCCATACATTGCGCGCCTCGGTCCCGCTACCATGACGATG
>Ga0070735_10001567_pt1 | contig 21897 bp, 17 predicted proteins | sample Coa_R1_FD_66443 | JGI IMG/M metagenome (GOLD analysis project Ga0070735, IMG submission 66443) | Surface soil microbial communities from Centralia Pennsylvania, which are recovering from an underground coalmine fire - Coalmine... | ecosystem: Environmental > Terrestrial > Soil > Unclassified ...
CTTGCCCGGCTGGCCGCCGATGCGGGATGCGACGGCGTCATCGCCTCGCCGCACGAAATCGCCACGGTCCGCGCCGCGGTTCCCGATCCAGGTTTCCTGGTCGTAACGCCCGGCGTCCGTCCCGCCGGGTCGAGCGCCGGCGACCAGGCGCGCGTGATGACCCCGCGGAGTGCCGTCGAGCTCGGCGCCGACTATCTCGTCATCGGCCGTCCAATCACCGGCGCGCCAGACCCAGCCTGCGCCGCCGACGAGATCGCGCAGGAGATCTCCGGCCGATGAGACTCCGGAGGGAGGCGGCTCCTCATCCACCACGGCCGCACCACGCCGCAAACGGCAATGGAGCAGGGGCCGACTTCACGTCGCGGCAAACCGGCTCAGCAATTCGCCGTCCGGTTGCTGCCGGCCCCACGCGGCAGACGCACCGTCCGGCAAATCGCCGCGCCGTGGGGGCCTGTCGCCCGCGACTCCCGTCGCTGCCGGCGCAGACACGTGCGCGGCTATCGCCCAGCCGGCTAGCCGGCGCGTGGGCCTCGCGCCCGCGATGAATGCCGCGTGGCGCCTCCGAACGCCGGGCGACACGCAACGGTTCGGCGAGGCGCTGGGCGGCTTGTTGTTTCCCGGCGCGGTGGTGGCGCTCATCGGCGACGTGGGAGCCGGAAAGACAACGATGGTTCAGGCGATCGCGCGCGGAATGGGCATCGTTGAGCCCGTCACAAGCCCTACGTTCGCGCTGATCCACGTCTATCCGGGACCTCTTCCGCTGGTTCACGTTGACCCGTACAGGCTTGACCGCGCCGCACAGCTCTACGACGTGGGATTCCTCGAATACTTCGCGCCGGATAATGTCGTGGCAATCGAATGGGCGGACAGGCTCGTCGAGATGCTGCCCTCTGAGCGGCTCGAGCTGCGCATCGGCGAAGACCCGGACCGGAGACCCCACTCCGCACAGTCGGAGCCGCCGCGGATCGTCGTCGCGGACGCATATGACGAGGAGCATGCGGCTCTCCTCCGTAAGTTGGCGACCACGCCCGGCATCGCCGGTCTGCGGCCGGCGAGTGAGCAGGCTCGGTGAAAGGGCACTTTGTAGCTGAACCGGCCACTCCGGACCTGATACTGGCAATGGATACGTCCGGCGACGTATGCAGCGTCGCCCTGCTGCGCGGTGGCCGCCTGCAAATGGAGCTGAACTTCCGGCACGAGATGCGGCTGTCCGAACGGCTGCTCGCACACGTGGACATGCTTCTAGACGAGTGTGCAGCAACGCTGGACGAGGTGGACGGCTTCGCGGTCGGTGTGGGGCCCGGCTCGTTCACGGGAACGCGGATCGGGGTGGTGACGGTCAAGACCTGGGCTCACCTGCTGCCCCGGCCTGTGGTCGCCATTGGCAGCCTGCACGCTCTCGCCGCCGAGTACGCCGGCCTGCGCGGAGCGATCGTCGTGCCCGTGCTGCCGTGCCGTTCCGGCGTCGTCTACACGGCCGCGTACACCGTCGATGCCGAATTGCCGGCGGAGCTGCTCGCGCCCGCCGCGCTTTCGTTCGCCGAGCTTGGCGCCGCTCTGGCCGCGTATCCGGACCACGCGATTCTGTTTTGCGGCCCAACAGCCCGCCGCTATGACGCCGAGCTGCGCGGAAGTTTGGGCAACCGGTCGGATGAGACCGCCTTCGGCGCCGCGGAGTACCCGCGCGCGGGAACGATCGGGCGGCTTGCCCTGGCCCGCCTCCGCGCCGCCGATCCGCTGCCGCCCGCGCTGGAGCTCACGCCGCTCTACGTCTCCCCGCCGCCCATCTCCACGCCTAAGTCGCCGCTGCCGTCGCCGCCGGCAACCTCGTAGCTCCACAAGTCACGGGCCAGGATCGTGTTCGGAAAGATGGCCCGGGCCTCCGCAAGCAGATCCGCCAGCCGGTTTCCGTCTCCTTCATAGCGCGCGCTCACGTGAGTAAGGATAAGCGTCTCAACGCCCGCCTGCTTTGCCACCTTCGCCGCCGACGCGGCCGTCGAGTGTGAGGCACGATCGGCGTGCGCGGCGTCCTCGTCGAGGAAGGTGGCCTCGTGGATCAGGACGGACGCACCGCGCGCCAGCTCCACCATGCTCCGCGTGTAGCCGGTGTCGCCGGAGTAGACCAATCGCCGGCCCCGACGCGTCGGGCCGGTCAGCGCGGCGCCGTCTATCACGCGGCCGTCCGCCAGCGTCACCTTTTCACCCGCTTTCAGTCTGCCGTAGGTCGGGCCGGACGGAATGCCGAGCTCCTTCGCCCGCGCAACGTCGAAGTGGCCCGGCGAATCCCGTTCGATGACAGCATAGGCGAAGGCCGGCGTTCGGTGGGACACGGCGGCGCAGGTCACCTGCGTCCTGGCGTCCTCGAAGACGAGGCCCGGCGTGACGGGGACGACGTGAAGCGGATAGGCCGGGCGGGACTGGGAGATCTCGAAGGTGCCGCGGAGATAGTCGTGCAGGCCGGGCGGTCCGTATACTGTCACAGGTGTCTGCATTCCGGCCTGAAGCGATCGGGACGCGAGCAGGCCCGGCAGGCCGAAGACATGGTCGCCGTGCATGTGCGAGATGAAGATCCGGTCGATCTGGCTAAGCCGCAGCTCGGATCGCAGGATCTGGTGCTGCGTGCCCTCGCCGCAGTCGAACAGCCACGCACCGGACTGCTGTGGACGCTGCAGGGCGAACGCGCTCACGTTACGGTGGCGGCTGGGCGCGCCGGACCCTGTGCCTAGAAAGGTGATTTTCATCGTGGGTTCGTGGCTCGCGGCAAGCCGTAGATGGCTGACGGCGAGACAAGTAGATCTCGCGACCCCAACCGATTGCCGGCTGACTCGATGCCAGTTCTGAGATCGATGCTTCTATTCGATCATCTGCGTGATCTTTCGGCTCTTGAGAGGCTGAGCGACTCTGTGGGTTCTGGCGGGATCGAGGGCGGGGATGTAAGAGAGTTGAGAGCAAATCTGCGCGGACCGGGCTGATAACTGGATTCCGGCTGCGGGATCGGAAACGAGGTGCGCTTCGCGACCGCTCTGCCCTGGACGTATCCGAGCCGGTAACTTGACCAGAGCATCCCGCCGGCGACAATGACGCCGGACAGTCCTGTTGCAAAGCGCATCCATCGCGTGCGGGAATGGACGCGCCGCGGCGCGAACGGCTCCGCGGCAGCGGCAGCCGGCGGCAGGGCGCCCATAATCGCGTCAACGCCATTTCGGAACTGAGATGAAGACGGGAGCGGCGCACTGTCGCGCCACTCCCGGACTATGTCTTCGTCTGTCCCCTCCATCGCGTCGAGGAGGTCGGCACACCTTGGGCACGAATTGAGATGGTCGGCGACCAACTGGGCCTGATCGGGGTCCAGCTCGGAATCCAGGTAGGCGGATAGATTGACAACCACCAGCCGGCACGACTCCGGCTCGCCACCTTCGCCGAAGCGCCCGCCCTGTTTAGCTGGCGGAACGACGGCGTAATCGATCGGGAGGTCGGACGGCGGCGCCTGTTGCGTAAACGGGTCGCCGCCGTCCTGCACGCCGCCCGCGTGCGCGGACGGATTACGGGTCAGCATGATATGGCCTCTTCCAGCGCCTCTCGCAGCCGCGCCCGGCCGCGATGCAGCCACGAGCGCACGCTGTTGACGGGTACTCCCATCAGATCGGCGATCTCTTCGTACGACAGCCCCTCGATGAGGCGCAGGCCGAGTGCCGCGCGCTGCGAGGGGGGCAGCAGCTCCAGGGCGCGCTTGACGCGCGCGCGCTCCTCCTTGCGAAGGAGCAGCTCCTCCGGGTCGGTTTCGACCGCGGCGGGAAGCGTCTCGGCCATCAGGTCGAGCGAGCAGGAGCGAGACGATGCCTTGGCGGAGGCGCTCTGCGTGCGGTTCAGGCAGTGGTTCACCGTGAGGCGGCGAAGCCACGCGCCGAACGCTCCACGCCCGGCGAACTGGGCGAGGTTCTGGTGCACGCGAACGAAAACCTCCTGCGTTGCGTCCTCGGCGTCTTCGGGGTTACGCAGGATGCTGCGGCACAGGCGGAAGACGGCCGTGTAGTGCCGCTCCACCAGCGCCCGAAAAGCGCCGCGATCGCCCGCAAGCGTCCGGGCGACCAGCTTCTCGTCGGTTGGGCTCAGGAGATTCATCGTCGTTTCGCCTGCCTAGCGGTCGGCTACAGGTCATTATGCCATAATCGGCGCAATGAAGAAGGGCCTCCCATCTGCCTGACAGGATGCCCCGATGGAAAGTTGCACGCGCTCCTACAAATAGTTTCGCGCGCGCGGTCCGGCAGATCGCGCTAACGTGACGAGCGCCCCTCTCGGCGAAGAGAGGGGCGCCCGGGATTCGCGTGCCGTTCATACTAGAGGCTATGGCGACTCTGCCGGCTGCGGCGAGGAAGAGTTCTTGGCCGGCGGCAGCTTGATTTTCTCCGCGGCGGCTTTGGCGCGCTCCTGCCAAGTCCGATCCGCGCCCGGTATCGCGGCGGCGCGCAAGAACGCCGCCTTGGCCTCGGCGTCCTTGCCTGCTCGCCGGTACCACTGGCCTTCGCACCAGTGGACGAACGCGTCCTTCGGGTTAAGCTTGAGCGCCTCGTCGATGTGGGCGCGCCTCTGCGCGATGGTGAGCCTGTCATCCGAATATCGCGGGTTGAATGCTGCGACGAGGGCATGTGCGAGGGCCGCCATCCGATCGAAGTCCGGACGCTTGGCGTCGAAATCCGGCAAGCCAGGTACGGTATAGCCGGTGTGTGCAGCGTAAACGGAGACCGCGTCCGACCACCGATTCAGTTTGAGCAAGAGCAGCACGTAACGCATATGCGTGATAGGATCGCCGCCGATGGACGATCCAGTTTTCTTGTCGAAGATAAGCTGGTCGTACTGCTCCGCCGCCTCAGCAAGTCGGTCTTCGTGTTCGTAGATTTCCGCCAGATTCAGGCGCGGCTTACCGCCCGGCAGAATGATCAGGGCCTGTTTGTAGAGCTCCTCGGCCTCGGCATAATTTCCGCTCGCGAATGCTCCGTCTGCAGCCTTCATGAGGGCGTTTAGTTGGGGCATGTCCTCCTGACCACCGATCACGTGCACGTGCGGCGGCTTATTTACCTGGGCAAAGGCGCCAGTCGCCGTAAGGACAATCATCCCCAGACATGTGACAAATCGTCCATAGTTCATTCGTGACAACCCTCCTTACTTCGGAACCCAAGGCCCGTCGTCGCTCAGTGCGACGTCGGTCCAGATCGACCCGGTAGTTGCGTACGGTGGGCGCGTGCTTCGCCAGGTCTTTAAGCCGTCTCCCTGCATCTCACAGCGTCGAGGGACCTGCTTGGCGGACCGACACATCTACGTACATGTCGGCCCCAGATGAAGGGCCGCCACTCTAATCGAGAGGCGGCCCAGACGGTCCGCGCGGTGGTGTTCAGCTAGCGTTTCGATTCGATCCTGGCACTGAGAGCATTGGCCGCGCGTTGGTAGTGGATTTCGTCCAGGAACTGCAGCGCCTTTGCGCGCACCGGTGGCTCTTTCACGGCCAGTTCCGCGGCTCTGTTATAACTGGCTTCGGCTTCGGCCTCCTCCGGTTTGCCTGCCCACTCGAGCCCGAAGCCTAGATAGAGATGCGCGAGCGCGCTGGAAGGTTGGAGCTTGATTGCCCGGCGCAGATGTGCGATATCCTCGTCGGTTGGGACCGGATGGTTTCCGAGGGAGGCAATGCCGAGAACCATGTGCGCCGCCATCTGCATCTTTCGAATATCCCAGACGTCGGGGCGGAAGTGAATCGTAAGCGAGGACAATCGCTGTAGATTGAGCACTGGGCTCGCGAGCGCTCGCTCGTACATGTCTACGGCCTCCTCCCACTCTCGCAACCCTGACAAAAGCAGGGCGCATTTGAGTAGAGTCCGCGGATCGCCTGCAATGCTGCCAGGGTCCTTCTTGTGGATCAGCCGGCGGAGCGCATCCGCGGCCCGATCCTTCTTGCCCTGAAGCTCATAAGTATTCACCAGACCCATCTGCGCCTGTTCCATTCCGGGCCAGGCAGCAAGTGCGTTCAAGAACAGAGATTCTGCGCGACCATACTTCTTGGCGGCCAGTGCTTCCTGCCCCTTCTCCACGTAGCCTCGCGCCTGGTCAAGCACGGCATTCAGGGAGCGCATGTCTTCTGGCGTGCCCTGCGAGCTTATCACAAAGCCACCTTGCGATGCCTGCTGGCAATATCCTGCTCTGACCAGCAGGACAAGGGCTATGGCGCACCATAGAGTTCTTGCGACCATTGTGATTCCTTCCTGTCAGTTAGGGATCTGGCGCACCCATACGGGGTGGTCCGTGGACCGAACGTTCTCTTTGGTGAATGCTCCGACGAGGCTATTTCCCGCGTCGTTCGGGTTCCAGTTCGCCCAATCGCCAGAAGGCGGGATGATCGCTGTTATCGCAAAGGGCCAACGGTGCCTTGCCAGAGGCACCCACTGGACGTCGAGTCCTGGGGGCATAAGCATGGTGTGATCGCGTTCGGCAGCGGCCAGTACGACTTACGAACTCGCCGACCTGCGCTTCAACTCGTCCAGCTTCATGAGCGCCTCGACAGGCGTCAGCGACGTGATGTCCAGCGCAAGCAGCTCCTCGACGACCGGGTGCGGCTCGGCCTCGAAGAGCGTGAGCTGGACCTTCTGCCGGCGGGGCGGCGGAGCGGCCAGCGAGCCGATGTCGCGGGATGCGCCGCCGCCGGACCGCTCCAGCCCCTTGAGGACTTCGCGCGCCCTGTCGATCACCTCCGGCGGCACGCCCGCCATCCGCGCCACCTGGATGCCGTAGCTCCGGTCGGTGCCTCCCTCCACGAGCTTGCGCAGCCATAGAATCTGGTCGCCCTGCTCCTTGACGGCGACGCGATAGTTCCGCACTGTCGGCGCGTGCTTCGCCAGATCGTTCAGGTAGTGGTAGTGTGTGGCGAACAGCGTCTTGCAGTTCAGGCGCAGCAGGTGTTCGGCGACGGCCCAGGCGATCGAGAGCCCATCGTAGGTGCTCGTGCCGCGGCCGATCTCATCCAGCACCACGAGGCTCCGCGGCGATGCGTTGTTGAGGATGTTGGCGGTCTCGTTCATCTCCACCATGAACGTAGATTGGCCGCTCGCCAGCTCGTCGTGGGCGCCGACCCGCGTGAAGATCCGGTCGACAATGCCGATTGCGGCACGGTCGGCCGGCACGAACGAGCCGATCTGCGCCATGAGCGCGATCAGCGCCACCTGCCGCAGGTACGATGACTTGCCGCTCATGTTCGGTCCCGTGATAACGTACATGCGCCGCTCGGCGTCGAGCAGGCAGTCGTTCGGTATGTAAGGGCCTTGCATTCCGATGCGCTCGATGACCGGGTGTCGGCCGCCGATTATTTCCAGGCGATCCGCATCGTCCACCACCGGCCGAACGTAGCGCTCGCGCGCGGCGGTCTCCGCAAAGCTGGTCAGCACGTCCACTTCAGCGACGGCTCGCGCCACGTCGAGGATTTCGCCTGCGGACTCGGCTACTCGCTCCCGAACGCCGACGAACAGCTCGTACTCCAGCTCGATCGCCTTTTCGTCCGCGCCGAGCACCTGCGCCTCGTACTCCTTCAGCTCGGGCGTGATGTACCGCTCGCCGCCCGCCGTAGTCTGCTTGCGGATGTAGCTCTCGGGCACCTTGGTCAGGTGGGACTTCGTCACCTCGATGTAGTAGCCGAACACGGAGTTGTAGCCGACTTTCAGCGAGCCGATGCCGGTCCGGGACCGCTCCGAGGTCTCCAGGTTCGCTATCCAGCTCTTCGCGCCGCGCGAGGCGGATTGCAGCGCGTCCAGCTCGGCGCTGTAGCCTGGCCGGATCAGGCCGCCGTCGCGCAGTCCGGCCGACGGATCGTCGGTGATGGCCCTTCCGATTCGCGCGGCGACCTCCGGCGGGCACGCGAGCCGGCGCGCCAGGTCCGCCAATCTCTCGGAGCCGCAGCCGCTCGCGGCCTCCGCCAGGTCCGGCACGCGGAGCAGCGCCGATTTCAGCGCCACCAGGTCGCGGCCGTTGGCCAGGCCGGCGGCCGCGCGGCTGACGAGCCGCTCGATATCGCCCAGGCCGTGCAGCAGGTCGGCGAGATCTCCGCGGCGGATCGTGTCGGCCAGCAGGGCGGCCACGGCCTCGTGCCGCCGCGTAATCCGGCCTGCGTCGAGCAGGGGCTCTTCCAGCCAGCGGCGCAGCAGCCGCCCGCCCATGGGAGTGCGTGTCTGGTCGAGCGCGCCCAGCAGCGTCCGCTGCCGCCCGCCCTCGCCGAGGGAGGCGGTCAGCTCCAGGTGGCGCCGGGCAGGGCCGTCGAGCACCATGAAGTCGCGCGCCGAATAGGTGCTGAGCGAGCGGATGTGCGGCAGGGCATTGACCTGCGTCTCGGACAGATAGCGCAGCACGAGCGCGCACGCGTCCAGACCCGTGGTAAACTCCTCGCAGCCAAACCCCCGCAGCGACTGCGTCTGGAAGTGGCTCAGCAGCAGTCCGCGGCTGTCGCTCGCCCGGCGGCCCGGCGCGGGCTCGCGGGAGGAGAAGGGCGTCACCGTTGCGCCGCAGCTTCCCTGGATCGCCTCGATCAGCTCCTCGCTCGTGTCGTCCGGAATCAGGATCTCCGCCGGTTCGAGACGCATGAACTCGTCCAGCAGCTTATCGACGCGCCGGTCGCCCTCGATCTCCGTCGTCAGGAACTCGCCCGTCGAGACGTCCACCACGCCTAGCCCCGCCACCGGATCGCCGACAACGGCGGCGACCAGGTAGTTGTTGCTCTGTGAGTCGAGCATATTGTCTTCGAGGATCGTCCCCGGAGTAACGACGCGCGTCACCTTGCGCTTCACGAGCCCCTTGGCGTACTTCGGGTCCTCGACCTGATCCATGATCGCGATTCGGCGGCCCTTGGCGATCAGCCGGGCGACGTACCGCTCGGTCGCGTGGTGCGGCACTCCCGCCATCGGGATGCGGACGCCGCCGTCTTCGCGGCCGGTCAGCGTGATGTTCAGGTCTCGCGCGATGGCCTCGGCATCGTCCCCGTACGCCTCGTAGAAGTCCCCGACGCGCATAAGCAGGATGACGCCCGGATGCTCCTCGCGCGTGGCGAAGTACTGAAGCATGAGCGGGGTGTTGCCGCGATAGCCGGGCGGCACGGACGAGGGCAGGGGCCTGGACGGCGGCGTAGGAGGCGCGGGGCTCGTGTCTGGCATTCTCCAGAGTATACATTCGAGCCGGCGGAACGTCAAGGCCATGCTCCACCGGCTGAACCCGGTGTCTCGGTAGCCTTCGGCTCATTGCCCGCCTGCGCGGGCAAAACGATTCGCCCGCGCAGGCGGGCGATGGGCCGAAGGCCACGCAGCCGCGGGGTTCAGCCCGGCGGTCTCCCGACCGGCCGCGACGGCCCGACGGCCACGGCCCGGCGGTCTCCCGACCGACGGCCACGACCCGACGGCCACGGCCCCACGGCCACGGCCCGGCCGCGACGGCCCGACGGCCACGGCCCGGCGGTCTCCCGACCGACGGCCACGGCCCGACGGCCACGGCCCGGCGGCCACGGCCCGGCCGCGACGGCCCGGCGGTCTCCCGACCGGCCGCGACGGCCCGACGGCCACGGCCCGACGGCCACGGCCCGGCGGTCTCCCGACCGACGGCCACGGCCCGAAGGCCACGCAGCCGCGGGGTTCAGCCCGGCGGTCTCCCGACCGGCCGCAACGACCCGACGGCCACGGCCGCGACGGCCCGACGGCCACGGCCCGACGGCCACGGCCCGGCCGCGACGGCCCGGCGGTCTCCCGACCGGCCGCGACGGCCCGACGGCCACGACCCGACGGCCACGGCCCGACGGCCACGGCCCGACGGCCACGGCCCGGCGGCGGCCCGGCGGCCTCCCGGCGGCCAGCGACCGGTGTCACGTAACCGTCGGAAGCCGCGCGGAAGCGCGACCGCACGCACCGAATCGCCTTTCGCGGAGGAAATGTCCGCGAATCCGCCGAATTTACCGCGACATAGGCAAGGAAGAGCTCCAATGCAGCAAGGAACCATCATCGGAATAGATATCGGCGGGACCAAGTGCGCGGTCGCGCTTGGAACGGCGGACGGTCGAGTTCAGAGTCGCTCGGCCATGGCTACCGAGGTCGATCGACTTACGCCGCAGGCCGTGCTGGAGCGACTCGCCGCGATGGCGCGCGATCTGCTGGCCAATGCGCGCGACCTGCCGGCGCCGATAGGGGTCGGCGTCTCGTGCGGCGGTCCGCTCGACACGAAGGCCGGCGTGATGCACTCGCCGCCCAACATGCCGGAGTGGAAGGCGGTGCCCGTCCGGGCGTTCTTCGAAAAGGCGCTCGCCCTGCCGGTCCGCGTGGAGAACGACGCCAACGCGACCGCCCTTGCCGAGTGGCGCTACGGTGCGGGCAAGGGCACGCGTAACTTCGTCTTCCTTACGATGGGGACAGGCATAGGCACTGGCCTGATACTGGACGGCAAGCTCTATCGCGGAACGAACGACCTGGCTGGCGAGCTTGGCCACCAGACGATTCTGATGAACGGACCGCTCTGCGGCTGCGGCAAGCGCGGCTGCCTGGAGGCGCTGGCCTCCGGACCCGCCATCGCCCGGCTCGCGCGCGAAAGTATGCGCTATGGCCGCCACAAGTGCGTCCTCGCGCTCGCGGGAGGCAAGCCGGCGGACATCACCGCCGCGCACGTGGTACAGGCCGCGAATGAGGGCGACCCGTTCGGACGGCAGATCCTCGAAGAGGCTGGCACCTACATGGGCCTCGGAATCGCCAACGTGATCCAGATGCTCAACCCGGAGCGGATCGCGCTCGGCACGATTGCCGTCCATGCCGGAGAGCATGTCCTCGGCCCCATACGCGCCGCCGTCGCGGAGTACGCCTGGAAGCGGAGCGCCGACGTCTGCGACATCGTGGCGGCCGCCCTCGGCGACGGCGCGCAGGACCTCGCCGCGATTTCGCTATGGGCGGGCGACGATGCACCGCCCCGGTGAACCGGCTCAAGGTCTGCGAAAGTCGAGGCGATTGCGGTTAAGTATGGCGAGCGGTCCCGCGGACCGCTCGCCATATCGATTCTGCAGGCCATTATGCTCGGCTCGACGGTTGATAACCCGACCACGACACGTGACGCCGTGTGCATCGCGTTAGCGGTGGCCGCTCGACGACGGCGCATTCGTCGCCTTGGAAGCCGTGGGCGTGAGCACATAGCCGTGGCTCTGGCCGTTCAGCAGGGCGCGCCCGATGATCTGGCCCGCGTTGTTGATGCCCGTCGTCGATACGAGGCGCAGTCCGGAGCTCGAAGGGATCTGCGTGTTCAGGTCCGCTGCTCCGGACGCCGGGTCGTAGAGGGCGGCGAGCGTCGGACTGCCACTGGTTGGATCGACCACTTTGAGGGTGACCTGGCCGGCATCATTCAGGCCGGTCGGGAAGACTGCGCCGCCCAGGCTCCCGAGGTTGAGCGTTGCTGTCTGCCCGCCGGGCTGGCGCTCCGTGACGGTTACCGCACCGGGGGACGCCCCGCTCGTACCGGCGACGATAACGCCGTTGTTATTGACGAATACGGATATGTCCGCGAGACCGGCCGTGTTTGTGCTCGCGGTTCCGAGGAACCCTGCAAGGTTCAGGTCCTGGGCGGTTGGGTTCGCGGCAGACGTATCGACGGTGAAGTACTCGAATCTCGCTTTCCCCTGGTTCGGTGAGGTGGGCTGCAGCTCGGCGTCTCCTACGGCGAGACCCTGACTGTTGATGCCTGTCAGCTCGCCGATCACCTTGCCGTTTGGCGCGGTCCCGGGCAAACTGAGGACCTCCGTAGGCGCTGTGTCGCCTGGCCTCCATATCGTTGGTCGAGCGCTGGGCACCGTCACGGTGTGCGATACGGAGTCGAAACCGGTTATCGTTGGCGCGGAGTCGCCGACGATCGTGCCACCGTTGTTGATCGCGATGGCCTGGCCAACCATATCCCCGGGCAGCGCTCCGATGATGGTCGGGCTGGCGTACTGGCCGGGCATCCAGATTGCGCCGGGAAATGTAGTGCCATCGGGCGAAGAGTCGCCGACGACCTGGCCATTGTCATTGATGCGCGACGTCGCCTGAAGGTTGCCCCCTAGCGGCATTGGCTGGCCGTTTTGGATCACGACGTAGGTTGCATTACCACTCGAATCGACCTGCACCGCGAGAATGTCGCCTGCCGAGTTGATGCTAAAGGGTGTTACATTCGCGCCTAGATCCGAAACGGCGAAGCGCGGGGTCCGTAACGCCCCGCCGCCGGTACCGCTTCCACCGCAGTCGCAGCCCACAAGGACATTGCTGAGCACGGTCGCCGCCAGCACTCCAGTTAGTCCCGCCCGCTTCCACGACCGAATCTCCATGGCTCGCCTCCTTAGATCACGTAACAAAATCCAGGATAACAAGCCATCGTTACACTATCATTACATGCGGGAATCAGTGACGATTTGCTCTTCGAGCGCGAGCACGACGGCGTCGATGACGTCCGCGTTGCCGGATCGAATCTCGTGCAGCACCGCCTCGGGGAGCTCGCTGTCCACATTGATCTGGGCGACCGCCGCCTCGGCGCCTTCGAACACGATGTTTTCGGTCTCCTGCACGTTGATGTTGGCGGCGCGCAGTGCGTCGAAGACGTGTGCAAGTACGCCTGGCCTGTCTCGGTGGCGAACGACGAGCCGGTGCGTCGCGGGCGTATGCCCCGCCAGGTTCACCACGTTTGGTACGACGCCTGTCTCCTTGAATGTGCGAACAATGCGCACCGTCTCCGCGGCGATCGCCTCCTGCGCCTGCTCCGTAGACGCGCCAATGTGGTGCGTGCCGTACAGTCCTGGCAGCGCCGCGATCGCCGGTTGGAACTCCGCCGTTCCGCCCGCAGGCTCGTTCGCAAACACGTCGAGGCCGGCCCGAATGCCGCGCTCCTTCATGGCGGTCGCCAACGCCGCTTCATCCACGATCTCGCCACGCGCGGTGTTTAGGAAGAGCGCGCCGGGCCGCATGGCGTCGAAGAAGGGCGTCGAAAGCAGGCCGCGCGTTTCGGCGTTGAGAGCGAGGTGAACGCTCACGATATCGCTGCGGGCCGCCGCCTCTTCCGGGGTCTCCGCGCGCCCGATGCCCAGGTCCGACGCGGCCTCCGGCGTCAGCCCGTGGCTCCAGCCGACCACGCGCATGCCGAACGCGCGCGCCCGCGGGATCATCTCTCCGCCAATCCTGCCCACGCCGATCAGGCCGAGCGTGCGGCCGTGCAGGCCGCGCGCTTTCGAGAACTCCGCCTTGTTCCATCGGCCATCGCGAAGCTGCGCCACATTGTCGGGGATGCGGCGGTCCAGCGCCAGAATGAGGCCGAATGCCAGCTCCGCCACGGCGACCGAGTTCTGGCCCGGACAGTTGGAGACGTAGATGCCGCGCTTCGAAGCCGCCGCCACATCGATCGTGTTATAGCCGGCGCCGGCGCGAACGATCAGCTTGACCGGCCCGGCGTCCAGCATCGGCTCCGTCACCTTTGTCGATCGGACGATCACCACATCCGCTTTCTCCGCACGAATTGCGGTGAGGAGCGTCTCCTCTTTCACGTCCGGCTGGTAGCTTACGTCGCACCCGGCCGCCGCCAGGCCCGCGCGGCCCGCCTCCTCGAACTTATCCGCGATGAGAACCCGCATTTTCGGAACCTCCCCAAAACGAACGAAGTGTGACAAATACCACGCGACGCTGTGGCGCGCTTCACAGCGCTGCGACCGAAACCGGCTTACACTGCACTTATCGAGACGAACGATTTGCAGACCTCGCTCTGCCGCCGCGCAACGGCGTTCGGGCCACGGACGTGCGAGCTGGGTCGAGGTCGGGAAGGTCCCACGATGGACTGGCTGCTTTTCGGTTGGGGCGTTGCTCTTCTGATGGTTGCGATCGTCGCCGACGCGGCGTCCCGATCTCAGACAGCCGCCGATGACTCCGACGAGTCGGGACGCGAAGAGGACGGGCGCGAAACCATGGAGGCGCCGACCACGCTGTCTATCCAGTCGATGGAGCCGTACGCGAACATCAGTGTACGCCGCGCCGGCTGAGACGGGGAGCCCGATCATCCTGCAGTGCCGTGAGCGTACAGCCCTCGACAAACGCACAACGGCAGATTACTCGGCGCGGCCTAGCATCCTTCATCATGCATCATGACGTTATCGGCGTAATCACCTCACCGGCGAAGTCGGTCAGCCGCTCGTTGCGGCCGTTGTGCAGATAGGTCAGGGCCTTGTGGTCGATGCCGAGCTGGTGGAGGATCGTCGCGTGAATGTCGCGCGCGTGGACCGGATCTACCATGGCGCGGTAGCCGATTTCGTCCGTTGCGCCGTGGACCACGCCGCCGCGGATTCCGCCGCCTGCCATCCAGATCGTGAACCCCTTCGGGTTGTGGTCCCGCCCCTTGCCGTTCTGCGAGACCGGCGTCCTGCCGAACTCGCTGCCCCAGACTACCAGAGTCTCGTCCAGCAGGCCGCGACGCTTCAAGTCCTTCAGCAGGCCGGCAATCGGCTGGTCCGTCGCAGCGCACATCTTCTCATGGTTCTGGACCACGTTGTCATGCGCATCCCACTGCCAGCTCACCGGACCGCCGCCGGAAAAGAGCTGGACGAACCGGACGCCGCGCTCCACGAGCCGACGCGCGAGCAGGCAGCGCGTTCCGAACTCGCTGCTGTGCGGCGAGTCAATGCCATAGAGCGAGAGCGTCTCGGCGGTCTCGTTCCGGATATCGACGGCCTCCGGCGCGTGGAGCTGCATGCGGAACGCCAGCTCGTAGGCGGCAATTCGCGCCGACAGGTCCGAGCCGTCCGGTCCGACGGTTCGCTCATTCATCTCCTTCAGGTAGTCCAGCATCCGGCGCTGCTCGGCACGGGTCATGCCGGGCGGCGGCTGAAGGTTGAAGATCGGCCGGTCGCCCCCGTGGAGCACGGTTCCCTGATAGATTGCCGGAAGATAACCGGAGTCCCACATGGGCGCCCCGCCCTCCGGAAGGCCCTGCGGCTGTGGAAGCACGCAGTAGGCCGGCAAGTTCTCGCTCTCCGAGCCGAGTCCATAGGCCACCCAACTCCCGGCAGACGGGTGACCGGTCACCGTGCGGCCGGAGACCATCTGGTACATGGCGGGGGCGTGGACGAAGCTCTCGGTGTAGCACGATCGGATAATCGCGAGGTCATCGGCGCACTCGGCGATGTTCGGAAGCAGCTCCGAGACCTCGATACCGGACCGCCCGCGCTTATGGAACTTCCACGCGCTGCGCATCAGCGGCGTGCCGCCGTTCGTGAACTGGCTCTTGATCACGCCGAAGCTCGCCGGAAGTGGCTCGCCGTCCATCCGGTCCAGCTCCGGCTTCGGGTCGAACGTCTCGACGTGACTCGGGCCGCCGACCATAAAGAGGAAGATCACAGATTTGGCCCGCGCGCGAAACTGCGGCGGCTTCGGCGCGAGCGGGGAGCGCGGGGCGGGGTGCGCGAGCGGGCTGGACTGACCCAGCGCGCCCTCCTCCGCGAGCATTGTCGCGAGCGCCAGGCCTCCGAAGCCGGAACCGGCGCGGAAAAGGAAGTCCCGTCGCGAGCACGCGAGGGGAAGGTGCTGCGGTTCAGTCATGTGTTGTCACCGAATGTAGGCGAACTCGTTGGAGTTCATCGTAGCGAGACAGAGGTCCGCAAGCGCCGCAAACTCGGCGGCGCCGGCCCCGTTCGGGACGTACGCTCGCGCGTCCGCGCGGTCGCCGTGGTCGGCCGCCGCGCGCGCCAGCGCCGCCTGGTCCGCAAGGAATCGCGCCGCGGCCTGCCGCTCCTTCGGTACGGGCGGGCGTCCCAGCGCCACTTCAAACAGCCGATCGATCCTCGCTCCGGCGTTGTCACCACCTGCTGCTTGGACCGGTGCTGCTCTGTTTCCCGCCGCTCGGTCGAACCTGCGTAATCCGTGGACAGGGTCGTCCCAGACTCGCGCGGCCAGTGCGTAGCTCTGCGCCCGCATAAAGCCGCTGTTCAGCAGCGTAAGGGCCTGCAGCGCATGCACCGTCTGGCCGCGTGCCGCGCACGACGACATCATGTCCGGCTGGTCGAATACCGCCAGCATCGGCAGCCGGACGTTTCGCTTGCGCACGAGGTAGAGCGTCCGGCGTGTGTGCTGTCCGGCATCCGGCGTTACGGGCCACAGGTTGTCCGGCTCGTACTCGCTGAAGATCGTGTCGTAGACCTCCGGCTCGAGCGGTATCCGCACGGACGGGCCGCCAACCTGCAGGTTGATCGTTCCCGCCGCGCTCAGGATCGAGTCCCGCAGGGCCTCCGCGTCCAGCCGCCGCCGGTTCATCCGCCAGAGCAGCCGGTTCTCCGGATCGATCGCCGCCTTTTTGGCGTCGAACTCCGCGGACTGCCGATAGGTGTTCGAGGTGACGAGCAGCCGAATCGCCTCCTTCACGCTCCAGCGCTGCTGTCCTGAGAAAGTCGTGGCAAGCCAGTCGAGCAGCGCCGGGTCGGTTGGAACCTGGCCGTGCCTTCCGAAATCGTTGGGAGTCGCGACGATGCCCCGGCCGAACAGATAGTGCCACAGCCGGTTAACAAAGACACGGGACGTCAGGCAGTTGTCCGGCGCCGTGAGCCAGCGTACAAGCGTCAGGCGGGGATTCTCGCCGGGAGCAACGGCAAGCTGGTCCGGCGCCGGAATGCACGAGGGCGAACCGGGCTGGACCTCTTGGCCCGGATTGTGGATGTCGCCGCGAACCAACAGGTGCGTCGCAGGCGGCGGAAGGATTACGTCCGTAACGCCTTCGGCCGTTGGAAGGGGTGCCGGTAGCTCCCGCTCGATCGCGAATACCTGTTGGCGGAGCGCCGCGCGCCGCGCGCGATCGGCGGGCGGGAGCGCGTTGACGACCTCGTCCCACGAGATGTTCAGCTGCGTGGATGCCTCGCTCGCCAGCTTTTTCTGCGCGGCGGTCCGCCTGGACGAGTCTATCGCGAGCGCGGCCTTATACTCCGGCGGGAGCGCCTGACGCTTCTCCTCGCGCAGCCGCGCCCGGACCGGCCCTTCGATCTCCGCGATCTGCGCATCGATAGGCGCCGTTCGTGCCTTTATCGCCTTTTCCGCGGCGGTCGCGGCAGCCTTCTCCGCGTCGGTCGCTTTTACATCGTCCCGGTCGGCGGCAGCGGCGAAGAACGCCTGCATCCGATAGTAGTCAGCCTGCGGGATTGGGTCGTACTTGTGGTCGTGGCAGCGCGCGCACCCGATCGTGAGACCTAGTATACCGTTGCCGATGCCGGCAACCGCTTCCGTCAGCCACTCCTGCCGCATATCGACCGGATCCAGGTTGCCGCCGGTGATATGGTAGGGGCCGGCGCGGAGGAAGCCGGTCGCGACGCGCGCCTGGAAGTCGTTGGGCGCCAGCAGGTCGCCCGCGACCTGGAGCTTCACGAACCGGTCGTACGGCATGTCCGAATTGAATGCGGCGACGACCCAGTCGCGGTAACGCCACGCCTGCGGCCGGTCCCCGTCGTGCTCGTACCCGTTCGATTCGCCGAACCGAACGACATCGAGCCAGTGCTGCGCCCACCGTTCGCCGAAGTGCGGCGAGGCCAGCAGCCGCGATACGACCCTGTCATATGCGTTCGGCGACGAGTCGGCGAGGAAGGCGGCTATCTCCGAGGGGGTGGGCGGGAGGCCCGTCAGGTCGAAGGTCACGCGCCGGATCAGCGCCCGCCGGTCGGCCGGCGGCGACGGCGTCAGTCCGCGGGATTCCAGACTCTTGAGCACGAAGGCGTCCACGGAATTCCGAACCGAGGCGGCATGCGCGACCCGCGGCACGGCCGGCCGCACGGGCTTTACAAACGCCCAGTGCGCGCCCTCAGCGACGGCCGGGCCGGTCCATACTACGGCTATTAGTGCGGCAATCAGCACCACCCAGCCAGAAGCATGTCTCAAGAGCTCATCCTCGCGCCGTACGCGCAGATCGGCCGGGTGGAGGTCGGAGTGGAAAGCGGGGCCGACTGAACTCCCTGGTCCTCACTTATCACCTCATCACCCCATCACTCCATCACCCTCTCAACCCGCGTATCACCCGCCGCGCATTCCCTGCCAGGATGTCGCGCAGCGCCTTCCCGTCGGTCACGAGGCGCCGGACCGTTGAAAGGCACTGGCTGCCGCTGCACTTTTCGCCCGTGCCCACCTTGTCGTCGCAGTCGCTGCCGAACATCAGCTTGCTGCGGTGCCGTGACAGGAACGCTCTTGCATGGTCCTCATCGCGGTGGAGCGCATTGAGTCCGCTGCCAGCGCTCAGGTCGCCGTACATGTTCGGATAGTCGGACAGGATGCGATCGGTGTACCCGCCGGGCGTGACCGCTCCCTTGGGGTAGAGCACGTCCTGCACGTGACTCTTGTCGATGTTGCCCCAGAATGTCTGCGCGTGTCCGATAAAGCTTACCCGCGGATACTTCTCCAGGATACGGTGAAAGCGTAGAAAGTTGGTGTTGTACTTGTTGTGCTGGAAGTGGAGCAGCACCGGAACGTGGTGGTGGCGGGCGATCTGCGCCACGAGCTCAATCGCGGGCGAGTCGCAGTCGACCGGGAACTTCTGCTCTCCGATTCCGCACGCACCAAGTGCAAGGTACTTCTCGAGGACGGCTTTCGTCTCCGGCAAGTCCGGCAGCTCGTTGGCGAAGAAGACGAACTCCTTCGGATATCGCCGGCACAGGGCAACCACGGAATCATTGCCGTAGCAGTCGGCGTCCAGCCCCAGCTGCGAGCCGGCGGGCAGCAGTACCGACCGCGTCACGCCCATCGTCCGCTGGTGGGCGATCAGCTCGTCGTCGGTGCGCCCAGCATAGTGCGTGTGCTGGTGAATGTCGATGACCTCCGGCTCCGACCCCGCCGCCGTGGCGTGCGCCACGGCCAGTATTCCGGCGGCGCACGTCCCAAGGAACTCTCTTCGTGAACTATGTGCCGCCATGCCGTCTCCCGTCGCCGTTGCAGCCCTGGGGCGCCGCACCGACGGGCTCCAGGTTGCGGTGCTGAGATCCGGATTTTCGCCGGGATGTCGACGCAGTCCGCTCGAGCCGGTCTCGTGCCGTTCAATTGCGGATTTGGCCGCGAATATCCTCCTGTGTGCCGGGCGAAACCGGCACGGAACACATCACGCGATCTATAAGGCGGGTCTCCTTACCGACCGGAATCCAAACGCTGTCGCTCTGCAGGTCCTGCTCACCGTCTGGGCCGCGGGCGACTTCGCACGTACGGCATTCTGTTCCGAGAAACTGAAGCTTCGAGGCCCAACGGCCCACGATTCAGGTCAGGCATGCTGCGATTGCCGGCCGACGCGGTGAGCAGGCGCTTATCTCGGGCGTTCAGTATCCTCCATTCGGCGAATACCCTGGGTGCATTCAGCGACGCCGCGGGAACTATCTGGAAGGATTCGACTTCGGCGCGACGAAGGAATTGCCATGAAACGTCGGCAACGCGGATGGATCCGGTTGGCAGCGCTCCTCGCAACGGTCGCGTTGGTTAGCGCGCTGTGCCTCTGGATGCGGCGTGAGCAGCGGCGCTACGAGCTCGGGCGCGCCCTGATTTCCGCGCTGGTGCGCCACGACGTCCATGAAGCGCGCGAGCTCGTCCTCCAGGGGGCCGACCCGAACACGCGGTACATCGCGGACCCGCCGCAGACGCTCGCGACGCTCTGGAATCGGATCATCCGCCGGGTTCCGCCGCCACGAAACGACAGCCCGACTGCGCTGTTGATCGCCTGCGGCGCGCCCTGGGTGGAAGAGCCGCAGAATCCCCACGACCAGCCCGGCTACTTCACGTACGCGCCGCTGGTCGAGGCTATGCTGGCGCATGGCGCGCGTGTGCGGGTCGTCGCGGCGCACGGCTACACGTCGCTCCACTTCGCCTGCTTCGTGACGAACGGGGATGCCGCCATCGTCCACGCGCTTCTGACGCACGGCGCCAACCCCAACGCGCAGACAGACCAGAGCGACACGCCGCTCTACCTCGCGATCTGCGCCAACAGGGAGTATGGTACCTTCGTGGACTTGCTGGACCACGGCGCCGATCCGAATATCCTCACTTCCGATATGGACTGCGCGCTTTCGATGGCGAGGGGCCGGGAGTTGCCGGGCGTGGTCGATCTGCTGCTTCAGCACGGCGCGCGTCCGCGTCCGCCCGATCCGCCGACGCGCGTGCCCGCAATCGCGCGACTGCTTGGCGTTCGCGTCGGCTGGAACGGTCAGGGCAGGCTGATCCGCCGATTCGGCGACGGAACACATTCGTTGGGCGGCCATTCCGGCGGCACGGTAACCTGGCATACTGTCGCACCGCCAGGCTACATTGCTAGCGAAGGGTTCAACTACAACGGTGAGGGGGAAGTCCTGGAGAACCTGGATTGGGATTCAGGACCAGCGGTCGATCACGGGACGCCGACAGCGCGCCGACTCAGGCCTCGGTCGGGCTGGCTGGGAACGGTGGACCTCGGCATGACTATTGCGCAGGTGCGCCAGCTTACGGCAGGCGTTCTGCCGCCGCCGGCAATCGCCGGCCCGGTATGGACGTGGCGAGCCCACGGATTCGTACGGCCGAACGCCCGGCAATACGATGTCTACACGACATGGACGGCGGAGCTCACTTTCAGCGCCGGCCGGCTCGGGGGTATCCACCTCGCGTGCGACGGTGGGCAGCGCGCCCCACCGGAACATTTGAAGTAGCGCTGCGCCGCAAATCTCCCGGCCGCACGATCCGGTCGCCTTGGCAACCGCGCCCGTTGCGCCGATATAGCTACGGGTTCAAGTTACTTGATAGGAGGACGATGATGGAGACCGAAGAGATCGCAGCGGGGATAGCGGCCGGGCCGGAGTCGGAGCCGCCTTGCTTTTGAGCCGATGAGCAAGCGACGGCGCGGCTACCAGTCGGAGATCGCCGTCAGGCGGGGCCGCCGCGTCCTGCATGGCGACAAAGAGCTGACTGAGAAGCTGGGCCGCAACGACCTGTGTCCGTGCAGGTTGGGCCGCCGGTTTCAAGGCCTGCTGTCGCAACAGCGGCCGTTACGACCGGGCAGAGCGCAGTTACTGCTTTTAGGGAGTGATCGGCCCCGACTTATTGAGAAACGTGAACGAAGTAGAGGAGCTGGCGACGTTCCATGGCGTTCGGGCGCTTACCATGCCCCATACCGCGCTTGGGTACGAATTCAGGCTGAGTGCGTTGCCTTCGGGCCAGCGGCTGCTGTAGCGGAGCATCTGGGCGAGCATGCGGGCGGAAATCATCGGACGAAGCGCGCGTCTTAAAGCCGCACTCTATGACGATAGGCGGTCGCCCCCCGCGAGCAGGCCCGCCACTGAGAGATCCTCGTCAAGTTCCGGCCAGTGCAGCCCCCGCCCGCCACCGCCGATCTCGTACTGCAATCTCTGCTCCGGCGTCGCGGTGCTTAAAGTTGGGAACCAGGCAAGCGGGAGGAGAATAACGCGACCGTCCGTGAGTTCAACGCGCATCATTTCTTCTGTGAACTCAACGGCGGAGGCAAGCGCACAGGAAGGAACGAACGCACGCCCAAGGCTCTTCCTACGGCCGGTCTCCAAAGTACTCATTCCAAGCCCCCTCAAATGCCGGCTCGTGCTCGCGAACGATTCGCTCCAGCTCCGTAAGGTCGCGCGCAGCAAATCCGTGGCTGGCGGCAAGCGCGACTGGCCGCAGCTAGAATTTCGCCTCGAAACTGCTGGCGCTGACATGTACGGGTGCCGGCTCGTCATTCTCATTGCTGTAAAAGAAGAACCGATCTCTGCCAATACGAAGTATCGTTGGCCTTTGATTGCCGATTCTCCGTTGAACGGACGCTGGCCGCCCGAGGCGCGATCGACCTGTCGCGATCTGAAGATGCGGCTGAAGGAAATTCGTGCGTTAGCCTGCCGCAACGGCCTCGCGGCCTCGC
>Ga0070735_10001568_pt1 | contig 21896 bp, 23 predicted proteins | sample Coa_R1_FD_66443 | JGI IMG/M metagenome (GOLD analysis project Ga0070735, IMG submission 66443) | Surface soil microbial communities from Centralia Pennsylvania, which are recovering from an underground coalmine fire - Coalmine... | ecosystem: Environmental > Terrestrial > Soil > Unclassified ...
GATCGGGATCACGGCGAGCAGGGTCTGCCCCTGGAAGACGCCCCAGCCGGAGTTGGTGTTGTTCGGGTTCGAGACCGCGCCGATGTAGTAGACCGAGCCGTTCATGACCGTGAACGAGCTCGTCGCGCCGAGCATCGTCGAGTCCATGCAGCCGGCGCGCGTCTGCGCCGTCGTCCCGAGGGCGACGACTGAGAATTCGCACTTGTCGTTGCCGTACTGCACCCAGGCGACGTCGCCCTGGTCGTCGGCGAAGGCGTCGTTCACGAACTGCGAGATGAGCGTCACCTTCCCGTCCTGCCAGCGGTACAGCCAGGCGTCGTTCGGGTCACCCGCGATGTCGGCCTCGAAGAAGACGACGCCGCCGTGCGACACGTTGAGCGTCGGGCTCGTCTCGAAGATCCCGCTCAGCGTTCCGTTCGGAACCGTGTCGCCGTTCGCCGCGACGATGTACGTGTGGACGGCGGCGGACGCGGGTGGCGCTGCGAGCAGCAGGACTGCGGCCGCCGTCGCGATGCGGCGGATCGCCCGAGTGCGCCTGGGGAAGGCTGCGGCGAACGCTCGGCCCCTCACGATCCCGAGTCTGGGCATGTGCCGAATGCGTGTCAATGCGCGGGCTAGTAGTAGGGATCGAAGTACGTCGTCGTGCCACCGGTCGTGATCAACCCGAAGACATAGGTCTTCACCGGGCTCGTCGCCTCGATCAACGCGTGTCCGGGATAGTCCGGGAGGTTCTGGTCGTTGAGGATCGCGCAGTTGTAGCCCTCGAAGAAGAACGGCGGCTTCACGATCGCGCGCGTGTTCTTCGAGTAGTCGAGCTCCTCGAAGTGGCCCGTCAGGCCTTGCGCGTCGGCGAGCGTCGACAGGCACGCCTTCTTCAGCTCGCCGGTCGCGATCAGCTTCAGGTCGGCTGCGATCCGGTCGCCGAAGGCTCGGCCGAGGTCGAAGCCGAGCATCGCGGCGCGCACCTGCGGGATCTTCATCAACCCTTCCAGACCGAGCCGCGTCGCGAGCGCGCTGACCGTCTCCTTGAGGACGTCGTACTGCTTCTCCTCGCTGACGTCGCCGCGGATGACGTGCACGAGCGTGACGATGTGACCCGTCAGCTCGCCTGCGTTCTTGCCGCCGAGCGCCTTCGCGAGCTCGGTGACGCTCTTGTCGAACGTCGCGGAGAGCTCCTTCTCGCTCATCTGCTTCGTCAGGACCTTGTAGAGCGTGATCGCCTTGCCGGTGAGCTCGCCGTGCTTCGCGCTGCCGCCGAACTTCTCGCCGAGCGCGACGAGGTTCGCCTCGAGCAGCTTCTGCGCTTCCGCGCTGCCCGGCTTCGCGTTGCCGTTGAGGACGTCCTTCAGGTCGCCGAGCCGGTCGGCGAGCTCCTTGACCTTCGCGGCGTCGGCTCCCTTGGCCGCCTCCTTCAGCTTGTCCTTCGCCGCGTCGAGCCAGCTGCATTTCGAGTTCTCGACGACGCCCTGGACGTCTTCGGCGTGGCGCGTGTGCGCGGACAGCGACCGCGTTCCGGCCTTCCTCGCCAGCTCGAGCAGATGCGTCAGCTCGGCGATCGCCTTCGCGTCTCGCGCGCCGTTCCGCGGGTGCGCCCTCGCATCCGCTTGCAGCGTCTTGATACCGCTCGCGAGCTGCTGTTCGTAGCCGGCGATCTCCTGCTGCTGGTCGGCGCGAACCTGCGCCAGCTCGGCGTCGTCGAGCGGGAACGGCTCCACCGTGGCGGGGACCGCGCACGCGTCGACGATCGCGAGCACCGCCGACTTGGTCACGCTCCCCTTGCGGATCGTCGCTTCGACGGCGGTTGTGCCGTCGTCAGCGGCCGGCGTCGCGAAGGCGGTGCTCAGCGCGACGACGGACCAGCCGTCGATCGTCCGGCTCCCGAGGCCGACGACCGTGTGCAGACCGTCGGCGTCGACGCGCACGAGCTTGTCGGGCTCGCCGTTCGCGGCCAGGTGCCCGAGAACGGTCGCAGAGTTGTCGAAGAACAAATGCCCGTACGTGTCGGTGAGGTTCTCGGTCTTGCCGTCGCGAACCTGGAAGACGCCGGCCGACGTTGCGTAGAGGACGCGGTCCGGCGCCGCGTAGAACGAGCCGAACCCCGGCCGGACGCTCGCAGGGACGACCGGCAGCAGTGTTCCGCCGGAGACCTTCCACACGGACTCGTCGGTCATCGCCTGGACGTAGACATTCGTGCCGTCGGAGAAGAGAAACGGCGCATAGCCGTCCCAGCGCGGGTCGATCCCCGTGGAGTACGAGCCCGTCCAGCCGTTCGGGTACGTCAGCGCGGCAACCCGGGTGGATCCCTCGAAGATGCCGAACCCATCTCGCTTCGACGGGTCGTCGTCCCCGTGCGAGGCGGGCGAGGGATCGTAGTGCCCGATGTAGTAGACACTGCCGCCGGCGACCGTGAACTCCGACGTGGCGCCGTCCATCGTGCGCGCGTCGGATCGGCAGCCGGTTCGCGTGACGGCGGTCGAGCCCGGCGCGACCACGGAGATGCCGCAGCCGTCCGATTCGCCGTCCGCCCACGCGATCGTGCCGTCGTCGCCGACCTTCAGCGGGTCACCGACCTTCTGCGTGATCAGCGTGACCTTGCCGTTCTGGTACCGGAAAAGCCACACACCTGGCCCGTTGCCGACGTACGCCTCGAAGTAGACGGCGCCGCCGCGCGCGGCCTGCACCGATTCGCCCGTGATGAACATCCCGCTGTATGTTCCGCCGCCCGGTGCAGAGTCGCCCGTCGCTGCGGCGATCCGGATCACCGTCGCGGCCGACGCCGGCGTCGCGAACACGAGCAGCGCGCACACCGTGCTGAGCGCGGAGCGCATCAGAGCCCGAGTCTGCGCCTGTACCAAAACAGTGTCAATCGCGGGAGCCGTCGGGACCCGGTCGTAGAGTGGACGCGTGGCGAAGACTGCCGTCAAGTACGCGTGCTCCGAGTGCGGCTACACGGCCGGGCGCTGGTTCGGGAAGTGCCCCGGCTGCGACCAGTTCGGGACGCTCGTGGAAGAGCTCGCAGGCGCGGTCGCGGCGGCGCCGCCGAAGCCGCTGCTCCGGCTCGTCGACGTGCAGGCGGAGGAGGCGGACCGGATCGCGACCGGCGTCGCCGAGCTCGACCGCGTGCTCGGCGGCGGGCTCGTGCCCGCGTCGCTCGTACTCGTCGGCGGCGAGCCGGGGGTCGGCAAGTCGACGCTGCTGCTGATGGCGCTCGCCGCGATGTCGAAGGAGCGCCGAGCGCTGCTCGTCACCGGCGAGGAGTCGACGGCGCAGGTGAAGCTGCGCGCGGCACGGCTCGGCGGCGCCGAACGGATCGAGATCCTCGCCGAGACCGAGCTCGACGCCGTGTGCGCGACGCTCGAGCGCGAGCGTCCCGACGTGTGCGTGATCGACTCGGTGCAGACGCTCTACTCCGCCGAGCTCGGCAGCGCGCCCGGCAGCGTCGGCCAGGTGCGCGAGGCGGCCGGGCGCCTGCTTCGCGTTGCGAAGGAGCAGGGAGTCGCGACGATCCTCGTCGGGCACGTGACGAAGGACGGCAGCGTCGCCGGCCCGCGCGTGCTCGAGCACCTCGTCGACTGCGTGCTCCAATTCGAGGGCGACCGCTACCACGCGCATCGCATCCTGCGCGCGACGAAGAACCGCTTCGGCTCGACGAACGAGCTCGGCGTCTTCGAGATGACCGGCACGGGGCTCGTCGGCGTGCCCGACCCGTCGGAGCTCTTCGGCCGCACCGAGGAGGGCGAGGTCGGCGCCGCCGTCGCGTGCGCGCTCGAGGGAACGCGGCCGATCCTGCTCGAGATCCAGTCGCTCGTCGCGCCGAGCGACCTCGCGATGCCGCGCCGCGTCGGCACCGGCGTCGACCCGAAGCGCCTCGCGATGATCGTCGCCGTGCTCGGCCGCCACGCAGGCGTCCCGCTCGGCAGCGCCGACGTCTTCGTCAACGTCGCCGGCGGCGTGCGCATCGACGAGCCCGGCGCCGACCTCGCCGTGGCGCTCGCGATCGCGTCCGCGGCGAAGGGTGTGCCGACGAAGCCGCGCCTCGCCGCCTTCGGCGAGGTCGGCCTCACCGGCCGCCTGCGCGCGGCGACCCAGGCCGACCGGCGCCTGGAGGAGTGCGCGAAGCTCGGCCTCGCGTCGGTGCTCGCGCCGTCGGGCACCTCTGCTCGTGGCACACTGAACGTCCTCGGACAGGACACCTTGCGCAGCGCGATTCGATCGGGGCTCGATGCCGGAAAGGACGGATAGGCACCTCGGCTTCACCCGGACGCCGTCCGAGGACGATCCTCGGCGCGACCCGCGCCTCCTCACGTCGCTCGACCGCATCGCGCCCGGCACCGACGTCCGCCAGGGGATCGAGGACATCATCCGCTCGCACGAAGGCGCGCTGATCGTCTTCGGCGATCCGGAGGCGCTCTCCTTTCTCTACTCCGGCGGCATGCGCATCGATCTGCCGTTCACCGCGCAGCATCTCTACGAGGTCTCGAAGATGGACGGCGCGATCATCGTCGACGACGCGATCTCGAAGATCGCGTGGGTCAACGTGCAGCTGATGCCCGACCCGACGATCTCGTCGCAGGAGACGGGCACGCGCCACCGCACCGCCGAGCGCGTCGCGAAGCAGACAGGCGCGCTGGTCGTCTCGGTCTCACAGCAGCGGGAGACCGTCACCGTCTTCCAGGGGCCGCGGCGCTACCAGCTCGACCCGGTGCCGATCGTGCTCGCGAAGACGAACCAGGCGCTCGCGACGCTCGACACGTACCGCACGCGCCTCGAGCAGGTGCTGACGCGCCTGACGGCGCTCGAGTTCCAGAACGCGGTCGTGCTCGACGACGTGCTCATCGTCTTGCAGCGCGCGGAGCTGACGACGCGCATGGCCGAGGAGATCGAGCGCAACTGCGTCGAGCTCGGCGTCGAGGGGCGCCTGATCCGCATGCGGCTGATCGAGCTGCTCGGCGACGTGCCGCGCGAAAAGGCGGCCGTCGTCGCCGACTACCACGCGGAAGGCGCCGGCCCGAAGGCCGTGCTCGCGTTGGAAGGGCTTGCCGCGCTCTCGTACCACGAGCTGCTCGAGTTCGAGCGCCTCGCCGAGCTGCTCGGCTATCCGCGCACGCTCAACCCGCTCGACCACTCCGTCACGCCGCGCGGGTACCGCGTGCTCGCGAACATCCCGCGGCTGCCGCAGGTGGTGATCGAGAAGGTGGTCGAGGACATGTCTGGACTGGACTCGATCGTGCGGGCCTCGCAGCGCGACCTCGAATCGGTCCAGGGCGTCGGCGCGGCGCGGGCCCGCGACATCCGCGAGGGGCTCCGCCGCCTCCAGGAGCACAACCTCGTCGACCGCTACCTCCAGCTGTAAGTTCGCTCCGAGCAGGCATTTTCCAGAAAAGTGGCTTGTTTGCTGGGGTTTTGCTAGACTGTCCCCTCTACGCCGGGGGCGAGAAGCCTTCGGCGTTTTCGGCGAAACAACCCGCGAGCAGGGGAGGAAGCTTGTTCAAGGTCGGCGACAAGGTGGTGTATCCGCACCACGGTGCAGGCACGGTCGTGAAGAAGGAGAAGCGTGAGGTGCTCGGCGAGAAGCGGGAGTACCTGACGATCAAGATCCTGCACAACGACATGACCGTCAACGTTCCTTGCGACAACGCCGAGGCCGTGGGCCTCCGGCAGGTGATCGACGAGGAGATGGTCAAGAAGGTGACGAAGGCGCTGACCGGTGGCGGGACAGCGATGCCGAAGAACTGGAACCGCCGCTTCAAGCACAACCGCGACAAGATGAAGACGGGCGACATCTTCGAGCTCGCGGAGGTCGTGCGGAACCTCTCGCTGCGCGACCACGAGAAGGGCCTCTCGACGGGCGAGAAGCAGATGTTCGTGAAGGCGAAGAAGATCCTCGCCTCCGAGCTCATGTACGCGAAGAGCCTTGACGAAGAGGCCGCCGCGCAGTGGCTCGACGACGTGCTCGCCACGAACGGCAAGAACACGAACGGCACGAAGGCCCCGGCGAAGCGCGCGACGACGAAGAGCAAGGCCGGCGCCGCGGCGTAAATGAGTGTGTGGGCCGTTCTCGCGGCTGCCGGTCGCGGAGAACGGCTCGGCGACGAACGCCCGAAGGCGTTCGCCCGCCTGGGCGATCTGCCGCTGCTCGCGGAGCCGCTCCGGCGGCTCGACGAGTCCGAGTGGATCGACGGGATCGTCGTCGCGGCGCCGCCCGGCTGGGAGGAGCCGTCGATCGTGCTCGCGGAGGAGCTCGGCGCGGGCAAGGTGAGCGCCGTCGTCGCGGGCGGCGAGACACGCGCCGCATCCGTGCGGGCGGCGCTGGCGGAGATCCCCGACGACGCGGCGGTGATCGTCGTCCACGACGCGGCGCGGCCGATCCTCGTCGACGAGGTGCTCGCGCGCGTCCTCGCGCCGCTTTCGGAGGGCTACGACGGCGCCGTGCCGGCGCTGCCGGTGTCCGACACCGTCAAGCGCGTGCGCGGCGGCGACGTCGTCGAGACGCTCGACCGCGAGGGGCTCGTCGCGGTGCAGACGCCGCAGGCGTTCCTCGCCGACGCGTTGCGGCGGGCGGCGGACGGCGAGGGGACGGACTGCGCGTCGCTCGTCGAGGCGCGCGGCGGAAGAATCCGCGTCGTGGACGGCGACCCGCGGCTGCTGAAGGTGACCTCCGCCGAGGATCTGGAGCTCGTTTCGCAGTGGCTGTGACGGCGTTCGTCTTCGACCTCGGCGAGACGCTCCTCGACGAGCGGCGCCACTGGGCGCTCGTCGCCGACGCGGTCGGCGTCGCGCACGAGCGCGTCTGGTCGGCGCTCGACGACGTCGCGGCGCGCGGTGTCCACCACCACGCGCTCTTCGACGACCTCGGCGTCGAGCGCCCCGACGTTCCCGCGCTGTGGGAGATGGGCGACCTCTATCCCGACGCGGTGCACTGCCTCGGCCGCCTGCGCGACGCGGGCTACCTCGTCGGCGTCGCCGGCAACCAGCCGCCGGAGGCGGAGGAGTTCCTGCGGCGGCTCTTCCCATGGGATCTGATCGGCGTGTCGGCGCTGTGGGGCGTCGAGAAGCCGTCGCCGGAGTTCTTCGCGCGCATCGTCGAGTCGCTTCCGTGCCGCGCGGACGAGGTCGTGTACGTCGGCGACCGCGTCGACAACGACGTGCTGCCCGCGCTCGACGCGGGGATGGTCGCCGTGCACCTCCGGCGCGGGCCGTGGGGCCGCGCGCACGAGACGCCGCCGGGCGCGATCGCGATCGAGTCGCTGCACGAGCTCCCGGAGGCCGTCGTTGGCTGAGCTGCGCATCGGCACCGGCTTCGACGCGCATGCGCTCGAGCCGGGCGTGCCGCTCGTCCTCGGCGGCGTGTCGTTTCGCAGCGAGCGCGGGCTCGCCGGGCACTCGGACGGCGACGTGATCGCGCATGCGCTGCTCGACGCGCTCGTCGGACCCGCCGGGCTCGGCGACATCGGCACCCTGTTCCCGTCGGACGACCCCGAGCTGAAGGGCGTGTCGTCGCTGAAGCTCCTGCGCGAGGCGTACGCGCAGGTGCGCGCGTCCGGCTGGAAGCTGGTGAACGCCGACGTCGTCTTCATCGGCGAGGAGCCGCGAGTCGGGCCCGTGCGGCACGAGATGGAGAAGCTCCTCGCGGCTGCACTCGACGGCGACGGCCCGGTCACCGTCCGCGCGACGACGACGGACGGCCTCGGCTTCACCGGCCGCGGCGAGGGTCTGGCGGCGCAGGCCGTCGCCCTCCTCGAGCGCGACGACCGATGAGTTCTCGGCTCCGGCGCCGTCTGAGAACATGACGGCAACCGGAAACCGGAGGGAGCGATGTCGAAGACGCTGTTGTTGATCGGCACCCGCAAGGGGTGCTTCGTGCTGGAGAGCGACGACCGCAAGGACTGGCGCCTGCGCGGTCCGTACTGCGAGGCCTGGCCCGTCTACCACGCGATCTACGAGCCGTCGAGCGGCGCGATCTACGCGGCCGCCGCGAGCGAATGGCTCGGCGCCGCGGTCTGGCGCAGTCCCGACCTGGGCGAGACGTGGACGCACTCGAGCGCCGGCATCGAGTACGCGGACGGCCGCAAGCTGTCGAAGATGTCGTCGCTGGCGGCGGACGGGGACCGCGTCCTCGTCGGTGTCGAGGCGCCCGGGATCTTCGAGAGCCGCGACGACGGCGAGAACTGGTCGCTGAAGACCACGCTGGCCGGGCAGCCGGGCAGCGAGGGGTGGGACGACCCGGGGAACCAGCCGCCCGGCCACCTCGGCATCTCCGCGATCACGCTCGACCGCGACGACCCGAATCACTGGTGGGCGATCGTCCAGGGCGTCAGCCTCTTCGAGACGACCGACGACGCGCAGACGTGGACGCCGCGGAACCGCGGCCTGCGCCGCGACTGGCCGGCGGAGCACGAAGAGGTCGGCTTCTGCGTCCACAAGTTCGTCCGCTCCCCTGACCCGCAGCGGATGTACCAGCAGAACCACGTCGGCATGCACCGCTCCGACGACGCGGGCGCGAGCTGGACGGAGATCACCGACGGCCTGCCGACCGAGTTCGGCTTCGCCGCCGCAGCGCACCCGCACGACCGCGACACGTTCTACGTCATCCCGCTCGACCCCGGACACGGAAGGACGATGCCGGACGGACAGGCCGCGGTCTGGCGCACGCGGGACGCCGGCTCGAGCTGGCAGCGCCTCGGCGCGGGCCTCCCGCAGGAAGGCGCGTACGTCGGTGTGCTCCGCGCGGGCATGACGATGGACGGCAACGACGCGCCCGGCCTCTACTTCGGCACGAGCACGGGCCAGGTGTTCGGGAGCACGGACGACGGAGACACGTGGACCGAGATCGCCGACTACCTGCCGCCGATCTCCTCGGTCGAGGTGGCGATCGTCGACTGACGATGGCGGACGTGCATCTCCCCGGGACGCTGACGACGCTCTTCGACGGGCTGCCGCGTCAGGTCGACGTCGAGGCGGGCACGGTCGCCGAGCTCGTCGCCGAGCTCGACCGCCGCTGGCCGGGCGTCCGCGACCGTCTCTGCGAGCTCGGCCGGCCGGTGATCCGGATGCACATCCACTTCTACGTCGATCGGGAGCGCGCGGGGCTCGACACGCCGCTCGACGCGCGCTCCCGCGTCGACGTCGTCGCCGCGATCAGTGGAGGTTCTCCGGCCGCGTAAGCGGCCGGCTTCAGGGGTCTTTGCGCGTGCCGGAATCCGCGCGAGCGGATTCCGGCGCTTGCGCCAAAAAAACTGCTTAACGCCGGCGGCGCTTCGCGCGCTCGAGCCGGCGCCGCTGCTCGCGGCTGAGGCCTTCCGGCTCGATGCCCTGCTGCTCCTGCATGTCGAGCAGCGCACGCCGCTCCTGCGAGGTGAGCCGCGACATCGCCTGCTGCGCCTTCATCGGGTCGCGGCCGCTGCCGCCGTAGCGCTGCACCTTCTTCATCGCGCTCGCGAGCTCCGGGTTCGAGCGCTCGAGCGCCGCGTCGGACGCCTTCTGCAGCAGCCGCTTCAGCAGCGGCACCTTCATCAGGAAGGCGACGATCGGCCTGAGGTAGCGGCCGCCGCGGATGCGCGCGAGCAGCGCGAAGATCCCGAACAGCAGCGCGAGCGCCAGCAGCACCCACAGCGGAGTCAGCAGCCAGAGGCTGAAGCCGAGCACGCCCGGATCCTAGTCGAGGGTGTAGCCGGTCGAGAGCATCTGGTCGGCGCGCTCCGAGAACGACTCGAACGTCGGCACGTCCCAGCCGAGCGAGTCGGCGAGCCGCACGATGATCGAGAACAGCGCGCAGACGTGGATCGCGTCGACGAGCGCGTCGCGCGAGACGCCGGCGTCGAGGACGCGCTGCGCGTCCGCGTGCGTGACGGTCTCCGGGCGCAGCGTCAGCTGCTCGAGGAAGCCGAGCGTCGCGCGCAGCTTCTCGTCGACCGGCGCCGTGCGCCAGTCGCGCTTGACGCCTTCCCACACGTCCTCGCCGAGTGCGTACGACGCGACCGCGCCGTGGGCGTTCGTTCAGAAGAGGCACTGGTTGAGCGACGAGACGAACCCGGCGAAGAGCTCGCGCGCGCCATCCGACCAGTCGGACGGTCCGCGCAGCGCCAGGTCGAGCGCGTTCGAGTACGGCTCGCCGAAGAGCTCGCTTCGGTACTGCAGCGTCTTCAGCACGCCGAGGCCGGCGCGCGCGTCGACCGCGTCGACCGTCTCGAGCCTCACAGCGCGTCCAGTCCCGCCCGGAGCCGGTCGAGCCCGGCCGCGACGGCCGCAGAGACCGTCTGCTCGAAGATCTCGTCCTCGGAGTGGCCCGCGTCCTTCAGCGACTGCACGTCGGCGTCCGTGACCTCGTATGCGTGGAGGCGCACCTTCTCGAGGTATACGGCGAAGTCCGGGGGCGCGGGGCGGTCCGGCTGCGCCGCCTCCCGCAGCTTCGCGATCAGGTCATCGTAACGTGTGTTCACGCGGGTAGGAGTCCGTCCCGTTCGAGTGAGGCGACCGCTTCTGCGTCCCCGGCGTCGCGCCCGTCGAGTATCGCACGGAGCGCATTCGCGCGACGCTGCCGGAACGAGCCCTCGAACGGGCCCTGCTTGCGCAGCGGCTCGTAGCGCCTTCCGCGTGACGGGCACTCGTGTGCGAGCGGGCATTCGCCGCACCGCGGGATGCGCGCGAGGCAGATCGTCGCGCCGAGATCCATCAGCGCCTGCGCATTGCGCGGATGGAACGTGTGCTGCGTGCGCTCCTGGACGCGTCGTACGTTCGTATCCATCGGCATGACGTCGTCGCCGTGCGCGAAGTTGCGCACGGCCGCCGCCGTGTACGCGCCGACGCCGGGAAGCGACGTGAGGTCGTCGGGCCAGCCGTGCTCGGCGACGACACGTGCCGCGCGGTGCAGGTTCGCCGCGCGCCGGTTGTAGCCGAGCCCCTGCCACTCGCGCAGCACGTCCTCGAGCGGCGCAGCCGCGAGCGCGTGGGCCGTCGGCCAGCGCGCGAGCCACGCCGTGTAGCGCGGCACGACGCGCTCGACCTGGGTCTGCTGCAGCATCACCTCGCTGACGAGAATTGCGTACGGATCGCGCGTGCGACGCCACGGCAGGTCGCGCGCGTGCGCGTCGAACCAGCGTGCGAGCAACCCGTCCAACGCGTCGAGCGTAGTCGAGGCCGCCCGGCCGAGAAAGCCGATCCGCCCACGGCTTCAGGCCCGCCCCAATCCGCTTTCGGCTGCGGGGAGTACCATCCCGCTGACCAGTGATTCGGAGGGCCACGCGGGGTCGGACCTCCGCGGCCGTGGCCGTGGTTGCGCTCTGCCTGCCCGCGGTCGCGCACGCCGGGACGCCGCCGTTCCTCTCGGGCTCGACGCCCGCGCGCGCCGTCGCGGCGCCGGTGGCGGCGCCGCCGCAGCTGATCCCGCAGCCGCGCGTGCAGCCCGACTCGCTCGACGCCGAGGCGCTGCCGAGCAGGCGGCTGACGCCGCGTGTGCACTTCGCGCCGCTCGGCGCGCGCGAGGCGCCCGAGGCGACGAACGTCTTCGAGGGCCTCTCCTACAACGACAGCGGCGGCGATCCGCCTGACGTGACGATCGCCGCGGGCGCGGGCGACATCGTCGAGATGACGAACGTCGTTCGCCGCGTCTGGACCGCGGGCGGCGCCGTGCTGCAGTCCTCGAGCGCGCTCTACCAGATGTTCGGCACGAACAACGACCTGCTCAGCGACCCGCGCGTCCTCTTCGACACGACGAGCGGGCGCTGGTTCGCATCGGTGATGGACATCTCCACCGGCACGATCGTCGTCGCCGCGTCGACGACCGCGAGCCCGCTCGCCGCGTGGAACACGTGGACGCTCTCGATTCCCGAGAGCGACGACTGCTTCGACCAGCCGAAGCTCGGCTCGTCCGACGGCATGATCCTCGTCACGGCGTCCGCGTACTCGCGCCGCGAGGGCCTCTGTGCATTCGTCGGCTTCTTCTACACCGGCGGCGTCATCTTCGCGCTGAACAAGCAGGAGCTGATGAGCGGCGCGCCGGCGCGCTGGTCGCTGTGGGGGCCGGACACGGACTACAACATCCCTGTCGCCGCTCAGGATCTCTCGCCGTCGACGACGGCGTACGCGATCTCGAACTACTCATCGAGCGTCGGTGTGTTCGCGATCAGTGGGACGCCGCCGAGCGCGACGCTCGCGACGACCTTCCTCCACACGTCCGCGTTCGACAATCCGCCGCCGGCCGTGCAGCCGGGCAGCGCCGGGATCGCGACGAACGACGATCGCCTGCTCGACGCGTTCTGGTCGAACGGGAATCTCTGGTCGAGCGGCAACGCGGCGTGCCTGCAGAGCGACGGGTTGACACACGCATGCGCGCGCGTCGTCGAGGTCTCGACCGCGCTCGGCTCGCTCGATGTCGACACCGCCGTGCAGGAGCCCGGCGGGGACACCTATTACCCGGCGCTGCGTCCGGACGGCAGTGGCAACGTCGTCGTCGTGTACGGCGTCTCCTCGCCGACGGTCTTCCCGTCGGTGGCCGTGGTGGTGCGCGGCGGCGACGGCACGTGGTCGGCGCCGCAGCTCGTGCGCACGGGAACGGTCTCGCTCAACCTGCCGCGCTTCGGCGACTACTTCGGCGCGGCGCGCGACACGACGCTGCCGAACATCGTGTGGATCGGCGGCGAGTACATCGGCTCGGGCTACGGCTATCAGACCGCGGTCGGCGCCGTGCGCACCGTGCAGCTCGCGCCCGCGGTTGCGTACGGGCCTTCCGTCGCGCCCGGCCCCACGTCGGCGACGGTGAACGGCTTCGTCGATCCGCAGGGCGCCGACTCGACCTACTGGTTCGAGTACGGCGGCACGACGGCCTACGGCCACGCGACCGTCCACCTCGCCGCGACGGCCGTCGGGGGCCGCTTGCCGGTGAGCTCCATCCTCGTCGGCCTCGCGGCCGGGAGGACGTACCACTGGCGCCTCGTCGCGGCGAACGACGCCGGCACGACGGACGGCGCCGACCAGCAGCTGCGCACGGCGAAGCCGAAGCCGCGGCAGCGCTGAGCCCCCGTCCGGGGCTTGACTTCGGGCAGTGGACGTGAGCACATGGGACTCGTCCGTTCGGATCGGGGGCGAGAGAACTGCGGTCGACATTCATCGGCATCGGGGTCGGATGCGCGGCGGCGCTCGCGCTCGCGGCGCCCGCCCTGGGAGCGGCCCCGCCGTTCGCGCACGGCTCTGCACGCGCGGTCTTCGTCCCGGCCGCGGTGCCGGTGCCCGAGGCGCTGCTCGTCCGCGCCGCGCAGGCGCCCGACCGCCCCGAGCTCGAGTCGAAGGCCCGCCCGCCCGTCGGCGAGACCGGCAGCGCGCCCGCGCCGACGGCCGACGTCGCCTCGCCGGCCCCCGCGCGCGTCGACGCCGACACCGCGAGCGTCTTCGACGGGCTCACGTTCACCGACGTGGGCGGCCACTATCCGCCGGACGTCACCGTTGCGGCCGGCGGCGGCTACGTCGTCGAGATGACGAACACGAGCCGGCGGATCTTCTCCGCGGGCGGCGCCGTCCTCGAATCGGTGACCGGCCTCGCGCAGCTCTTCAACACCGGCGGCGACCGGCTCAGCGACCCGAAGGTGATGTTCGATGCCGCGTCGGGCCGCTTCTACGCCTCGATCATGGACGTCACGCAGGACTTCGTTCTCCTCGCCGTCTCGACGTCGAGCGACCCGCGCCAGGGCTGGTACCGCTGGACGCTGACGGCGCCGGGCGTCGGCTGCGTCGACCAACCGAAGATCGGCTCGACGGATGCGACGATCGTCGTCGGCGGCAACGGCTACGGCCAGTCGTGCACGTCGCTCAGCTCGAGCTCGTACGTCGGCGGCGTCATCTGGAGCGTCAGCAAGCAGCAGATGCTCGCCGGCGGGACGGTGCAATGGCAGTCGTGGGGGCCGGATCCGATCTACGACAGCCCGGTTCCGGCGCAGGCGATGTCGGCGACCGCAGCCGGCTATGTCGCATCGTCGTACGCGACCGCGGTGCGCGTCTTCACGATCAGCGGCACGCCGCCGTCGGGCACGCTGACGTCCTCGTACGCGTTCACGTCGCGCTTCGACGACCCGCCGCTCGCGGTCCAGGCCGGTTCCGCGCAGGCCGTGGAGACGAACGACGCGCGCCTGCTCGACGCGTACTGGGAGAACGGCAACCTCTGGGTGGCCGGCAACAGCGCCTGCACGCACAGCGACGGCGTCACCTACTCGTGCGCGCGCATCGTCGAGATCAACACGGCGATGAGCACGGCGACGGTCGACACGACGATCCAGCAGCCGGGCGGCTCGACGTACTTCCCGGCGCTGCGCGCGGACGGCTCCGGCACCGTCGTCGTCGTGTACGGCCTCTCGTCCGGCTCGCTCTACCCGTCGCTCGCCGCGGTGACGCTCGTCGGCGGCACGACGTGGTCGCAGCCGCAGTTCGTGCAAACCGGGACGCAGGCGCTCGCGCAATCCCGCTACGGCGACTACTTCGGCGCCGCGCGCGATCCGACGACTCCGAACACCGTCTGGATCGCGGGCGAGTACGTCGGCGGCACGGGCTGGCAGTCGTCCGTCGCCGCGTGGCACACGGCCGCGGTTGCGCCGGGGATCGACTATCCGAGCCCCGCCGTCGCGTCGATCGGATTGAACGGCGCGACGCTGCAGGGAAGCGTCGATCCGCGCGGGAGCGATTCCACCTACTGGTTCGAGTACGGATCGACGACGTCGTATGGACAGGCGACGGCGCACGCGTCCGCGACCGCGGCCGCCGGGAGGCAGCAGGTGTCGAGCGCGATCACGGGGCTCGCGCCCGGGACGACGTACCACTGGCACGTCGTCGCGACGAACGCCGGCGGCACGACGGCCGGCGCCGACCAGACGTTCACGACGACGATGGTGGCGCCCGCGGTCTCGTACCCGAGCGGTGCCTCCGGCGTCACGCAGACGGGCGCGACGGTGTCGGCGCTCGTCGATCCGCAGGGGATCGACTCGTCGTACCACTTCGAGTTCGGCTCGACGCAGTCGCTCGGACAGTCGACGGCGGAGACGCAGCTCGCCGCCGCCGGCGGGGCCAAGAGCGTCAGCACGGCGCTCGCCGGCCTGTTGCCGTCGACGACCTACTACTACCGCGTCGTCGCGCAGAGCCGCGCGGGCACGACGACCGGCGCGACGCAGAGCTTCACGACGCTCGCGAAGCCGGTCGTCTCGAAGCCGAAGCCGAAGCCCAAGCCGAAGCCGAAGCCGAAGAAGAAGGGCTAGCCGAGCGCCGCGAGCACGCGTTCGCGCAGCAGCGCGAACCGTTCCGGGTGGCGCTTCGTGAACAGCGGTTCCTCGACGACGGCCTCGCCGAGCAGTTCGCCCGCACGGAATTGCTCGCGCGTCACGTCGATCGCGACGCCCGACGGCAGCAGGTTCCACGCGTGCCGCTCGACACGCACGCCGTCGCGCAGGACGTTCGCGACGAGGATCTCCCCGCCGAGCAGCTCGCGCACGAGCAGTGACGTCACCGCGCACTGACCGCGCGCGGGATTCTCCTCCGTCCACTCGTCGGGATCGTCGGACGTCTCGCGCGACCACGACGCGCGGATTACTGCCTCGAGCGTCGCGAACGTCGTCGCCGCCGTGTTCGCGCCCGGCTCTTCGGCGAGCTCGCGTGCCCAGCTGCCGTCGGCCGCGACGAGGCGCTTCGCGTTCGCGCGCGCCGCGACGGCGTCGATCAGCTCTGCGTCGTCGCCGTCGCGTTCCAGCACGACGACGTCGTCGCCCCGCCGCTCGAGCGCGACGGTCGCGACGACCTCGCCGTCGGTCTCCCAGCCGACGCGCACGAGGCTGCCGTCCTTGCCGAGGTCGACGAGCGCCATCCCCAACTCTTAGCCAATTGTCACGCCGCCCACAAGCTGCTCTCACGTCGCGCGGCGATCGTGGAGATCGTCCAGCAAACGACGAAAGGAGCATCACATGAACACCACACGACACCGCAAGCTCGCCGCCATCGCAGCGGCAGCGCTCGCCGTCACCGGCGGCGGCGCAGCGGTGGCGACGGCGGCGGGCGGCTCGACCTCCTCCGCGGCGAAGTCGGCGCTCCACCAGCAACGCGGTCCGGGCGACCTGCTCACGGCCGCGTCGAGCTACCTCGGCGTCTCCGTCTCGCAGCTGCAGAGCGACCTCCAGGCGGGCCAGACGCTCGCGCAGGTCGCGGCGGCGACGAGCGGAAAGACGGTCGACGGCCTGATCGCGGCGCTGGTCGCGAACGAGCAGGCCGAGCACCCGAACGCCTCGGCGAGCGAGCTCACGCAGCGCGTGACGGACTTCGTCAACGGCGTGCTGCCGCCCGGCGGGCCGGGCCACGGCCGCGGGCCCGGCGGCGACCTCTCGGCCGCCGCGTCGTACCTCGGGCTGACCGACGCCCAGCTCCGGGCCGACTTCCAGAACGGCCAGACCCTCGCGCAGATCGCGAATGCGACGAGCGGCAAGTCCGCCTCAGGCCTGATCCAGGCCCTGGTCGCGGTGGACACCGCCCGGATCACGGCGTTCGTGAACGGGACAGCCCCCACGTCCTGAGCGCGAAAGCGGGCCGCGCGCGCCGGAGTCGGCGCGCGCGGCCCTTAACACTCCTCTTACCCCGCTCAGAGACAACTCGTAGACAGGCGTGCTTCTCTGTGACCATGGCCGAGACGACCTACGCCGAGACCCTGCCCGCGGCGCGCTCCTTCCGGCTCCCGCGGCCGGCGCTCGGGGCGCTCGTCTGGCTGGTCGTCCTCGGCAACGCCGCGGTGATCGTCTGGCTGTGGTGGCACGGCGGCAACGCGCACCCGAAGACGACCGGCGAGCTGCTGACGGGCATCGGCCGCATCACCGGCCTGCTCTCCGCGTACCTCGCGCTGATCCAGGTGCTGCTGATGTCGCGCCTGCCGTTCCTCGAGCGGCTGCTCGGCTTCGACCGCATCACGATCTGGCACCGGTGGAACGGGCACGCGACGATCGACCTCGTCGTCGCGCACGTGATCTTCAGCGTCTGGGGCTACTCGCTCATGGACCGGATCGGCGTGATCAAGGAGTTCGACGGGATGCTCGGCAACGGGATCTATCCCGGAATGATCACTGCGACCATCGGCACCGTTGCGATGCTCGCCGTCGTCGCGACGTCGCTCGTCATCGCGCGCCGGCGGCTGCCCTACGAGTGGTGGCACGCGGTGCACCTGCTCGCGTATGCCGGCATCGCGCTCGCGTGGTTCCACCAGATCCCGACCGGCAACGAGCTCGTGCTGAACCACGCCGCCGCCGACTACTGGCGCGCGCTCTTCGTCGTCACGCTCGTCGTGCTCGTCGTGTTCCGCATCGTCGCGCCGCTCGTGCGTGCGTTCCGACACCGTCTCGTCGTCGCCGAGGTCGTGCACGAGGCGCCCGGCGTGACGTCGCTGCGCATCACCGGCCATCGGCTCGACCGGCTGCATGCTGAGCCGGGGCAGTTCTTCCTCTGGCGCTTCCTCACGCGCGGACGCTGGCTGTCCGCGCATCCGTTCTCGCTCTCGGAAGCGCCGAACGGCAGGTCGCTGCGCATCACCGTCAAGGATCTCGGCGACTACAGCGGTTCGCTCGGGAACGTCCGGCCGGGCACGCGCGTGCTCGTCGAGGGGCCGTTCGGCTCGTTCACCGACGCCGCGCGCCACGGAGACAAGGTGCTGCTGATCGCGGGCGGGATCGGCATCACGCCGGTGCGCGCGCTCGCGGAGCGCATGCGCGGCGACGTCGTCGTCCTCTATCGCGTGATCGACGAGCGCGACGCGGTGCTGCTCGACGAGCTGCGCGCGCTCGGCGTCGACGTGCGCGTCATCGCGGGCGACCACGCGACGCCCGAAGGCGCGCGGCTGTTGACGCCGGAGCATCTGCGCGAGCTCGTCCCCGATCTGTCCGAGCGCGACGTCTACGTCTGCGGTCCGCCCGCGATGACCGACGCGATCGAGCGCCACGTCCGCCACACCGGAGTTCCCCGTACCCACATCCACATCGAACGCTTCGCCTTCTAAGGAGAGAAGACATGCGCAGAGCCATACCCGCGCTGGCCGCCGCCGTGGTGATCGGAATGCCGATCGCACAGGCCGCCGCCGCCGCGAAACCGAGAAAGGTCGTCACGACGACGACGAAGACGTATCAGGGCCCGACCTACGACGCCAACCAGTGGGGCCCGCTTTACGTCGACCTCACGATCAAGACGACGACGACGAAGATCGGCACGAAGAAGACCGTCAAGAAGGCGATCTCGAACATCGTCGTGCCGCTCTACCCGAACCACACGGGCCGCTCGATCTACATCAACCAGACCGCGCTGCCGTGGCTGATCCAGGAGGTCATGAAGGCGCAGAGCGCGAACGTGAACATGATCTCGGGCGCGACGTTCTCGAGCCAGGCGTTCCTCGGGTCGGTGCAGGGCGCGCTCACGGCGGCGGCCTACAAGGCGTGATCGCACAACCGGGCGTTCGCCGCATCGAGCACGTCATGGGCATGCCAATCGTCGTCGACGTCCGCGACGACGAGCCCACGGACGACGCGCTCGACACGATGTTCGCCTGGCTGCACTTCGTCGACGAGACGTTCAGCACCTACAAGGACGACAGCGAGGTCAGCCGCCTCGCGCGCGGCGAGCTCGCGCTCGAGGACGCGCACTCGGACGTGCGTTGGGTGCTCGAGCGCTGCGACGAGCTGCGCGACGCCACCGGCGGCTACTTCGACGCACGCCCGGACGGCACGCTCGATCCGTCGGGTCTCGTCAAGGGCTGGTCGATCGAGCGCGCGGCGGGAGTTCTCGAGGAGGGCGGCCTGCGAAACTTCGCGATCAACGCCGGCGGCGACATCGCGGTGCGCGGCGGCGCGCTGCCGGACGAGGAATGGCGCATCGGCATCCAGCATCCGATCCAGCGCGACAAGATCGCAGCGACGGTGGCGGTCACCGACTGCGGCATCGCGACGAGCGGCGAGTACGAGAAGGGGCAGCACGTCCTCGATCCGCACACGCGGCAGCCGCCGGCCGGGCTGCTCTCGGTGACGATCGTCGGCCCGGATCTCGCGACCGCCGACGCCTATGCGACCGCCGCGTTCGCGATGGGCGAGCGCGCGCCGTACTGGACGGCGCAGCTGCACGGCTACGAGGCGATGACGATCCTCGCCGACCACACCGTGCTCGCCACCGCCGGCTTCCCGCGCGTCTAGTGCACGCCGTTCCGGCGCACCCGGTGGTCTCGGGGCCTTTCGGGCGCGGCGCGGCGGCGGTGTGGGTCGTGCGCCCGGCCGTCCCGGTTCGCGCCGTCGTCGTCTTCGGACACGGCTGGAAGGTGGCACCGCCGTCGGCCTCGTATCCGTGGGTCGGCCAGTTCCGCCCGTGGCTCGACCACCTTGCCGCGCGCGGGGACGCGGTGATCTTCCCGCGCTACCAGCTCGGCGGCGCGGACGCGCAGGACGCGTCGCGCGTCCGCGACTACGAGGCCGGCGCGGTGGCGGGCTACGCGCGGCTCGGGCGGCCGCGCGTGCCGCTCGTCGCCGCCGGCTACTCGTACGGCGCGACGCTCGCCTTCTACCTCGCGGCCGACGCGCGCCGGCTCGGGCTGCCGGTGCCGCGGGCGATCGACGCAGTCTTCGCCGCCGGGCCCGTTCCGGGCGTACGACTCGGCGCGATCGCGACGACGACGCGCGTGCTCCTGCAGGTCGGCGACCGCGACACCGAAGCGGGCAGCGGCGGCGCGAACGCCTTCTCGGCGCTGCTGCGCGCGCGCGGCGTGCGCACGGTTCGCTACGAGGTCGTCCGCTCGCGCGGCGCGTTCGTCGCCGATCACGCGGCGCCGAAGGGAACGACGGCGACGGCGCGCGCGGCGTTCTGGTCGCCGCTCGACGCGCTCGTCGCTCAGGCGGAGTAGACGGCGAAGAAGTCGCGGTCGTCCGGCACGAGGTAGCGCGTGAGCGGCTGCTGCGTGTTCGGCACGAGGCGAACGGGGTCGCGCGCGCCGCGCTTCGCGTAGGTGATGAACGTCGGCCACTCGGAGTTGATGTCGAGCTCCATCGCGCGCACGGCGCCTGCGTGGATGAGGATCGCGGCGAGCGACTGCGCGGTCTGGTAGTCGGCGGCCGCGTAGACGAGGTTGCCCTTCCGGTCGACGCCGACGCCCGAGCGCCACACGCGAACCGCGTTGCCGAGCGTCGCGCCCCAGTCGCGTCCCGACTGCAGGGCGGCGCTCGGCCGCCCGGCGTCGACGAGCAGCGGAAGGTTCTGGCGTGCGAAGAGGACGTCGCGCCCCGGTGCGGGGCCTGACGTCCACGTCTTCACGTCGACGTTCCCGTCGTGATAGCCGACGAGCGTCGCATAGCCCCTCTGGAGCGGCGTGTACGAACGGCCGTCCGCGTAGAAGCCGCCGTGCCCGTCGTGGTACGTGAAGCCGCTGTTGAAGGTCGCGAGCAGATGCGTCCGCAGCGACTGCGGGACCTCCATCGGCCCCCGCGGCAGCGAGGACGGCGGCTCGTAGCGTCCCGGCACGAGCGAGAGCCGCGTGCGCGTGTGGTCGAGCCAGGCGACGTAGGCCACGACGCGCGGGTAATCCGCCTGTGCCCTGTAGGCCGTGACGAGCACGGGCGCGTGGCCGCGCACGAGCGGGCCCGAGCGCGACCACGTGCCTTCGCCGCGCAGCGCGGGCGTGATCACCGGTGCGATGCGCGCGGGCGCGTACGCGCGCGCGGCGGGGAGCGGCTCAGCGCCGACCTTCGGCAGCGTCCGGAGCGTCGGCCCGCCCTTCTTCGGCGCGTGCGCGTTGTAGTAGACGCGCTCGACCTCGTTGACGATCCACGCGCCGTGATGCAGCCGCAGCCATTCGATCGAGCGCACGCCGAGCGGAAGGCTCGACGGCTGCAGCATCGTCGACACGTACGAGTAGACCGGCACGGCGAGCACCACGACCACGATCGCGAGGACGACGTATCGCTTGCGGACGCGCGGAGGGCGGCCGCGTTGGAGCGGCGCCGCAATCGCCGGACGGCTCATGCCCCGACGCTACGGGCAGCGACGTGAACGGCGGATTAATCCTCGGCTAAATCACGACGCGCGATAGATGTCGAGCACACCGCTCGTCGCGTGGTCGTTCGCGCTTCCTTCAGGCAGGGCGATGCGCCCGTCCCCAAGCACGGGGCTGTTCCAGTGCCCGCCGCCCGCCGGGAGGACTGCCACCGGCGCACCGGTCGCGGCGACGTAGACGTGGAGCCCCGAGCCGCCCGGGTCGTAGGCGTAGACGAGGCCGGCGGCGACGATTGGGCTCGTCGACGGCGTGCCGTTCGACCACGCCTTCACGAGCTTGCCGCCGCTGAGCTTCCAGGCGTCGAGCCCGTTGCTGTCCCCGACGAAGAGCCACGCGGACGGCCCGGGGTTGAGCACAGCCGGCGCGGTGAAGAGATCGGCGCCGCCGGGCGTCTGCACCACCTGCACCTCGCCGCCGGTGTGCCCGAGCGGCTTCATGCTCGCCGCGGAGAGGAGCCGCAGCTTTCCGTCCTTGCCGCCCTGCGCGTAGAGACCGCCGCCGAGGACGACCGGCGACGTCGAGCCGAGGTCGATGTCCTGCGAGTCGAGCCGCTGGTAGTCGGCGGGCGTGTAGCTGCCGGTCAGCTGCGTGCCGTCACCCGAGATGAGCAACACCGAGTCGCCCCAGTTCGTCTTCCCGTCGAAGCGCGCGTTGCCCGTCGCGACGAGTAGGCCGCCGGTCGACGGGTCGAGCACGGCGCCGGTGCGTCCCCAGATCCCGGCGTCGCTCGCGCCGCAGCTCGACGGATCGAGGAGCCCCGCGCGGTCGGAGCAGAGCGAGTTCCACACCGCGAGCAGCTTCCCCCTCGTGTCGAGGATCGCGACGTGCCCCTGGTACGGCGGCGCATCGCCGTAGTAGCAGGCGGTCG
>Ga0070735_10001572_pt1 | contig 21858 bp, 12 predicted proteins | sample Coa_R1_FD_66443 | JGI IMG/M metagenome (GOLD analysis project Ga0070735, IMG submission 66443) | Surface soil microbial communities from Centralia Pennsylvania, which are recovering from an underground coalmine fire - Coalmine... | ecosystem: Environmental > Terrestrial > Soil > Unclassified ...
TAGGAAAGAATGCTCGTCATCCACAGAGGAGTGGGGATACCGTCATCTGCGTCGAACGCGTAGACGCTGTCATGCATCGTGCACACATAGACGACATTGTGCACGCCCTGTCCAGGAATGCTCACGTTTGGCAGATACAGGGGCTGGCCGACGATCAAACCGTCTACCGGATCGGTGAAAAGTTTCCCAAAGCTCGTGCTGTTTACATTCGATGGAGTGAGGGTAGTTTCCCAGGAGTTTACGCTGGTCCGCGCGTTGTCATAGTGCCAGGTTGTGACTGCTACCTGGCCGAATAACGTCAAGGGCAACGGATCCGAGTGTGTGAGCGCGCCAGACGTTCCGCTCACCGTCAGATTGTAGTTGCCAGATGTCAATGTTGATGGGACCGACAGGACCACAGTTTGACTGCTCCCGGCAGCCACAGGGAACGGAGAAGCCGGGGACGTTGTCGTCCCGCCCGGCAGCCCACTTAGGCTAACCGTTACGGAACCGGTGAACCCGTTCAGGGCTGTAATTGAAACCGTAAAGCTGGAGCTTGAGCTTCCGGCATTTGCGGTAACCGAAGTCGGCGTCAGAACCATGCTGAAGTCCGGCCCGGCGGTAACCGTCAATATGAGATTTGCCGAATGTGTCAAAGCACCGGACGTGCCGCTTACGGTGACCGTATAGTTGCCGCTCTGCACCGTACTTGGAATGGAGAGGGTCACCACCTGACTGCTGCCCCCCGCCGCCACGTTAAATGGAGTAGTCGGAGAAGTTGTGGTGCCAGCGGGCAATCCGCTGAGGCTGACAGATACCGAATCAGCAAACCCGTTCAGGCCTGCAATCGAAACCGTAAAGTTGCAGTTGGAAGTTCCCGGACCCGCTGTAATCCCCGTTGCGGACAGATTGATGCTGAAGTCTTGCGCATCCGTGACCGTCAAGGGGAGACTCGCGGTGTGCGACAAAGCACCAGACGTTCCACCTACTGTCAAACTGTAGCTGCCCGGCTGCACCGTCGCAGGAACGGATATAGTCACGGTCTTAGTGCTGCCGGCTGCCGCGCTGAAGGGAGCGGAGGGAGACGTCGTGGCACCGCCTGGCAATCCTGAAAGCGTGATGGTAACCGGACTTGCGAACCCATTTTGGCCCACAACTGAAACGGTAAATGTCGAGTTTGAACTATCCAGGTCCGCCGTAATCGTAGCGGGGGATAGCATAATGCCGAAGTCCTTGGGCGGAGGCGGAGGCGGAGGCGAGGATGCAGGCGACGACCCGCACCCGACTAGACTCCCGAGCCACAAAAGAACGCAAGCGCCTCCCAAGGCACTACGCAGTGTCATAGATGGCGCGCGCATGACTCACTTTGCAGATGTGCACTTTCAGGTCCGGAGCGTTGAGATCTCGAGTGCAATTCGCTAACCACCACATTTAACAGCTAGATATCGTTTGTTGCAGCGCTCGCGTTCCACGCCGAATCCATGTGCATAAATGGAACAGTGTTGCAACAATTTGCATCTGATTAGCAGGGCGCGCGGTGGTTCTTTGCGACCAAATTTGTTGCAATTCCTTACGCCTGCACGACTGTCCGTGACCCGAGCTGCTGGGCGACGGCTTCGGCCGGCTCGCCGTCGATCACGACGCGCTGCCAGACCTCGAAATTAATCAGACGCCAGATGCGGTTCCCGTGATCGCGGAACTTGCTGCGGTGCTCGGCGAAGATGCGCTTCAGAGGCTCGGCTCGAAAGAATCCCCGTTCCACGCTTCGGGGCTCGAGCAGCATTCGTTCCAGGTCATCCAGTTGCGGTCCTGCCAGCCAATATTCCCAGGGCGTGGGAAAGCCCATTTTTTGCCGATAGACGATTGACTTGGGCAGCAAGTCTTCCACCGCCTGCTTCAGCACAAATTTTCCCGCCATGCCGGAGATGGAGAACTGCGCCGGAATTCTTGCGGTAAATTCGACCAGCACGTGATCCAGAAACGGCACGCGGCTCTCGACCGACGCAGCCATGCTCATCTGATCCTGCTTCATGAGGAGTTCGATCAGATAGCTGTTGATGTCGGCGTAGAGCAGGCGATGGAGCAGATCGCCGTGCGATCGTTCCCAGGCCTGCATCGAGCCGGCATAGGCGTCCCCTGCGACGGCCAGTGCATTGTCGGTCAGCAGACCGGCTTGCTCAGCGCTGGAAATCGCAGAATAAAAGTTGTCGTAATAAAAAGAAGGCCAGGAATTTCCATCGCGCACCAGGAAGGTGTGATCCAGCTTGCGGTGCAGCGAGGCGCTCAGAGGAGTGGCTCGGATTGCCTTGCGCACCAGGCCTCGGAAACCCGTGGGCGTGATAGCGCGATAGGCATTGTCCATGCGCGAATTCAGCAGAGTCCACGCGTATCGCGTGTAACCGCCGAGAGTCTCGTCGCTGCCCTCCCCTGTCAATACGACGGTGACGTGCTGCCGGGCCAGGCGCGCCACAAAATACAGGGAAACACTGGAGGGCCATACGATGGGCTCGTCTTCGTGCCAGATCAGGCGCGGCAGGCTCTCGAAAAATTCCTCACGCGTCAGCCGCACCTCGTGGTGATCGGAACGAATGTGCGCGGCCACCTCGCGCGCGTAACGGAGTTCGCTGAAGGCCTCTTCGCCATAGCCGACGGCAAACGTCTTGATGCGATCTCCACGGATCTTCGTCGCCAAGGCGGCAACCGCGCTGGAATCCAGCCCGCCACTGAGGAACATGCCTAGAGGCACGTCGCTCATCAAGTGCGATCCGACGGCGTGCTCCAGCAGTTCGCGATAGTGCGTCACATAGTAGTCACGACCGCGGGGAATCTCATCCACTTCGGTCGTGAGATCCCAATAGCGCTCGATTTTCGGCTCACCGTGTTCGGAAAGCTCCAGCGTGTGCCCGGGCATCAGCTTGCGAATGCCGGCGAACATCGTCTCCGGCCCAGTAATGTAGCCGAACGCGAGATACTCCGCGAGCGTATGCTGGTTGAATTCCGCAGCTACCCCGGGATACGCAAGAATCGTTTTGATCTCAGAACCAAACAGAAATGCCTTGCCATCCCAACGATAGTAGAAGGGCTTGATGCCGAGGCGGTCGCGAGCGGCAAAGAGCACGCGTTTGCGGCGATCCCAGATGGCGAAAGCGAACATGCCGCGCAGATACTTCACGCACTCTCGCCCATACTCCTCATAAAGATGGACGATGGTCTCCGTGTCGCTGCGGGTGCGATACTGGTGACCTTTCTCCTCGAGATCGGTTCGCAAGTCGGCGTGGTTGTAAATTTCGCCGTTATAAACAATCCAGATATCGCGATTCTCGTTGGACAGCGGCTGATGGCCGCTCTTGACGTCAATGATGCTGAGCCGCCGCATGGCCAGCCCCACGTTTTCTTCGACGAAGAATCCTTCATCGTCGGGCCCGCGATGCACGATGCTGCGATTCATGCGGGACAGCACATCGCCCTGCACGCGCCAGTCACGGTTCTGAAAGAAGATTCCGCAGATTCCACACATTTAAGATTTACTCATTCGAGGATCGGCGAGGCCGCATCCCTCTGCTGCATTCCGGATGCCGGCTCCTCTACCGCCGCTAAATCAGAGGAGAACACGGCACGCTCGCCTGGTTTCTGGATCAGCTCGGCCCAATCGACCGGCCGCACGCAGTGCAATTGAGCACCGCCGTCCAGTTCCACATAGCTCCCACCGCAAAGCATCAGATGAGTCTCTCCGCCGGAAGTTTTGCGCAAGCAAACAAATTCTGCATCGCTCGAAAAGAAATCCTTGCGCCAGGGCTCGCCGCCCTTGCCGAAAATAAAAGAATACTCGCTCGCCTTTCCAGAATAGCGGTAACCATGAACTTCTGCGCCGGCATAATCCGGCAAACGGTTAAACGAACCCACTGTGTTTTGTGCTTCCTTCCATGTTACAAGCAGGACGGCAAATTCCGTGGGCAGTGCAACCTGGGCGGTATAGTTGAGTACCAACGCCGGGGCTTTCTGACCATAAGCGGGCGACCATGACTCCGGATGAACCTCCTCCCTCCATCCGTTGCCACGAAAAGGCAAAATCGCCAATCTCTGCGTGGCGTTCTGAGCCTGAAACGTGCCATCATCTTTTCGTTGCAGATTCGGACCCAAATGCCAGGCCAACTCGAGCTTATGCGTGCCATGTCCTTCTACAACATCGCGGACCAGGTAAATGCCATTTCTGAGCGAGAAAACGGCTCGACGATGGGTCACGGGAGATTCGAACTCCCAATATCCATCGTGGCTCGCGACTAACAAGTCGAAGCTCTTGCCCTGAGTCCAGCGCTCAACGCGAGTTTTCGTCAGCCGACGCCAGGAGAATGGAGTGGCCGGTTGTGCCTGATCGGTTCCATCCACGCGCAGAGTGTTGTGCATCCCGGTTCCACGAAATAGATTTCGCTCCGGGGCGGAGCCGACGTACTCATACGTTCCGGGATCGATCAGTAACGAGTGCCCCTGGCTTTGCAAGCACACACTGAGAGCATCCGCATGGCCATGGCCACCGCTTTGTGTGCCGAGCGGACCTGCGTCCACGACTAGCTGAGTATCGCCTTCAGCCCGCAACATGTAAAAACCGGTGTCTGGCAAGCCACCCGACTCGCTTGGAACCGCAGCCTCCGCAAGCGCTTCCCACTGGCGAACACCTTCCGCGCCAAGAAGCCAGAGCGTTTCTTCGCGCAGCCCGCCGGCAGCAGCTTTGTAGTCTCCCCGGTGAAACAGGATGGCCCCGGTCGCGAGGGGATCGAGCAGATGCTCTCCGAGATTCCTCTGCGAATCGAAGAGCCGACCGCCATCGTCATCGCCGAACCGCGGGACTGCGCCGCCCCGCCCGAGCAGGGACAAAGCCTCAAGCATTTTGTCGATCGTGTCTTCAAAGCTTTTTGTCGTCGCTACGCCGTTCGCGCTGGCCAGCACGGCGGCGTGCAGGAAGAAGTCGAGCGCGTACACGTGATAATAGGTGGATTGTTCGAAGTGGAAACCGTCGGGCCGGACTTGGCGCTCTGCCTCCTGCATCACGATCTTCCATCCCAGCGATTTCCAGCGCCCTGCGGCGTTGAGTTCCGGGCAGAGCACTCCCAGGAAAAATAACGCGACGCCTTCTCCGAGCAAGTGAGTGTTGGGGGAAAAATATGTCGAAAGATGGCGTTCGATGTGCCGTCCATGCACGGCCAAGCCGCGCAACCACTCGTTCCGCAGATTGGGAATGCCGGGCGCACCCCTCAGCAGGTGATACGTCCAGATCCATGAAAGGCTGCGGAATGCAACTTCCAGGCTGCTGGCCCAATTGATGCCGACGGGATATGGATTGTCCACTTGCCAGTGCCGCCATTGGCGAACCATCTCGTCGGCGTATCGCCGTTCGCCAGTAAGGCGGTACGCCTTGGCCAGCGTAACCAGGTGCTGATGACGGTTGAGTTCCCACGTGACCTTGCTATCGCCAACCTCGGCACAGTCGAGATAGTGAATTTCATAAAACGGCTTCTTGGGCGCCCGCTTGTTGTGAACTGCGTCCAGATGCCAATCGATCGGGGTACCGTAGTCAAGGCTGGCATATCCCAGCAAGTCGAATTGGTGCCTGCAAATGTTGTCAGCTCGCTGCACGATGCGCTCGGCCTGTCCGGGCAGATGTTGGCGCATCAGGGCCAGGATGAAATCGACAGAATCCGGCGTAAAGAAGAAATTTCCGGTCTTGTCTGCTGGCCGGCGGCCGTTGCGGCCAAAATCGTACCCCAAGCGTGCCAAGAGCGCATCTTGCCGGCTGGTGAACTCTTGTCGGAGGCGGTCGCCTAGTTCAGCTCGATCCATACGAGCGATGCGATGTCCGATTTGTCGCCATCTTTGAAGGTTCATGGGCCCGAAGGTTGAGTTTTCATCTTAGCGATTCTTGCTCATTCTCGTGCATTATATTTTGGTCCCGCTACGCCAGATGCCGCTTGGGGCAAGCCGAGAGGTCAGTTTCGCACTTGCGGGGGCGAACTAGCACGGGCAGAATGGGAACCACGATTATCGTCACAGACCTACCTGGCAATGCCGAATTATCATTCGGTCGAGTCGGGAATGTCCCGCTGAGGTTGCAAGTTGTTGCATAAAATGGAACGGGATCGGGCACAATGAATTTGTCAATGAACATGGGGCAGGAGGAGTTCCGCATAGAAGCTCTTGGCAACCTCGACTCCAATGAGGTGCACCTATGGCGCTTGGACTTGCCAGCGAAAGCCCTCGCAGTGGAAAAATCGAAGTCAATTCTTTCTGCCGATGAGAAGACTAGGGCCGCCCGCTATCATCGAGAGATCGATCGGCAGCACTACATTGCCGCGCGGGCTACGTTGAGGCAGATTCTCGGTTCCTATCTCAAGACCGAACCTGCGGCTCTAACCTTTGCCTACTCAGAAAAAGAGAAGCCGTCTCTAGGCGGCTCTGAAGCTGCCAGCGGGATTGAATTCAACACTTCGCATTCGGGCTCCATCGCTCTGCTGGCGTTCGCGCGACAAAGAGAAATCGGAGTGGATGTAGAACAGGTTCGCCGGGACTTCGACACAGCCAAAATTGCGGAACGCTTCTTTTCCGCCGCCGAGCAAAAACAACTCGCAGCCCTGCCGGAACAGCAGCGCAGCGACGCGTTTTTCCTGTGCTGGACGCGCAAAGAAGCCTACATCAAGGCAACCGGCAAAGGGCTGTCGCTGCCGCTTCACCAGTTCGACGTGTCACTCGCGCCGCAAGAGCAGAACGCGTTATTGGCCACGCGGCCGGATCCTCACGAACGGACGAAGTGGGTCATGCGGGATATTCCGGTTCCCGCCGGATACGCGGCGGCAATCTGTGTCTCGGGAACCGGCTGGACCCTGATCGATGGAATCGTTTCGGGGAGCGCGGAATGAGCTATGGGAGCATAGTTTTCCTGATGTATCACGAACTGGAATCGCCCGGCCACCACCTGTGCCAAAGCGAGGCGGGATATATTCGCTACGTCCGCCCGCACCTCCGATTTCCGCTCGCAGATGGAGCTTCTGCAGCCACAGGGATTGGAGGAGTGAGTGTCGGCGTGACGGTTCACCCCTTTGCCCAAAAAACGGTCACGATCACTTTTGACGACAGCTGCGAGACCGATTTGCTCCACGCCGCTCCGCGCTTGCGAGTTGTCTCCACTCCGATGTAAGACCCCTCCATAGTAATAGCCCCAGTCAAAATAGCCCGCCAAGTTGTATGGCTTATGATATAGAAATCGGGAGGTTCCCCCCGTGTTCCAAGACCGGGTCCACAAGGCGCATGTATGCGTAAGCTCGAGAAGATTCAGATTATCAAGAACGTCGGGTCCAGTTGGTTTGCCCTTGGGGTCAACATCCTGGTGGGACTCTTTCTTTCCCCTTTTATTCTCCACCGGCTCGGGGACGCGGCCTTCGGAATCTGGGTTTTGATTTTTTCACTGACCGGCTTTTACGGCATCTTCGATTTCGGCATTCGTTCTTCCATCATCCGCTACGTTTCCAAATACACCGCGACTCACGACGTGGAAGAAGTGAGTGGCCTGATCAACACCGCTTTGTTCACCTATACGTGCGTAGGGATATTAAGCGTCGTCATCACGCTGGTGGGCTGCATTTATGTGGACCGCGTGTTTCACGTCCAGCCCGAATTTCGGACAACTACGCGCTGGCTGCTGCTCATGGTCGGCAGTTCCGTGGCCCTCGGCTTCCCGTTGGGCGTTTTCGGCGGCATGCTCGAGGGTCTGCAGAAGTTCTACATCCTGAATTGGACCAGTATTGTTGCGAGCCTGTTCCGCGTGGTGTTGATTGTGTTCTATCTGAACCGCGGGGCCGGACTGTTGACCGTCGCTCTGATTACGGTTGGCTTGCCTTTGCTGGCTTCGTTTGTTCGCGCCGCCGTGGCTCTGGCCGCCCTGCCCGTTACGTTCGCCTGGAAGTACGTAGAACGCACTTCCTTCCGCCACATGGCGAATTACAGTGGCATCACCTTCATGATCATCGTGGCCTCTCGCCTGCGATTCAAAACCGACGCTCTCGTCATCGGAACCTTCCTCTCCTCGTCCGCCATAACCTTCTTTTATGCGGGGTCGCGTTTGGTCGATTACGGGGGTGAGGTAGTAAGCAGCCTGGCGCAGATTTTCGTCCCCATGTCGAGCCAGTCCGATGCCGCTGGAAACATGGATCGCCTGCGCAAGATTTTCATTGCCGGAAACCGCGCCTGCGCTTTTACCTGCCTGCCCATTACGGCGGTATTCATAATCATGGGCAAGTCCATCATCGAGGTATGGCTGGGAAAGAGGTACGTCGCTCAAGGCTATCCGGTGCTATTAACTTTGATCGTCCCCTACACCCTGATGTTGGCGCAATCGGCCTCAGGACGGATTCTGTTTGGCATGGGGAAACACGGGATGCTTGCGGTGGTCACCTTGATCGAAGGGGTGGCAAACGTGGTTCTCAGCATTCTGCTGGTACGGCGCTTTGGCATTCTGGGCGACGCTTTCGGCACTGCCCTCCCTCTGGCGGGAACCTACATTCTCTTCATGCCCCATCACCTTTGTTCGCGGCTCGGCATTCGCGTACCGACATTTTTGCGCCGAGCCTATGTGCTGCCGCTGGTGTTATGTATTCCAATGTGTGTGGTACTCGTGTTTATGCAACGTTATTTTGTGGCGCACACTTATCGGCAGTTGGCGGTGGAGTTGCTGACCGGTGGACTCGTTTATGCGTCGTGCCTGGGGTGGGCTCACGCAACAAACAGAGCTTTTGACGTTGGGGACCTTGCCCCCGCAGCAGAAAAGCTGATCCCTGAGATGGCCCAGGTTCCACCGGTGGTCGAGGATTAGCACTACCGATGGAGGTTCTGAAGGCGCGCTGTCAGTATCTCTCCCATCGTTCTTATGTGAGGCTCCCGCAGAAGGTTGTCGTGATCGAACTCGATCTCTTGTATCTCGACGCCGCCAATTGAACGTTGGCCCCAGCCCATCAAAGGGTCGTTGGTGTAATAAAAGGGCTGTTTGGGCCGTTTGAAAAGCAACACCGGAGCACGAAACATTGGCGGCTTGAACTCCGGGCCAGGCCAGTAAGCACGCACCCAAGCTCTTCTCTCACCTGCGGGGTGAACTTGTTGGTCCACATCGTCGATCTTCCGCTGCAAGATTTTCCACCAACCCTTGAACTGCTCCACCGGTTGCAATCGACTCAATTCCCGCAGACGCGTTGCGTAGTAATGAATCTTCCACTTCCACGGAACCATAGTGTTCTGGAGCACCCAAGTGTCGAGGATTGCCAGGAACCCGACCTTCTGTCCGACTCTTTCAAGCTGGATGATCATCTCTTCGCACACCTGAACGTCATCGCACATCCCTATGAAGCAGTATGGGCCCTCGGGCTGTACTAAGCGCATAGCGGCAATATAGTCACGACCCATCCTGCTGATTTCATCAGGATTGAGCGGGAGGCTTGCTACGGTGGGCTCTTTGCCTTGGAGCTTGTAAAAAGGTTGCCGAGGATCTAAATGGCGGGCTAGAGCCGCATATCCAATCGCTTCGGCGCCCGGGACGATCACCGCAAAAAGGGAGCGATAGCCCTCCCTGCCCTGCTGGATCGGCATCACTACAGGATCATCGGCGAACGTACTCTCCTCTCCAGCGACAAGTCGTGCGAGACTCTCAACCGTTGCCGCGCGCAGCACTGCGGACATCGGGACCTTCCGCCCGGTGACCCGCCTGATTTCGGACAATAGCTGGGCAGCGAGTAAAGAGTGTCCACCTAGTTCGAAGAAGTCGTCGTGAATGCCGACTCGATCGAGCTTCAATACTGTCGCCCAAATGTTGGCTATGACTTCTTCACCCGGCGTGCGAGGCGCCAAATACTCACGCGCAAGCTCAGGTCTGGTGTAGTCAGGTGCCGGAACGTTCTTGCGATCCACTTTGCCGTTCGGCGAAAGCGGCAAGCGCGGCATCTCGACAATCGCTCGTGGCACCATGTACTCCGGCAAACGCTCTTTGACCCACGCTCGTAATGCGGAAACATCGATCGCTTGGCCGGCGTTAGGCACGACATATCCCACCAATTGCTTGTCGCCGGGGAGGTCTTCGCGCGCAATCACTATGCACTCCTGCACCGAGGCATGCGTGCCCAGTACGGCTTCAATCTCACCTAACTCGATACGATAGCCACGCACCTTGACCTGATTGTCGGAGCGTCCCTGAAACTCAATGCGCCCGTCGACGAGATAGCGCCCCAGATCCCCCGTCTTGTACAACCTGGCATCCGACTTCTGGGAGAAGGGATTTCGAATGAACTTTTCCGCTGTCAGTTCCGGGCGGCTCAAGTAGCCGTGGGCGACGCCGGCGCCGCCAATGTGGATCTCGCCCGGCACGCCGATCGGCGTGGGTTGCAAGTTCCGATCGAGAATGTAAATCTGCGTGTTGGCCAGCGGACGCCCGATTACGATGGGCTCATGCTTAGAGCGGAAATGGTGAAACGCCGACCACACCGTGGTTTCCGTAGGTCCGTAAAAGTTATAGAGAGAAGCATCAGCTTCCAGCAATCGCGTGGCCAGTTCGCGCGGCAGCGGCTCGGCACCAATTATGCGTTTTAATCCCCGGCCACTGAATCCCGCCTCCAACAGCAGGTTCCACGTGGTCGGGGTGGCGTGAATGATGGTCGCGCCAATCCGGCGCAGCAACCTGGCCAATTCCTCGCCATTTGCCGCCAGATTGCGGCGCCCAATCGCAACCACTCCGCCTGTCACCAGCCCCAGATAAAGTTCCGGAATACACATGTCGAAGGCAAACGAAGCCAGTGCCGGGAAAACATCGTGCGGTCCCATGCGCAGTTCCTGCGCCATGAAGCTGAGCAAGTTCACCACCGCGCCGTGGGGCACTTGCACGCCCTTGGGACGCCCGGTCGATCCCGAGGTGAAAATTACATAGACCAGATCCTCCGGAGTTGCGCCGCTGGAAAAGTTGTTTCGGCTCTGCCGCGCGATCTTCTCCCAGTCGGCATCCAGACAAAGCACTTCCGCCTGATGCTCGGGCAAAGTTGCGAGCAGAGCTTGCTGGGTCAGGATGACGGAGACCTGCGCATCTTCCAACGTCAGGCGCACCCGCTCGGTGGGATACGCTGGATCCAGCGGTACGTAAGCTGCTCCTGATTTTTGAATACCCAGCAGGGCAACCATCATCTGCAGTGAGCGTTCGACGAATACGCCAACGCGTTGTCCCGGCCCTATGCTGCGTTGCTTTAAGTAGTGTCCGACCTGATTCGCGCGCCCATTCAGCTCGCTGTAGGTCAACTGCTGGTCCACGCTGTCCGTGCTTGCAACCATCGCATCACCTTGTTCGGGTTCCCCAGGGAACATGCAGGCTATAGCCTCGGGCGTGCGCTCTGCTTGCCGCTCGAACCACTGATGCAGGCACAGGTTTCGGGGGTATTCGAACTCGGTCGCGTTCCAATCTACCAGCAACTGCTGGCGCTCGGCGCTGGACAGCAGGGGCAACTGCGAAAGTCGCAACCCAGGCTCAGATATCACTGCCTCCAGTAGTACGTGGTAATGCTCCACGAAACGTTCGAGGGTCGCACCATCGAACAATTCACCGTCACACTCTAGCCGGCCCTCTAAACCATCCCGACTCTCTAACATCCACAGGTACATGTCGCACGTAGCTGTCCCGGTCCCGCTCCCGATTAGCTTTAACTCCGGGCCGTTTGACGGGAGTGCTTCCGCATTCGCGTCCTGTACCGCGAACAGAACCTGAACTAGAGGATGGTGGCTAAGGCTTAGCTCAAGTCGGAGTTCCTGGACCAGCGTTTCAAGCGGCATTTCCGGGTGCGCATATGCACCCAGCGTGGTTTCTTTGACACGAGTAATAATTTCCTGAAAACTCGGGTCACCTGAAAGTTTTGTGCGCAACGGTAGTGTATCGGGCAACAACCCGATAGGAGCCGGAGTTTGCAGAAGATTGCGGCTGTTGACGGCCGCGCCGACAACGATGTCGTCCTGCCCGCTGTAACGAGAAAGCAATGCCTTGAACCCGGCGAGCAACGTTATGAATAATGTGACGCTGTTCTTGCAACTCAGGTCGTTCAGTCCCTCCAAAAGCGGACGGGGAAACCTGAAGGTGGTGGTGGTGCCTTTAAACGCTTGGACGGCTGGACGAGGGCGGTCGGTGGGTAAGTCTAGCCTCGCCGGTGCGCCTGCTAGATGCTCTTTCCAATAAGCAAGGTGCTTCTGCAGAGTTTCGCCCTCGGCTAGAGCAGGAGTTCCATTCGTCAGCTTCATGCCTTCCAAACAGAATAGCACTTGGAGAAACCACTTTCGAGAAACCTTCGCTCGATCGAGGCCAACCATCCATTATTCTGGCGCAACTAGCGGCGTTTGATTGACGTAGTTGTCGGGAACGGTAGAGAGTTGGTAGCCTAGCTCCTCCATCGTGGGTCCCCACGCCGTTTCAATCTTCCGGATGGACGCTCCGGAAAGCTTGCCCCTCCAGCCACCGGACTTGGCCTCACGGACGAAAGCGATGTCGCTCCGGGTATTCTTCGTCGTTTCCCACTCTTTCCATTGCTTCTGCTCGAGAGAACGCATATGCCCTGCGGAGCTAAGGGTGACCGCTCTGCCGATCTTCTCGGGATCGGGATTTAGTTTCAAGAAAGCGGCCAGCCGCATCAGTTCTCCGGCTGCATTCGCTAGCAAGTCCTCGTAACGTACGAATTGGTAACCAGGCCTCCCCTCGCGCAACCGCAGCCAGCTCAATGTATGATCTTCCCAGGAACCGAGCCGATCCGCATATCCCACGATTCGCGCAGCCAGGAAACGATCCACAAACTCTTCCATGGAATAGCCGTCAGGCAATACGCCAACTTTGATGTTGTAGTAATAAAACGAAACCGCAACGTCCCTCGGGTCGCGGACAATGTGAATCACCCGGGGGTAACGAGGATCAAAACACTCGTGGCTCTTGAGCAGTCGCGGCAACCGGCGGAGCACACGGTCCGGATAATCGTAGATCAGAGGTACGAGGCGATTTACATTCGCAAACGTGATCGGCTCGTCTTGGACGAGGTTGCCAAAAAGAAATCGGGCCCATGTGCTGCCTGACCTCAAGTAAGAAACGATGAAAACATCATCGGGATACACCGTCAGGCCCCGCCCCGCGGCTTTTCTGCCTAAAACATCTTTAGCCACATTCTTGGCGTAAGTGTTGACACGCCGGATAAACGATCCCATTTCACCTCCGGACACCACTTAACTCTAGACAGACTAGATTAAGTTCTGAGAGCAAACAAGGGTACGTGACAGCTTCCCTCCTTGACGACGCTTCCATTACTCCCTTTTCGCGGGTGCCCTATTTTGTGGCTTCTTCAGCTTCGAAGTGGCAAACCCAAAGGTGCATTGGTCTTCGGAGATGTACCACTGTGACCCAACAGACCCTGATCCGACGATATCTGCCCACCATGCTCCCGCCTCTTTAAAGTCCCCTTAGGACTCGAACGATGGTCCCCCAACTCCGTTCCGAGGTGCTTGCATGCACTTTGACGCCAAGCTGATAGAAGTGGCATTCAGTTTGCCTAACAACCGAGACCGATCTTTAAGATTGCTCACTCTCTGCTCCGTGCTCGCACTTGCTGGTATAACCGCCGGCTGCGCCGCGACATCGCCGATCAACAGTACGGCATCGAGCCAGAGTAGCGGCCAGATCGCAGTTGCGGTTCCGGGACTCGCAGCCAAAGTCGGAGTCGCGTACAACGCCGTCCCCTCAGTCAGCGGCGGAAGGGCACCCTACCGATTCGTTCCGGAAAATGGGATTCTGCCCCCCGGGCTATCTTTAAATCCCTCGACAGGTTCGATCTCGGGCATTCCCACGGTGGCCGGCGAGTATAACTTCAATCTGTCGGTTTCCGATTTGCCTTGGCATGACACTGGCAGCGCTCCGGTCCGGATCATCATCGCTGCCGGTGGCAACGGACAGACTGCCACGATCTCCGTTTTTCCTGGCACACCGACAGTCACCTCGCAGGGGATCCTGCAGTTCAGCGCGAGCGTTACCGGAACCTCAAATACGGCCGTCCTCTGGTCCGCATCCGCTGGGACCATTACCAGCAGCGGCCAATTCACAGCGCCTAAGGTCACCAGCAATACCTCAGTTACGGTCACCGTCACTAGCGCGACCGACCAGAGCCTGCGTGCTGCGACCATGGTGACTGTAACCCCCATGGCACAGCTGGCCATCACGACTTCCGTTCTGGCCGAATCCAATGTGGGGATTTCATACAGTGCACCCCTGTCTGCCATTGGTGGCGCATTGCCTTACCAGTGGAGTCTCTCTTCAGGAACATTACCCTCTGGAATCCGGTTGCAGTCTTCCGGCGTCGTTGCGGGCACGACTTCTGTCAGCGGCTCCTACACCTTTACGGCAAAGGTCACCGATTCGGCGGGGAATAGTTCCACTCGCGCATTAACGCTTTCCGTTTCTTCGCTCTCGGCGAGTGGCTTCGATGGCCCGGCAGCGCTGCCGCAGGTTTTCATCCACACCGCCATGGCGAACACGCCGGCTCCCGGAACCACGATCGCCGTCAACTCTGGTGGTGACCTCCAGTCCGCTCTCAACAGCGCCAATTGCGGAGACACAGTTACGCTGCAGGCCGGCGCGACCTTTACCGGAGTATTCACTTTCCCCGCCAAGAGCTGCGACGACAACCATTGGGTCATTGTCCGCACTAGTTCGGATGACTCTTTGCTGCCTGCCGAAGGCAGCCGCCTCACGCCCTGCTACGCGGGCGTCGCGTCCCTGCCCAGCCGCCCCGCTTTTCACTGTGCTTCCACCGCCAACGTTCTGGCCAAGTTGGTGATGGCAGGAAACAGCAATGGACCCATCCTCTTTGCGTCGGGTGCAAACCATTATCGGTTGGTGGGCCTGGAGGTCACGCGCACCGCCGGAACCGGGATCGTCTACGCTTTGTCATCGATTGTTACTGGTGGCTCGGCCAACAATCTTATTCTTGATCGGATGTGGCTGCATGGCACTGCACAAGATGAAACCAACAAGGGTGTGGAGCTGGGCGGGAGCTCGTACGTAAGCGTAATCGACTCTTTCCTTACGGACTTCCACTGCATTTCCTCTACGGGAACGTGCGTCGACGCCATTGCCATAGGTGGCGGTGAGGGTAATCCCATCGGCCCCTTCAAGATCGCGGATAACTTCTTGGAGTCATCTGGAGAAAATGTCATCTTTGGCGGCGCAGCGGCCACGATCACGCCAGCCGACATTGAAATCAGCCACAACCACTTCTTCAAGCCTATGACCTGGATGCTCGGCCAGCCGGGTTATGTGGGAGGTGCAAATGGCAATCCATTTGTCGTCAAAAATCTTTGCGAGTTTAAGAATGCGCAACGCGTCCTGATGGAAGCCAACATCTTAGAAAACTCCTGGGGCGGGTTCTCGCAGGAGGGATTTGCAGTCTTGATAACTCCAAAGAATCAGGCTTCCACCAATTCGTCGGACAATCTCTGTCCGATCTGTCAGGTAACGGATGTAACCATTCGCTATAACACTATGAGCCATCTGGGTGCGGGCCTTCAAGTCGCCAACGTCTTATCCGACAACGGCGGCGCCGCACTCGATGGACAGCGCTACAGCATCCATGACATCACCATCGACGACATCGATGGTGTGAAATACGGCGGCACAGGACGTATTGCCGAAGTCATGACCGAAGCCCCCGCTCCATTACTGCAGAATGTCGCCATTAATCACGTGACTGCATTTACCACGGCCAACAACTCGGGTATGTTTTCAGTGGGTGGCCAGATCACTCCGCAGATGGCGAACGTGACCTTCACCAACAGCATCTTTTACGCCGGTCAATATCCCATTTGGTCGACGGGCGGCGGTCTGACGAACTGCGCGTACTACGACAAACCGCTCACCACCTTAAGTTCTTGCTTCGGTACGCAATCATTCGGAAGCAACGCGGTGATTGCATCCCCTTCCGCCTTTCCGCCGAGTTTGTGGCCGTCCGGAAACTTCTTCCCGGCCAGCCCCAGTGCCGTGCAATTCGTCAATTACAACAACGGTAACGGTGGGAACTATGAACTCATGAGCACGAGCCCCTACCACAATGCAGGGACGGATGGCAAAGATCTAGGTGCGGATGTGAGCACGATTCTGTCCGAAACCGTGGGCGTTTACTGAACATCCGCTCTCTTTGGCAACAAATTCGCGACGGGCGCGCCGTTGCCATCATTTTGCTCGCACAAAGACTCGCGCAGTGCAGACGACTCTGCGCCCGGGTGGGCAGCGATCGAGCGCTTACCCAGCCCTTCCCCATATCCGCAATGCTATGATGAGAATTGTTATCGGCTGAGAAACCGGCGCATGCAGCGATCGATCCTCGCCGGGTCGTTCAGCTGTCCTGAGAATTGTGGGAGACAGAGGATGAAGGCGCTGAGGCGGGTGTGTGCGGCCGCAGTTTATGTTCTGTTCTTCTCTTCCTGTGTGTTTGATTTGGCCGCCTCGGGTCCCGCATCACCGGATCGCTTCGACGGGCCCGCGGAATTGCCCCGCGTTCTGGTGAAGAGTTCGTTAACCGATACGCCTGCTCCAGGGCACGTCCGCTTGGTTCAACCAAGTGACAATCTGCAGAAAGCAATTGATTCGGCAGAGTGCGGTGACACACTGAGACTGCAAGCAGGCGCAATTTTCCAGGGACGGTTTCGCTTTCCAAACAAACCGTGTAACGACACACACTGGATCGTCCTCCGCACCAGCGCATCGGATGACGTTTTGCCCCACGAGGGCGTCCGACTCACTCCCTGTTATGCGGGTATTGCTTCGCTGCCCGGCCGGCCCGACTACCACTGCGCTACCCCCAAAAATGTAATGGCAAGGATTGAGTTCAATGGTAAGGCCGGAACGGGTCCTATCGTATTCCTTCCGGGAGCCAATCACTACAGGTTGATTGGCTTGGAGATCACGCGATCCGACAACGAAGGGTCGATCACGGCCTTGGCTGGCGTAGAAGGAGGCACAGCGGATCATCTGATCTTTGACCGGGTCTGGGTGCATGGAACCGCACAAAGCGAGACCAGGCGAGGCATTGCGTTGTCTTCAATGACGCAGGTCGGCGTGATGGACTCGTTTCTTACGGACTTTCACTGCGTCGCGAAAACAGGTAGCTGCACGGATTCTCAAGCCGTGTCGGCCGGCGGCGGCGACCATCCTGAAGGGCCGTTTAAGATTGAGAACAACTTTCTGGAAGCGGCCGGCGAAAACATAATTTTTGGCGGCCGCCCCGCAAAAACCACTCCCACCGATATCGAAATCCGCCGCAATCACCTCTTCAAACCGCTGACCTGGATGCCGGGACAACCGGGGTTCGTTGGAGGTCTCGACGGCCAACCTTTTATTGTGAAGAACCACTTCGAACTCAAAAACGCGCAGCGAGTTCTGTTTGAAGACAATCTGCTCGAAAACGTCTGGGGCGGGTTTTCGCAGACAGGTTTCTCGATCCTGCTTACTCCCAAGAACCAGGAAAACAAGTGCCCAATCTGTCTAGTCACCGATGTTACGATCCGATTCATCAAGATTGTCAATGTCGGGAGCGTATTTCAGATCGCGAATACCCTCTCCGATGCAGGCGGCTCAAGCTCAGGAGGTGAGCGCTACAGCATTCACGACGTGCTCATCGATGGCGTTCGCGGAAAGGATTATCAGGGCTTCGGGCTTTTTGCCCAGATCATATCGGTCGGGCCTCCGCTTCACGACGTTCGCATCGAGCACGTAACGTCTTCCTCTGTGCCTCGTTTTCTCATCTCGTTTCTCGCTACCAACCGGCAGAAGATGACGAACTTCACCTTGGCAAACAACATACTTTCCTCCGATCAGAACGCCCAAATTGGCTCGGCCGGTGGAGGTCCGGAAAACTGCGCTTTTCAACCTCAGAGACAAAGTACAGCCGGAGTATTCAAGAACTGCTTTGAGAATTCAACGATCACGCACAACCTGATCGTGTCCGGGTCGGACTGGCCTGCGGGCAACATTTCGGTCAAGGATTTCGGCGCCGCCGGGATCCGCGTGACGCATGGAGGCAACGTCAACCGATATGCTCTCTGCCGGCAGAAGGAGGAAGGGTGCAAGAAGCCATCCCCAGCCATCGGTGCCGGAACCGACGGCAAGGACATTGGCGCCGATGTCGATACGATTGAGAAAACGATGGAAGGGATAGTCTAGCCAGAGTGGAACGGAATCCTCATAACTTGAGAGGTGCAGGCAGCAAGATCTTGAGCGTGGTAGGGGCTCGTCCGAACTTCATGAAGATCGCCCCGGTCGTGGATGCCCTCAAGAATTTCCCGGACCTGCAGCACTGCCTCGTGCATTCCGGTCAACATTACGACGAACTTCTCTCGGGAAGTTTTTTCGCCGAGCTCGGGCTGCCGCGGCCTGACGTGAACCTCGAGGTCGGCTCTGGCACCCACGCCGCGCAAACTGCTGAAGTCATGAAGCGGCTAGAGCCGGTGCTTCTCGACTACAAGCCCGACCTGCTTTTGGTTGTCGGCGATGTGAATTCCACTCTTGCCAGCGCGATCACCGCCGTGAAGCTCGGCATTCGTGTGGCCCACATCGAGGCCGGGCTGCGCAGCTTTGATCAATCCATGCCGGAAGAGATTAACCGCAAGCTCACGGACGCGATTTCCGACCTGCTGTTCGTGACCGAGCAGAGCGGCATTGAGAACCTTCGACACGAGGGTATTGCCGCGGAGAAGATATTCGTGGTGGGGAACGTCATGATCGACACGCTGCTCCGGCATCGCGAGTCGGCGGCACGGTCTCCCATTCTCGATGAGCTTCAACTGCGGCAGAACGGCTCAGTGCTGAAACCCTATGGAGTTCTCACGCTGCATCGTCCGTCGAACGTGGACGATCCCCAGTTGCTCCGCACCATCTTAACTGCAGTTAATACCATCGCGGCTGATTTCCCTGTCTTCTTCCCAGTGCATCCGCGCACTCGGAAGAATATAGAGAGCTTCGGTCTGGGAAGATTCTTCAAGGTCGCGAAAACGGCTGCCTCTGGCATAGTCCCTCTGGATCCTCTCGGCTACCTCGATTTTCTCAACATGAACGACCACGCTCGCCTGGTTCTGACCGACTCTGGCGGAGTCCAAGAAGAAACTACCGTCTTGGGCGTGCCCTGTCTCACGCTGCGGGAGAACACCGAGCGTCCCGCGACCGTTGATAGCGGCACGAACCGAATCGTGGGCGTGAATCCCGACCACATTCTAGCTGTTGCTCGAGAAGTTTTGCTCCAGCCTACTCGCTCCACGCGGCGTCCTCCGCTGTGGGACGGCCAAGCGGCGACTCGAATTGTCGAGATCCTCCGCCAGCAACTGTGCGGAACGCCTTCCGCTTGAGGACAATTGGTTAGGAGTAGATGGCAGGACGTCTCGCGACTCGGCAGTGCCTTGTTCTTAAGTAGTGCCCTCTTCTTAGGAGGATCGGCAATACGAGTTGGCTGTCTCACAAATTATGCGGAAGCGTATCCGAGTCAACTTGCTGCGCGCATTAAAGGCCGCCGGTGTGTTTGACCGGTTGCGCGATAGTCGCTGGCGTCGGCGCCAGCTTCTCATCCTGTGCTACCACAGTCTTGCCATCGACGAAGAGAATCTCTGGCGTCCGGCTCTGTTTCTTGCTCCTGCCCGGCTGCGAGAACGATTCGAGATGCTAAAGCAAGGCGGCTATCACGTCTTGCCATTAGGAGAAGGCCTGGAACGATTGCGCAGGGACGATCTTGCCCCGCGCAGTGTGGTCTTGACCTTCGATGACGGCAGCTGCGACTTTCACAAACTTGCCTATCCGCTGTTGAGGGAGTACGGATTCCCGGCTACTGTCTATCAAACCACCCACTATTGCTCACGCCGCATGCCGATCTATTCTTTGATCTGTTCTTACATGCTCTGGAAGAAGCGTGCAGCGGTTCTGAGTGGCGCGACTTCGATCGGCATCGCCAGTGACATCCGCCTGGATACACCGGAAAACCGCCAACTTGCGCTCGGCCAAATCGTGACGTTCGCAGATCGCGAACAACTCTCCACGGAGCAAAAGAACCAGCTCGCCGCCGACCTGGCTCGCCGGCTTGGCGTTGATTACGAGGAACTGTTGGGTCGGCGGATCCTCCAGTTGATGACTCCTGAGGAGATTGCAGAGCTCGCGGCGGCCGGGATTAACTTCGAACTTCACACGCACCGTCATCGGACGCCACGAGATCAGGCGCTTTTTATAAGGGAAATCCGGAACAATCGCGACGCACTAGAGGCTATCACCAAAACACGCCCTACGCATTTCTGCTATCCGAGCGGCGACTATGATTTGATGTTCCTGCCGTGGCTCGCCGAAGAAGGAGTGGTCTCTGCCACTACCTGCGATCCCGGACTCACATCTGTGCGCAGCAATCCCCTGCTGCTTCCGCGTTTCATCGATACCACCGCGCAGACTGACTTGGAGTTCGAAAGCTGGCTGACAGGAGTGGGGGCTCTTCTGTCCACAGGGGCTAACGCAGCTCGTCTCCGGCAACTGGCCGGGTCATAGCCACGAGAGATCGTCGCTGATGAGCATCTTCCCCAGGGGCGTGTTCTGCTTCAGCCAGAGCTTCGTGTTATACCGGCCTTCGTACGCCAGCCGCATGCCCTTCGATCCAGACGAATCGCGCGCTCCTGTTGTCGCCCGTTCATAACCCAGGCTATCCAGCGTTCCCCCGACCAAGCTTTCGAATGCTGTCAGTTGCCCCGCTGGAAAGTGGTCCCGCCACCGCCCGACCGGGTTGAACTCCGCCTTGTCCGATTTCGAGTTGAACGAAGTGTTCGGACTACTCACCGATCCGATCCCCACCTTGAGGATCCGGTCGTAGTCGAGGTCATGATCGATAAACTGGCCGAGCTTCGCCAAGGTCGTGTGCGGATTCTGGATCAGGTCTTCGAAATGAATCTCGGTGTAATCTGCACCCAGTACGCGTCCGTTCTCCCGGCCTTTGTTTACGATCCACTGCCAGTACAACCCCGCCACCAGAACGCTCTTTCCCCGGTCCCAGGGAAACGGGCGGATCCAGCGTTGCTTGTCGAGCGAGAGCGCAACGTCCCGCCCATCGCGCAGAATGTGCACGACCAGCGCGTCGGGGATTTCCTTCTTGATCGCGGCGAGATACAAAAGGTGGTCCGGAGTGCAATCTGCCCAGCGCTCGACGCCCTGCTTGCGTGCGATCTCGCCCATCACGAGCCGCAGGAAGTCTCCACCATTTTTGCATCTTCCCTCCAGAACTTTCTGTTCGATGTCGCCGGCCTCCAGCCCGGAGCATCTGAACAGCTTGCTCCCCAGCCACACCTTCATCAGCTCCTGGCGATTGCGTCGTGAGCTCAAATCGCCGAAGCGCGGTACCAGAAGGTTGAACACGTTGGACTCGGTGCGGTAGACAGCGAAATTTCCCGCCGACAAGATCATGTGGTAGAGCAGAGTCGTTCCCGAGCGGGGCGAACCCAGCACAAACACCGGACGCTTGCTTTTACTCATGGACGATGAGTTCATCGGTGATCCCAGCTGCCGCTTAGTCTTGGATTGGGGCAACTCTTACGCTTTTCTCCTCCAACAACGACACATACAGTTGTTCGTAGCGGCGGCAGATTACATCGATGTGAAAGAAGGACTGCGCAAACTCCCGGCCTCGTTGCGAGCAACCAAGCCGCAGACACTTATCGCGCGCCAATCGGAGGATCACCTCCACGAGCCGGTCTTCACCCCCTGGCGGAACCAGCATCCCGGTGTCTCCGTCTCTCACCAACTCCGGGTTGCCGCCAACGTCGGTCGCGACTACG
>Ga0070735_10001573_pt1 | contig 21857 bp, 14 predicted proteins | sample Coa_R1_FD_66443 | JGI IMG/M metagenome (GOLD analysis project Ga0070735, IMG submission 66443) | Surface soil microbial communities from Centralia Pennsylvania, which are recovering from an underground coalmine fire - Coalmine... | ecosystem: Environmental > Terrestrial > Soil > Unclassified ...
ACCACAGGTGCTCAAGGGGCGCGCTAAGACGGTTAAAGGTCACGACCTCTGCCGGCGCAAGTCTCTCTTTCCACTCATTTGCTCTCTCGCCGCCCCAGCACGCCGACATGTAGACGCATTTGAGGTCTTTCCCGTGGGTTCCAATCGAGGTCGGGAGGACGGGCCGGCCATCCGCCAAAACAAATGCCCCGGACTGGCCGTGGCTGATAAGAATCACGAGCTGTCCGTCGCTGACGGCAGCCCACAGGTTTTCCTCCGTGAGCGGGGCCACCACAACACTACCTGGACCCCACCGTTCGGCGGCGACGCGGGAAATTCGATAGCAGAACAGCGAATGGAGCGTCGGTTGGCAGCCACCCAGGAAATTCATGTCCCGGTCGTCGTACAAATAGTAAACCGGGGCCGGACCAGCATTCCCGCGCACCAGCGTGAAGGCATCGAATGCCACACCAACGACCAGAACGGCTAGCGCCAACAGCAAACTGTTGAGCATCCACGCCAAGCTCGTCAGTCGCCGGCTGCTGCCGAGGCGTGCAATCAAAGGAATTGGCCTCGTGCTCCCAGCCAAAGACGTGCCCATGCCGAGCGCCACGATCAAGGTCCACAAGCCGAGGCCCGGAAGAATAATAGTCCTCAGATCGAACAAGTGGGGGCGGGCGTAGTGTCGGACGAGATACAACTCAAACGGCAAATAGACCGGCAGCAATAGCAGCACCAGGAACAACAGCAACACTGTGATGAGGGCTTGATTCCGGTGGTGGAGGAAGTAGGCATCGTTGCACCTTCGGCGGAGCAGCGACAGGGGCGGAGCAAGTCCGAGGTAACAGGCGGCAGCCAAAAACCGGCTGGGCCACGGTGGCAGCGATTTTTCGGTTTCAGCTCCCATTCCGACGACTCTCTCACCGGGCAAACTGGCGCCATGGCGTGTCAGATCTCTCTCGTCTGGCCGATTCAGTCCAGGTTTCACACCGGGACGTCCTCGTTTTGTACTGTCCGCGGATCGTGCCCTCGGCCTTGTCTGCCTTCAGGAATTGCTGCGCCAGGTAGATCGACTATTCCGTCATAAGAGACATGATACCCACTCGTCTGGGCCTTATTGCGTTAAATTTCCAAGACGGATGCAAGAAATCGCGCCCAACTCCTGGCACAATGGCGTCTGTTCTCAATAGGGGAATCCATATGAACCAGCCGGGCGTAAAGCGGGAGCCGCAGCTTGAGAGATACCGCGACTATCTCCTCATGCTCGCCCGCCTGCAACTCCGGCAACAGTTGCGGAACAGGCTTGACCCGTCTGATCTGGTGCAGCAGACACTGCTTGACGCGCATGCGAAATGGAACCAATTCCGGGGCCAGAATTCGGCGGAACTGGCTGGATGGCTGCGGCAGATCCTGGCTCGAAATCTGATCGACGCATCGAAACGGCATGGGCAAGCCAAACGCGATGTCGCACGAGAACGATCACTGGAAGACGCGCTGGAAACCTCGTCGCTACATCTCGGCTCGTGGCTGGCTGCCGAGGAACCTTCGCCAAGCCAGCAGGCCGCGCGCCACGAACAGGCTGTCCAGTTGGCCGCCGCACTCGCCTCGCTGCCCGACTCGCAGCGCGAAGCACTCGTTCTGCAAAACTGGCACGGCTGGTCGCTGGCGCAGATCGGCCGGCAAATGGACCGCAGTCCGGCCGCGGTGGCCGGGCTGATCAAGCGGGGGCTCAAGCAACTGCGGGAATCGTTGAAAACATTTGAGTAGGCCATGAACAACCAAGCGAACGAGAACGGTCCGGCAGCCACGCCGCTCGATGCGATTCTGGCCGAATACATGCAGGCCGCTGAAGCTGGCAATGTGCCAGACAGGCAGGAGTTCATCAGCCGGCATCGGGAGTTCGCCGCAGCTTTAGAGGAATTCTTCGCCGATAAGGAACGATTCGACCGGATCATCGCCCCGCACCGGCAGGCGGCGCAGGGTTATCCGCGGTCGACAGACGATGACACCGAGGGGAAAACGCCTGCCGCTGCTCTGGAAATGCCGACGCTGATCGGCGGTTCTTCGCTGCCCCCGCAGCCTGGCGTTCGCGTCCGGTATTTCGGCGACTATGAACTGCTCGAAGAAATTGCCCGCGGCGGAATGGGAGTGGTCTACAAGGTGCGGCAGAGCACACTCCGACGCATCGTGGCGTTAAAAATGATCCTGGTCGGGCAGTTGGCCAACGACGAGGAGATCAAACGGTTCTACGCCGAAGCGCAGGCGGCCGCGCGGCTGGAACATCCCCAGATCGTGCCGATCTTCGAAATCGGCGCACACGAGCAGCAGCACTATTTCACGATGGCGTTCATTGACGGGGAAAGCCTCGCGCACCGCGTCTCGCGAGAAGTGCTGCCGCCGCGCGAAGCCGCGGAAATCCTGCTGAAAGTCGCCCGAGCCATCTCGTATGCGCACGTGGAAGGAGTGGTCCATCGGGACCTCAAACCGGCCAATATCCTGATGGATCGCGCCGGCGAGCCGCACATCACTGATTTCGGGTTAGCCAAGCGCGTCGGCGACGCAGACAATTGTTCGATCCCCCACTTTACCGTCACCGGTCAAGTTCTGGGAACGCCGAGTTACATGCCTCCCGAGCAGGCATCCGGAAAGACCATAGAAATCGGCCCCCTGGCCGATGTGTATTCTCTCGGCGCGCTGCTGTACTGTCTGCTCACCGGGCGACCACCGTTTCAGGCTGCCAATCCCGTCGACACCCTGTTGCAGGTCCTTGAGCGGGAACCGGTTGCCCCGCGCCTGCTCAATCCCGCCGTCCCGCGCGACCTGGATACCATTTGCCTCAAGTGCCTGGAAAAGGAACCGCGACGCAGATACGGGAGCGCCAAGGCGCTGGCCGATGACATCCAGCGGTATCTCACGGGTGAACCCATCGTCGCCCGACCATTGGGGCTTCTAGAAAAGACTCTGCGGCTGGCACGCAAGCATCGGAGATCGCTCCTGCGCACGGCGGCCACTATCGCCGCGTCGCTGCTCCTTGCCGGAGGCGGCTGGATTGGATGGCTGACCTATCACGAATTGCAGCTTGGCAGGCTCAATCTGAAGACCGATGGTTTTCCGTTGACGGCCGAAGTGTTCGACGACAGCGGCCAATTGGTCATCCCGCCGTTCACGGTCCCCACCGAACAGCCCGTCCCGCTACCGGCTGGGGAGTACCGCGTGCAGTTCTCGGCGCCCGGAGAGCTCAGCCAGACCCAACTGTTCACAGTCGATCGAGGATGGGAACCGGAATACAAGGTGGACCTGAGCGACCGGCAGCTCTGGAAACCAATCCAGATCGGGCCGGCCGATTTCGCCGATGTCATTCGCCTCGCGGATCACGATGACGTGGTACTTGTCGAACGCCGATTTGGACGGACGACGCTCCGCCGGCTCGAGGGCCGCACGGCGAATGCCCTGTGGGAGCGGACGCTCGCTCTCGATGATCTGCCCGAGCTCGAATCTAACTTCAACGTGGCCGGTTCACCGGAGTTGCTCAAACCGCCCCCGCGAGCGGCGTGGGATGCGAGCGTCCAGCTCGAACCGACAGGCAAACCTGCGCTGCCGCCGGACTTGAATGGCGACGGCACGGCCGATCTTGTCTGGGTGCTGCGCGACGCGACGTCACTCCTGGCGGTCTCCGGCGCTGACGGCAGCCTGCTGTGGAGATTTCGGACGGAGGTAGGGAATGGTCGCACGGTGCTCGGGCAGCCGCTCGCCAGTGACGTGAATGGGGACGGGCATCCCGATTTGATCGCCACATTCCGAAGCCCACAACGAACGTGGATCGAAGCCATTCGCGGGGGCGATGGAACCTCGTTGTGGCAATGCGACGTCGATCTGTTGGACCCGAAGACCGGGCCCGCGAATCAGTTCGTCTCAATGAGCCTGATCCATTTGAACACACGCGCTCACGTCGCCATCGATCTCGGAGCTCGCCTGCTGTTGGTCGAAGCGGCCAGCGGTACGCCGGTGGACCTGCCGATCGACTGGCCTCTGTTTATCAGTGACAAAACGAAGCCGCCCAACAACGACGTCTCGCTGCTGGGCGCCACGCAACTGGTCGACCTTAATGCGGATTCCAACACCGACGCATTGCTGTATCACGACTCGCAGGGAGACGCCGTGCTGACCACCGTGGATCTGCAATCACGGCGCGTTCTCTGGTCACAGAATCTCGCTCGAAGAATCGAGCTCACCACGGATCCGGCTCATCGGCACCATTTCCAGAAAGCCGCCCAGTCAGTTAACTGGCCGCTGGTCTTCGATCTGGACGCCGACGGATTGCCCGAGCTCATCATGCCGGGCGTCGTCGACTCGCCCCACGCAACGACCGCCAATGACTATTTCCGTTTTGGCGTGCAAGTGTTCGACGGGGCATCGGGAAAGCGCCGTTGGTCGCGGGTCCTATACCCCGCGGGGGGCCAGACCCCGGTGTTTCGTCAACTGCTCGTCGCCCCCGACGTGAATCACGATGGGCAGCGCGAGCTCGTTGTCATTTCGACTGGCCAGGATTCGCCCGACGAATGGAATCAAACGGCGTTGTCTGTCGAGGGCCTCTCTGGCCGCGACGGCGAGCGGTTGGCACTTTGGCACCGTGACAAAGTGGGCGGGTTCCTGCCGGACGTGCTCACAGACCGATTCAACGGCGCGACCTGGTGGGTGCGGGGCAATAACGGCTGGCCCGACCTGCTAGTATCGATCGTCCACTCGCGCTACGGATATCGCGACGAAAAGCGACTGGCCGTCGTCTCTCTGGAACAGCAGCGCGAGACCGAAAAGCTGCTGGACATCGATACGGCTTTTCCGGCCGATTTCGACGGAGATGGGTTTGTTGACCTCTGGTATCGGCGCCGCAATGTCGAAGGCGATCGCCTGTCCGCGCTGGGTGGCACGGCGCGAGAGTTGTGGCGCAGGCCGGGCGGAGCCGTCCCGATCCACGACTGCAACGGTGACGGGCTCGCCGACCTTCTGGAATGGCGACCGCCCGGTGCCTTGGCCGATACGTACACCCGGCTCTATTCCGGCCGGAATGGCAGCATCATCCGCCGCATTCACACTCAAACCAACTACAACAACCAAGTGCTCGTACCCCCGCACGGCGATCTCGATGGCCGTGGCGTCCCCGATGTCTTGTTCCACTGCTTTCAGAACCGGCACGCGGAAATGGCGCCGCGTCTGGATGACTCGATGGAAATTCCATTTGGTGCGGTCTCTATCGAAACGGGCAACCGCTTGTGGGAGATGCCGTCGTTCACCGTTCCCAACGCGATTTTGCAGGCCGTGAGAGCTGAGAAAAGCTCGTTGTTTGCGTACGACCTGTTCGGCGAGGCGGTCGATCTCGACGCGGATCGCCGTCCCGAAATGTTGTGCTGCTTCAAATTGCAATGGGGCTTCAATGACGATTTGAAGGCGCAGGACTGGCTGGCTCTCGTCCACGGGGCGACAGGCGCAATTCGTTGGGCTGCGCCACTTTCCGAGAGCCCCTTTTCGACCGTCCCGCTCGATCGAAATGCCCAACCGCGATTTGTCGCAGCTGAAGCCGATGTCAATGGTGACGGACACCGCGACCTGGTCGTCGTTGTGCCGCGATTCGACGATGCACTCACGTGCGCAGCCGAAATTCAGATGCGCAGCGGGCGCGACGGCGCGTTGCTGTGGTCGCACACATTGGCCACGCAGTTGGGCCGGAATGAAATAGCCCAGTTCTCCGAGATGACGCCTTTGCCGGTTGTCGGCGACCTCGACGCCGACGGCAGGTTGGAAATCGTCTCGGTCGAACTTCTGTCCGCGGACGCCGACTCGGGAAAAACGCGCTATGGTTTGTCAATTCTCGAGGCCGACGCCGTGGCCGCCAAAATGGTGCATGTCTGGGATGGAGCGCCCGGTCAGCTAGTGACCCCCGTGCCGCTGTTGGCGAATTTGGAAGGCAATGATCGACTCTCGATCGTCGTCGTCGGCCAATACGATTCCGAGAGAACCGGCCTCACGGTCCTCGGGGCCAACGGCGGCCTCCGGTTTCATGTTCCGGCGGCCGTCTCCCACGGGTTCACAGGGCTCACGCCTGTCGCCGATCTGAACAGTGACGGCCGCGACGAACTGCTCGCCTGGAGCACCGGCGTGTTGCGGGCCGTCGACGGCCGACAGCACGAGCTCTGGGCCTGGACATCCCCGGCTGGACCAGGGGTCGCGCCGGGAGGCATGCAACTGGTGCGCGCGGCCGATGGCACGTCTCCATCGCTCGTAACACAATTCGGCTCGCAGTTTTTCGAACTCGCGGGCGCAGATGGAAGGCTCCTGCGCCGCGGCGGCGGCCTGCCGCGCGAAATCAAAAATCGGCCTTACTCGGCCAATCACTTCTGGCTGCCGGCAATGACACGCGACGCGTTGCCGATCATCGTGAGCCATAAGCATTCGCTCGTCGCACTGGACATTCTGACCCTTCCCTGATCCGCGATGACCACGCCGACGTGCCTATCCACAACTCACAGAAGGAGCCGCCATGCCTGCAACTATTCGAATCACCTGCAACTACGCCACGCCTGCCGGGCTGGAATGGGCGGGCCAGCTCAATAGCTCATTTCATCCGCCGCATGGGTCGATTGACGGCCGGGATGTCAAATTGGCCTGGGGAAATGGAACGGCCATCGACGTCGCTCCCGGGCGGCCACAAAAACTGGAGGTCTATTTCTGCGTTTTCGACGTGCTCCGCGTTTGCACTGCGGAAATCGAAATCGAGCCGCTTCGCGACGGCGAAACGCGATCGTACCGGTATGACGTGGAACTGAAGGACCGATATCTCAATCGCGGGCATCTTCGCCCTGAATGATTCTCATGCACATGAACTTTACGCAATCCGCCGTTGGCGTCGTAGTGTTCGGCTTCGCGGTCACCTGCCTGATTCGGTGTGCGCCTGCAGAAGAAGCGCAGCCGTCACCGGCACCGAACGCAGACATTGCCGGAATCTGGCTGGGAACGTTGGAGGCCGACGGCGAGCGGGTGCGCGTTGTGATCAAAATCTCCAGAAGCGCTGCGGGGAGACTCGGCGGCACGATGGACAGTCCCGATCGCGGCAGAAGAGACCTGCGCATCAGCAGAATCGATTGGCAGAATGGCCATCTCCGGGTTGAAGCGGTTGGCGACAGAATCTTTACTGGCGACTTGGATGCGGACATGCAAGAGCTCGTCGGTGAATGGCAGCAATCCGGCGGAACACTGCCACTGAAACTTGGACGCGTTGATCGAGCACCGGAATTCGACGTTCCGTTCCCCGCAGGACTGTACGTGGCGGCCGGTCTGACGAGTCTATTTTCGCTGCTGGTCATCGCCGGTTTCATTCTGAAAGGGACACCGCGGGCTAATTGGAGATTCCTCGCCACCGTGATGGCGGTGCACCTGCCGATGTCCCTCATTGCGTTCTACTGGCTCCGGCTTCCCGTGAAAGGCTGGCTGGCCGGACAATTGGGGCCTGAGTCGGCACTGTTTGCCTTCCTCGATACCTGCTTCGCGCCCCTGACCGAGGAGCCCGCGAAGTTGTGGTTGCTGCTGTTTCCGTGGTTCCGGCTGCGACTGCGTCAACAGAATGCGCCTTACGTGGGCTTGGCGATTGGGCTGGGCTTCGGCATCAGCGAGGCCTGGATGATTGCCGGACTGATATCGGAAGAACCCCAGATTGCCGGCATTCCGTGGTACGCCTTTGGTACGCTGAATGGATTCATGACCGAACGCTTCATGGTGTGCGTGCATCACGGAGTATTCACGGCGGCGGCGCTACGGTTGTTCCATCGGGCGCCGCTGGGCGGCGTTCTTTGCGCGATGGGGCTGCATTATCTGGGAAACTTCCCCATCGCCCTGAAGGCTTGGAATGCAGGGGGCCTCGGGCAGACAACCTGGACTTTCATTGTGCAGATCTGGATTCTGCTGTTTTTCTTCGGCATGCTTGTGTTGCTCAATCGATTTTTGAAATCGGCCGATCCCGCATGGCGCGGCCTTCGGCAGCATCTGTTGGGGCGTGCCAAGTGCCCCGGTTGCGGCCTGATTTACGAGCGGCCGTGGCTGGCGGTCAATATGGGGACTCGGAGGTACGAGCCGTGTCCGGGCTGCAAACGGTGGCACTACACGACGACGTGGAAGGAAGAAGTTTCGCAGGCGGCTGACGCGGTTCGCGCGTCGAGTGAAGAGATGCACTCCCCGCCGAACAAATGACCGTTCCGAATCAGACGCTGGATTGCCGTGATCACCAAAGATCTGACCGTAAACTGTGCGAAGCAGGCGCCTGATGAAAACGACCGCCGCTCGCCATAACAAGTCGTCTGCTTTAAAATCTTCATCTATGCATCCGGGCAGGTCGAGCGAAAGGAATCTGGGGATGGCGGAAGTGAGTACGGCGAACTGCTTGAGTGGAACGGCCCGTTTGACCCCGCGCAATTTGACGCGGCAAAAGCCACTCGGCGCATGAAGAAAGGACTGCCAACGTGGTGAAGAGAGGAACGAAGAAGCCTCGCAAACTCGCGAAAAGCGACCGCTTTCCGCTGATCGAAAAGGAGCTTCACAAGCGGACCAAGGCGGAGTTGGCCGCGATGATCCTGGCGATCGCCAAGGAGCACGCCGTTGTCGCGCGAGAATTGGAAGACCGTCTGGCTATCAAAAAGCCGGTGCGTCTGCTCGTCGCCGAAGTGTCATCCGCCATCGATCGTGCGACCGATTTCGATGAACGCATGATGAACCACAACTTCGATGTGGACTGGCAAGCTTATGCCGACGTTCAGAAGGGACTCTCGCTGCTTGTTGAGCTGGGCCACCTTGCGGACGCGAAGTCGCTTGCGCTCACGCTGATGAAAGACGGCAGCTACCAGGTCGAATGCAGCGACGAAGGATTGATGAGCGACGATATCAGCCAGTGTCTGAAGCCGGTAATTCGTGCCGTCAAGGCCGCTGGCGGTGACGAGGCAGTCAAGTGGGCTCGTGAGATGCAAACTGCCGATTGCGTTGGGTTCATTTGTCACAAGGAACTGGCAGAACTACGGAGCGGGTCGTGAGCGAAAACCAATGCATGATCTTCCACGCTCGTCTCGGAATGCATCATTCATCAAAACGCTGGAGCGTTACTTGCCGGGCTGCGTCGATGCAAGCGACTCCATTTCCTCGAATTGCAGTTGTTGAACCTGCGCACTGGCTTCGCAGTGGCTGAGGCCGCAAGCGCGGGACACGAGCGCGGTGGCTTCAATTGTGGCGCCGTGCACGTGAACGAGCTCGCGGGCCAGGTCGATCGACTCTTCAAGAGTCATCTTGCGCCAGTTCGGGCGCTCTCTTCGCGTGGGCGGGGCCACGTTCACGTAGGTTTCCAGCAGTGAAAGCACCTGCGCCAGACGCGGCGCGATCACCGGGCCGTGGCTGCTCAGCCAGGTGATGCGGAGAAGAGACGGATTCACGAGCCACACTGTGGGGATGCGGACAGTGGCCCGCGTCTTCACGGAAGGTGCGTCGGCCGGCGGCGTCGGGAATCGCACATCATTCAGGGCGACCTTCAACTCCTCGGTCTGATCGTGGGTCAACTCGATTTCGAGATATGTGTCCCGCCAGTGCGTGGATGTGCCTGTCGCGGCAGTCCCCGGAGGTGTGCCCCGGCGGGCGATATCCGAGGGCGTGGTGTATTTCTCCTTGTGCTGTCCCACTCGGGCAATTTCCCTGTAGCCCAGCCGCACGACGGTGAGGGTGTCCGGGGACATGTTCCTGTCCCGGTACGAGCGCAGATTGATCCATAGCCCCTCGCGGCTGATTCGCACCAGCCAGTTCGTCGCGCGAAACATCGCTGCCAGGTCGAGCGTCGTTATCGGGATCACGATGGCGGCCAGCGCGATGCCGATCCAGAACAACCAAGGTTCGCCCAGTTTCCAGCCGAAAAACGGGAAGACGGCTAGAATGCCTCGCCAGACGATCAACTTCATGATGCCCGCGAGCCGCGACTGGCGGCACAACAATCCCTGCTCGTCCCCGGGCACCTCGTCCTGGCGATGCAGTCTCATCAACCATTCCTTCATCGAGTCCGTCTTGACGGCGCACTCAGCAGCATCCGCACATCGGCCTCCAGTTCCGGTCTCCCGTCGTGACGGTAGAGGCGAACGACCCGCCCCTGCTGGACATGCTGGCCGATCAGGATGACGGCGGGAACGGCGCGTTCGGCAGCGAGTGAGATTCCGAACAGAGCCACCGCATCCGGCCTATGCAATCTCCATGCCAGTCGCTGATGAGTACCGAAAATCGGCAAGGACGGTCGACAATTGCTCAACTTTGTCCTATTTTGATCTGGCAACTTTTCGAGCGCAATCGCCAGAGACGTGATAAAATGGGCGGATGGCTGCAATCCCTTCCGATGCGCCGCGCGATGTCCGAAGCCAACGATTCGCCACGACCCAGTGGAGCATCGTGCTTGCGGCGGCGGACGCTCGGACGCAAGTATCACGTGACGCTCTTGCATTCCTCTGTGAAAGGTACTGGTACCCCGTATACGCCCATATACGGTGCCGCACTGATTCCGTGCACGATTGCCAGGATTTGACCCAGGGGTTTTTTGCACATTTGCTCGAAAAGCAGACGATCCATCGGGCCGACCCGTCTCGCGGGCGGTTTCGCGACTTCCTTTCGACGGCCCTCAGAAATTTTCTTGCCAATGAATGGGACAAGGCCCGCACCGCCAGGCGGGCGAGCGGAACGTTTGAGCTGTCGCTCGATTTCGAGTCGGGTGAAACTAGATACCGTATCGAGCCGGTCCACGAACTGACGCCGGAAAAACTCTTCGAGCGCCGCTGGCTCCTCACGCTGCTGAACGAGGTGCTTGAAGGTCTGCGGACCGAGCTGGTGGATGCAGGCAAATCCGCGTATTTCGAGCAGTTCAAATCGGCCATCACCGAAAGAACGGTCGCGGACGACTACAGTGCAGCGGCCGTGGCACTTGGAATCACGCCTGCGGCGGCCAAGCAGGCGGCCTATCGCCTTCGGAAGCGGTACCGCGAGCTGTTCCGGGCGGAAGTAGCCCGAACCGTCGCCCGGGAGGAGGATGTCGATGAAGAGCTCGTCCGGCTATTGAAGAATTTCGACTGATTCGACGGAGATCAACAGGAATTGTTGTTACCGGACTTCGACGAAACTGTACTGATAGGTGGTGCTCATTCGAGACGGGAGAAATCCGATGAGTGAACTGCCACACTGCCCGAAATGTGGAACTCCGTTGTCACAAGATGCTCCGGCCGGCCTGTGCCCCAAGTGTCTGGTGCAAGCCGGTTTCGAAAGCGAACGTACGCCGGAAGCGCCGGCCAGCCCCGGCACCGGGGCCGTTCAGCCCACGCTCAAGTCCCCCGCCGGTTCCGGCAACGCTTTTCAGCCGCCTTCGCCGGAGAAAATGGTGCCCCTGTTTCCGCAGCTCGAAATCATCGAACTGCTGGGTAAAGGGGGTATGGGAGCGGTCTACAAGGCCCGGCAACGGGGGCTCGACCGGCTGGTGGCGGTGAAAATCCTGCCCCCCGAAATTGGGGACGATCCGGCTTTCGCCGAACGGTTCACGCGCGAAGCGCGAGCGCTGGCCCGGCTTGGACACAGCCGCATCGTCTCGGTCTATGATTTCGGGCTGGCGGGAAATCTGTTCTACATTGTCATGGAGTATGTGGACGGCGTGAACCTGCGACAGACAATTCAGGCCGGTGGACTGACTCCGCAGGCGGCACTGGCGATCGTCCCGCAGATTTGCGAGGCCTTGCAGTTCGCTCACGATGAGGGGATCGTGCATCGGGACATCAAGCCGGAAAACATCCTCATCGACAAGAAGGGACGGGTGAAGATCGCCGACTTCGGCCTGGCGAAACTGCTGGGACAAGAATCCCAGGATCATTCACTGACGATGACGCATCAAGTGATGGGGACGCTGCGGTACATGGCCCCCGAACAGATGCAGGGCTCTCGCGAACTCGATCACCGCGCCGACATCTATTCGCTGGGAGTCATTTTCTACGAATTGCTCACCGGCGAGCTGCCGATCGGCAAGTTCGCGCCGCCTTCCAAGAAGGTCCAGGTGGACGTGCGGCTGGACGAGATCGTGCTGCGGGCGCTGGAGCAGGATCCAGAACAGCGCTATCAACATGCCAGCGAAGTGAAGACGGATGTCGAGAGCGTGTCACGGTCCGGTGCTCGCGCGGCGGCAGTCGTCGCGCATGGCGCGGGAGCACCGGCGGCACAATCCGGACGCCGTGTAAGTCAGTCGCTGCAAACTGCCGCCGCAGCCGACGCGAATCACGACGGCGCTCGCGCGCTGGTTCGAGCGCCGGCGATCGCTCTGATCGTCACGGGGGCCATCCATTGCACACTGTTTGCTGCAGTGCTGGTCACACTTCTGGTTATGCTGGCCTCCGGCACGATCCTCTTCAATTCTAGAGAGCATCGTGAGGGCCCGCCACATGCCCAGATTCGCGACGTGCTCGAGCGCGGCACGATTGCAGCGAGTCGCCCGATGACGGTGGGACCAGTGGCATTGGCCGACAACGCGATGGCTGCGTTTCCAATTCTTCGAAATGGCCTGCTCGCGCAGGGCGAGCCCGCGAAGCCGCCAGCACAAGCAAGCCCGCGATGGCTCATCATCGCCGCTTCAGATTCCATCTTGGCAATCACGCCTTTCTTGGGGGCGCTAGCAAGCCAGCGATGGCTCATCATCGCCGCCCTAACCTTTGTGGCGCTTCTCGGCAGTCTGATCGCCGGCGTCGTGATGATTTTTGGCGGCCGCCGGATGTTGCGATTGGAGTCGTATCGCTGGGCGATGGCCGCCGGCATTGTGGCGCTGGTGCCTTGCAGCCCGGTGAGCCTGTTCGGGGCGGTCTTTGGAATCTGGGCGCTGATCGTACTGAACCGGCCGAGCGTGGTTGCTGCGTTTCAGACCAGCGAGGCATCGCGGGCGGCTCCGGCAACTGAACCGCGCAACGGCTCCGCGAACAGCCAGTCGCTTCCCCTTTTTCTCGACCAGACGCTGCGACTGATCAATCGCACAGCCGAAGGGCTCTGGCTGTTGAGTGCGGCGGCATTGTTTGCCGGTATTGTTTTCCTGGGTTTCAATTGGTCGCTTTCGCGCGGGGGCGAATTATTCTACCGGGACTGGCGAAAGTGGCTGGATTTCGGCGCGGTCCATCTTGTGTTTGGAGTCGTCGTGGTTCTCGCAGGATTTCTGTTGCGGAAGCGGCTGGCCCGATTGCCGCTGGTGATCTTGCTCTTTCTCTTTATGCTGTGCGTGCCCGCGGCGGCAACCGTGATCCTCACGGAAACGGCTTGGGAAACTGTGAAACGAGGGGGGCTGGGGGCGCCGTGGGCTGGTGTACCGCTTGGTATTTGGACCATCTATCTGCTGTTCCGGCACGACGTGCGCGCGGCATTTGATGGCCGTGAATGTCTAACTCACGAATTCAAGCCGTGGGCCGTCCCGGCATTTGTGTCACTGCTGTTGGGAATCTCGACAGTGTTCGTCGCCGCGTGGGTCGGCAAGCCCGGTAATGGGTCCGTAGGCAGGATTCCAGAACCGGAGGCGCGGCCACTCGATCGAGCTGGGAACGACCTCGATCTGGTTCAGGGGCGCTGGCAGGTGGAATCGCAGGAAATGGGTGGTCAAGGGGTGGCGGACAACGTGCTGCTGGAGTGGATCGAATTCTCCGGAGGGCGGATGCGGCAGCGCTGGAAACACACAGGTGAACGCGACGTGAACATCCGGTTGAATGCCTTCACGGAGCCCAAGAGAATTGATCTCGACGACGATAGCCGCGGCATCTATCGGCTGGACGGTGAGTCGCTGACACTTTGCATCGGCCTGGGGACCGACGTTCGCCCATCGGCATTCTCGGCCAAAGCAGGAGAACCGTTTGTGCTCACAAATTGCCGGCGCGCAAGTGCAGCGCTGCCGGCGCCGGCCGGCGATGCCCCGAGCCTCGAGCAGCTTTTCACGCTTAAAGGCCACACCGGTTGGGTCTACAACGTCCGGTTCAGTCCGGACGGAACGCGCGTTGCATCGGCCAGTCACGACGGAACGGCGAAGGTCTGGGACGCGATGACGGGCGAGGAGCTTCTCACCTGCCGCGGGCACACAAACTACGTTCACGGCCTGGCGTACAGTCCGGATGGGACGCGCCTGGCGACGACCAGCGAAGACGGCTCAATCCGCATCTGGAATGCGGACACGGGCGAGCAAATCCTGACCGGTTCCGGCGGACATCCACGCGGCGCGTCGAACCTGGCCTTCAGCCCGAACGGTGAGCGAATCGCATCGGCCTGCGTGGATGACAAGATCAAGGTTTGGGACTCTAAGACGGGAGACGCCATCTTCACGCTCGAAAGCGACTCGTCTCATTTCTTCGACGTCGCGTGCAGCCGCGACGGCAAGTGGATTGCCGGCGCCGGCATGGACGGCACGGTGTGGCTGTGGGACGCGAGCACCGCTCGCGAGGCCGACGTGCATCGCCAGGCCACGATCCAGACCACTGCCGTCGCGTTCGATCGCGCCTCACAGCGCCTCGCAGCATTGGATGCCCGAGGAGACTTTCGTGTGTGGGGCGTGCCGAGCGGGGAGTTGCTCGCCCACATCAAGCCGGACGGCGACGCACGACCGAGTATCACGCTCAGTCCCGACGGCAAGTGGATCGCCGCCGGCGGGATGGACGGCACCGTCAGTCTTTGGGAGTCTTCCAGCGGTCGGCAGCGACTGGCGATCAAGGCCCATCCGCGACTCATCAAGAGCGTCGTCTTCAGCCCCGATGGCAGCCGGCTCGCATCCGCCAGCGACGACAAGACTGTAAAAATCTGGGAAGTGATACAGCCGGGCGGCCGAATCGACTTGCTGGCCCTCGTGTCCCCTGCCGAACTGCAAAAATATCCCGGCAGTTGGCGGATCGAGCCGGGAAAACTGGTCTGCGAGGCCGGGCCCATGGCTTCCAACGCGCCGATTCCGCTGCCATCGGCACCCGACGAATACGACTTGGAAGCCGTGGTGGAGCGGACCAGTGGTGACTACGGCATCAACCTTGGAATGGGGGCGCAGGGCCGGCTGTTCTACGTGGGACTCGATGCGCCGGAGCCAGATGTTCCTGCCCGCTGGAGCGGCTTGGGCAATGTTGATGGAAAAGACGTAACCGATTCGCAAAACCCCACTCGCATCGCCGGTCCCCAACTGGGCAACGGCAAGAAGCATGCGCTGCGCTGTCAGATTCGGAAGGGGGGGATTGCCGCTATGCTCGATGACCAACCGCTGTTCAACTACACCGGCGGCTACGACAGAATTTTCGGATCGAAACGCGACTCGGGCGAAGCATTCTTCATCTTTGCTCACGGCTTGTCGCGATTCGTCGTCCACCGACTGACTCTGACACCGGTTCCCCGGCCGGCGACCACCGACCAGGCACCGTGACCTGCCTCCAGTTTGTCGTGCTCGAACGGCTAATTTCGAGCAACGATCAGGGCTGAGCCGGCGGTTTCGCCGGCGTTTGGTCGCCAATTCCGCCCGTCTGTTGGATACGATCGGCTGGCAGCACGCCGAGCACGTCTTGCGGTACGTAGTCCAGGGGCTGGCCGGCTGGGGCAAAGAACACGCCGAGCATGCCGATGTTCGGCCGTACTGGGCGAACCTCAAGCGAGTCGACACGGCGACCGGACATCTCCCGGGCAATTGGGCGCAGAGCCGGGGGAACGAGGGACTGACGAAGGACCTGCTGGGCTTATTGCGCGACGGCAAAGCCGACGAGGCGTGCGAGCTGGCGATGAATCAACTGACGGAAGGAAAGGCTCGGGCGGGGGCGGTCTGGGACGCCGTCCATCTGGCCGCCGGGGAATTGGTCTTGTCCAGTCAGACGCACAACCCTGGCCGGCCCGTCAATAGCTGCGCGCTGCATTCCAACACAGCCACGAACGCCTTGCACTATGCCTTTCGCGCCAGCAGCAACGAGCACACGCGGCTCCTGCTCACGCTCCAAGCCGTTGCTTGGATGGGCCTGTTCCGCGAGTGCGTCGTCAAGGGGAAGCACCTGGTTGCGCCGAAGGAGATCACGGCACTAGCCGGTCCGGAGCCGCCCGACAAGCCGGATGCCGCCATCGACGAGATCCTGGCGACCCGCACCGAAAAGCCTCACGAGGCGGCCCTCCTGACCTTCGCTTTCGCTCAGCGCCATCGTCCCGAGCTCCTGCTGCGCCGGGCACGGCAGTTGCTGCCGATGAAGTCTTCCGGCGATCCGCACGACATCAAGTTTCCAGTGGCGATCTTCGAGGACCTCGACTTTGTGAATCCGGGCTGGCGGCCGCACCTGTTGGCCGCCGGCGCTTACTCGTTCTGGGGAACCGACCGGCCGGACAATCCGGCCATGGAGCAGGTTCGGGAGGCGATCCGAAGGCTGTGAGACACACAGATCCCAGTTACGAACCTCAATTGTTCTCTGCGATCTCTTTGACGCTCACGATTTTTAATCGACCGTACGGATTGTTCATCGGGCTTCCGACATCGAGTTCGTCGCTCTCTTTCGCCACGACCTGAAAGCGCGGCCCGTGTTCGTCGGCAAGCAAGTGGCCCACGTCGACCGGCCGATTGCCGCCGCAGATGTAGCGAATGATCTCCACGACCGTCTCGCCTCTCTCGTCGACGTCGGACGAACGCATGAGAAGGTCCGGGAATCCCATCGTGTGCATTCCCATGGTGTACACTTCCTCCGGACCGCGGACGATCGAGGCGAACGCGAAGCTGATCGCCTCAGGTCCGCCATCGTCGGTCATCGCGATCCAATCCTTCCCGCCAAAGGCCAGGGCGCTGTTGTCGATGAAGACGCCCGCTCCTCCGGCTCGCACAATGGCTGCACCGGCCTGCATCATCGTCAACGCCGACTCCAGCGATCCGCCGGAACCAGTCAAGCCGACGTTCACCGTGTAACGAGCGACGATCGCCCGTTCGTCGTTCTTGGGGGGCCGCCGACAAGCCGATTCGAAGATTTGGGGAAACTGCCCGTCCGGGGCCATCGGTGCGAAATCAATTTTCGCGCCGTTCGGCAGAACCAGCGCCTCGGGAGTCAGGCGGAAGCCCTCCGGCATGCGCTCCAGAAGCTCGCCGGGATGCGACCAGTCTCCGGGAATGCGAAGTGCGATTTGTGGCGAGTCGTTCGTATCTTTGCTCATCGTGGTCCCATTGAACTCGAGCGGGAAAGCGATTTGACGTGCAAGAAGAAAAATTTGTCTTTGCGGCAGAACAGGTGATTCGGACGAAGTGACTCAAAATTAAAAAGGGCTTTCTGAATCGCCAAAATCGCGCGTCGATTCCGTGCGTTCGCTGTCCAGAAATTCTCTGAGGCTGCTCGTCAGCGACTCGCATTTCGCGGACAAGTCGGGGCGGGCCAGTGCCACCGCGGCCAGCGACTCGGCCATGCAGTTGAACACCGGTTCGATGAGCGTTTCGGCGACAGACGGCTCGGAGGACTGCAGTACTTCGCGAAAGTTGCCGAAATCGCGGTTGAGCTGGTCGATGAATTCTCGAGTCTGCGGCGGGGTCGACGAGCCATCGCCATTGCCATCGCCATCGCCTCGGATGTCGGAGATCAACTCGGCCATGTGGCTTCCGATGCCGAACAAACGCACGCCCAGCGGAACGTCGGGATTGTCTGCCGCGAAAAAGCTGGATGACCAAACCGATTCCTCGCCTGGATCGCCGCCATCGAGGCCCAATGCAGCGCGGCGCTGGCGTTCCGCCCGCTCGGCATCGCAACGCTTGAAGTGTTCCTCCCAATCCCGGCGTTCTGCCTCCCATTCCTCGTGCGTGCGATGGCTGATGTCGAAAGCGAAATCGTCATCCATGTTGCAGCCGTCCAGATGCCAGAACGTCGGTCCGGGCATGTCGGCCAGCATCTGGCAACAAGGACAGTCGCAGTCGATCATGGCTTCGTGACCAGACATACCTTCAGGCAGCCGGGCACGCTCGCGGTCGATAATCGAGCGCGGCGTTCGCCCGTGACATTCCGGATCGGGCGTCTCGAGCCATTCGTCGCGGACCTTTCCGAGACGCGGGACTTCGCTCGTGAGAAAATCTCCCGGCGTGCGCGAATCCGGCGCGTCGGCGGCTGACCGCGATTCGCGCAACTCGACAAGTCGTTCCCAGCAAGACCAGAGCAGCCGGCGAACCAATTCGTAATACTGAACGAGCTCGTGGGTGCCGAAGCCGCCGTAACGGAACGCGAACGAAGATGGATCGAGGCCCGGCGGGCATTCGTCCAGTCGCGACCAGCGTTCGCATTGATCCTGCAGATCCCGGATGAGATGGCCGTGCCGCTGGAGCGCGATGTCGCGCGGAGAGACGCCGCCCAGGTCTTCGCGCGGCGTCATCAGCCAGGCCGCGTGAATCTGTTTGAGCGTGTCGTAGGTGACATCATCGTCTGTCTCGGGACCAGAAGACCCGGGGTTGGCTTCGGCCTTCGGCGCATCCAACGGCTGCCGCCGTGCGAACGCCGCGAATGTTTCCCGTGCGACATATTCCAGCAGTGGACGACCGAAAAATACGCCGCGCGCATCCAAGAGCGGCCGCGCGGCACGTTCCCGCCGCCGCGTTTCCGCTGTGGCCGACCACTGGCCGTGGTCGCTCGAAAACAGCCAATCGTCTGCCAGGTGATAGCGGAGACATTTGTCCGTGGCGCGTTTTCCATCGTGATATTGGATTGTTCCGGACTTTCCGGGGGACGAGTAAGTGGAGTCGACGACCACCAATCGTGCGATGAGGTCGATGATGACGATCCCGGCATCGTACGGTTCATCGCATGATCCCGGCGAAAGATTCGTGAAAAACGGCCAGTTCGACGTCGGCTTTGCAAATCGGCCGCAGGCGGTCTCCAGTTCGGCCAGCGATTCCGGGTCGGCACTGAGAGCTGCAATCGCAAGATCGGCGCTGCTCCCGTGAATTGTTCCGGACCAGTTACGATCGGCTTCTCGGACGACCAAGCGAACTTCGCTCATGGCATCTCCTTGAGTAACCCGGGAGAGGCGATGTACCGCCCTGCCCATTCGAAGAATGTCGGGAAATTGGGGACGCTGGTATGGCCGCCGTCGTGTTGTCGCCAGGCCAACTCGCCGCCGATGAGGGTATTAACGGGAGGCATCGGGTCGGTCAGGTAATCGCCGGGCGTACCCAGATCATTTTTGCCCAGCAGCCGATAGGCCGGACCTGCCAGCACGGCCGCCATAAAGCTGCCGTGCGCATCGACCCAGTTCGGATCGCCTGGAACCACACCGTAGCTGATGAAGCACGGCCGGGGGGCGCACAGGGCGATCAACTGATGTTGGTCGACAGGCAAATCGGCGACCGTTTTCTCGCCCAAGGCGGCCTCGTCGGCCGCATACTGCAGGAAATTGCCGGCCATCCAGTGGTACCCGCCGCGCGACGCCAGGTTTTCCAGACGTTCGCCGAAATCGCGGCGGAACAGCTTGGCGCCGCCGGCCCCGGAGGAGGCGACGAACCCCGCCGCGATGCGTGTCTCAAAGGCGGTGGCGACAAGCGCCGCCTTGCCGTAGCGCGAGACGCCGGTAATGCACACCTTGGCCGGATCGACTCGCGAATCCGGATTCGCTTCAAAATAGTCGATGAGGCGGCTCACGCCCCAAGCCCAGGCGCGCAACGCGCCCCAGTCTTCGGGACTGCGCGGCTGGCCCTTGTTCGTCAGGCCGATAATGCCTTCGCGCAATTTGTTGTTGTCCCCTTGAATGCTGCCGGGGTTGATCGTGCCGTGGGCCCAACCCTTTTCGAGCGCCTGCTGTGTCCAGGAGTTCGCGCCTCCGCGGCCGCCGAACCCGAACCCTCCGCCGAACTGCACGATGATCGGCATACGGCCCGCAGCATCTTTGGGCACGGTGAAGTTGGCTTGAATGGTGACCGTGATTTGGGGAAAGGCGCTGTTGTTGACGTGGCCCGCCAGTTTCCGGGTTACGGTCGCGATGCCGCCGCTTTCGCCTTCGTCGGCGCTGGTGACTTCCCAGGTGACCTTGGGCGCGTTGTCGGGAACTTTGCCGTAGACTTCGCGCTCGAAATCCTGGACGATTTCGGCGCGCCGCTTCGGCCATTGATCGGCCCACGTCACCTTCGTTCCGTCCCTCAAGATCATCAATTCGGGCATTGTATCCTTATAGGGATTCGCAGTCGCTTCGTCAGATGTATCGCCGACGCGCGCATCGCGACCCTTGCGTACCATCGTGATGCCGAGTTGAGTGAGCATATTTTGGTAGTCGTCGAAATCGGCCGGAATGAAAGCGGGTTGCTTGGCCTTACCGCCATCTGCACTCTTGGCGTCTTGTGCGGAGGATGACGCAGAGGCTAATAGGGCGGCGACGAGCACAGCCGCCGAGGGCCGCAGAACGCACCATGCCAACGGGTTCCCTGACATCGTCATCTCCATATTTGGTTGACTGAACGCCGCATAATGGACATTTTCAGCCGGGCGATTGATGGCCGCTCAATCTATCGCGTCAGTTTCGACTTGATCATTTCCGGAGGGAATAGCTTAGGGTCCACGGCGAACGGTCCCACGAGGCCGTAAATCGTGTCGGTGTCTTCATGAAGCCATTTCGGCCGCGACCACACTTCGCGATCCCCGCGTTTCGCGTGCAATTCCCAGACACAGGCGGGAGCGATGCCGAAATGCCATTGGCCGATATCCTCATCTGGGCGCGATTCGAAGATCAAAAAGGCTTCCGGATCGATCCCCTGCGCGAATGCAAAAATCGCACCGTCAACCGCGGATTCTTCGGCATATCGATAGATCGGCTGGGCCATCATCCGCAGGTGCCAGGTCGAGCCTTCGTCGTAGTCGGGCGCCGTTTTGACGGCGTGGGCGCTGAACTCCTGGGCAAGCTTTTTCATTTGCCGCAGTCGTTCGGCGCGCGATGCGGCAGGCGCCGGTCCGCCCTCCACGGCCTGCCATGGAATTCCCGGCCGCCTCGTCGACCATCTCGCCGTCCCGTCCACCGTCGCGATTAAGGGCTTTGCCGACGTCGACTGAAGTTCGAAATAGGCATGCCCGTTCTTGATCCACATGCCTCCGATGACTTGGGGACGATGATCGTCAAGCCAAGCGAACGTCGCCGCGTCGACGACAAACGACCGGTGATTGTCCCACCGCAAGATCGGTTGCGCCCGCAGCTCCAGCTTAGGTCCGTCCTTTTCTTCCACGCGAATTTCAATGCGCGCAGCCGTTTCTTTCATCAGCTTAAGCCGGGCGGCGCTCTGCTCTCTCTGTTCTTGAGCCTTCTGATCGAATGTGGAATCGACCGGGTCTGCCACGAGCCAAAGCGCGGCGATCAGCGGTGTCCAGCGCATAATCAGCCTTGTCGTTGAAGGATGTGGAGGTATTTCCCAGGTCCCATCGTGCAACCCCAGGTAGAGAAGTGCAAGCGTCCAGGTGCTGGAATTGCGCTTCGGTTGGAATCCAGCAAGACGACGCTAAGATGGCCTGTGCCTCGAACGCTTTCGTCAGCCTGTTTCGACGCGCCGTTGCGCGCATCTTCCATTTTTCGGAGTCCATCGATGAGAGTCTGGCCGGGCCGGCCCTACCCACTGGGCGCCACCTGGGACGGGAGGGGAGTCAACATGGCTCTCTATTCAGAAAATGCCACGAAAGTCGAGTTGTGCTTATTCGATTCGGCCGAGGCGGCGCAAGAGTCGGCGCGCGTTGATTTGCCGGAACAGACTGACCTCGTCTGGCATGGCTACTTCCCCGACCTGCGTCCGGGAAACATCTATGGATTTCGCGTGCACGGCCCTTTCGAGCCCGACAAAGGGCACCGCTTCAATCCGCATAAAGTCTTGCTCGATC